>Ga0055451_10000020_pt1 | contig 50246 bp, 48 predicted proteins | sample China_Galinas_PW_3_FD_57745 | JGI IMG/M metagenome (GOLD analysis project Ga0055451, IMG submission 57745) | Wetland microbial communities from San Francisco Bay, California, USA, that impact long-term carbon sequestration - China_Galinas_PWB_D2 | ecosystem: Environmental > Aquatic > Marine >... | reverse complement strand
CGGCAAGGAAGACAGGCTCATCCTCAGCGGCACCAAGCTCCGCAAGATGCTCAGCGAGGGTTCTGACGTGCCGGACCACTTCTCGAGGCCAGAGGTGCTCAAGATCCTCAGGAAGTACTACGAGGGCCTGACCGAGAAGGTCGAAATAAAGGAACATAAATATTCTCAGGGCGTATAACGCAAAAGGAGGTGATCGGACAGTATATTCGTTAGGGTTCTGTTCGAAGTAAGTAAAAATTTTATTAGGAGGTTTAGGAAATGCCGAGTTTTGTAATTGCTGAGAAATGCGATGGCTGCAAGGCGCAGGACAAGACCGCATGCCAGTACATCTGCCCGAACGACCTCATGACCCTCAACAGGGATCTCATGAAGGCGTACAATCAGGAGCCGGAACAGTGCTGGGAGTGCTACAACTGTGTTAAGATCTGCCCGCAGCAGGCCATTGAGGTCAGGGGCTACGCCGACTTCGTTCCCCTTGGTGGTAACGTCATCCCGATGAGGGGTACCGACTCCATCATGTGGACCGTGAAGTTCCGTAACGGTAAGCTCAAGAGGTTCAAGTTCCCCATCAGGAATACTCCTGAGGGTTCTGTGAAGCCGTTCGAGGGTAAGCCCGAGGCCAACCTCGATAACATCAAGAAGCCTGGCTTCTTCACCCATCAGGGCGAAGGCAAGACCATGCCGACAATTAAATAAAGGAGGATAAGGGTAAATGGAAAAGGAAACCTGTAATTTTTCATTCTGCGCAAAGCCTGAGATCGTCGAGATCGATACCGATATCCTTATTGTCGGCGGTGGCATGTCTGCCTGCGGCGCTGCGTTTGAGGGCGTCAGGTGGAGGGATGCAGCCAAGGCAGCCGGCAAAGGCGATATCAAGATAACTCTCGTCGACAAGGCCGCCATGGACCGCTCCGGCGCCGTGGCAATGGGACTTTCGGCAATCAACACCTACATGGGCGACCAGGATCCCGCTGACTACGTCAAAATGGTCAGGGGCGACCTCATGGGCATAATCAGGGAAGACCTGGTTTATGACCTCGGCCGTCACGTCGACGACTCCGTCGAGCAGTTCGAAGAGTGGGGACTCCCCATCTGGAAGAAGGACGCAGAGGGCCACAGCCAGGACGGCGCGCAGGGCGGCGCCAAGCTCAAGGACGGCGGCACGCCTGTTCGTTCCGGTAAGTGGCAGATAATGATCAACGGTGAGTCCTACAAGGTCATCGTGGCCGAGGCCGCCAAGGCAGCTCTCGGACTCGACAACATCTATGAGAGGGTCTTCATCGTTAAGTACCTCCTCGACGAGAAAGAGGACAACAGGATCGCCGGCGCCGTGGGCTTCAGCGTCAGGGAGAACAAGGTCTACATATTCAAGGCCAACGCGATTCTCTCCGGCTGCGGCGGTGCGGTTAACGTCTTCAGGCCTCGTTCGGTTGCAGAGGGCCAGGGCCGTGCATGGTACCCGGTTTGGAACTCCGGTTCCGGTTATGCCCTCGGCATCCAGGTGGGCGCTGAGCTCACCCTCATGGAGAACAGGTTCGTCCCCGCAAGGTTCAAGGACGGCTACGGCCCTGTCGGCGCGTGGTTCCTGTTCTTCAAGGCGAAAGCCACCAACTCCCTCGGCGAGGACTACTGTGCAACTAACCTCGAAGAGACCAAGAAGCTCTACAGCCCGTATGCCGAGAAGCTCGGTACTGCTATCCGTAACCACATGATGATGATGGACATGAAGGCCGGTAAGGGCCCGATCCTCATGAGGACGGACAACGCCATGGCGGAGCTCGCAAAGACCATGGACAAGAAGCAGATCAAGCACCTCGAGGCAGAGGCCTGGGAAGACTTCCTCGACATGTGTATCGGACAGGCTGGCGTCTGGGCCGGTCAGGACATCGAGCCCGACCTCGCACCTTCCGAGATCATGCCGACCGAGCCGTATCTCCTCGGTTCCCACGCCGGTTGCGCCGGATTCTGGTGCAGCGGTCCGGACGACCTGGGCGCCCCCGCCGACTGGAACTGGGGCTACAACAGGATGTCCACCGTCAACGGTCTGTTCATGATGGGCGACATCTGTGGCGCCTCCGGCCACAAGTTCTCCAGCGGCTCGCACGCCGAGGGCAGAATAGCGGCCAAGAGCGCGATTGCCTTCGTGATCGACAACGCTGGCTTCAAGCCCACGGTCACCAAGTCGGCCGACGAGCTTGCAGGCGAGATTTACCTGCCGTTCGAGGTCTACGAGAAGTACAAGACCTACTCGACGGCTCCGAACGTCAACCCGAACTACATCAAGCCGAACATGCTTCAGGCAAGACTCCAGAAGATCGGCGACGAGTACTTCGGCGGCGTCAGCACCTGGTACATGACCTCCAAGACCATGCTCGAATCCGGTCTTAAGCAGCTCACGATGCTCAAGGAAGACGCGGCCAAGAGCGGCGCGGCCAACCTCCACGAGCTCATGAGGGCTTGGGAGAACTACCACAGGATTTGGTCGCTTGAGGCACACGCCAAGCACATCCTCTTCAGGGAAGAGTCCAGGTACCCCGGTTATTACTACAGGGGCGACCACCTTGCGATTGACGATGCCAACTGGAAGTGCTTCGTCAACTCCAAGTTCGACCCGAAGACCGGTGAGTGGAACTGCTTCAAGAAAGACTACGTCCAGCTGGTGTCTGACTAATCAGCTACACGGAGGCCGGGGCCTTTTGGCCCCGGCCTCTTACTATAAGAGGCAGTTGGGTTAGGGCTGGTGCCGACCTTCAAAACGGCATCAGCCTTAACCTAATCGCATGGAGGTTTTGATTGATGGCCGAGCAAAGTGTTTTGATTATAGGGGGAGGAATCAGCGGGCTTACCGCCGCAGTTGAAGCGGCTGAGGCCGGTTGCGAGGTCCACCTCGTCGAGAAGAATCCGTACCTCGGCGGCAGGGTGGCTCAGCTCAACAAGTATTTTCCGAAGCTCTGCCCTCCGGTATGCGGCTTGGAGCTTAATTTCAGGCGCATGAAGGAAAACCCGAGGGTACATTTCTACACTATGTCGGAAGTTGCCGAGATATCGGGCTCCGATGGGAACTTCGAGGTCACCGTAAAGGTGAACCCGAGGTACGTAAACGACAGGTGCACGGGCTGTAACGCCTGCACCGAGGCCTGCACCGCCGAGAGGTCCAACGACTTCGACTTCGGCATGAGCAAGACCAAGGCCGCGTACCTTCCTTTCGAGCAGGCGTTTCCGCTCAAGTACGTGATCAATACGGCCGCTTGCCAGGGCGACTGCGGGCAGAAGTGCAAGGAGGCCTGCAAGTACGACGCAATCGACCTCGACATGAAGGCCGATACCATTAAGCTCAAGGTCGGCCACGTGGTCGCGGCCACCGGCTGGGACCTCTACGACACCTCGAAGGTGGACACCCTCGGCGCGGGCAGCGCCAAGAACGCCGTCACGAACATGCAGATGGAGAGGCTCGCGGCTCCCAGCGGCCCCACGGCCGGCAGGATACAGCGCCCCTCCGACGGCAAGGAGCCCAAGAAGGTCGCGTTCGTTCAGTGCGCGGGCTCGCGTGACGAAAACCACCTTCCTTACTGCTCATACATCTGCTGCATGGCCTCGCTGAAGCAGGCCACGTACCTCAGGGAGCAGGACCCCGAGTGCGAGGTGGAGATCTTCTATATAGATATAAGGACACCTGGCCGCTACGAGCAGTTTTACTGGAAGGTCAGGGACGACGAGAAGGTTACCCTCACGAAGGGCAAGGTTGCGGCGTTATCAGAGGACGCATCGGGCGACGTGACGGTGGAGTACGAGAACGTGCTCGCCGGAAAGAAGGAGAAGAAGACCTTCGACATGGTCGTGCTTGCCGCCGGTATGCAGTCATCACTTAAGAGCGCGGGCATCCCGGGCGTGGCACTTACGCCCGACGGCTTCATCGATGTCAAGGCTCTGCCGGCAGGAATGACCGCAGTGGGAACGACCAAGAGCCCCGTAGACGTTCAGCGCTCCGTGCAGGACGCCACCGGCGCCGCGCTCAAGAGCATCCAGACCCAGGTGAGGAGGTAGACGATGGAAAAAAATATAGGCGTATATGTTTGCAAGGGCTGCGGGATCGGCGAGAAGTTAGACGTAGATAAGGTTATATCCGAGGCCGCAAGCAACTCGAAGGTGCCTGCCGAGAAGTTCAAGGCCCTCGACGTGGCCTGCAGTCCCGAAGGATTGGAAGCGATAAAGGGAGACATCAGCGGCGGCGTAAATACCATAACGATAGCCGCCTGCTCGCCGAGGGTCAAGACCGACGAGTTCGACTTCCCCGGCTGCATCACCGAGAGGATCAGCATCAGGGAGCTCTGCGCGTGGAGCCAGCCCGATAAGACCGACGAGACCCCGGAGGAGTATCTCCCGGAGATGATGGCCACAGACTACGTCACCATGGGCATTATCAAGACCCAGAAGGGCGACCTTCCGGAGCCCGGAATCCTCGATGACCTCTCGAAGGACATCATGGTAGTGGGCGGCGGAATAGCGGGCCTCACGGCAGCGCTCGAGGCGGCCAACGCGGGATACAACGTGACTCTCATCGAAAAGGAGGCAGAGCTCGGCGGATACGGCGCGAAGCTTCACAAGTGCACGCCCATGGGCTCGCCGTTTGAGAAGCTCGAGGAGTCTCCGGTAATAAAGCTGATAGAGCAGGTGAAAGGCCACGACAAGATAAAGGTCCTCACCGGCACCACAATAGAGAAGACCGATGGTCAGCCCGGCCTCTTCGACGTCACCCTCAAGGGCGGCTCGACCGACACTGTCAAGGTAGGCGCATTCGTCATGGCGGCGGGCTGGAAGCCCTACGACGCCTCGAAGCTCACCCACCTGGGCCACGGCCTTCCGAATGTCATCACCAGCGTGGAGATGGAAGAGCTGGCCAAGAAGGGCAAGATAACCAGGCCCTCCGACGGCAAGGAGGCAAAGAAGGTCGCCTTCATACAGTGCGCGGGCTCCCGCGACGAAAACCACCTGCCGTACTGCTCGGCGTTCTGCTGCGCGACTTCGCTCAAGCAGGCCAAGTACGTAAGGGAGAACTCCGACGCCGCGGCCTTCATCTTCTACAAGGATATAAGGACTCCCGGCCAGACCGAGATCTTCTACAAGAACATGCAGAACGACCCCGGCGTCATGCTCACTAAGTCCGACGTCAAGGGCATAACCGCGGCCCCCGGCGACAACCTCTTCGTCGAGGCCGAGGACACTCTGCTTGGCGAGAAGATAAAGGTAGAGGCCGACCTCGTTGTGCTTGCCGTGGGCGTTGTGCCCAACACCCGCGAGTACCAGGAGTGGCAGGACAAGCTCACCGAAGAGGCGGCCAAGGGAGACGATGCCAAGAAGGCCTTCATGGATGCGAACCCCAAGCCCGAGGGCATACTGGGCCTCACCTACAGGCAGGGCCCCGAGATCCCCTCGCTCGAGGGCGCGCACGGCTTTGCCGACTCCAACTTCATATGCTTCCAGTACGAGACCCGCAGGACCGGCATTTACGCCGCGGGCTCGGTGAGGCAGCCCATGACCATGGCCGACGCGGCCAACGACGCCGCTGGCGCGGCCCTCAAGGCGATACAGTGCGTCGAGCACGTCGCCGTTGGCATGGCGATGCACCCGAGGGCATGGGACACCACGTTCCCCGACCCCTTCATGCAGAGGTGCACGTCCTGCAAGCGCTGTACCGAGGAATGTCCCTTCGGCGCCATCGACGAGGACGAGAAGGGCACGCCTTTCTACAAGATAAACCGCTGCCGCCGTTGCGGCACGTGCATGGGCGCATGTCCTGAGAGGATAGTGAACTTCAAGGACTACAGCGTCGATATCGTGGGCTCCATGCTCAAGAGCATCGAGGTGCCGGAGGACGGCCTCAGGGTCGTCGTGCTGGCCTGCGAGAACGACGCCTACCCGGCAATAGACACCGCGGCCCTCAGGGGCAAGAAGATCCACCCGGCCGTAAGGATAGTGCCGGTGAGGTGCCTTGGCTCCACGAACCTGGTCTGGGTGGCAGACACCTTCAGCAAGGGCGTGGACGGCCTGCTCCTTCTGGGCTGCAAGTTCGGCGAGAACTACCAGTGCCACTTCGTAAAGGGCTCTGAGCTTGCCAACACGCGTTTCACGAAGGTTCAGGAGACGCTGGACAGGCTGCAGCTTGAGTCGGAGCGCTGCCAGATGGTTCAGGTGGCCATTAACGAGTACGACAAGATCCCGGATATCATCCAGGAGTTCGTCGGCAAAATCGAAGACGAGTTCGGCCCGAATCCGTTCAAGGGCTTCTAAAAGTTTACAGGGAGGCATTGGAATGACTGAGACAGAAACTGTTGAAACGGTAGAGAAGGTCGAACAGCCCGCGAAGGTCGAGAAGGTTATCAAGCCCGACCTTCAGTTCGCAAAGGACGTCATAGCGGCGGGCGGCGACTCGATGAAGAAATGTTATCAGTGCGCCACCTGCACGGTGGTCTGCAACGTCACGCCCGAGGACAACCCGTTCCCGAGGAAGGAGATGGTGCAGGCGCAGTGGGGCCTTAAGGACGATCTTTACAAGAACCCCGACATCTGGCTCTGCCACCAGTGCAGCGACTGCACGGCCTACTGCCCGAGGGGCGCGAAGCCCGGCGAGGTGCTCGGCGCAATAAGGAAGATGAGCCTTCAGGAGTTTGCCACCCCGAGCTTCCTGGCCAAGATGGTCGGCAGCCCGGCGGGACTTCTGTTCCTCGTGGCCCTGCCCATCGTAGTGCTGCTCGGGCTTATAGGTGCTTTCGGGCATTTCCCGTCGGCGCTTGCCGGTGAGGAAGTATCGTTTTCCAAGTTCGCACCGACCCTGCTTACCATCGACCTGCCGTTTACGGCGGCCGCTGCGTTTGCGGTGGTGATGTTCGTTATGGGCATCAAGAGGTACTGGAACGCAATGAGCGAAAACGGCAAGCCCCAGGGCAGCGTGGTGGGCTCGATCGTAGAGATAGTCAAGGAGATTCTCACCCACGAGCGGTTCGACAAGTGCGACTTCAAGCCCAAGCGCAAGACGGCGCACATGCTGCTTCTGTACAGCTTTATCGCGCTCTTCATAACCACTAACATCGGCTTTGTCCGCGAGTGGGGCCACCTTATCGGCTTTGGCTCGGCGGAACACCTGCTTTACACGCCGATGAAGATAATCGGCAACGCCGGCGCGATAGCGCTTGTGCTGGGCATCGCCATAGTGATGGTGAACCGGTTCGCCAAGGCCGCCAAGCTCGGCCTGGGAAGCTACTTCGACTGGCTGCTCATAATCGTGATAGCCTCGATAGCCATAACCGGCACGCTCGCGGAAGTGCTGAGGATCAGCAACGTGCAGATAGCCTACTGGGTGTACTTCGTCCACCTCGTCGTGGTGTTCTTCCTGTTCGCGTACGCGCCGTACTCGAAGATGGCCCACATGGTGTACAGGACGACCGCGATGGTGTACTCGCGGATGACCGGAAGGGACAGCGCTTAAGATGATCGCCAAGGTAAGGGCATTAATAAAGGACAAGGGACTCGAGGTCATCGCGGTAGATAGCGAGGCCAGCGTGACGCAGGCCGTCGACAAGATGGTGGAGCGCAACATTGGCGCGGTGCTCGTCATGGAAGATGGCAGCCCCGTCGGGATGTTCACCGAGAGGGACGTGCTCAAGTGCTGGAAGGCCCACGAGGGGTTCGACGTGCCGGTGAAGAACTTCATGTCGAAGAACCTCATCGTCCTTCAGGCCGACGACGACCTCAGCTATGCCATGTCCATCATGATCCAGAAGGGCGTGAGGCATCTGCCCGTCGTGGACAAGCACTCGGTGGTGAGCGTCCTGTCGATAAGGGACGTTGTGAGGGCGCAGGTCAGCTCGCTTCAGGCCGAGGTGCATTACCTCAAAGAGTTCATATCATCGGCTGGATAGAAAAAGGGATAAAGGACAAAGGGAGAATCAACAGTGAAAAATCACATCTACAGGAGGGGTAAATGAGCGGTATAGTTATTGTCGCGTTGATTTGTGGTGCGGCAGGTGTGCTCTACGCTCTTGCTACCGGCGGCTGGGTCAGAAGCCAGGACGCGGGCAGCGAGAAGATGCAGTCCATCTCGGACGCCGTTGCTGAAGGCGCAAGGGCTTTCCTTGCACGTGAGTACAAGACGGTCGCAATAGTGGGCGTGGTCCTTATCGCGCTTCTCGCCGTATTCCTCGGCAAGTGGACGGCCATCGGATTCGTCATCGGCGCCGTGGGCTCGGCTTTCGCCGGCTACTTCGGCATGATGGTCTCCGTTAGCGCCAACGTGAGGGTTGCCCAGGCGGCCCACAAGGGCATGCAGAACGCCCTTAACGTTGCGTTCAAGGGCGGCTCGGTCACGGGCATCATGGTCGTGGGCCTTGGCCTTCTCGGCCTCGCCGGATTCTTCGGCATCGCCAGGACACTGGCTCCCGAGCAGGCGTTCCACGCACTCGTAGGACTCGGATTCGGTTGCTCGCTCATGAGCGTGTTCGCTCGTATCGCGGGCGGTATCTACACCAAGGCGGCCGACGTGGGCGCCGACATCGTTGGTAAGGTCGAAGCCGGTATCCCCGAGGACGACCCGAGGAACCCCGCCGTCATAGCCGACAACGTCGGTGACAACGTCGGAGACTGCGCGGGCATGGCTGCCGACCTCTACGAGACCTACACGGTCACGCTGGTTGCGGCGATGCTTCTGGCAAAGACGGTCTTTGGTGCAAGCAGCATGTGGGTACAGTTCCCGCTTCTGCTCGGTTCGGTCTCCATTATCGCTTCCATAATAGGCACGTTCTTCGTCAAGCTCGGCAAGAGCAACTACATAATGGGCGCCCTCTACAAGGGCCTTGCAGTCGCAGCGGTTCTCGCGCTTGGCGGTTTCTACGTTGTAACCAAGAAGTTCCTTGCGATGCCCGACGTTGACGCATACATCAGCCTCGGCTCGGTCTGGACGACGGCTCTTATAGGCGTTCTCTTAACGGCGCTCATCGTCGTGATAACCGAGTACTTCACCGGTATGTACAATCCGGTCAAGACCATTGCGCAGGCCAGCACCACCGGCAGCGGCACGAACGTCATCGCGGGCCTCGCGGTGAGCATGAAGGCCACCGGGCTTCCGGTCGTGGTGATCGCGATAGCCATCTACTGGGCCTACAGCCTGGGCGGCGGATTCGCGGGCAACCCGGTCGGCGGCCTCTTCGCCATCGCGCTATCTGCGGTCTCGATGCTCTCGATGACCGGCATAGTCGTGGCCATCGACTCCTACGGCCCGATCACTGACAACGCCGGCGGTATCGCCGAGATGGCGGAGCTCCCCGACGAGATCCGTAACATCACCGACCCCCTCGACGCGGTCGGCAACACCACCAAGGCCGTTACCAAGGGCTATGCCATCGGTTCCGCGGCTCTGGCGGCACTGGTTCTTTTCGCAGAGTACTCGCGTGAGATAGCCAAGCACACGGGCGGCAAGATTGAGTTCAAACTCTCCGACCCCAACGTGCTTATCGGCCTGTTCGTGGGCGGACTCGCCGCGTACTACTTCAGCGCCCTCCTCATGGAGGCCGTTGGTAAGGCAGCCGGCGGCGTCGTCGACGAGGTGCGCCGTCAGTTCAAGGCGCTCCCGGGCATAATGGACTTCTCGCAGAAGCCCGAGTACGGCGCGTGCGTTGACATAGTTACCAAGAGCGCCATCAAGCAGATGATGGTCCCGGCCCTCATCCCCGTGGTGACCCCCATTCTCGTGGGCAAGATCCTCGGCGTTGAGGCATTGGGCGGTCTTCTCATCGGCGCAATCGTTACCGGCCTGTTCCTCGCCATTGCCATGACTTCGGGCGGCGGCGCATGGGATAACGCCAAGAAGTACATCGAAGACGGCAACCTGGGCGGCAAGGGCTCCGACGCCCACAAGGCGGCCGTCACGGGCGACACGGTCGGCGACCCCTACAAGGACACCGCCGGTCCGGCCATCAACCCGATGATCAAGGTCATCAACATCGTCGCGCTCCTCATCATTCCTCTTCTCTAAGCGCGGCTGATTATTCGTACTCAAAGGCCGTCCCCCTCGCGGGGACGGCCTTTTCATTTCATATGGTATTATTTCATGTATGGATAAACTCGTAATCAAGGGCGGAAAGCGACTCAGCGGAGAGGTCCAGATAGGCGGGGCGAAGAACGCCGCGCTTCCGGCCATTGCGGCCTCGCTGCTTGTGGCCGGCAAGTGCCGCCTCGATAGAGTGCCCGACCTCGCCGACGTGCGCACGATGGGGGGCCTCCTTGAAAACCTCGGCGCGAGGTTCAGCCTCGCCGATGGCGTGGCCGAGGTGGACACGGCCGGCATATCGAGCTACAACGCCCCATACGACCTCGTTAAGACGATGCGGGCCTCTGTGCTCGTCCTGGGCCCTCTGGTGGCCCGTTACGGGCAGGCCAGGGTCTCTCTGCCCGGCGGATGCGCCATAGGCGCGCGGCCCATAGACCTGCATATCATGGGCCTTGAGAAGCTCGGGGCAACGATATCGCTTCAGAGCGGCTACGTGGTGGCCAAGGCCCTGAGGCTCAAGGGCACTCGCATATGCTTCGACACGCCCACAGTTACTGGCACGGAGAACCTCATGATGGCGGCCACGCTCGCGCGCGGAAGGACGGTGCTCGAAAACGCAGCCCGCGAGCCCGAGGTGGTGAACCTCGCCGAGCTCCTAAACGCGATGGGCGCCAAGGTTAGCGGCGCGGGACAGAGCATCATTGAGATTGAGGGCGTGGACATACTTCACCCGGCGGACTCAACGATAATCCCCGATAGAATAGAGTGCGGCACGTTCATGACTGCGGCCGCCATTACGGGCGGTGACGTTCTGCTTAAAGGCGCTGAGCCCGAGCACATGGAGTCATTAATAACAAAACTCCGCGGCGCCGGAGCCGAGATAACCCAGGAAAAGGAGGGTCTCAGGGTCGTGGGCGACGGAAGGCCCGACGCGCAGGACATAAGGACCAGCCCCTATCCGGGCTTCCCCACCGACATGCAGGCCCAGTTCATGGCCCTCATGTGCCTTGCCAGGGGCACAAGCGTTATTAACGAGACGATTTTCGAGAACCGCTTCATGCACGTGGCCGAGCTCAAGAGGATGGGCGCGGACATCAATGTGCAGGGCGGCGTGGCCACCGTTAGGGGCGTGAGCGAGCTCAGGGGGGCCGAGGTGATGGCCACGGACCTAAGGGCGAGCGCTTCGCTTGTCGTGGCCGCCCTTGCCGCGAACAATACCTCGACCATACACAGGATATATCACCTCGACAGGGGCTACGAGCGCATGGACGAAAAACTCCGCGCCCTCGGGGCCGACGTCCAGAGGGTGAAGTAAACCATGACCTGTCATTGCGAGCGAACGAAGTGAGCGCGGCAATCTCAGAGATTGCTTCGTCGCTGCGCTTCTCGCAATGACGAAAGAGCAAGATGGCAGCGGCTGACCCGAAAAAAAAGACCACGCCCGAGAAAAAGGCAGTAAAGAAGACGTCCGCCAAGAAAGAATCCGCCAAGAAAAAGTCTGTCCCAAAAAAGTCGGCTAAGAAGAAAAACCCCCTTGCGGAGAAACTCGCTTCGCTTCCTAAGAACCCAGGCGTATATATATTCATAGGCCCCGCCGAGCGCGTGCTATATGTGGGCAAGGCCAAGGTGCTCCGCAACCGGGTGCGAAGTTACTTCCAGAAGTCGGGCGATCTCGACCGCAGGAAGTCCGCCATGGTGCGCGACATCAGGGACATGCAGTTCATAGTTACCGACTCGGAGCTCGAGGCCCTCGCGCTCGAGGCCAACCTGATAAAGCAGTACAAGCCCAAGTTCAACGTTATCCTCCGCGACGACAAGAACTACCCGTACCTCAGGGTGTCGGTGAACGAGCAGTGGCCGCGGCTTGAGGTCGTGCGCAAGGTGAAAAAAGACGGGGCGCTATATTTCGGCCCCTACGTTCCCTCTTCGAGCATGCACGAGGCCATCGCTTTCATCAGGCGCAACTTCGGCGTGAGGCCGTGCAAGTACCGCCTCGACAGGCCCATGAGGCCGTGCATTCAGCACCAGATGGGCAGATGCCCCGCACCCTGCGCGGGCCTCATCGGCAGGGATGAGTACATGAAGGAAGTGGACGACGTGGTCATGTTCCTCAGGGGGCAGAAGGGCGAGCTCGTGGACGAGCTTGAGGCGAAGATGAGGGCCTACTCGGAGGGGCAGCGATACGAGGACGCCGCCCGGATACGCGACAGAATAGTCTCGCTCAAGCGGGCGTGGGAGTCGCAGAAAGTTATATCGCCTGAGCTCGGCGACATAGACGTCATTGGCTCCTGCCACGACGGAGGGGAGGCCGCGTTCCAGGTGTTCTTCGTCCGAAACGGCGTGATGATAGGGGCGAGGGATTTCTTCCTCAGAGACCTTGACGGCATACCGCCCGAGGAGCTCGCGCACAGTTTCGTGGAGATGTTCTACGCAAAGGGGATAATACCTCCGCCCAAGATTCTCGTGGACGTGCGCCCTGCAGTGCCTGGGCCGCTCATGGAGTGGCTTAAGGAGAAGCGAGGCGGCGCGGTGCGTATTGTGGTGCCGAGGCGGGGCAAGGAGCGAGAACTTCTGAAGATGGCTCAGGAAAACGCGAAGCTCCACTACGAGAGCAAGAAGGGGACGGCCGGCGACGCGGTGCTCGACCAGCTGGGTAGAAGGCTCTCGCTTGCGAGCCCGCCGCGGAGCATCGGGGCCTTCGACGTCTCGAACACCGGAGGCAGCGAGGCCGTGGGCGCCTTCGTCTGGTGGTCCGACGGGGATTTCAGAAAGGACAACTACAGGCACCTCAAGATAAAGACGGTGAAAGGGGCGGACGACTACGCCATGATGCGCGAGACCATATCGCGCACGCTTAAGAACCTCAATGACTGGCCCGACCTGATAGTGATAGACGGGGGCAAGGGGCACCTCGAGACCGCTCGTGCCGCGCTTGAGGAGTTCGAGGACGCCCCCTCGGTGGTGTCCGTCGCGAAGAAGCCCGACCGGGCGTTCATGCCCGATATCGAGGAGCCGGTCAATCTCGACGACAGGACGAGTTCTTCGCTTCTGCTCAGAAGGATAAGGGACGAGGTGCACCGGTTCGCCATAGGGTTTCACAAGAAGGTGAGGGGCAAGCATCTGCTTGAGTCCCCGCTTGAGAGCGTTCCCGGCATCGGGAAAAAGAGGAGGCTCCTACTGTTAAGGCATTTTAAGAGCCTCGAGGCCATAAGGGACGCGAGCCCCGAGGAGCTTGCCCAAGTGCCTGGGATGAGCATGAAATCCGCCCTCGCGCTTAAGGAGGCGCTTGCCGCTCACACGGCCGCCGAGGGAGATTAGCGGGGTAAAGCCGGCCGATATGTGATAAAATTTAGCATAGAGGTGTTATGAAGAAGATCCTTATCGCCATATCGCTCGTTCTGATGTTTGCGGCCGCGTCGTACGCCCAATACAACATCCACCTGAAAAACGGCTCCGTCTTCAGGGGTATTCACGCGTACCACGAGGTGGACGGAGAACTCCGGTTCATGTACATGGGCGGCACCGTGGGCATTCCCGTCGCTGACGTAGCCAGGATAGAGAATACCGAAGAGGGCGGCACGGCCCAGGAGCCCGGCTCGTCTTCGGGTACGCCCGGCATATTGGAGCACAGGAAGCCGGTGGTGCCTCCCTATCAGCAGACCGGGCCCACCGAGACCGTGAATACCGCGCCCATCAAGCAGAGGCTTGCCGAGATAAACAAGAGGCTTGCCTCGATAGACGTTGCCGTGTCGAAGTACGACAAGCTGAAGGAAGAGTACGACAAGGTGAGGCTGAGGATCGAGGTGCTATTCCAGAAAGGCATCGCCGCTGCCAAGAACGTAGACGGAGACCCCGCCAAGTGGTATCAGTACCTGCCGCCGCAGGAGAGGGAGTGGGCTCAGCTGAACACATTCAAGAAGACCAAGCTCAAGAAGGAGCTCGATGACCTGGAAACGAGAATGGCCCCCGTGCTTTCCGAGCAGAAACAGCTTCTTGCGGAAAAGAAGGACCTCGAACGGCAGCTGCGCGAGGCCGAGAACCCGTATTAGATGTCCTCGAAGTGCGAGAGCGCTTTAAACTCCCTGAACCTCGTCTCTATCTCCTTGTAGTCCAGGTCGCGTATCTTGTTAAGGCTGAAGTCCTCGACGTTGTATGACGCCATCACGCTTCCCATGACCGCCGCGCGGCGGAGTGTCTCGTCGGTGAAATCCATGGTGTTGGCGAGGTATCCCATGAAACCTCCGGCGAAGGTATCGCCCGCTCCGGTGGGGTCGAAGACGTCTTCGAGCGGGTAGGCCGGGGCTATGAATATGCCGTGCTCGTTGAACATCGTTACGCCGTACTCGCCTCGCTTGATAAGAAGGGTGCTCGGCCCGTAGGAGATTATCTTTCGGGCGGCCTTAACGAGGTTGGCCTCGCCGGTGAGCTGCCTGGCCTCACCGTCGTTTATGAGAAGGATGTTCACGTTCTTAAGGGTCTCTATCAGGGAGTCCCGCTTGCTCTCTATCCAGAAGTTCATCGTGTCCGCGGCCACTATCTTCGGGCTGTTTACCTGTTTGAGCACCTCGCGCTGGAGGTCGGGGTCTATGTTTGCGAGGAAGACCACGTCGGCGCCCTTGTAGTGCTCGGGCAGCTTGGGCTTGAAGTGCTCGAAGACGTTGAGTTCGGTGTTGAGCGTCTGGGCCTCGTTGAGGTCGTATCCGTACTTGCCCTGCCAGCGGAAGGTCTTGCCCCCGGTGCGCTCCAGGCCGTCGAGGTTAATGTTGCGCATCTTAAGGAAATTTATATGTTTTTCCGGGAAATCGTCGCCAACGACGGCCACGAGATTGACGTCGGTGAAATAGCTCGCCGAAGTGGAGAAATAGGTAGCCGAGCCGCCCAGGACCTCTTGGGCCTGTCCGAAAGGGGTTTCCACGGTGTCAAACGCAACCGAGCCTACAACCAATAGTGCCATGATTTCTACCTCGTTAACTTTTGAAGTGTAATTCGTGATATTATATCACAGCGGGCTCTGCTGGATGATTTAAGATTTAGGAGTCCGCGAGGGGGCCTTAGTTTGTAGATTTGGAGGCATTGATGAAAGTAAAGCGTAGTTTCCCTTCCGTATTCCTCGCAGTTCTCATCGGTATCATTCTTGGACTTAACGGTATGGCTTTTGCCGGCAATGCGAAGGTGTCGCCGGAATCGGTCGACATCCTTTCGAAGGTGAGCAACGCCATGGTCGACGTGGTGGACGCCATCAAGCCGTCGGTGGTGAGCATCTCGACGTCGCACAAGGTGAAGATGAAGCAGATGGGGCACAACCCCTTTGACGACCCCATGTTCAAGAAGTTCTTCGGCGACGACTTCTCCAAGCAATTTCAGCAGCCCCAGGAACGCGACCAGGTCGGCCTGGGCTCGGGCGTGATAGTCGCCTCTGACGGCTACATCGTGACGAACAACCACGTCATCAGGGACGCCGACGAGATAACGGTCACCCTCTATGACAAGCGCGAGTTTCCGGGCAAGGTCATAGGCACCGATCCCAAGACAGACATCGCGGTTATCAAGATAGAAGCTACGGATTTGCCCGCCCTCGAGTGGGGAGACTCCGACAGCCTTAAGGTGGGGGAGACGGTCATAGCCGTCGGCATTCCCTACGGCCTTGACCACACCGTCACGTCTGGCATAGTGAGCGCAAAGGGCAGGGCCAACGTGAAGATCGCCGAGTACGAGGACTTCATACAGACCGACTGCGCCATCAACCCCGGCAACTCCGGCGGGCCGCTCGTAAACGTGAAGGGCGAACTCGTGGGCATCAACACTGCCATATTCAGTGTCTCCGGCGGATACCAGGGCATAGGGTTCGCCATACCGAGCAACATGGCCCAGTCGGTGCTCGAGAGCCTGATGAAAGAAGGCAAGGTCATAAGGGGCTGGCTTGGCGTGACCATTCAGCCTCTGACGGATGAGCTCGTCAAACAGTTCCACCTGTACGATAAGAGCGGCATCCTCATAAGCGACGTCGTCGAGGGGAGCCCGGCCGAGTCCGCGGGCCTTAAGCGCGGAGACGTCATCCTCAAGTACGACGGCAAGAACGTGGACTCTCCGCTTAACCTCAGAAACATGGTGGCGGCAACGAAGCCAGGCACCAGCGTGGCGGTCACGGTGCTGCGCGATGGCAAGAAGGTGACAAAGACCGTGAAGATAGGCGAACTGCCCGCCGCGCAGATGGAGGTCGCGGGCACCATGGACAACGCCCTCGCCGGCACGCACGTTCAGGACATCACGCCGGAAATAAGGAAGAGCCTTGAGATCCCCGATCGCCTTAAGGGCGTCGTGGTGACCGACGTGGAGGATGAAAACGGCCTCCAGCGGGGTGACGTCATAATGGAGATCAACAGGCAGAAGGTCACGAGCGTCGAGGAGTACAGCGCCGCGGCGTCTCAGATCTCCAAGGACGACGAGATACTTCTGCTGATATACCGTAACGGAAGCGTGATATACATCACGGTTTCCACGGGTCAGTAAGGCACATCAAAAGTCCCCCGTGGAGGCGCCTCCACGGGGGACACAACATCTACAACGGTTGTATTTGGAATTTAAAAGCGAGGTATGATATATTTGAACATGCGCACTTTTTTGAGATCCTTTGCGATACTGCTCGCCGCGGGCTGCGCGGTCGCCGTCTTTTCGATGCACAATGCCGAGGGTTTCGCCTCGAAGATGGCCGGCGACGTCGATTGCTCCAAGTGCCATCAGCTTACAATAGATGAAGCGAACACCATTATCAGGGGAGTAAACCCTGAGATATCCGTGATGGGCGTAGCCATGAGCCCTGTGGAGGGCATGTGGGAAGTCGTCATAGAGAAGGACAGGAAGAAGGGCATTGCCTACATCGACTTCTCCAAGAATCACATCATGACGGGCTCCATCCTCCAGGTCAGCGACAAGGAGAACCTCACCAACCGCAGGCTCTACGAGCTGAGCAAGGTGGACATATCGACCATCCCTCTTGACGAGGCGCTCTACATGGGCAAGAGGGACGCCAAGTACAAGGTGATAGTGTTCGCCGACCCCGATTGACCATACTGCAAGAAACTTCATCTGGAGATGAAGAAGATAATCAGGGAAAGGGACGATATCGGTTTTTACATAAAGCTGTTCCCGCTGAAGGCCCATCCCGACGCCTACAAGAAATCCAAGGCCATAGTCTGCGAAAAGAGCCTGAAGCTCTATGACGAGGCCATAGCCGGCCAGAAGCTGCCCGCGCCGACCTGCGAGACCACAGAGGTGGACGACAACATAAAGCTCGCCGAGTCGCTTGGCATCACCGGCACCCCGGCCCTCATACTTCCGGACGGCGCGATACTGCCCGGATATAAGGACGCCAAAGATCTCATTCAGATAATCGATGAGTCTGGCAAACGGGCAGAGGCCGAATAGCCCGAAGCGCCTCGACCGCCTCACCCCGAACCATAAGCGAAATCCTCATACACAGCCAACTCCGTAACGCACCGTAAAATACGCCGATATTGCATTTATTGCCGCATGGAGAGCCGTGGGCGAGTTTTAAATGGGCCCGGCCCGGCGTTATAATATAAGTATGGGGAAGGTTAAGTGTGAACTATGCCCCACCGAATGCGTTCTGGGAGACTACGAGGTCGGGGGCTGCCGGGTACGCATCAACAAGGGCGGCACGCTCTACAGCCTGGTCTACGGTAAACCGTGCTCAGCCCACATAGACCCCATTGAGAAAAAGCCCCTGTTTCACTTCCTGCCCGGCACCAAGGCGCTCTCCATCTCTACGGTGGGATGCGTGCTGGGGTGCAAGTTCTGCCAGAACTGGGAGATATCTCAGGCCAAGCCCGAGGAGACGGATTTCGCCGACTTTCCCCCCGACGAGCTCGTCAGACGCGCCCTCATGTACGCCTCCCCGAGCCTCTGTTACACCTACACAGAGCCTGCCGTCTTCTACGAGTACATGTACGACACTGCGGTGCTCGCGCGGGAGCACGGTGTCAAGAACACCATCCACACCTGCGGCTACATAAACGAGAAGCCACTGCGCCAGCTCGCAAAACTGCTCGACGCGGCCGACGTCGATCTGAAGGCCTTTAACGAAGACTTCTACGGAAGGGTCTGCGGCGGACGGCTCAAGCCCGTGCTCGACGCTATCGTGGTGCTCAAGCAGGAGGGCGTATGGCTTGAGCTTACGAACCTCGTCATCCCGACGCTTAACGACGACATGGACGAGATAAAGAGGATGTCGAACTGGATAGTTGAGAAAACGGGCCCCGATACGCCTGTTCACTTCTCGCGGTTCTTCCCCTTCTATAAGCTTAAGAACCTGCCCTCCACCCCCGAGGAGACTCTGAGGGCCGCGCGCGATACCGCCATGGCCGAGGGGCTCAGGTACGTCTATATCGGCAACCTCCAGAGCGACGCGATGAACACCTATTGCTACAACTGCCACAAGCTCCTCGTGGAGCGCCTGGGATACTTCGTCAAGCAGGTGAATATCGAAGACTCCAAGTGCCGCTACTGCGGCGCCCACATCGCCGGGATCTGGAAGGCCTGAGGCGGCCTCTCCGCGGCTTGCTCCATGCTCTATTCCGCCGGGTTGTCATTGTGCTAAAATAATGAACCCATGGCGCGAAAAAAGAAGACCTCCAATCCGCAAAGACCCGGCTGGGACGAATATTTCATCAACATAGCACGCGCCGTCTCGTTGCGTGCCACATGCATGCGCCGTCGCTACGGGGCGGTAGTGACCGTGAACAATTCCATAGTGAGCACGGGCTACAACGGTGCCCCCCGGGGCATGGAGGACTGCCTTGAGGCCGGCAAGTGCACGAGGAAAGAGCTCAAGATACCCCACGGCGAACGCTATGAGCTCTGCCACAGCGTGCACGCCGAGGCCAATGCGATAATCAGGGCCTCGGCCGAGGAGCTCGCGGGCGCCACCATCTACATCACCGGCACCGACGGCAACGACGCCGAGTGCCAGAGCGAGCCCTGCATGATGTGCAAGCGAATGATACTTAACTCCAAGATAGCCCGCGTGGTATACTCCGATGGAAACGGGGGGATACACGAGGAAGACCCCATGGCGTGGCTCGATAACCGCGTATGACCGACCTTTTAAGACAGATAGGCTGGCGCGACGTCCTGGACATAGTCCTGGTCTCGCTTATCCTCTACCGCCTGCTCCTTCTCATCAGGGGGACGAAGGCCGCGAAGATGCTCGTGGGCCTCATACTGCTGCTGATAGCCTCGGTCGTCTCGAGGGTAGTCCCGCTTTACACGATGGACTGGCTTCTGCAGAGCTTCTGGGCGTACATCGTCATCGCGCTTATAGTCATATTCCAGCCCGAGATCAGGCGCGCCCTCGCCAAGATGGGCGAGGCGTCGTTCATACCCGCGTTCACATCGGCCGAGGAGCTTAAGAGCCTCGAGGAGATAGTGAGGGCCTCGATATCGCTTGCCAACCGGAAGATAGGGGCGCTCATAGTCATACAGCGCGAGACGAAGCTCGGGGACTTCGTGGAGCTCGGCACGGCGCTTGACGCGCGAGTCTCAAAGGAGATACTCATGAGCATCTTCCACCCGAGCTCTCCCATCCACGACGGCGCAGTAATGATAAAAGGCAACAGGATAATGGCTGCGGGTTGTTTTCTGCCCATAGCGTCAGGCTCGCGAATAAGCAAGGCCCTGGGCACGCGACATCGCGCGGCGCTCGGCCTCACGGAAGAAACAGACGCGGTCGTGATAATCGTCTCGGAAGAGACTGGGCAGATATCTATGTCCCTGAACGGCAGGCTCGAGACACATATCGATATGGGCACGCTCAGGGATATGCTCACGGATATCTTCACCGACAAGAAGGCGGGCTCGTAGTGAAGAAGAACCTGGGCATAAAGATAGCCTCCGTGATACTGGCAATAGCGCTCTGGGTGTTCGTCATCTCGCGCGGGTACTCCGACATAACGCTTACATCGCACGTGAAGTTCGTGAACTTGCCCGACGGCATTCAGCTGGTCGATTCGTCCACGACCCGCGAAGTCTCGCTCGAGTTGAGGGGGCATGAGAAGGTCGTCAAGAATATGGGCCCAGATGACGTGCAGGTGACGGTGGACGTGGGAGACCTCGGCCTGGGCACTCACCAGGTCTCGCTCGACAAGCGCGACATTAAGCTCCCCCTGTTCGTGAGGCTCATGGGCGTTAACCCCTCGGTGCTTAAGGTGAAGCTGGAGGAGGCCGCCCGGAAGAGCGTACCCGTGAAGCCCTACATCGTGGGCAGTCCCGGAAAGGGCTACGCCGTGACGAGACAGAAGATCTCTCCGGGAAGCGTAAATGTCACGGGCAGCAAGACGGACCTCGACAACCTTCTTTGGGTGAAGACCGATCCGGTGGATATAGAGGGCGCCACGAGGACCGTCAAGTCCGAGGCAAGGGTCGCGCTAAACGGAAGCGGCATGACCGCCGCCCCAGCGACCGTTACCGTGGAGATAACCATAGAGAAGGCACGCTGATGGCGCTCTTCGGCACCGACGGCATAAGGGGACGCGTTAACTCTCATCCTATGACTCCCGAGACCGTGCTCAGGGTGGGCATGGCCGCGGCCAGCGTCCTGAAGAAAAAGCACGGCCGCAACATGGTCCTCATAGGCAAGGACACGCGGCTATCGGGCTACATGATAGAGAGCGCGCTTACCTCGGGCATCTGCTCGATGGGAATGAACGTCACTCTCGTGGGCCCGGTGCCCACGCCCGGCGTGGCGTTTCTCACGCGGGCGCTCAGGCTGGATGCGGGCATAGTCATCTCGGCCTCACACAACCCCTTCGAGGACAACGGCATCAAGATTTTTTCCTCCGACGGCTTCAAACTTCCAGACGATTTTGAGACGAAGATATCAAAGCTCGTCGAAGACGACGCGATTCTGAAGAAGCGACCCCACGGCGCGGACATCGGCAAGGCCTTCAGGCTCGAGGATGCCACGGGCCGGTACATAGAGTACATAAAATCCACCATACCCAAGGGCATGACGCTCGAGGGGCTCAAGGTCGTAGTGGACTGCGCAAACGGCGCGGCATACAAGGTTACGCCATGGGTGCTCAGGGAACTCGGGGCCGATGTCGTCACGCTGAACGACGAGCCCGACGGCACGAACATCAACGACAATTGCGGCGCGCTCCATATGGACGCCCTGTGCAAGGCTGTGAAAAAGCACGGCGCAGACGTGGGCGTAGCTCACGACGGAGACGCCGACAGGGCCCTCTTTGTCGATGAGAAGGGCCGCGTCGTTGACGGCGACCAGGTGCTCGGCATGTGGGCCGTGGAGATGAAACAGGCGGGAAAGCTCAGGGAAGACACCGTGGTGTCCACCGTGATGAGCAACCTCGGGCTCGAGAAGTATCTCGAGCGAAACGGCATCAAACTCACGAGGACAGCCGTGGGCGACAGGTTCGTCACCGAGCGCATGCTGCGCGACGGCTGCAACCTCGGAGGCGAGCAGTCGGGCCACATAGTGTTCTTCGACTACAACACCACCGGCGACGGCCCAATCACTGCGCTCCACGTGCTATATCTGATGCAGAAGACCGGGCGTTCGCTTTCGAGCCTCGCCGGAGAGGTAGAACAATTCCCGCAGGTGCTCATTAACGTGCCCGTAAAGAAGCGGAGCGGCTATAACACCATCCCCGCCATAAAGAAGGCCATCACGGAGGCGGAAAAGAAGCTCGACGGCGCAGGAAGGGTCCTTGTGCGCCCCTCTGGCACGGAGAAGAAAATAAGGGTCATGCTCGAAGGAGAGGACCTTAAGCTGATAAAGAAACTCGGAAACGCAATAGCGGATGTCATAAAGGAAACCATGGCTTGATATATTTTCTCGCCTTTCTCTCGGGGGCTGTGGCATCGCCCCTGCTCCGGTTTTTCCCTTACACCATTGCGCTCGCATGTCTCGCCTCGCTGGTCTATCTTTTAAGACAGAAGAAGTTCGTCGTCGCTGTACTTCTCGTCGCGGGCCTACTGTATCCCGCGCTCAGGCACGGTCCGCCCGAGGCGCTCCCGTTTTCGAGCGGCTACGTTACGATGGACGGTTACTTCAGCGCGCCGCCCGAGGAGCTCAAGGGAGGATACGCCCAGGAGTTCGAGGTGCCCGGCGGCTGGCGGCTCGACGTTCTCTCGGGCCGCACGTTCGATACTGGCAGGGAGCACGAGCTGAGGCTCAGGGTAATGACCCCGGCCGAGCGGCTGAACCCCGGCGCTTTCGCCGGAGACCAGTACGCCGTGCTCGAAGACGTTCGCGAGACGGGCGATATACATAAGTCCCTTCCCGTGTATCTGAACCGCCTGCGTGAACGGCTCGACGAGGCCATAACGGAGAGGTTCCCGCACGAGACGGCCTCGCTCATCATGGCTGTCACCACCGGGCAGAGGTCGAACATGAGCTACAAACTCAAGGAGGCGTTCAGGGCCTCGGGCCTCGCGCACCTCTTAAGCATATCGGGCACGCACTTCGGCCTTCTGTTCCTTCTTCTGTTCGGAGTATTCAGAGTCGGGTTCAAGCATCTGCCCGAGCGGACGCTCGAGCGCTTTACGATGTATCTCACTCCCTCGCAGGCCGCGGCGATACTCTGCCTTCCGTTTCTGCTTCTCTATCTCGGAATATCGGGCGGGCGAGTGCCCACGGTGAGGTCGTTCATAATGATAAGCCTGTTTCTATTCGGGCTTCTGGCCGGGAGAAAGGGCAGGTGGCTGAACTTCCTCGTGCTTGCGGCGCTCGTGCTCGTGCTGCTCGACCCGCAGGTCATTGCGAGCCTCTCGTTTCAGCTGTCGTTTCTCGCGGTGCTCTTCATAGGATATTTCCTCGGCGGAAAACCTCTGAAGACGGAAGAAGACGACGAGGAGGAAGAGCCGAGCAGGATGTCCGCCGTACTTAGGTATCCGCTTAAAAGCCTCGTGATAACCGTTGCGGCATCGGTGGGCGTGGCACCCATAGTGGCGTATTACTTTCACTACTTCTCCGTAATATCTCCGCTGGCTAACATGATAGTGACGCCGCTTGTCTGCATGGTGCTGGTGCCGCTATCGGTAATAGGCTCATTCGTCTATCTTCTAACGGGAGTCTTTCCGCTGCAGTCGCTTACTGGATGGGTGGCCTCGGCAGCGATATCTCTTGTTAAGACCTCGGCCGCGGTGTCGCACTCGTCGGTCACGGTGCCGCCTTTTGCGCTGGCCGTGCTCGTCCTGTACTATGCCGGCTTCCTTCTTTACTTCGTGTATCGCGACAAGAGGATCCTTATAGTGCCCGTGCTTGCGGTTATCGTGCCTATTTCGGTGGCGGCGTTTTCGGCGCGAACGCTCGCGGTTACCTTCCTCGACGCGGGTCGCGGCGACGCCTCGGTCATCGAGCTTCCCGACGGGAAGACCATCGCGGTGGATGCGGGAAGGCGGGGCAAGGAAGTTAGGAGGTATCTCAGGCACCAGGGCATAGACGGGCTCGACGCCCTCGTCCTCACGCACGCGGATTACTATCACACCGGAGGGGCCTCGACACTTGTAGAACAGGTGGGCGTGAAGCAGATATGGGACAACGGCAGGCTCGAATACCCCGAGGACTTCCCTGCGGACGTGCCGCGAAGGACTCTTGGACGAGGCGACGTCATAGAGGGCGAGGGGTACACGATAAGCGTGTTTCATCCGTACGAGGGCTACCGCCCCGTGCGGGGTGAGAAGGGCTCGCGAATGAACGACAGCTCGCTCGTCCTTAAGGTGGCGGGCGAGGGCGGCTCGGTCATGTTCATAGGTGACATCGGCTCCGGGGCGATGAGGGACCTCTTAAAACTCGGCGACCGCCTGCGAAGCGGTGTGTTAAAACTCTCTGACAACGGCAAGTGGGACTCTTCGCATGAGGCGTTCATGAACGCGGTCTCGCCGCAAATTGTGGTTGCAAGGGAGAAGAGCGAAGGGCAGGAAAACCACCTCGAAGGGGCGCGGATATATTATACTGAAACAGACGGCGCCGTCCGCGTTGAGTTATGCAAGGACGGCATGAAGGTCAAGACCTACGAAGATCAGACGCTGAAGGAGACACGCAGTCCCGTGGGCGAGTTGCAAAACGTACGCAGGCTGTTTGTCTCGTGGTGACGGAAGGAGACGCGAATAGATGGAAGACATGGAAAAGCTAAAACACCTGCTTGAGCACTGGATAGAGCATAACCAGGAGCACGTGAAAACCTACTCCGAGTGGGCGGGCAAGGCGCTTAAGGCCGGAAAGTCCGAGACAGCCGACGCACTGCGCGAGATAGCTGATGAAACCAGGCGGATGGAGCGGATGTTCCTTAAGGCGCGAAAGGCAATCTGAGCTGACCGCTATCCCGTCGCCCTCAAGGCCTTTCTTGAGGGCCTGTAGAGCCTGCCCTGAAACGAGTCCCTCTCCTCAAGCTTGTTCTCGATGTCCCTGAGCAGTTGGTGTTTCGAGCGGTCCCACCGCGGGGCTATAAGTATCTCGTCGGGGGCGGTGGCGAATAGCCTCTGCACCACGATATCCGGCGATAGCCTCTCGAGGAAATCGGCCACGAACTCCACGTACTCGCCGTAATCGAAGATGTGAAACGGCTCTTTCTGAAACATCGCGGCAAGGGGCGTGTCCTTTATCACCTGTAGCTGGTGAACTTTCAGAAACTCGATGCCGGTACCCGATAGCTCCGTGGCCATGGCGAGCATCTCCTCGCGCGTCTCGGTCGGAAACCCCACGATGATGTGCGCGCCCGAGTGTATGCCCGTGCCAGAGGTCATCTCCACCGCGCGCAGGAAGGCGTCGTAGTCGTGCCCCCTGTGTATGAATTCCAGAGATTTGGAGTAGATGGACTGTAGCCCGTACTCAACGAGTACGAAGTGGTCCTTCGCGAGCTCCGAGAGCATCGAGAGCTTCTCCTCGTCGATACAGTCGGGCCTTGTGCCGATCGCCAGCCCCATCACCGAGGGCTCGGACAGGGCCTCTTCGTATAGTTTCCGCAGCTCGTCGGCCGGGGCGTAGGTGTTGGTGTAGGGCTGAAAGTATGCCAGGAATTTCTCGGTCCCGTAGCGCTTACGGAGCCAGGAGATGCCGTTTCGCACCTGCTCGGTCACCGATAGGGCTGGCTTGCAGGAGTTGGGGCGGAAGCTGTCGTTGTTGCAGTAGATGCAGCCCGTTACGCCGAGCGTGCCGTCGCGGTTTGGGCACGTGAAGCCCGCGTCGATGTTGACCTTATGGACGGCCGCACCATAACGCTCCCTTATGTAGCGGCCGAAGGAATTGTACCTCATGATTAAGTATTATCCCCCCTGGCCGGGGCGGGTGTCAAACCGGGGTGAGACTGATAAAGAGCCATATTGACGGCCGAACGGGAATATGGTAGATATTATCTTGGGAAGCAATTCGCGGCCGGGCGCACACCCGGCGAAAGGAGAAACACGGTATGAAGTGCATTAAAGTGGTTTTGGTTTTAGTGGCTGTGCTTGCCCTCACCGCGGGCGTGGCGTTTGGCGAGTCCGTGAAGGTCATGACCAAGGCGGGGGTTGGCAACTACCTCGCCGATTCAGAAGGGATGACGCTTTATTACTTCAAGAACGACTCGCCGGGAGAAAGCACCTGCACGGGCGGGTGCCTCGATAACTGGCCGGTGTTCTACGAAGAGGAGATAACGGTTCCGGAAGGTCTTGACGAAGCCGACTTCGACACCATAGACCGCGAGGACGGTACAGAGCAGACCACCTTTAAGGGATACCCCCTGTATTACTTCGTGGCCGACGAAAACCCCGGAGACACCAAGGGCGAGGGCGTTGGAGGGGTCTGGTTCGTAGTTGACCCGGCCAGCTTTATGAAAGCTCCCACATCAGGCTATTAGAGCGGAAGCAGGTATTACTCTCTCTCAAGTTCTATAAGGGTGACCTCCGGCGGGGCCAAAAACCTCACCGGGGGCCCCCACGTACCCGAGCCTCGGCTTTCGTACATCTTCGAGCCATGTCCGAGGTCGTTCATCCCCACGGGAAGATAGAACTGACGCACGACGAAGTAAAACGGGAAGAGCTGTCCCATGTGGGAGTGGCCCGATAGCTGGAGGTCGAACAGCCCGAGCGAGGCCTTGTCGATGTCGGGCCGGTGCTTAAGTAACAGCGTGAACTTGTCCTTCGGGAGGTCTTTTAAAAGCCCCGCCTCGTCCACCGTGCGACCGCCGCGAAACGCGCGCCCCACCGCGTCGTCCACGCCGGCCACGTTTATCTCGGCAGAGACGGCCTCGCCGCGCAGCATCCTGAAGCCCGCGTCCTTGGTGAACGCGAGCGCCTGGTCGAGGCCCGCGTAGAACTCGTGGTTGCCGGTGATGGCGTATTTCCCGAACCGGGGCTGGATCTCCCGCAGCATCTCGGCGAGCCCCTCCATATTATTCATCTGCCCGTCCACGAGGTCGCCAGTCGAGACGAACATGTCGGGCTTTAGCTCCTTAACCTTGTCCAGGATGAGTCCGAGGCGGTCCTTGCGCACTATCAGGCCCAGGTGCACGTCAGATATCTGCACTATCCTGAGCGTATCGATACCGGGCGGGAGCTTCGACGTCTTGACGACGACCGTCTCCGTCCTTATGTTGCGCGCCTCGAAATACCCGTATCCCGACGCGAGCACTGCATAGATAAGCGGTACCAGAAAGACAACCCGCGCCGATGGAATGAATGCCGCGAGGTTTTTACCCGAGACCGCCCCCGCGATCCAGAGCACTATGCGGTACGCATCCAGCGTGAACGCCGCGCAGACGAAAAAGAACAGCAGCCCGAGCCAGAAATAGCTCACGTACGAGAGCACCCGCGCCGTGAGCTCCAGCCCGCTGTTCTCCGAGGCGCGCACGAGCAATGGGCCCGAGACCATGAGGACCATCCAGAGGGCGAGCGCAATGCCTGCGGCCCAGCCGAACCCAAGCCCGCTCTTTGCCCGCGCGAAGACGTACGCGTGCATCGAGCCGTATATGAGGAAGAACATGAGAACGAAGAGCCTCATGAGTTACCGGGTTTCCTCATGCAGCCATTTAAGATAAGCCTGCGAGCCTTTCACGATGGGTATCGCGATGACCTCGGGCACGCTGTAAGGGTGAAGCTCGCGCACTCGGCTTTCGAGGGAGTCGAAGAGCTCCTCGCGCGTCTTAATGACCATGAGCGCCTCGGGCTCGTCCTCTACCTTGCCTTCCCAGCGGTAGATGGAGCGCACGCCGGTGACGATATTCGCGCAGGCTGCGAGCCTCTCGTCCACGAGGGCCCGACCGATCTTCGCGGCCTCGTCCTCCGAGGGCGCCGTAACGAGCACTACTATGTCAGCCATCGCGTGCCTCCCTTCCTGTCCTTAGCATGCCACAGGAGAGCGGGTCGTGTAAATAAAGGAGAGGATAAGAGGGCCTGTTGAGGAGTTCACCTACGAAGATGCAAATGCGAAAAGCGCGGGGAGTGTGGATTTGTGGGTGAAAGTTTATATTGTCAGGCCGACCTGATGCTAGTGCGGTGCATTATATGTTGGGTCATGGAAATGGTTGCTTGCGCGGCAGGCTGGCTTATCCTCATCCGCCGAGCCTTTCTTGAGCCACTCCGTTATAGTCCTACTGCTGTCCACAACACCAAGCTTCGTAAGCTTCGTGTTAAACCCATCCTTAAAACCCAATTTAGTGCGCAGGTAATTATCGATATCATACTCTGAGCCTGATTTTCTAATAGATTCTTCTGTTATCTTGGGATGACTCACGACATTGTCATAGGCAAGTAAAGGATTCGGACATAAAAGCAATAAAAGGATGACAAGGACGAACTTCTCCATCATTTATTCGCCTTTCTCTTTTGACGTATTTCTTCCCAAGTCTTAGTTTCTTCCCAACGAATTGCCTCATAGATTAATTTTGAATGAACGTAATCTTCATGAGTTGCAGTATGAATAAAAGAAGTGTGCATTTCATGCGGATACTCCGACTTGAACTTTTCGAGCCTGAATACGTAGCCGTTCTTCCACTTGAAGTCTCTGCGTTTTTCCCACGATGGGAATATGTATTCGTTGCTCCACGCCACGTATCCCTTCTTGTAAACTGTAATGTATGGTGGGTCGACCGCGTACGATATAATGCCTGGCACCGTCACGCTGCCATTCTTGTCAGATACGACCTCGGCCAGCTTAACGGTCTTAGTGGTAGCAAACCCGATTACATTGACTGTCCTTGACCAGCCCACCATTACAATAGCGCCCTCTATCGGCTTACCCGTATCGGCATCTATGACCATACATTTTATCGGTAGGTTCGAGCCTGCTATAAAAAAGGCCATGACCAGTCCTATGAACAGTACGAGAATGCTCTTACCCGTAAACCCAAGGAACTTTCTTGCCGTGCTCTTTGCCTTGTCGCCGGACATATTTAAAACCCTCTGATCACTAATAAATTAGGGCACATCCAATATTCCCCTGCGGATTTATACTACAAGTCTGCAGTTTCTCCACTGCATTGACCTTGCAGATTTCAGGAAGTAGTCCACACCTTATGAACTCACTTACACTCACCCTTCAAGCGCGTGCTGGTTAAGCTTGCCGTCCTTCATGAGCGTGAGGCGCTTGCGGTTTTTGCCGATTAGCACGACCGTGGGGCGGAAGAGAACGTAGTCCTGGTGGAAGGGGGTCTTGACCTTACCGCCGAAGGAGCTCGAGTCGCCGAGCGCAACGTGCACGGTGCCGAGTATCTTCTCGGACTCAAGTATGTTGTCCGGGCGGCGGGCCATCTCGTTCGTGCCGATGCCCAGCTCGGCCACGTTGCGGTTTTCATGGCGCTCGCTGAGCTTCTTCTCAAGCTCTATAACGTAGGGCTCGTCACCCGCCACGCTTGCCACCATGCCGTCCTTGATGGCGAGCGATATTGGCGAGGCAAGCTCCCTCGTGGGCGCCCACTCAAGCACCAGCGTGCCCTGCGACTCGCCCTCAAGCGGCGCGAAATAGACCTCACCCGCCGGGAGGTTCCCGAACGTGCCCTTGCGCGTAAGAATGCCCGTGTCTGCGTGCGCGCGGCGGCCCTTCTTGGACAGCAGCAGGTCGGTGCCCGCCTGCGTGGTTATGCGCACGCTCTGGAACGAATTGACCGCCTTCGCTATGGCGCGGGTGCGCCTGGCAAGGGCCTTCCAGTCCACGCACATCGCGCCCTCGAGCATCTCGGCCTCAAATATGGGCATGCTCGCAAACCGCGTGCCGCAGAGTTTCGTGAGGAAGTGGCGGAAAGTGGTGTGGCTCGACGAGTAGTACGACAAACCCACCACGGCATCGACTGCCTGACGGGCGTTGCGTTTGACTATCTTCTCGGCCCGCGCAAGCTGCGCGGGGGTAGCCTTCTTTCTGAGGATAGGCGAGAGCAGTTTTTCATCACGCAGCGCCTTCACCGTGCGCTCTCCGAAAGCTTTTTCCCAGAGGCTTGCCGGGGGCTCGGCTCCGTGGGTGCCCACCGAGGGGAACTCGTGAAAGACGATGTTCTTCGTATAGCTCCGCCCGGTCTCGGCCGCAAGGAGCGCCACGTCCTTGAGCCTCTCTCTGCGAAGGACGTTTTCCGGCGGGATGTGCTCGCGCTTCGATGGCTTGTCCGTGAAGACGAGGACGCGCTCGTTTCGCTTGACGCCGAGGTTTACGCGGAATATCGCCCTGAGTGCGTCCGTCGCGACCATCGCGGCGCTACCCTCCGCTGTTTACGACGGTGGGGGTGAGGAAGATGAGGAGCTCGCTCTGGTCGTCGTGCTTCTCCTGGCTCTTGAACAGCCAACCGAGTATGGGTATCTTGCTGATAAACGGGATGCCCCCCTCGTCGGTGGTCTTCTTCTGCGTGATGATGCCGCCTATGACGATGGTCTCGCCGTTTTTCACGAGCAGCTCCGTCTGCGCAGACCTGCTTTCCTTGGGCGGGAAGCCCTGGACCGAGCGCGAGAAGTCGAACTCCTCGCGGCGCGTATCGAGCGTCAGCGTAAGGAGGTCGTCGCCCACCACCCTCGGCGTGACCGTGAGCGAGAGGTTGGCCTGTAGCACGCGCGGCTCCGCCTGCTCGGGCAGTGTGCCCGCGAAGGCCGTGGAGTTCACTATGGAGGGCACGAGTATCTCCGTGCCGCTCGTGATAACCGCCTGCTGGTTGTCCAGCACGAGTATCTTGGGCTGGGAGATTATCTTCCCCTCACCGGTGTCTTCGAGGGCCGATAGCGTCAGGTCAACGTTCCAGTTGCCCACTATGGTGCCGAATATGAGGTCGCCGCCGTTGGCGGAGGTCTTGGGCAGGTTCACCGAGAAGCCCGCATCGACCGAGCCGGGAGTGTGACCGAACGCGCCGGTGTCGCTTGAGTACCCGGTCTGCCCCCACTTTACGCCGAGCTCGCGGCTGTAGGTCGTGCTTACCTCGACGATGCGCGCCTCTATCATAATCTGGTACGGCTTCCTGTCGAGTTTCGCCAGGAGGCTTTCGGCGCGCTCCATGCCGAGCGGCAGGTCAGAGACTATTATAGAGTTCTTGGTCGCCACGGCCGAGGCCTTCCCCTTGGAAGTTAGCACATTATTAACGTTGCCGAGCACCGCCGCGGCATCAAGGAATTTCAGGTTGAACTCCTTCACCTCCATGTCGCGCATGTCGCTCACGGCCTTGGACTCGTGCTCCACTATGACGACGTTGCCGGGCTCCGTGCGGTAGGTGTAGCCCTTGCTCTTGAGGATGGCGTCCAGGGCGTCCCAGAGGGGGACCTCCCTGAGGCTGACCGTAACCTTGCCGGTTATGGTGTCGTCAACGATGATGTTTATTCCGTGCTCCTGGCCTATGGCCCTCATGACCTCTTTGACGTCGACGTCCCTGAGCTCGATTGAGACCAGCGGGCCTCTGTCCATGGCCGCTATGGCCGCGGTGGCGAGTAAGATAAGAGATAGTATTGCGGAGAATAGGACTGCCTTCCTCATTGTCCGGCCTCCTTACCGGGACCCGCTGCGGCGAAGCCTTCTATCCGCAGAGTAAAACTCTTGCTCCCCCTTTGGAGCAGGACCCTGTCGCTTAGGATTTCCTTTATAGTGTATTCCTCTATGATGTCGCCCTTCCTGAAAAAGCCGCCGTTGATAATGGCGAGCGCGTGATCTCCGTCAGATATTATACCCTCTACGACGAGTCCGCTGGGGCCCAGGTCCTCACCGCTGGGTTTGCTCCGGTCCTCGAGCCTCACGAAGGGGTCCTTGCCCCACCGCGACTTGACCGGCTTGCTCAGCTCGTCGACCTTCACGTCCACGAGGCTTTCGGCCCACGCCGCTCCCGAGATCAGGAGCACGACGGACATTATGGTAACCAGCAGTGCCTTCATTTCTTCTCCAGTAACGCCACGGCCTTAAGTATTGCTACTCCGGAGGGGTAAAGGGCCTCGTTGGTCTCGTACCTCAGGGACTGTATCATAAAGAGCCGGTGCTTGTCACTGAGCTGGCGCAGGAACTTGTTAAGCGGCCGGAATCTCGAGCGAATCTCGACCTTGCATTTCATCTGCACATAGGGGCCCACCTGCGAGAACCCCTCCTGGGTTATCGATATGAACTCCACTCCGTTACGTTCGGCCTCGCGACTTATGGAGTCGAGCATCTGCGCGAGGTCCTGCGCCTCAGGGAGCGTTATCACGGGCATGTCCACGGACTTTTCCTGGCCGACTTTCACGACGAGCGACGAGTTGAGCCTGTTGAGCTCGGTGGTGAGGCTGTCCAGCGCCTGGTGCTTCCGAGCCAGCTCGGCGCGCTCGGGCTGGTAGATGAAAGAGTAGGGCACGTACAGGAACACGACGAGCACCGTCAGCGCTATGATGGCCTTCTCCCTTGCGCTCAGGTTTTGAATTTTCTCGACTATGTCCATTTCATCTCCGCCCTGACCTCGAAACTCGTCGCGTCTTTCCCCTTCTGCGAGAACACTATCTCGACGTTGCCGAAGTACCTTGAACGCTCTAGGCTGTCGATGAGTTTGGCCACCGCGGTCTGCGATGTGGCAAACCCCTTGAGCCTCAGGTGCTTTGCGTCCTGCGACTCGACTATCTCAAGCCAGACGGTGCTCGGCACCACGAGCGAGAGCTCCTGCATCACCGCGTCCCATGGCGGGGTGTTTGTCATGAGGGCCATCACGTTCTGATTGCCGCTCTTGGCTTTCACAAAGGGTTTAGAGGCGGCTATCAACTGTTGCAGGTGCGTTCTTTTCCCCTTGAGGTCGGCGATGGTCTTATCGAGGCTCTTTGCCTCGTGCGAGTTTATCATCCAGAGACCGAAGATCGCCGCGACGTAAACGACCACGACCACCACCGCCTTAACGACGAGGCCTCTGTTTACGAAAGGCCCCGGCGCCTGCAACGGCAGAAGGTTAAGGGTCTTTTTCACTGAGGCCTCCTTGCAAGTCCCGTGGCCACCGAGAATATCGGCCCGAGGCGCCGCATGCTCTCGTCGCGCATCTCAATGTCGGCAAAGGGGTCGTTCACGCTCGTGGGAACGCCGAACTGCTCAGAGAAATGCTCCCTGAACGCCGGGTTCATGGCCGCGCTGCCGGTGATGATTATCTCCGAGATGCCGGCCTCCTTGAAGGTGGTCTTGTAAAAATCTATGGAGCGGAATATCTCGAGCGAGAGGTCAGCAAGCGGCCCGCCGAGGCTGTCCTTGGAGCCCTCCCTAAGAAGTTTGTGGGCCTCGGCCTCGTTCCTGCCTTCTGCCATGATGGCCTGCTTTATGTTGTCCTCTCCCTCGCCCACGGTGCGTGTGAGCCGGAGGACGCCGTTCTTGATGATGTGAATGTCCGTGTGAACGGAGCCGATGTCTATGACCGCCGTATTGCCTGCCGTTCGATACTTGAGCGTCCTCATGATGCAGAGCGGGTTAACGTCCACAGCGACGATGACGAGGCCAGCGGCGATGAGCGGCGCGATGTGCTCCTCGAGGTAGCTGCGCTCGCAGGCGGCGAACGTGACAGCCACCTGGTCGCCGCTCTCGGCGGTGACATAATCGAACACGGCGTCCTCTATCGCGTAGGGAAGCTGTCGCTTCGCTTCCCAGGTGAGGGCGTCCTTGAGTTCGCGCTCCGGCATGCGCGGGAACATGACCGTCCTGATAAACGTGTGAGAGCTCGGGGTGTTTACGGCCGCGCGCTTTCCCTTAAGGCCGGTGCGCGTTACGAAGGCATCGATGGCGCGGGTGAGGGAGTCCTGGTCGTGCTGTTCGCGAAGGTCTTGCACCGCGACCGCGGTCGCAGTCCTGCCTTTAAGTTGCAAAACCTTTAGAGAACTCGCCCCGAAATCGACACCAAGCGGGGACTTAGTTAATCCCAGCAATCACCACCCCTTAATCCCGGCAAAAGAACGGGGTTTTACTTTTTGCTTATATATCGCCGTCTTATCGGCGTTATTATACTCCTAACAATATAATCATAGTAAGGAAAAAAGTCAAGTTTATCAACTATTATTTGTGTGGGGAAATGACTCAGGAAGCGGGCTCCCCCGCCATGTAGGCGAGGGCCTTAATAGGCTTGCGAACGATGGAGCCGTTTTCGTACACGGATATCTCGGTATCGTCGCTTGTTGCGCTCTCGGGCAGGGGCTTGCCGAGTATGCTCAGAACGAGCGCGGCATGGCCCCTTACGAGGGGGTTGTCGGAGTCGATATACTCTCGCGCCACCGGCTCCCAGGGCTCTATCAGCTCGGGCCAGCGCTGCGCGATGCGGGCCATGGCCCAGAGGACTCCGGCCCGGAAGAACCCCTCGTCGTGGAATGAGACGAGCACCGGCACGACGTCGAGATAGGGCTTCGGGTTTGCGCGGAGTACCTCGCCCAGCACCTCCGGGGCGCTCCACGCGTTATTGCCCGATTCCTCCCTTAGCATCCAGAGTATCTTCTGTATGACCTCCCTGCCTTCCTCCGGGGGGAGGTCGGCCGTCACGGCGCCCACGGCCTCCATGGCCCTCCAGGCAAGCACGTCGTACTTGTCGAACGTCATGGCCATGAGACGCCTGAAGAGGTTGCGCTTGCGGCGGGAGAGCTCCACGATGCCGTCGAGGTCGCTCTTTTCGAGAAGGTCTTTGATCTCAGTACGCGCGGGGGATGCCATGCGTTAATTATAGCAGGGAAAGTTCGCAAGACAAAATGAGTTGCATCATACGTCCGGAGTGCGTTGTTATCTCTTGCGCGCCGCCCTTATCATGCCCTCCGCCCACTCGGGGAAGCCGAGGGCGTGGATGTGGGTGTATGTGGCCAGTACGTTCTTGAACATGAGGCCGTCCATGCCGTCCGCAATGCCCTCGCCCCGGAGCATCCTGTAGGCGAAGGAGACACCGTCGCCCGTATCCACTCGAGTGACCTTCGAGTAATGAAACTCATGTCCCTTTAGCTCGAGCCCTCTTTTCAGAAATGGGTTCGCCTTCGACACCTTGAGTGCCGTATAGCCGTGGGCCTGCGGCCTGCGCCTGAGCTCGAAGTCTATGGGCAGCACCCCGGCCATCGGATAGGACTTGCCTTCCATCTTGAGTTTCCGGCCCATGTAGATGAGCCCGCCGCATTCGGCATAGACCGGCAGGCCGGACTGCGCGGCGGCCTTGAGGCTGCGGCGGAATGAGCGGTTTTCCGAGAGCGCTATGGCGTGCGTTTCGGGGAAGCCGCCTCCTATGTAAAGTGCGTCGAGTGAGGGAAGCGCGCGGTCGGTAAGGGCGCTCAGCCTTACGAGTTCAGCGCCTCTCCTCTCGAGGGAATCGAAGTTCTCGGGGTAGTAAAACTGAAATGCCGAATCAACTATGACACCTATGCGCGGTCTCTTGCCCCTTGGAGCCGGGAGCGCGGGTTCTGCCTGAGTGGAAAGCGCGGGAGCTTTCGCGGCGATCTTTATGAGCGCGTCGATGTCCACGTGCTTTTCCACAAGTTCCGTGGCCCATGCTATCGCGTCGTCCACCTCGGGGTGCTCCTGCTGGGGTGTAAGCCCCATGTGGCGCTCGGGCATCCTTAGATCCTTGAGGCGGGGCAGGGCGCCGAGCACAGGGGGCCTGAGGTACTTCTCTATGGACTCCCTTATCACCGCCTCGTGTCGCTTGCCGGCCACATGGTTTAAGACGAAGCCGCCGAGCTTTAGGCCGCGCTCGAAGTTTTCAACGCCCTTAAGGATGGCAGCGATGCTCCGTGTGGCCTTCGTGCAGTCGACGATGAGTACAACGGGAGTCTTGAGCTCTCTTGCCACCACTGAGGTGGACATGCTGCCCGAGGAGTCCATGCCGTCGAATAGCCCGCGGTTGCCCTCTATCACTGCGAAGTCAGCGCCCGAGGCGTGTGTGGTGAACGAGGCAGCAATTCTGTTCTTGCCGATGAGGTATGGGTCGAGGTTATGGCACGGTGCGCCCGAGGCCGAGGCGAGCCAGCCCGCGTCTATGTAATCGGGGCCTTTTTTAAAGGCCGCCACATTGTGGCCTCTTTTCCTTAGCGCGCCGACCAGCCCAATAGAAAGGGTAGTCTTGCCGGAGCCACCTTTGAGCCCGGCTATGACTACCCTTGGTATCGAAAGCTTGGTGCTGCTATTACTTGATAAGGCCTTTTTCCCTGAGGTATTCCTCGCTGGGGATCTCAACCGAGCTCGCGCCTCCTCCGTATGAGTACATGAGCCTTCCTACGTCGATCATGCCTCTCATGGCCTTCTTGACGGTTTCCTTGTCCTCGCCGGTATCTGCGGAGACGCCCTTCATTATGTCTTTCTCTTTGAGCTTCTTCTTGCCTTTTGCGGCCTCTACGAAGGCGTAAATCTTATCCTGAAGTTCAGCTGTTTCCATTACTTAACCTCCGTCCTTAAAGTTGAAATAGGGCAGCCGCATTGGCGGCTGCCCTATTATACATTAGTTTTACCACTTAAACGCGGCAGACGTCCTCAGCGTGTCCCTCATGAATGTGAAGTCGTCGATGTGCTGGAACGTAAACTCGATGCCGGTGAGGCTGAAGAACCTCTCCCAGCCGATCCTCTCGATCCACTCGCCGAGCCTCTCGTGCTTCTTGGCGCCCTTGGCGTAGGTCTCGAGGATGTTCTTTACCGCATCCACGACCTTCGGCCACCTCGGGGGGTCGTTGTAGAAGAACGGGATGGCGAGCTTCGAGAACTTCGGTCCGGTCCTGAGGCTGCCTATCTTGCCGCCGACCACGATAGCCACGCCGTCGTCCTCAGGCCTGTGGATGTCGATGGGCGGGCAGACGGTGAAGCAGTTGCCGCAGTACATGCACTTTTCTTCCTTGATCTTGACCGACTTCTTAGCCGGGTCGGGGCTGATTGCCCTTGTGGGGCAGGCGCCGACCGTGGTCGGGATCTCGCACATGTTCTTGACCAGGTCATGGTTGATGGTCGGCACTTTCCTGTGCACGGCCACAACCGCGATGTCGGAGCAGTGCACGGCGCCACACATGTTGACGCAGCATGCAACGGCCATCCTCACCTTGGCAGGAAGGGTCTTTTCCTTCTCTGCGAAGTACGGATAGAGCTCGTCCATCATGGACTTAACGAGGGCCGATGCGTCGGTGCAAGCGCTGTGGCAGTGCACCCAGCCCTGGGTGTGAACGACGTTTGAGAGCCTGGGGCCTATTCCGCCCATCTTGAAGCCCTTGGCGTCGAGGTCTTTCTTGAGGCCTGCTACCTTGCTCTCGTCGGCGACCATGAACTCGACGTTGTTCCTTGTCGTCCAGCGGATGTATCCGTCGCAGTGCTTATCGGCGATATCAAGCATCTCGCGTATGGTCGCGGTGCTGAGTATTCTCGGCGAGGCTACCCTCACGGTGAAGACCTTGTCGCCGCTGTTGGCCACGTGAACCATCGTGCCGGCGTCAAGCTCTTCATGATACTTCCAGTCGCCGTAATTTTTAGCTATGACAGGCGGAAGGAAATCCTGGAAATTCGGGGGACCAATGTCTGTGTCCCTCAGCTCCTTCGCCTCTGCGTCTGTTAGCCACTCTTTAGAAACGGCCATGTTCTAACCTCCTTTATATTCCTTTTGTCTTATTTCGCTAAGTCTTCTTCCTTCCAGAAGAAGAATGGGTCTTTCCTCGGCTCAAACACCTGCTGAGGGCTCGGGGGCTCGCCAATGGCTTCGAGGAAGGGCCTCATGCCCAGGACCTCGATGACCTCGCCGATTCTTTCCCTCGGCTTGGCGTTTTCGTCCCACCAGTCGATGATGCTGAAGATCTTGTCGTAGAGCTCATCGTAAGGAGCCTCGACTTTCATAAACGGCACCACTACCCATGAAAGCAGGGAGCCGACGACGATGGGGGCCTTGGAGCCGATGAGTATGCTAACACCCTTTTCGCCGGTGGCCTTGAGGGCCTTGGTCATCTTGGTGATGCAGTGCATGCAGCGCGAGCACTCACCGTTGTTGATGCTCAGTGCCTTGCCGTCGTAGCTCATGCAGCCGGTGGGGCACATGTCGACGATCTCGGCCTGGATGTCCATGCCGGCCTTGGCGTAGTCCTTAACGGCATCCTGGTCGATGGCGATGTCGCCCTTCCAGGTGCCGATGATGGAGCAGTCGGAGCGGGCGATTGCCGCAACGCAGTCGACGGCGCAGCCGGCGACCTTGATCTTGAACTTGTAAGGATATGCGGGCCTGTGCATCTCGTCCTGGAACCTCTGGGTCATCTCGTTGCAGATGCCCATGGCGTCCACGTGGGACCACTCGCACCTGGCGGCGCCGATGCAGCAGCTGGGGGTCCTCATGGCGGAGCCGGAGCTTCCGAGGTCCCAACCCCTGGAGGAGACTTCCGCGAATATGGGCTCAAGGGCCTCGGTCCTGCAGCCCAGGAGAACCATGTCGCCCGTGGAGCCGTGCATGTTGGTCAGTCCGCTGCCGTACTTGTCCCAGATGTCCATGATCTCCCTGAGCCTGTCGGTCTTGTAGAAGAAACCGCTGGGCTGGTTGATTCGGACGGTGTGGAAGTGTGCGACTTCGGGGAATTCCTCGGGGAGCGACGAGTACCTTCCGATAACGCCTCCGCCGTAACCAAGGACTCCGACGATTCCGCCGTGCTTCCAGTAGCCACGCTTGTCCCTGAAGGACTTCTCCAGCTGTCCGAGCTCGTCATTGGCCATGGGGCTTGTCGCGGCGGCTTTCTTGATCTCCGTCACGTAGCTCGGCCACGGGCCTTTTTCGAGTTCGTCCAGAAGTGGTGTTTCGTACTTCTTAGCCATTCGTACCCTCCTTCAAAATAGAGATAGTTTATGCTTCCCTTGCTCTAAAAAACAAAAGTAGCGGTTACAAGAAAAGTTATTAAGCCTAATATACACGTATATATACGGTCAAATAAAAAATATTAATCGGCAAATCACTATTGCTAATGTAACGCCGCGAGGCTAAACTGTTAATAAAATCAAGGCGTTTTGGCCGGATTGGAGGCTCCCGGCCCTGGGGCCCCGGAAATGCGTATAGGGCTGGCTCAAACCCTGAGCACGCATATTATAACCCACCGGAGTAGGACATGGGCTCTTGAGGCCGGATTAATCGGGTGAAAGCTGCGCGGCGCGTCAGTATCCGCGCTTCCTGAGCTCCGCGAGCTGCCGGGCGGCCAAGCGCGGATATCTCATGTAGATGACCTTGGCCTCTTTGTATTTGCCGAGCAGGAAGAGGGCGTCGGCCTTGGATAGTTGCGGGATGGGGTTGCCCTGCATTCCTATTGTGAGGATGTTACAGGTGGTGATTATTTCCTTATATACCGCCCGCTTATCTATGTCGAAACGATTGATGTACTTCTCGTTGCGTGGAACGTTCCTGATGAAAATGGCGCTGTTGCTCTGAAGGAATATAAGCCTCCACTTGTCGTTATTGACGAGTGCCGTGGCAAGCGGGATTATGTTGCCAGACTCCCTGAAAACGACCGGAATAACTATGAAATTTATGTCGTAGGCGTCGAGGGTTTCCTCCCACCTCGGGAAGGTCTTAAGTACCCCGTCGGCCGCCTCGGAGATTTTCGGGTCCAGGGCCCTGCCGTCAATGAAGACCTTGTACTGAGGATAAAGGCGCCAGATAAGAAATCCGCCCCATGTGTAGAAGTTATACATGGGACCGGGGATTCTCGTCTCCTCCAGGAACTCCGAAAGCAATCGAGGGTACCACGGAGTTATCCATGTGGGCGCTATTCTCGGCCTCAGCATTTGCGTCGCTATGGGGCCGAACGAAAAGGACATGAACATCACGGTGAGCGTCAGCATTCCGGCGACCGCGGCCGTAAAGAGCTTCTTATAGTTCAGGGGCGGCAGTTTTATCTCAAGGAGCGTTTTGCCCATGTAAAACGGAAGGACCGTGAGGGAGAACATCAGCCCCCTGGCGTAGTAATTCGCGAAGAACCAAATGAAAATCACCGTTATGAGCTCTGCCAGGTCGACCTTCTTCTTCACCCAGTATTTGAATATCATTAAACATAGCAACAGGCCCGGTATTGGGAAGTTGAAGGGCTGAAGCGGGTATGCCGTAAACAGCCAGAAAGCCATTATCCACTTGTAGTGCAGCTCCTTGTAAAAGTACATGAGGGGCTTAAACTCCAGCACGACCTTCTCGACCCAACTGCCTCGCCCGCCGCCTGAGACGGATTTGGCGAAATCCGACAGGAACCTGGAAGTCAGACCCGTGGCGTATTCATAAAACAGGTGGTATGTGTTTGGATTCAGGAAAGATGCAAGGATGGCTATCACGGCTATAGCGTAAAAGACGGGGTGTGCGCCGGTCTGTTCCGTGCCCCGGTATTTTCGCATGCCGCGCATGAAGAGTTCCGAACCGCAATAGATGATTATCACCAGGTTGCCCACTATAAAGCCCGCGTGCACGTTGGCCCACAACGCCATTAAGAGCGGCAGTGCCACCATGGCGAAATCGAATTTCTTTCGGTTGGGCCGTCGCAATCGCTCAAGGAGCATTATCTCCAGGAGAATGAAGAGGAAGGAAAACCCCTGAGGTCGTTCGAAGGAGTAGAAGAGCTGGAAAACAAGCACGGCCGAAGGAAACATGACTATCAGTATCGCCGGCAGGTGCCTGACTCCTTTCCATAATAGCCAGAAAAACAGGAACAGCATAGGCAGCACGATAAGTACTCCACGGAGGACGACCACCCCACCCACTCCTCCGGCCTTCTCCGCCGCGGCGAAAGCCACCTGTCCGAGCCACTGGGTACGGAGCCCTCTGACCTGAGTCGGGTTCAGCGGTTTTGGTGTCGTGTAAGAGAACGGGTCGTCCGAGGGCAGTTGCATGTGCTCTATGGTGTAGGCGCCTGTTTTGAGGTGCCACCAGGAGTCGGGGTCGTTAAGCGGGTATTTCAGGGTCGATACGAAGACGTAAGTGAAGAACAGCGCCACAAGCAGCACCCGCGTAGCGATCTTTAGAAGCAAGATCAGCTTGTCAGGCTCCTCAGGTATGGCCTCTACCGGTTCCACCGGAACGGGCTGCGCCTTTTGCTGGCCGCGGTTCTTTTTCTTTTTCTTAGCTTGTTTGCCTGCCATAAGTATCGTCGAACCTGATTATATCATCCTCGCCCAGGTAATCGCCGCTTTGTATCTCTATTATCCTCAGTGCGGTGGAGCCCGGGTTCTCCAGCCGGTGCTTGGTTTTCGCGGGGATGAAGGTGCTTTCGTTCTTTTTTACGTAGAAGATATCCTCCCCCCGCTGGACCTTCGCCCTGCCCGCCACCACTATCCAGTGCTCCGAGCGGTGCTTGTGCTTCTGAAGGCTCAGCTTGGACTTGGGCTTGAGGAAGATGTGCTTTATCTGGTGGGTCGGGCCTTTTTCGAGGACGGAGAAATATCCCCAGGGCCTGTCCTCGACCCTCGGCGAAAGGTATTCCTCCTTGCCCTCCTCCTTGAGCTTGCCGACGAGGTCCTTGACCTTCTGCACCTTGTCCTTCGGGGTTATGAGGGTCGCGTCGGCGGTGTCGACGACCACCGTGTCCTTCATGTCGATGGCGGCTATGAGCCGGTTGCCGCTTCCGAAGAATATCGAGTCCCGGCAATCTATGCCGACCACGTTGCCCAGCGCGATGTTGCCCTCCGCGTCTCTATCGAGCACCTCGTCGAGGGCGCTCCAGCTTCCGATGTCCGACCATGGGAACGCGGCGGCGAGCATCGTGGCCTTCTTGGACTTCTCCATTATGCCGTAATCTATCGATACGCTTTCGAGAGTGCCGTAGATCTTAGCCAGCGCGACGGCCTCCTTCTCCGTGTTGAGCGCTCTCTCGATGCCCTTGAAGGCCTCGTGCATCTCGGGCATGTAAAGGGCTATCTCCTCGATAATGACAGATGTCTTGAATATGAACATCCCGCTGTTCCAGTAGTAAGAGCCGTCCTTTACAAACGAGCGCGCCTTGGCGAGGGCGGGCTTTTCGACGAACCTTTGCACGCCGTACACTCCGCCTCTGAGCCTGCGCCCGGCTTTGATATATCCGTATCCTGTCTCGGGCCGTGAGGGCTTTATGCCAAACGTGACGATAGAGCCGTGTTCGGCCTCCTCGGCCGCCTGCCTCACAGAGGCCTTGAAGGCCTCGACGTCGCTGACATGGTGGTCAGAGGGAAGAACGAGCATTATGGAGTCAGGGTTCCTCTTGTGCAGTTTGTAGGCGGCAAGCGCGATGGCCGCCGCGGTGTTCCTGCCCTCTGGCTCGACTACGCACTGCACGTCGTCCAGTATCTCCATGAGCTGCCACTTCACGATATCGCTCTGGCCTCGGGTGGTGACGATAAGCGTGTTTGCGGGTTTAACTTCGCCGCGCAGTCGATGTATGGTCTCCTGAATGAGTGTCCTCTCGCCGACTATCTTGAGGAACTGTTTGGGAAAGGTCTCCCGGCTGAGGGGCCAGAAGCGTGTGCCTTTTCCGCCGGCCATTATGACCGCGTAGAGGTTTTTCTTGGCCCTTGGTTTTCTGGCTGCCGTCTTCTTCTTGTTCAAATTTTTCGTCCCGCGCCGAAGGCCGCCGTCATGCCGCCGGGCGTCTCCTCAGGCCCAGCGACCTCAGTATCAGATGTCCGATCTCGTCGAGCTTAAGCCTCCAGGGAAGCACCAGCGCCTCGCGGATTATTCCGTGAGACATCTTCGACTCACCGTGGGCCCGCTCGGTGAACACTATTGCGAGCTCTTTGACGTTCATGCCCATGGCCATGACCCTGTAGGCCATCTCTATCTGGAATGCGTAGCCCCCGGAGTGTATGGCGTTGAGGTTCATGGCCTCCAGCGCCCTGCGGCTGAACGACCTGTATCCGCTCGTCATGTCGCAGAGGTGAGTGCGAAGCAGAGTAGACGCGTATAAATTCCCCGCGCGAGAGAGCATGAGTCGCTTGAAGTCCCAGCCCACGACGCTTATGGTGCCGCCCAGGTAACGGGCGCCTATTACGAGGTCCGCGCCGCCTTCCATGAGCTCCATGAACTTGGGCAGTGCGAGGGGGTCGTGCGAGAAGTCCGCGTCCATCTCGATGAAGCAGTCGTACTCGCGCTCAAGGCCCCACTTAAACCCCGCGATGTATGCCGTGCCGAGCCCCAGTTTGCCGGGCCTTTGAAGCATATGCACCCTCTTGTCGCGTTCAACCCAGTTTCTGGCGAGCTCCGTGGTGCCGTCGGTTGAGCTGTCGTCCACAATGAGGACGTCGAAGCCCTCCTGGTCGAGGATTTTTATCAGGACGACCGGAAGGGTCTCCTTCTCGTTGTATGTGGGCAGAACCACAAGGGGTTTCATCGCATTATATTATCAGATTGATTGGTTATTATGGAATAATATGGGGCCCTGGGGCTCACCGGTCCCTGCACGGGTGTTGCTTGTGCTTCCGAATGGAGATATCATAGGCCATGAAGCTTGAAAAACTCGACATGAAACACCAGGCGCTCCTGCAGCAGAGGCTGAGGGCGGTGTCCACTCCCATATCCGAGTACAGCTTTCCCAACGCCTATCTCTTCAGGCGCGAGCACGACTTCCATGTGCTCTCAAACGGCGAGATATATCTGCGCGGCAAGAGCTACGACGGCCTGAGCTACCTGATGCCCACCGTCGAGGCCGCGAGGCTCGACATGGCTGAGCTCAAGGAGCTTCTACGCGACGTGGACTACCTCTTCCCCGTGCCCGAGGAATGGCTCCCGCAGTTCCCCGAGGGAGAGTTCGAGCATACCTTTAACGAGGGCGAGATGGACTACGTCTATCTCGTGGAGAAGATGAGCACCTACGCCGGACGTGCCATGCACAAGAAGAAGAACCTTCTTAACCAGTTCACGTCGAGCTACAGGCACGAGGCCTTGCCCCTCACTAAAGAGAGGATGCCCGGCGCGGAGCAGGTGCTCGAGCTCTGGCAGGAAGGGCAGAAGAGCAAGGCCGAGGTCAACGACTACATGGCCTGCAAGGACGCGCTCAGGCTATACGACGAGCTCGTGCTCTGCGGCGGGATTTATTATGCCGAGGGCGAGCCCGTCGGTTTTATCGTGGGCGAGGAGATAAACGACGAGACCTTCGTGCTTCACTTCGCCAAGGCACGGGCGGAGTACAAGGGGGTCTATCAGTACATGTTCCATAACTTCGCGGGCATACTGCCCCACCAGTACAAGTACATGAACCTCGAGCCCGACCTCGACATCCACTCTCTCAGGCATGCCAAGGAGTCTTACCACCCGGAGTTCAAGCTCAAGAAGTACCGCGTGTCGCTAAGGAAGTAACTATCCCTTCAACTGCACGCAATGGACGTAGTCCATCTTGTTGAAGCGCGTGCACTTGTTGCACGAGATGCAATCGGCGCGTTCCTTGCCGTCTCGCATGAGGTTCGGAAGGTCGGGCTCCCTGATGAGCGGCCTGGACATGCCCACGAGGTCCGCCTCGCCGCGCTCAAGCACGCCCTCCATTACCCCGCGCGAGCGCATACCTCCGGTGAGAATGACCGGGATGTTGAGCGCGTCCTTGAAGAGCTTGCCCGAGTCTTTGAAGTACGCCTCGTCCTCGGCCCTGTGTATGTCGGGCCGTATCGTCCTTACGCGCGAGTCCTTCATGCCGCCGCTTATCTCGACGGCGTCAAGACCCTGCTGCTCGAGCCTCCGCACCTGACGCAGGCTTTCTTCGGGAGTGATGCCGCCTTCCATGAGGTCGTCGGCGTTTACCTTCATAATTACCGGATAATTGCCGCCCACGGCGCTTCGCACCGATTTAAGTACTTCCTCGGCGAAGTGCGAGCGGCGCTCCTCGTCGCCGCCCCAGTAGTCGTCGCGCCTGTTGGTGTAGGGCGAGAGGAAGCTCGATATGAGATACCCGTGCGCGCCGTGCAGCTCAACGGCGTCGAACCCGGCCGAGCGCGCACGCCAAGCGGCGTCGCCGAATGCCTCTATGACGGTCCATATCTCGGCCTCGGTCATTGCGCGCGAGTTTGAACGCGTGAAGCGGTCGTACATCTCCGACGGCGCTATCGCCTGCTCTCCGCCAAGCAGGAGCGGAGGGCACTGCCTGCCGCCGTGCACGAGCTGAAGTGCAATGAGGCCGCCCTCGCGGTGCACCGCGTCGGTGAGCTCCTTAAGGCGTTCGATGTAGCTTTCGGCGTGGGCGGAGAGCATCTTCGGGCCTGCCCTCCCCGAGGGGTGCACGAGGGCGAAGCCGGTTATCAGGAGGCCCGAGCCGCCTCGGGCGAGTTCCTCGTAGAGCTCCACGAGCCGGTCGGTGACGCGCCCGTCGTCGTCGGCCATCTTTTCGTATGTCGCCGCGCGGACGATGCGGTTTCCAAGTCTCAGGCCCGAAAGCGAATATGGTTCGAACAGCATCATAATGTTAGACATTCTCCTCGGTGATGGGTTAATTTTATTACATGCAGAGCGAAGACACAATAGCCGCGGTATCGACCCCGCAGGGAGAGGGCGGCGTCGGCATCGTCAGGTTGAGCGGCCCGGACGCTTTTCGCATAGCCGAAAGGCTTTTCGTTCCCCCGGGCGAATGTGCCCTGAAGTCGCACCGCATGCACTACGGCCACATCGTCGATCCCGCCACGGGGGAGCGGGTGGACGAGGTGCTGCTTTCACCCATGCGCGCGCCCAAAACGTACACGCGCGAGGACGTGGTCGAGATAAACTGCCACGGCGGGCTCGTTCCGGTGCGCAGGGTGCTTGAGCTTGTCATACTGGAGGGCGCGAGGCTTGCCGAGCCGGGGGAGTTTACGAAGCGCGCGTTTTTAAACGGTCGTATCGACCTCAGCCAGGCCGAGGCCGCGCTCGACCTCATAAGGGCGAAGACCGAGGCCTCCGAGCGCGCCGCCATGAGCCAGCTTGAGGGCGGGCTCTCGAAGCGCATCAATTCCATTTTGAACAATGTCCGCGACCTTTGCGCGCAGGTGGAGGCCTCAATAGACTTCCCCGACGAGGAGATAGAGCCCGCGTCTCTGGGGGAGATAAAGAAAGGCATGCGCGAGGCGAAGGCGGATGTCGGAGGCCTCGCGGGAAGTTTTAACGAGGGCAGGTTTCTAAAGGACGGAATTCGCGCGGTTATCGCCGGCAGACCGAACGTGGGCAAGTCGTCGCTCTTAAACGCGCTGTTAAAGGAAGACAGGGCGATAGTGACCGAGATGCCCGGCACCACCCGCGACGTGCTCGAGGAGTTCGTAAACGTCAAAGGCCTGCCGATGCGCATAGTGGACACCGCGGGAATTCGCCAGGCCCATGACATGGCAGAGGAAGAGGGCGTGCGCCGCACCCTGAAGGCCATAGAGAGCGCGGACATAGTGCTCGGCGTGCTTGACGCGAGCGAGCCCCTGCACGAGGGCGACCGTGAGCTGCTCGAGAAACTCCGAGGAAGAAACGCGCTTCTGGTGCTCAACAAGAGCGACCTTCCAAGAAAGCTCGGCGATGTTTCGTCGGAGCACGGTTCGGTGGAGGTCTCCGCGAAGATCGGTATAGGTCTCGACGCTCTCAAGGAGGAGATTTTCCGCTCTTGCGTGAAGGCCCCCTCGTCGCTTTCCGAAGGAGTGGTGGTCACGAGCCTCAGGCACCGGCTATCGCTCGACCGTGCCGCCGCGAGAATGAACGCGGCGCTCGATGCCATCGAGAGGGACGAGCCCTTGGAGATAGTGGCGCTTGAGATGCGGGAGTCCCTCGACGCGCTCGGCGAGATAGTGGGCGCGGTCACCACCGAGGACATCCTCGACCGCATCTTCAGCGAGTTCTGCATAGGGAAGTAGCGCATCGCGCTTTCCCTTTCCAATCCATTGACTAATGCGCATAGCGGTGTTAATATCTTGAGAGCAACTGGGGGCTGTTTCCAATCAAGAAAATCGGGGAGGATTTCAGATGGGCGCTGCTATGGTTTTCCTTTTAATTGCCTTGGGCGGACTTGCCGCCATCATTTTCTATGTCATCGGTCTTTACAACAAGCTCGTTCAGCTTAAAAACCGTTTCATGAACGCATTCGCCCAGATAGACGTGCAACTGAAGCGCCGGTACGACCTCATCCCCAACCTCGTTGAGACCGCGAAGGGCTACCTCAAGCACGAGCGCGAGACCCTTGAAAACGTCATCCAGGCCAGAAACCAGGCCGCCTCGGCTGCGGCACTCGCAGCAAAGAGCCCCGACAGCGCCGAGGCCATCACCGGACTAAAGGGTGCTGAAACTATGCTCACCGGGGCGCTCGGCAAACTCTTCGCCCTCGTCGAGGCGTACCCCGACCTAAAGGCCAACCAGAACATGATGCAGCTCAGCGAGGAGCTCACCTCCACGGAAAACAAGATAGCCTTCGCGCGGCAGGCCTTCAACGACGCGGTCATGTACTACAACACCCAGCGCGAGGTCTTCCCGAGCGTCATAATCGCAAGCATGTTCGACTTCAAGCCTGCCACACTGCTCGAGCTTGACTCGCCCGAGGAAGAGCGCAAGGCCCCGAAGGTATCCTTTACCTAAACTGATACCGCCCCATGAGGGACTTCTTCGAAAGCCAGGAGACGGCACGGAAGGACTCGGTCAGGCTGATAGTCCTGTTCTTCGTCGCCCTGGTTCTGATTATCCTTAGCGTCTATGTGGCCACGACCGGCGCCTACTTCGCGTCGCTCGAAAAGCTCAGGAGGTTCGACGAGTTTAGGTTCTGGGACGCGCTTCGCTTCCTCGTCGTCTGCGGCGCCACGCTTCTTGTCATAATCGGCGGCACCCTCTATAAGCTCAACCAGCTCAAGGGCGGCGGCTACAAGGTTGCCGAGATGATGGGCGGCCGCCTGATAAAGCGCAACACTACCGACCTTGACGAGCAAAAATTTCTGAACGTGGTCGAGGAGATGGCCATCGCCTCGGGCGTGCCCGTGCCCCACGCCTACGTGATGGACAGGGAGGACGGAATCAACGCCTTCGCCGCGGGCTACGGCATAGACGACGCGGTGGTATGCGTGACAAAGGGCTGCCTGCAGCTTCTTACGCGAGAGGAATTGCAGGCCGTGGTGGCGCACGAGTTCAGCCACATCTTAAACGGAGACATGACGCTGAACATCCGCCTCATGGGATGGCTGTACGGCATACTTCTCATCGGCCTCATAGGCGAGGGCATAATGCGGAGCGTGAGGGTCAGGGGAGGTAAGCGCGGTGGCGGAGGCAACATCGTGCTTCTGGGCCTCGCGCTTTTCGCTATCGGTTACATCGGGCTTTTTTTCGGCAAGGTGATAAAGAGCGCGGTATCGAGGCAGAGGGAGTACCTTGCCGACGCCTCGGCCGTGCAGTTCACGCGCAACCCCCACGCCCTCGCCGGGGCGCTCAAGAAAATTGGCGGCATCACGTTCGGCTCTATTCTGCTGAATCCCAAGGCCGGAGAGGCGAGCCACATGTTCATAAGCGACGGGGTGGGCGGAAACGTCTTTGGCGTCATGGCGACGCACCCGCCGCTCGTGGAACGCATACGAAGGCTCGAGCCCGGCTTCAACGGCGTCTTCCCGAAGGTCAAGGCCGTTCCGCCCGCTGAGCCCGCTCCGAAACCCAAGCCAGTGTCCGTTGCCGCGGCGCACGGCGTGATAAGCGGCGCGATGGCAGTCGCAATTCTCGATTCCATAGGCGCGCCCATGGAGGAGCACGCGCACGTTGCCAGGCAGATGATCGACGAGCTTCCCGCCGTCGTGCGAGAGGCCGCGCACGACCCCGCGGGGGCGAGGGCGCTCATATACGTCCTGCTCCTCGACTCGGACGAAGATGTGCGCCGCAAGCAGATAGACATTTTAAGGCATTACACCACGCCAGACGCCTTCGGCGAGGCCGACACCATTGCAAGCTACCTCAAACACCTGAACCCGCAGTCGAGGCTTCCGCTCGTGGACCTCTCTATGCCCGCGCTGAGGTCTCTCACGCAGGAGCAGTACGCGAGGTTCCGCGACGTCGTAAAGAGGCTCGTCGATGCCGACGGAGAGCTAAGCACGTTTGAGTTCGTGCTGAGCCGCGTGCTCGTTCGCCACCTCGATGCCGTGTTCCTCAAGCCCGCGAGGCGAAAGACCGTGCAAATTTACGGCATGCGCGGCGTGGCGCAGGAGTGCTCCGAGGTGCTATCGATGATGGCACGCGCCGGGGAGCGTGGAGACGAGGAGGCCGGCAAGGCCTTCGCGCGCGGCGGAGAGCTACTGGCCGCACCCGGCGTGGAGATAGGTTTTATCGCGAAGGACGAGTGCACGCTCGAGAGGCTCGACGCTTCGCTCGAAAAGCTCGAGGGCGCGAGCCCGCTTATCAAGAAGAAGCTCATGGCCGCATGTCTTGAGACCATTACGTATGACGATGTCATCGGCGAAGACGAGGCGGAGCTGTTCCGCGCGGTGGGTGAATCGCTTGGCGTGCCGGTGCCGCCGTGGCTGACGCTTAAGGCGAAGCAGACTACTTCTTAGAGGCCGAGAGCATCTCCTTTAATCTGTCGATGCTGTTGGGGAAGCTTTCGGCAAGGAGCTGCATCCACTGGCGGGTCTCTGCGGCGTGTGGCTTCTTGTAATGCCTCGGGGCGTCGGTGCAGGTGAACAGCAGGCAGTCGATGGGCTTTGCAGTGAGGTGGTCCGGGCTCTCTGGCACGTGAAGTATGCAGCCCCTCTCGGTATTGTCGTCCTCGGAAGGGACCTTCCCCGTCTTTTCGCTCAAAAACACGCAGCCCCGGTTAAGGCCCTTGGTTTCCTCGAAGAGCTTCGCCCTCGTCTCCCAGTAGCTGCCCTCGTCGGGCAGGCCGATAATGCGGTTTCCGAAATCGAGGTTGCGCATGTGAAACAGCACGATGTCAGACTCTCCGGCCGAGTACGTGCGGACGTCGAAGTAGGTGAACACGAAGTCGCCGAACGAGAGATCGGGCGTGTAATCGTAGTCCTTGCGCTTAAGGAGCCCCCGCTCGTAGGCCTTGTGGATGAGCACCACGTTTTCCAGGAGGGCGAACCCTCCCTGGCTGCAGCAGGCCGCGTTGCACGATGAGCAGTGCTCGTCGCCCGTGCCGCCCTTGTGGTAGTGCTCGAGGAAATCCAGCACGCCCTGCGGCAGTGGCGTAAACGGTCCGATGTCCTTGGTGATGGCGTCCATCGGGATATGTTAACAGATTGCGGGAGGGCATCGCCCTATTCGGTTATAAGAATGCCCTTCTGCGCGGCGTTTACTGTCCCTTGAACAACGCCGTCCAGCCCTTGTCGAACTTGAGGGCGGCCGGCTCCGTGATGGCCGGGAACCCGGGCGAAGAGACGCCCACCAGGGCCATGAACCTGCCGTTTATCTTCCCGTCGGCGTAGGTGATATTCACCGGCAGCCACTTGCCCGTGCGTCTTTCGTATATGAAGTTGAAGCGATGGCGTATCGGGCCGGACTGGCTCGTGCGAGCCGCGAAGCCGATGGGGTCGACCTGGGTGTATCTCCCTGTTCTTGGGTCATAATACCTATGCCAATTATAATGCTTTCCCGTCTCTTCGTCAAAATATTGTCCGGGGAACCTCAGATTATTCGTTATCGTGGACGACGGGTCGACCGCCGCCTCGCCGAAGGCGGTGTATGTGGCGCTCCAGACCACCTAGCCCGACTCGTCCGTCATCTTCCGGGGCGTGCCCAGGTGGTCGTTGTGGTAGTAGAAGTAGTTGCCGTCTTCCACCATGTAAAGCGGGTTCGTGCCCCAGATTGAATCCGGAACCCAGCCGTAGGCTTTCTTGAGAGCGCCCGTGGCGCCGTATTCGCCGGTTAAACCCTCGTCGGAGTAGAGGTAGTAAGTTGCTTCCCCCTCACCCGCGCCCTCTCCCGCAAGG
>Ga0055451_10000019_pt1 | contig 50409 bp, 48 predicted proteins | sample China_Galinas_PW_3_FD_57745 | JGI IMG/M metagenome (GOLD analysis project Ga0055451, IMG submission 57745) | Wetland microbial communities from San Francisco Bay, California, USA, that impact long-term carbon sequestration - China_Galinas_PWB_D2 | ecosystem: Environmental > Aquatic > Marine >... | reverse complement strand
TTTTGAGCTTGCCACTTGTGGTAATCTATGACTGTCTACAAAAGTGGGGGTACTCCAGATTTCTTAATTCTTTAAGGTCTTCGAATGCTTTCAGACAACTTGGACGCAATTCAATATTACATACATTTTTAAGTCTATCAATTGCTAATTCAAGATTTACCAAAACAAAATTACCTTTCTCAAACGAATCCTTCTGGTATTTATCTATATTTCGAAGAATCAAAGACCAGTGCTCTTTCATTAGACGTGCTTTAGAAATTAACTCTATAGCCTCATATAGTTCTATTGTTGAATATTTGAGCTGCTGACGATCGGTAAGCTCTTCACTCCAAAAATCATCTGCCGCACGAATTATGAAATCAAGTGCATTTTCTATCACATGCGTTTCCATTTATTACTCCTCAAGATAAATATTAAAGATAGTCTAACTTTAACACATCAATTGTAGGTTTTCCCTCCCTCTCTCACAAACACAAGCGCCGCCGGTCGCGATGACCGGCGGCGCTTTCAATGCAATCGCCGTCTTTAAATCCGCTATCTGTTACGGCTTGCGGCCGGGGAAGATGTCTTCCGCGGCCCGGCTTATAGTGCCTACGGCACTACTTTTTGCCTACTCAACTGCTTCCGGACTTCGGGTCGCCCTTTTCCGCGGCGCCTTCGTCGGTAGAGTTCGTTACGCCGGTGCTCGTGCCGTATCCGGAAGTCGCCCCTCCGCCGTAACCCGGTGCGGCCTTCTCCTCGGGCTCGTTAGTCACACCCGTACTGCCGTATCCCGAGGTCGCCTCCTCCTCGGTGGCGGAACTGCTTGAGCCGGGGTAGCCCGGTGCTATCGCGTCCTCGGGGGCTATCGCCTCCTCCGGCATCGCCGTCTCCTCGCTCGAGGTGCTACCTGCACCCTTGGAGCCGACTCAAGCCGCGTGGGCGGGCCGTGCGGTGCCAAGCACCCCGATGCCCGAGATAAGGCCCGCGATGCTCAGGCCGGCGAGCAGTTTTTTCAGATCGTCCTTATCCATGACTCACCTCCTTACCTCAGGAATCTATTTCTAGAAGTTATAGCCCAGGCTGAAGGTCCACCTGCTGTGGTTGATGTCCGTAGAAACTCCCGGCACGACATCGCCCGAGCCGTTTGCCTCGGAGTAAAGTATCTCGGCCAGGTAGTGGCGCTTGAATATGAAGCCCGCTCCGACGCCCCAGTAGAAGCCGCCGCTTGTGTCCAGGTTGTTAAAGTAGTTGGCGTTGCCGCCGTGGAAGGCGTAGCCTATCTGCACTATGCCGTAGGGCGTGTAGTCCGTCATTGGCGGATGCACCCTGGCCGCCGCATAGACAGGCACGAACCAGAACTTCCAGTTCGGCGAAGTATCTATCTTGCGCGGGAACAGATACTGCACGCCGCCGCCCAGGTCCACATAGTCGATGACCTTGTAATAACCCTCGCCGGCGATGCTCCAGCTGGTCTTGGTGTCATACGTCACAGGGGTATTGTCCGCGTCCCAGTCGCCCGCGAAGTCCACGCCCACCTTCAGGGCGCCGGTGAACTTGCCCATGTCGGCAAACGCCGCGCCCGCCAGGAATAATACGAAAACCATTGTTAATGCGATAACCGTCCTCTTCATGCCTGCCTCCTTGTTAACACAAGATAATAAGCCGGCACTCGCCGGCATATGCATACATAATTGAAGCCTATCTCATTTTCGGGCGATGTGCAATAGCCCCGGGGCGAAAATTCCACCCGCCCTCGTTCGGGGGCAAAACAAAGCCCCGCCGGCCGCTGAGGCGGCCGGCGGGGCGGTTTACGTTATCTCCATTAATTTAAGTACTTAGAAGTTGACGCCCACGCTCGCCGTGACCCTCCGGTACTCGACGTCGAGGTCCACTCCCGGGGCTATCTCTCCGGTGCCGCGGCTCTCGGAATACAGCACCTCGACGATGAAGCGGCGCTTGATTATCATGCCAGCGCCGCCCCCCCAGTAGAAGTTGCCGTTCGTGTCGCCGCCGTTAAAATAGACGTCGTTGCCCCCGTGGAACGCGTACCCTATCTGCACTATGCCGTAGGGCGTGAAATTAGAGATCTCGGGATGCGCCCTGAACACGCCGTACACGGGCAGAAACCAGAACTTCCACCCCGGCGAGCCGTCTATCTCGCGCGGGAACATATACTGAACTCCGACGCCTCCGTCGACGTAGGGGGTGAACTTGTAAAAACCCTCGGCCGTGATGCTCACGCCCTCGTTCGTGTCGAAGTCCGACGGGAAGGTGTCGGCCCCCCATCTGCCGGCGAAGTCCACGCCCACCTTAAGGGCTCCGCCGAAATTCCCCATATCCGCGAAGGCCGCGCCCGCAGAAAGCAGGACGAATGCCATGGCAAATACGATTACCGTTTTCCTCATGTGTGCCTCCTTAGTGATATCGATAGACCGGGCGCGCCGGCCCCGGGAACCTTTTAATAAAGAGCCTATCGTGTTTAGGCCGATATTGCAACCGAAAATTGTTCGCCGAATAAACGCATATCAATGCCTGCTTTCGTGCCCCGGGCCCCGCCCCTGCCATTGAAAAAACCCCGCCTATCCGATAAACTCTTCTCATGTCCATACTCGACGCCATAGTGGAGAAAAAGCGAGTCCGCATCGAGGCGGCCAAGCGCGCGGCGCCGCTGCCGGAGCTCAAGGCCCGCATAATCGAGATGGAGGACACGCGCGACTTCACCGGAGCGGTCAAGCGCCCCGAGGGGCAGGGTATCAGGCTCATCGCAGAGATGAAGAAGGCGTCGCCCTCCAAGGGGCCCATTCGCGAGGACTTCCACCCGGCGGACATTGCGGCGGCGTACTCAAAGCACGCCCACGCCATCTCGGTGCTTACGGAAGAGGACTTCTTTCTGGGCGCCCTCACCCACCTGACGTCAGCGCACATAACGACCCCACTGCCGATACTTCGGAAGGATTTCATATTCGACGAATACCAGCTCTACGAGACCCGCTCTGCCGGGGCCGACGCCATCCTCCTGATAGAGGCCATACTGGAGAAACAGCAGGCGGGCGAGTACCTGGAGCTCGCCTCGGAGCTCGGGCTCGGCGTCCTCTTCGAGGTGCGTGACGAGTGGGGGCTCGAGGTGGCGCTCGAGATAGGCGCACCTGTGATTGGCATCAACAACCGCGACCTTAAGACCTTCAAGGTTGACCTCGCGACGACGCTCGAGCTGATGAAGGCCATACACTCCGAGCGCACGGTGGTAAGCGAGAGCGGCATCCACAGCAGGGCCGACGTGCTCAGGCTCGAAGAGGCAGGGGTGGACGCGATGCTCGTGGGCACGGCGTTCATGGAGACCGAGGACGTTGAGGCCAAGGTCAGGGAGCTACTCGGGGTGAAGGACTGATGGTCAAGGTAAAGATATGCGGCATAACCAACATTGAGGACGCGATGAAGGCGGTGGAGTACGGTGCCGACGCGCTGGGGTTCGTCTTCTTCCGAAGGAGCCCGCGCAAGGTGACCCCCGATGCCGCGCGCGACATCATCAGGCAAATACCTCCCTTCATCACCACCGTCGGGGTCTTCGTGGACGAGGACCCGGCATGGATAGAGAAGATAATCGAGCGCACGGGGCTGAGCACCGTTCAGCTCCATGGCAACGAGAAACCCGCGGCGTGCGAGCTCTCTCGCCCCGTGATAAAAGGTATTCGCGTCAGAGACGGCAACGAGATAGAGATGATCAAGGACTACGACGTCTCGGGCATACTCCTTGACGCCTATCTGCCCGAGACGCCCGGCGGCACCGGACGCATCTTTAACTGGCAGCATGCCGCCACGGCGGTCGAGAAATTCGACAAGCCCATAATACTCGCGGGCGGCCTCACGTGCGAGAACGTCGAGGAGGCGGTGAAGCAGGTGCGGCCTTACGGCGTTGACGTCTCCAGCGGACTGGAACGCGAAAAGGGCAAGAAGGACCACGAGAAGCTCCGCCTGTTCATTCAGCGCGCCAAGGCGGTCATCGACTGGCAATAACAGGACTGCGAAAGGCGCAGCGGTCTTCTTAAGGACACTATAATGTCAGGCAGGCCTATCAAACATTACGCTCACTACATTCTCGTCCCGCTGTTCTATCTGGCGGTGGCGCTCACGGGAAGGCTCTTCACCGCTCAGGGCGTGGCGACATGGTACCCGACCCTCATCAAACCCTCCTATACTCCGCCGGGAAGTTTTATAGGCGCCGCATGGACCGTCATATATATTCTGACGGCCGCTAGCCTCATCCTCTACATCAACAGAGCGAGGGGCGATGGCTCGGTGTCGCGCACAGTGGGCGTGTTTGTGCTTAACGGCATTTTTAACGCAGCATGGAGCTACATATTCTTCACTCGCCACATGGTCGGCCTTGCAGTGGCGGACGCGGCCGTCATCGGGTTGAGCGTGCTTGTCATGATGGTGCTTGTATGGCGGAGGTCGATAGCTTCGAGCCTTCTTCTTCTGCCCTACCTCGCGTGGACCGCCTTCGCCACGTTCCTCAATTACGAGATATACGGGCTCAACTGAATGTTCTTCGAAGACAGGGGTTGAGAGAAGACACGAAGTTCCGAGGCGGCTACGCCCCTTCGCTGCTGACCCTGATAATGGTCTTGACGTTTCCCCGGGGGTTGAAGTCTCCCACCACCAGGAGTCGGCGCGGCTTTAGCTTCTTATAGAGGGTGTCGTATATGCGGTTAGTGGCCTCTTCGTGCGAGATGAACTCGTTTCTGAAGGAATTGAGGTACAGCTTGAGCGCCTTGAGTTCCACCACCTTCTTGTCCGGCACGTAAGTGACCTTTATGGTGGCGAAGTCCGGGTATCCGGAGCGCGGGCAGAGGCACGTGAACTCCGGGAAGCTGATGTCTATCTCGTAGTCGCGCTCGGGAGTGGGGTTGTCCCAGAGCTCGAGCTTCGTCTGCTTCATCGCCTTCTCGCCGTACTTCATGCTATAAAACCTACCATCCCGGGCGCCCCGTTGTAAAGTTAGTCGGGCACTCGGAACACATAGACCTCCCTTATCATCCCTCCGGGGGCCCAGTAGCTCGGGTATCCCTCGGTGATGCGGTCCACTGCCTTGCAGTGGAGGTTCAGGTAGCGCAGCACGTCCGTTTCATAGGGCTTGCCGCAGGCCCTTCGCACCACCGACCTCAGCACGTCGTCGGCTATGATGTACTTCACGCCCCGCTTCTTTAGCTCCGTATCGAAGATGCCGCAGGTGGTGTACGGCCTGTCGGTATTAAACCACTGTCCGACGAACTCGTCATTGGCGAAGGCCGGTGAATAGAGGTCCATGCCCATGACCTTCCCGTCCACTTTCTCGGCAACACGATGCAGGAAGCGCCCGTAGTCGTAGTCCTTCATCTTGTAATAGGCGATGGCCGTGTCCGATACGCCCATCGCCGCTATGGCGAGCGTCGCGGCCGCAAACACGGCTACTCCAGCCTTGCCCGGCAGCTTATGCCCGATTCCCCTTAGCCCGAGCGCGACGGCTATCGCCATGAACGGATACAGCTCTATCATGTGCCAGAAACCGTACCTGTCGGTAATGAAGTATATGATGAAATTTGTGAGCACCACGAGACCGGTTATCGCCAGCACGCGGAGCCTCTGCGCCGTGAACATCGATACCCCGAGCACAAACAACACCGCGCCGGCGAGATACGAGATGCTTATGACGTTGGGGTAAAAGAAATCGTAGAGGCGCACGTACTTGACGTAGTCGTCGACGAGTTGCTTAAGGCTCTTGGTAAACAGCGCGAAGAAGTTTTCCCTGAGGACGGGGAACGGAGACACCTTGGTAATACCCGCCACCAAGCCGGCGGACTGGGCACTTTCAGACAGCGCGGGATAGTAGCTGAATGCAAGCCAGACTAAGAACCCCGCAAGGAGGCCGCCGAAGAAATACAGTGCCGCGCTCGATGCGGCCTTCCGCCTGTAGATGACCAGAAAGACGGGTATTATCGCAATGGCGTGCTGAAGGCTGTTCGGGTGGACGTTCACCGAGAGGGCGGCCACGAGGCTTCCGAGAAAAAGCGGCCATCGTTTTCCGCTCTTAAAGGCATGATACACCAGATACACGGCCCCTGTGATAAAGGCCGCGGTCATCATCTCGTTTCTTATCATCGAGCTGTGCCAGGTAAAGGCGAAGGTGGTGCCCAGCAGTACGGAGGCCGCGAGCCCCGTGTATTCGTCCAGAAGTTCGCGCCCGAGCAGAAACGTAAACAGCAGTGTCAGCGTGGCCATGATGATGGAGAACGCCCTGGCCTGTGCCACTCCGTGCCCGGCGATGTTCATAAAAGTGCCCAGCGCGTAGAAATAGAGCCTCGGCGTAACCACCCCGCCAACGCGCTCTCCGCCCACGAAGGCGGTGCTGCCGTTGAGCGCCCATATCTCGTCGGCGATGTTGTAGTTCACCGGTGGATATGTGGTTAACGTGGTAAGTCCGAACAGCACGAAGAGAGCGAGCCACACCGCGAGGAGTACCCGGCAAAGATTCGAACTCTGAGCATTCATTTTCACTGAAAAACACTCCTTCGGAGCTTACTTAAGGATTTAGAAACTTAACATCAGCGGCGGTGTGTTGTAAAGCGCGTCTATCTCTTGGTGCAAATGCCGTAGATGGTTGCGCCCACGGGCATGCGTATGCCGGCGCGCACCATACGGTTCTCAAGCCCAAGGACACGGCAGAAGAGAGAATTAACAAGAGCGGGGATATGCGGGAAAGAATCGGACGAACGCCTTAGACCTTCGGTGAGCCTGGCCACAAGCAGAAGCGGAAACAGAAACGTCATCCAGTACCCTCGCGCCGCGCAGTCGAAATCCCCGAGCAACGTATCGAGCGTCTTCATGTTATAACGCCTGTAGTGCCCGAGCCTCCGGTCGTGTTCGCTCAGCAGAGAGTTGAACGCCGGGACTGTAAAGAGGAAATGTCCTCCGGGCTTAAGCACCCTGTGAAGCTCGCTTACGGCCTCCGCGTCATGCTCCACGTGCTCGAGCAGGTCGAAGGCCAGCACGATGTCGAAAAACCCGTCCGGGTAATCAAGCGCGGTAACGTCGCCCACCTTTTTCTCGGCCACGAGCTCCGCGGGCACCATCTCGAGGGCCTCGGCCAATGTGTCTACCACGTAGACGTCGCCGAATGCCTTTATTACCGAGATGTCGTCGCCCGTTCCGGCTCCGGCGTTCAGTATCTTGAGCGTCCCCGTGGCGGGAACCTTGCCGAGCAGGACTTCTATGAGCCCCCTCTTGCCCTTGAACCAGAAGAAATCGGTCGTCGCCCCCGCCCTGTAATCGCCGTAGTCCATGCGCCCCCTAAACCTTTAGTTCCCTGCGTCTCAATAAGATTATCAGCATCACCGCGACAATTGCCAGCACCACAGAACCTAAGAGGCCCACCAGCCAGCTGGGCGCGTACCTGAAGACAACATGGTGCTCTCCGGCGGACACCACAACTCCCCGGACCACGCCGTTGGTTCTGAAAATGCGAGTCGGCTTTCCATCGACAAGCGCCTTCCATCCGGGGAAGTACTGGTCCGCCAGAACGATAAAACTACGACCTGCAGAGCTCGTCTTCAGGGTGACGCTCTCGCGCCCGTAGTGCTCGATATCCACTTTGGCCTTAGAGAAGCCGCCGCCCACGTCAGGGAGGTCTGCTTCGAAAACGACCGCCTGGCGGGCCGGGTTGACGATATTGAGGTCGAAGAGCTTCCTAACGTCGTCCATGTCCCTCGAGGCCACTGTCTCGGTTACGGAGTACGCCCTCGGAAGCGCGTTCCTGTTGAGATAGACGTCGTAGTCGCCGATACTTCGGAGCTTCTCGTACACCCTGCCGCTTGCGGCAATAGGGACGGGGCCGAACCCCTCGAGCTTCCCTATCGTTATGTCGGTTATCTCCATGGGCTCTTTGCGAAGCGCGCTCAGGCCGAGCCCCACGACCTGCGGCCTATCGGATAGATAGACCTTGTAGTACTCTCGCGGCTCGGGACCAATAATGCCGGGGTACGCGCTGTAGGGCCTGAATCGCGTCCTCATCCTCTCTTGGTCGCCATTGTACATATCCATCGCGAGGCTTGCGTCTCCGGGCCCCGTCGAGCGGGCCTCGATAGTCACTACGTAGGCGCCCTTTTGAAGCAGGGCTTCAAGCCTAATTGCGTCCCTGGCGGGGTTCGCGGGGTCGGGAAGCGGAAACGGCCCCTTCCATGCGGCGGCAAGGTCGCCCGGGCGCCAGGCTCCATCGACGGTATTGATATCATCGAGCCCATTTATCGAGGCCGAGGGCACCATGAGGTACTTCACGTTCATCATGCTCATGAGCGAGTTGCCCACAATGAGGTTCTCCCAGTAACGGCTGAACCCGAAGGGCTCGAGGTCGAAAAGGTAGGCGTATCGCGCCGGTATGAGCTGGTCGTAGGAGTTAAAGACCGCGACCCCGCAGTCGACGTTGAACTGGTCGCGTGTCTTCATGTCGGCCCAGGCCACTCGGAACGGCTTCTCCCCCTCAAGGCCCTTGAGATAATCGTATCCGCTGTCTTCGCACTTTGCATTAAGCGAAGCGGCAGAGGTCCACCCCGACTCGTGATACGCGCCGAAGGTGTACGCTTCGGCCATCACAAGGGCAAAGATTACGAATACGACTACCGCTCTCCGCCGCCCTCCAGTCGAAAGCATCGCGAGCGTGACCGTATAAAGCGCGAAGAATATCAGCGGCACGAATATGGCGGGATTAGAGATGGCGATGGCAGCATGCGCGCCCTTGCCCTGCGTGTAATAGATTGCCGCAAGCGCGAGGTCCGAGGCCACGAGCACTCCGGCAAGCGCGACCAGCGCGGCCTTCAGGTTTCGTTTGTCAGAGAGAACGTGTTCCATCCCGAAGGCGAACAGCACGGACACCGCAAGCGAGAGCTCGAGCATGTTGCGGCCGTTCGCGTGGAACATGCCGTAGACGGGCACGTGAAACAAAAGCGCCCCGAGAGGCGTATCGTCCGCCGCTGCAAGCACGAGGCCGACTATACCCACCGCGGCCCATAGCCTTATGGTTCGAGACCTCCAGCCCTTCACGAGCGCGAGCACGGAAAGCGCCAGAGGGAGTATCCCGATAAAGACAATCATTCTGTCGCCCGGCAACGGAAGGCGGGTGCCAAACTCGGCCCTCGAGTACAGGTGCGGAAACACCATCGAGGGCAGCGTCTTGAGATACACGTGGAACTCTTTCGCGAAGGAATAACCGAGCGTCTTGGCCACCACCGGCCTCAGAGACTCGCCGCTCATCTGCCACGTCGCGTATATCTGGGGCGCGGCGATGAGAAGACCGAGCGCACCGCCCGCTATGAGCAGACAGGTAAACCTGAACCTACGGCCCTTGTCCAGGTCCCACAGGGAAAACAGAAAGTACACGACGAGCACTATGTAGGTATAGGCGCAGACCTGGAAGTTTCCGGCAAGCACCTGCACGGCCACAGCCAATGCGAGCCCCAGGGCGTGGCGAAGGCTCAGCGACCTCTTAAGCCTCTCGGCCATATAGACGATAAGCGGAAGCCATACCGCCGAGTCCAGTATGGCCACGTGCTGCTTGGTGCTGATCACAAAACCCGAAAACGCGAATACGCTCGCCCCGAAGAACGCGGCGGTCTTCGAGAGCCCGAGCTCCCTTAAGAGGAGGAACGTAAAGAAACCGGCCATGGCGTAGTGCAGAAGGAAACTGGCGTTAAATGCGTAGGCCGCCGGCATCAGCGAGTAAAGGATTATGTTTGGCGGATAGTAGGCCGCAGTCTGCATGAGCCCCACGAACGGCATCCCGGCAAATATGTATGGGTCCCACAGCGGAGGGACGAGGCCCGTCTGTGCCGCGAACACGTGCATGGGGTATAGTTGCGCGATGCCGTCGCCGAATACGGGAATGTCGCCCTGGATGAATATTCTGTGGAAGTATGCCGCCGCTATGAGGAGGAACGCCAGAAAATAGAGTAACCCGCCCCGGGGCCTGCGGCTCACCCTTTGCTCCCCGCCCGTTTCCGCTTCGAGCGGCACTCCCTGCATACTCCCCTTATCTCAAGCGTATGGCTCGTGCCCTTAAACCCGCGTGCGCGGCAGAGGCCGTCCTGAAGTCGCTCTATCGATGGAGAGCGGAACTCTATGACCCTGCCGCACTCGGTACAGACCATGTGGTCGTGGTGGGTGGAGCCGTAGGTGAGCTCGTAGCGGGCCTGCTTGTCCACGCGCTCGGCCTCCTCCAGGATGCCGCTTTCGACGAGCAGTGGGATGGTCCTGTATATGGAGGCCCTCGATACCTTGGCCCCCTTGTCCCTCATGCTGAAGTATATCTCTTCGAGGTCGAAGTGCCCCTTGCGAGAGAGCACCTCGTCCAGGACGGCCTCGCGCTCCTTAGTGAACCTGAGGCCCTTTTCTGCGAGGAACTTCTGAAATACGTCCTTGACCACGTTCACACCTGCTTAACGTAAATGCCCGATGCTATGTCCTCGTCAATCGCGATAGTGGTCTCGTCGATGCCGAGGACGAACGACGGCCTCTTCTGATGAAGCTTGACCACCGCTCCCGGCACCAGCCCCATCGAAGAGAGTCTGTCCATGGCGGGGGCGGTTATGAACATCACCTTCGCCCTCGCTCCGACCTCGATGTCCCTGATGCTGCTTACGAGCGGGCGGACCTTCCGCGTATAGAGCTTGCAGCAGTTGCCCCTCGGTATGGGCTTCCCGTGCGGGCAGGTGGGCGGATGGCCGAGGAACGTGCATATGGCCTCCTCGACCTCGGCGCTTATGGCGTGCTCGAGGCGGCATGCGTTGGACTCGAAGTCCCGAACGTCGAGGACGTCCCTGAAAAGCCGCTCTGCCAGGCGGTGGCGGCGGGTTATGTCGCGCGCGCGCTTCTCGCCGCGCTCAGTGAAGCTTATCTTGCCGTCTTTTACGTGTATGAACCCCTCGCCCTCCATGGCCATGACGCCGGCCTCGTCGTGCATGTCTTCGGCCACCTCGGCAAGGGTCACCTCGCCGTGCTCGCGGAGCTCCCATATCGTCTGGAGCGCCTCGTCAACAAAGAAGCGCCGTTCCTCTTCAAGAACTTTTTTAGATGTCTTTTCCTTTTCCGCCATTGCTCAGCCTCCCGAAATTCCTGTCATTATACCAGTTTGCTCAGAGCGGTATCTTCAGTATATGGAGGATAAAGTTCAGCCCGCCTCCGGCAAGCACCGCTATAGGAAGAATTATCGCCATCATAAGAAGGGCGAGCTTCATGCCCCTCTCTTTTATCATCATGAAAAAGTGCGCCAGGCACGGCACGAACAGCGTTATGGTCACGAGGCTCACAACCGTCTGCACCGGGGTCAACAGACCCTTCTCAGCCAGTGCGAACAGCCCGGCCGCGCCGTAGTCTCGCCTGAAAAACCCTATCAGGAAAGCCGCGGTCGTCTTCTCGGGCAGGTCCAAAACGCCGACGACTATTGGCGAGGCGAGGTGCTCTATGAACCCGAGCAAATGTATCTTGTCGAGGATGAAAAGCGCGAAGGTGCCGAGCATGAAAAGCGGCACCGCCTCCTTCAGGTACCAGATGGCGCGGCCCCAGGTCTTCATGATGATGTTTTCCATCTTGGGCATGCGGATCGGCGGTATCTCGAGAAAGAACTCCGACTGATCTCCCGGCACTATCCTTGCGGCCAGAAACCCCGCGACAAGCAGTACCACGATGACGCTTCCGATCCAGATGGCAAGCGAGTTAAAGGATAGAGCGCCGAGCATCCCCATTATCACGCCGAGCTGAGCGGCGCAGGGCACGGCAAGCGCCAGAAGGAACGTGGCGATTATCCTGTCGCGGCGGCTCTCGAGTATCCGGGTGGTCATGACGGCCATCGTCCCGCACCCCAGCCCGAGCACCATGGGCAGCACGGCCTTGCCGCTTAAGCCCATGAGGTTAAAAAACTTGTTGCTCATTATCGCGAGCCTCGGCAGGTAGCCCGAGTCCTCCAAAATGGAGAACGCTATGAAGAACGTCGTTGTTATGGGCAGGATTATCGCTATCGCGTATGTAAGCGCCATGGTTATGAGGCCGTACTCACCCACGAACATGTCGCGGAAAAACTGTATGGGCATTATGAGGTCCACCACTTTCGTGAACATTGGGTTAAGGTACTTGCCGAACAATGTCTCCTCGGCAAAGCCCACCATCACGTCAGCGCCGAGCACGCCCACAAACTCGTAGAGGATAAAGAGCACCCCCAGGAGGATAATCAACCCCCAGAAGGGGTGCATGCTCGCCCTGCCGAAGAGCTCGGCCACGGTCCCGCGCGCCCCCTCTGACTTCTTCATAACGGTTTCCGTTATCTCTGTGGCGAGCTTCATGCGGGCCTCGTTTACGTGCATGCCCACGGGCTTGCCGAGCGCTTCGCGGCATTCCGCCCTCAGCCGCTCCATGGTCTCAAGCTGGGGCTTATCGAGGTTCGCCCTGAGCCACGCGCCCAGGCTCTCGTCGCCCGAAAGTATCATTATCGAAAGCGAGCGCCTCGATATGTTGGCCTCGGGCAGGAGCCTCGCGACGCGGCATATATAGTCCTCCACGACCGGGCCGTACTCGGGCTTGAGGTCCGGCACCCTGGGCTCCCTGCGAACGAGCGCCGCCCTGAGCTCCTTGAGCCCCTTTCGCTCGGGGGCCACCGTGCCGGTGACGTCGGCACCGATTATATTTTTAAGGGCATCCATATCCACGGAAATGCCCCTGTCCATGGCCTCGTCCATCATATTGAGTGCGAGCACCACGGGCAGGCCCATCTCGGAAAGCTGCGAGGTTATGGCGAGCGTCCTTTTGAGGTTCTTGGCGTCTCCCACCTGCAGTACCGCCTGCGGCCTTTCGTCAAGCAGGATGTCGCGCGTGACCTTCTCGTCCTCGCTCATGGGGAGGAGGCTGTTTACGCCGGGGGTATCGACTATAAGGAACCGCCGCCCCTCTATGGCAACGTTGCTCTGCGAGACCTCCACCGTGGTGCCGGGGTAGTTAGACACAGTAACGTAACGGCCCGTAAGTAGACCGAATATAACGCTCTTTCCCACGTTGGGGTTGCCAACGAGGGCGATCTTGCTCAGGTCCCCGCCGCGGGCCTTGGTCTTGCCCTGGGCCTGTGTGTCCTTGTCCTGAGTGTGGCAGTGCATCGAGGCCCCTCCCCTGTCGTTATTGAGAATGAATCTCAGTTTCAATTATATCGGGAGCGGGTGGCGGATGTCAAGCGGGTTACGCCAAAAACAAATATACCCGGGGTTGTGGCACAATTAAGTTACATGGCGCGTCTCCAGATAATACCCTCAGGGCGCGGGGGCTGCCTTAGGCTCATCCTGCGTCTGGCCGTTACTTTTGCGGTAATTGCTGCTATTGTTCTTTATATGGTCAAAATGCCCGGCAAATCGTATTCCGGCGCTCTCGCACCCCTGACGAAAGGTGAAATCGACCTTAGCAGCAGGCTCCACCATCATGTTTCAATGCTTGCCGGAACCATAGGAGAACGAAACCAGTGGCATTTCGGCAAGATCGAGGCTGCCGCCGCTTACATTGAAAACGAACTCAGGGCATCGGGTTACGATGTCTCCTGGCAGGAATACACTGCAAAGGGTAAATCCTATAAGAACATAGAGGCTCAACGCGAAGGCACATCCGGGGCCGAAGAGATTGTTATAGTCGGTGCGCATTACGATTCGGTCAGCGGGACACCGGGGGCTAACGATAACGCCTCTGGCGTGGGCGCCGCGCTTGAGATTGCAAGGATATTTAGCCGGGAGGCACCCGAAAGGACAGTGCGGTTCGTGTTCTTTGCCAATGAAGAGCCCCCGTTTTTTCAAACTCCGTTGATGGGCAGCCGCGTTTACGCCGCCCGGTGTAAACAGCGCGGAGAGAACATAACGGCCATGCTGTCACTTGAGACCATTGGCTACTACTCCGACGAACCCGGCAGTCAGCGCTACCCCTTCCCTTTTAATCTCATGTACCCGGACACCGGCAACTTTATAGGTTTCGCCGGGAACCTGTCTTCAAGGGCTCTCGTCCATAAAGTCGTAGGCTCTTTCAGAACCCATACGGCCTTTCCCTCCGAAGGAGTAGCCGCCCCGGCATGGATCCCCGGCATAGGCTGGTCTGACCAGTGGTCATTCTGGGAGGAAGGTTATCCAGGCGTAATGGTGACGGACACCGCATTGTTCAGATACAGGTATTACCATGAGGCGGATGATACGCCGGACAAAATCGACTACGAAAAGACCGCCCGTGTCGTAATGGGTATTTCGCGCGTGGTGGAGGACCTTTCGAAAATCAGTCCTTGAGGACCTTTATGAAGGCCTTTATCTTATCTGTCTTGAGCTTATCCATCGCCTCTTCGGCCTGCTTCTTCTTTGTGTAGCGTCCGACCAGGACGAGGTACAGCGTGCCCTTATGGTTGTAGGACGACTTCTGGACATAGGCCGGATAGCCCTTCTTCTTAAGCTTTACCACAAGCTCGTCGGCGTTCTTGAGGCTCGAGAACGCGCCCACCTGTGCGACATACAGCCTGGTGGTTCGCTTGGCGTGCGGCGGGCTCACCTCCTCCGCTGGCGCAGTCTCTTCACTCGTGGATGTCTCTTCCGCTGCCGTCTCCTCTGTCTTTGTCTCGGCCGCGGGAGCCTCGGCCAGGGCCGTCTCCGTGGATGGCGCCTCCTCCACCGCGGCGGTTTCCTCAGTGGAGGGTTCGGCTGCGGCCGGGGATTCTTCTGCGATGGCGTTCTCTACTGGCGCGGCCTCTTCCGCAGCCATCTCCTCTGAAGTCGATTCCTCGGGTGCCGTCTCCTCAGGAGTCACCTCCTCGGGAGGAGTCTCGGCTATGGCGGTTTCCGTCTTGCCTGCCTTGGCCGCCACTGCGGCCTCCATGGCCTTTCGAGCCTCCTCTTTTCTGAGGGCCTCTTCCTTCTGGCGGTTCTCCTCTGCTACGCGGGCCTCAAAGGCCTGCCGCGTACCTTCGGCTATCTTCTCCTCGTCGGACGCCGGCGTCTCCGTTGTCTTGCTCTCATCGGCCTTCTTGGCCTCCTCGGCTTTGCGAGCCTCCTCGGCCTTTTGGGCGTCTTCTTTCTTTAAGGCCTCTTCCATCAGGCGAGATTCTTCCTGTTCAGCCGCCTCTGCCTTCGCTGTTTCTTCCTCTTGTTTGGCTTCTTCGGCCTTGCGAACCTCGTCGGCCTGGCGTGCTTCCTCGGCCTTGCGAACCTCTGCGGCCTTACGTGCTTCCTCTGCCTTCTGAGCTTCTTCAGCCTTGCGAGCTTCCTCTGCGTTGCGAGCTTCCTCAGCCTTGCGAACCTCCTCGGCCTTGCGAGCTTCCTCGGCCTTGCGAGCTTCCTCGGCCTTGCGAGCTTCCTCGGCCTTGCGTGCTTCCTCTGCATTCGCTGTTTCTTCCGCTTTTTTGGATTCCTCGGTCTTGACCGCTTCTTCCTCAGCAGTAGCCTTGGGCGGCGGGACGTGCCTGGCTATGCGCTGCGCCTCCTCCGGCGACTCGGCCCCCATGCTAAGAAGATAATCGCTGGCCCCCTTGTGCCCGAGCTCGGCCGCCCTCTTCATATCGGCGATGGCGTCCTTGCGCTTGCCGAGTTCGTCGTATATGGCCCCGCGGTCGTAAATGGCCTCGGCGTCGTCGGGCTGAAGCTTGATGACGTTACTAAGGCTGTCGGCTGCATCCTGTAGGCGATTGACCCTCATATAGACGAGGGCGAGGTTGAAGTGCGCTATAGTGCTGTTCGGGTTTATCTCTATGGCAGACTTGAAGTCTGCGATGGCGGCCTCGTACTCTTCGATGTTGAGGTACACGCCCCCACGGTTAATAAATCCGTCCTCTGCCTTGGGGTCGAGCCTTGCCACCATGGTGAAGTCCCTGATGGCGTTGTCGTAGTTGCCTATCTCCCAGTTGGCGAGGCCGCGCTCGTAGTACAGGCTGACGTCCACCGGGTTTACGGCGATGGCCCTGTCGTAGTAGCTGATGGTATCCTGGACCTGGTTGAAGAAGTCGTCGGCCTGTTCGATACTCTGGGAGGCGCGCCGGTAATCGGGCTTGAGCTCGAGGGCCTTCTTGAAATCCTCGACTGCCTTCGCGTAGTCCTCCATGAGCCACTTGGCCGCACCGCGGTTGTAGTATGCCGCGGCGTCGTTGGGGTTTATCTCCATGGCCCGATTAAAGGACTTTATCGCCGTCTGGTACTGCCCGGTGGCAAGCGCGGAATAACCGGTCTCGGAAGCGTCCACGGCCTCAAGCTCCTTCAGAAGCTCACCGTACCGGACGTACTGCCTTTGGTCGCCCGCCTTGTTAAGGGCATCGAGCTCCCGTAGCGTGTCGGCGGCCCGTTTTCTCAAGGCACGCAGCTCGTCGGCCCTTTCGGTGTCCGTGGTTAGGGTCTTCAGGTCATTGGCGAGCTTCTCGGGCTCCATGGAAACCGCGGCCTCTATCGTATAGACGCTTCCGTCCCAGTTGTCCTGCACCACCTGCACAGAGACAAGGCCTGAAGAGAGCACAGCGGCCTCCGGGGCGTTCTGAATGGCTCCTGCCACGGAATTAAAAAGAAGCAGCTTGACCTTCTCGCGCGCTATCTGACGGCACGAGGCCTCGGAGTCCAGAGGGCCCGCGTTGTAAGCGTATGTTTTCTCTATCGTAACCGGCTCGGCCGATGCAAGAGACACGGCGAGCAAAGACACCAGGAGTGCCGAAATCACGGCCAGTAGATGTAGGGCGCGGTGAGTTTTCATCTCGACATAATTAGAATAACCAAAAGCCCCATATAAACGCCACTATTGGCCCCATATGACTAAAACGATTGAGCTATGCCGGGAAAAGTTTTATAATTACGGAATTAAATACCGAGGAGGGTACATGAGGCAGACCAAGATAGTTCTTCCCGACAGCGAAATACCGAAGCAGTGGTACAACATAATGGCAGACATGCCGAACCTTCCGGAGCCGCCGCTCCATCCAGGCACCAAGCAGCCCGTTGGGCCCGACGACCTGAGCGCCATATTCCCGATGTCGCTCATCGAGCAGGAGGTCTCCCAGGAGCGCTGGATAGACATTCCCGAGGAAATCCTGGACGTCTATTCGCTCTGGAGGCCCACGCCGCTGTTCAGGGCGCACAGGCTCGAAGAGGCGCTCGGCACTCCGGCGAAGATCTACTACAAGAACGAGGGTGTAAGCCCCGCAGGAAGCCACAAGCCCAACACCGCGGTGCCGCAGGCCTGGTACAACAAGCAGGCGGGCATAAAGCGGATAGCTTCCGAGACCGGCGCGGGACAGTGGGGCTCCTCGCTGGCGCTGGCAAACGGGTTCTTCGGACTGGATACCACCGTCTATATGGTCAGGGTGAGCTACGAGCAGAAACCCTACCGCAGGGTGCTCATGGAGACCTGGGGAGCGACGGTTCACGCAAGCCCCACCAAGATCACCAACGCGGGAAAGAAGATACTCGAGCTGGACCCCGATAGCCCCGGCAGCCTTGGCATCGCCATCTCCGAGGCCGTCGAGGACGCGGCCACTCACGACGATACCAACTATGCCCTGGGCTCGGTGCTCAACCACGTGCTTCTGCACCAGACCGTCATCGGGCTCGAGGCCAAGAAGCAGTTCGAGATAGCAGGCGAGTACCCCGACGTGGTCATCGGCTGCTGCGGCGGCGGAAGCAACCTGGCGGGCACGGGCTTCCCGTTCCTCCAGGACAAGATAGCGGGCAAGCAGGTCATTGTCAGGGCCGTGGAGCCTATTTCGTGCCCCACGCTCACCAAGGGCGAGTTCAGATACGATTTCGGCGACACCGTCGGCATGACCCCGCTTCTTAAAATGTACACCCTCGGGCACGACTTCGTCCCGCCGGGCATACACGCGGGCGGCCTCCGCTACCACGCCGACGCGCCGCTACTGTGCCAGCTCTACCACGACGGTATCATCGAGGCGGAGTCCTACGGGCAGACCGCCGTATTCGACGCGGCTATACTGTTCGCCAAGACCGAGGGCATCATCCCGGCGCCCGAGTCGTCCCATGCAATCAAGGGCGCCATCGACGAGGCCCTGCGCGCTAAGGAAGAGGGCAAGGAGAAGGTAATCTTCTTTAACTTAAGCGGCCACGGCCACTTCGACCTCGCGGCCTACGCCGACTACATCGCGGGCAAGCTCACAGACTACGAGTACCCGGCGGACAAGATCAAAGAGTCCCTGGCGAAGCTCCCGCAGATATAAACAGTAACTCGCACGGGAGGGCGCCTCACCACGGCGCCCTCCCGTTTCCGGACCGCCTCGTTTAAAGCGAATTCGACCAAGTTTCTTATATCATTTGAGTTGTGTTAATATTTTTACAAGGGAGAAATCTGTAATGTCGCGACTTGTGAAAGAACTCAAGGAAGAACACACGGAGATCATCGACTCTCTGCTGAGGGTGAAGATGCTCAAGGTCTGCTCCGACGACGGGCAGCGCATCCTGATGCAGGTCAAGGACCTGCTCCTTGCGCACCTGAAGAAGGAGGACAACGAGCTCTACCCCGCGCTGAGGGACGCGTCCTCCCGCGACAAAACGCTTGCGGAAGAGCTCAATCGTTTCGAAAGCGACATGGTGGAGGTCACGAGGACGGCAGGGAGGTTCTTCGACAAGTACTCGGCCGATGTGCCGTCGCTCTTACAACATTGCGCCAAACCCTCGCTCGGCTCGAGGATAAAGAAGCTGCTCGGACGAGACGGCGAATCTCCCGAGCAGGATTTCGCCGCGGATTTCGATAACCTCTTTGCAACCCTTCTCGCCCGCGTCAGGCAGGAAGAGAACGTCCTTTACAAGTCCTTCGACAGGCTCGACTGAGCCCGCCGCACATAAGAGTTACGCCGAATAAAAAGAGCCGGCTCTCGCCGGCCCTTTCACATGGAATCGATTATGCCTGTACCGCTCAGATCCCTTTTTCTATGTTGAAGGTCGCTACCTCCTTGGACCCGGGGATGTACTGCCCCACCGGGACGAGGCGCTTACCCTCCTCCACGCAGCCTATGATTATCGACCACAGCTGGTTGAGCTCCTTCTTCTCGCGGTCGTTCTCGGGTATCATCTTTATAAGCGTGCCCTCGAGCTCTATCTTCATCTGTTCACCTCCTCGGTATTGATGGTACCAGTGATTATATCATCCCCGGCGGCGATTTCAAAATATTCACCGCAGGTTGACACGGCGTACGCTGGGCAATAAAATCAGGGTTATGACGATAAAGGCGATATTATTCGATTTCGGAGGCGTGCTGGCCGATGAAGGCTTCAGAAACGCCCTCGACGCAATAGGCGAGCGGCAGGGCATAGACGGCGTATTCGACGTGGCCGAGAAGCTCATCTACGAGTCGGGCTACGTGCTCGGGCTCTGCGAGGAGCGCCAGTTCTGGGAAGACCTGCGCCTTGCCACGGGCATCCGGGGCACCGACGCGGAGCTCCGGGAGGAAGTGCTCAAACGATTCACGCTTCGCCCCGCCGTGCTCGATAAGGTCAGGGCGCTAAGGGACAATGGTTTTCGCACCGCGCTTCTGAGCGACCAGACAAACTGGCTCGACGAGCTCGACAGGCGCACTCCCTTCTACCTGCACTTCGACCGCGTGTTCAACTCCTGCAGGCTCCATAAGGGCAAGCGCGACACATCCATATTCACCGACGTCTGCCGCGAACTCGACGTCGCTCCCGACGAGGCCGTATTCGTGGACGACAACCCCGCAAACGTGGAGCGGGCAAGGAGCGTTGGGATGAAGGCGATACTTTTCGACGACGCAGAGGGCGCATTGAAAGAGATAGACGAAGAGATAGCGAAAGTCGCATCGGGATAAGGAGGGAGCATGGCGCAAGAAAAGGCGAAGATGCACGACACGGGAGACTTCTTCCCGGTGCTTGAGTTCAAAACCACGACCGGCGAGACCATAGTCCTTCCAGGAGACGTGATAGGAAAATGGAGCGTTATCCTCTTTTACAGGGGGCACTGGTGCCCCTACTGCCGCCGCCAGCTACAGGACTTCCAAAAACATATAGATGATTTCGGAAGCGCGGGCATCGAGGTCATCGCCGCGTCGTCGGACTCCGAGGACAACGCCCGAAAGACCGTCGAGGAGTTTGGCGTGACGTTCAAGGTGGGCTGGGGGCTCGACGCCAGGGAGGTCTCCTCTCAGACCGGCGCGTTTTATAACAAGGAGAAGGGACATCTTCATGCAACTGGGTACATCCTCGCCCCCGACGGCATGATAGCGGAGGCGGTCTATTCCACCGGCCCCGTGGGCCGTCTTGTTGCCCAGGACACTCTGGCCCTGATAAAGTACCTGCGTGAAAAGAAAGGGTAACCCATACGACGTGATCATCGTGGGTGCCGGGCCCGGCGGCATCCAGGCGGCGATATATCTCGGCCGATATAACTTCAACGTGCTCATCCTCGACCGCGCCATAGGCGGGCGCACACGCCACGCCGTTCACGTGGAAAACTACATGGGCTTCCCCAAGGCCTCGGGCGGCGAGATCCTCGACATCGGGCTCTCGCAGGCCAAACACTTCGGCGTCGAGGTCATTGAGGAGGCCGTAAACGAGATAACCAAGGGAAGCACCTTTACCGTCAAGACAGACAACGCCGAGTACCGGGCCAAGTTCGTAATCGTCTCCTCGGGCGTCCGCGACAACCTCCCGCAGATCGAAAATCTCGGAAAGCACTTCGGCAAGACCGTCTATACCTGCGTGGACTGCGACGGCCATCGCACCACTGGCAAGAAGCTCCTCGTCATAGGCAACTCGTTCCCCTCGGTGCGGCTGGCATTCGGACTGAAGGAGATGTTCACCGACGACGTTACGCTGCTCCTCATCATGTACGACCCGCCCGAGGATTACGTGGAGGCGCTCGCCGACGAGGGCATCACGCTCGTCAAGGGGAGGCCGAAGCGTTTTATCGGCGAAGAGCAGGTCGAGGCGCTCGAGCTTGAGGACGGAAGGGTCATTGAGTGCGAGCGAGTGATGTCGAACTTCGGCTTCAAGCTTAACGACAGGTTCCTCGAAGGCCTGACCCTCAAGCGCGACGGCAAGGGGTTTAAGTACGAGGTCAACGCGCACTTCGAGTCGTCGCTCACCGGCCTCTACATCGTAGGCCCCCTCAACACCGGAAACGACCAGATAATCATCGCCGCCGGAGAGGGCGCGGTGGCTGCCATAGACATCAAGAAAAGAATTCTCGAAGAGCTGATCTAATAGATTATCTTCACCCGCGCCGCGTCCGCCGTCACCACCGCGGGAGTCATGCCGAGATAGTCGCCGTCTACCTGAACGTGCGCCCCGCCCGAGACCTTCACGCTGCGCACCTTCTCGTAGACCACGTCCTTGAAATGCACGTTGCGTCCCGAGAGTATGCCCGCCACGTACCTAAAGACATCCCACCTGCGCCTGCCCTTCATTATGAACATGTAGAGCTCGGGGTCGAGGATGTTTGCGTGCGGGGCGACCTTCATGTGCCCGGCGTACTTGGCCGCGTTTGCGAAGATGACCGAATACCCTTCGTAGCGCCTGCCGTCGGCCTCTATCTCAAGCAGTTCGGGGTTCCATCCCGCAAGAACGCCGAAGCCGTAAACGATGTGCGATAGCTTCCCGGAAATTCTCATTAAGGGCTTCCCGCGCGTGGCGTGCACCGCGGCGGCATCGAACCCTATGCCGGCAACGAAGCAGAAGTAGCGCTCCGTGCCCTCCCACTCTATCTTCGCAAGCGATGCGGTCCTGGGCGTTCCGCTCAGGGCGACACGCATCGCGCCTTCTACGTTTTCTGGCAGGTCAAATTCCTTGGCAAGGACGTTGGTCGTTCCGGCGGGAAGAAGCGCCATCGGCACGTCAGTTCCGGCAAGGCCGTTTGCCACTTCGTTGAATGTGCCGTCGCCGCCTTTGGCTATAACGAGCCCCGCCCCCATGCCCGCGGCCTCGCGGGCGAGGCGGATGCCGTCGCCGCGGCACTGGGTATAGAGTATCTCCACCTCGCGGCCGGTCTCCTTGATGATGCTGACGGCGCGTTCGAGCTTTCGCTTCGAGGCGCTTCCGCTTTTGGGGTTAGCTATTAACGCGACCAAGGAGTTCATCGAGGTCCATTACCCTTCTTATCTCCGACGTAGAGGTGATTAGGGCGGGTTTGCTTTCGAGATAATTTACAGCGCCCGTGAGGCTCGCGCCGTCTTTAAGAAAATACACGCGCCCGCCGCGCGCTGTGCCCTTGGCCTTGATATTCGGAATGCGGACGTAGCCGTACTGCCTCGTGGCGACGTAACCGGTGGTGTAGTCCGGGTCGTCGGAGACGCAGAACTCGGCCACTACCGTTCTAAGCGCGAGCGCCTTCGAGGCAAGCGCGAGGGCCTCCTTCACCGTCAGGTTATTTATGCCCTGCCTGGCAAGGGCACGGGCGAGCACGGAGCGGGTGCGCTTATCGACACCAATGCGCGACGTCCTTACGCCTCGCCTCTGGTCGGGCTCTATCCTTCTTCCCCTCGTCGCCGATATGACCGCCGCGCCCCGCATCGTCTTTGCTGCACGCACGACCTTAAGGGCGGCCCTCACGGCGATGTCCGAGACACCGGCCTCGCCGAGAAGCGTGGCAGCGATAGTGTGCGCCCTCCTCGGCGAATCGCACTTGACGGTGCTCACCGCAAGCCCGGTTATCTCGCGCGGGGTTGAGCGGAGTTTTTCGATGCTCAGGTGTATGCCGTCGGCGCGTCCGCGCGGATGGGTGTCGGCCCGCTTAAGGTAGTCGCGCACGGCGCGTTCCACCTCTTTATCCGTGAAAAGACCCTCGGCCCCCGATATGTGTTCCTCGCCGCGCGAGGCCCTCATTCTTACGCTCCACATGGTGCTGAATTATAAACGCCGCAAGGGAAAACATACAAGAGCGCCCGGTATAAAACCTGTATAATTAAGCATGCCGAGATACCTGAAAATGCCCGAGCTGGACCGCGCGTTCCTTGACGCTCGGGACTTCGTGGTGCTGCTTGAGACCAACCGTTTCGGTGGCGAGAACCGACGGAGCTATATCTTCCATGATCCTGTGGAGGTTCTTAATGCGCGCACCTGCGACGACGTCCCCACGGTGTTTGAGGCCATGGAGAGATATTCGCGCGACCACTACATCGCCGGGTATCTCGCCTACGAACTCGGCTACTGTCTCGAAGACCGACTGCGGGGGCTCGTGGGTGACAATGGCTCTCCGCTTCTTCAACTCGGCGTTTTCCGCGATGCCGTTATCTTTAACCACGAGGACGGCTCGACAGAAGGCCCGCATGAGGGCGTCTTCGCACAAGAGCGGCCCGAGCCGATGCCTTACCGCCTCACTGACCTCAGGCTCGATATCGAACGCGACGATTACGTGGACAAGATAGAGCGTATCCGCCGCTACATAGAGGCGGGCGACATCTACCAGGCAAACTTCACTTCAAAATACCGCTTCGGTTTCGAGGGTTCCTGCTGGAGCTTCTACCGCGACCTCAAGCTTAAGCAGGAGGTCCCCTATAACGCGTTCATAAAAAGCGGCGAGAGCTACGTGCTCTCCATATCGCCGGAGCTGTTTTTGCGCAAGGAGGGCCGCCGCGTGACCACCCGCCCCATGAAGGGCACAATGCCCCGCGGCCTCACCACAAGCGATGACCGCGAGCACGCCCGCCACCTCGGGGGCGATATCAAGAACCGCGCCGAAAACCTGATGATAGTTGACCTCGAGCGAAACGACCTGGGGCGCATCTCGAAGCCCGGCAGCGTGCGCGTGGACGAGCTCTTCACCGTAGAGAAATACCAGACCCTCTACCAGATGACCTCCACGGTCAGCGCGGAGCTGCGGGGCGGCGTGGGCTTCGTCGAGCTTTTCAGGAGCATATTCCCCTCGGGCTCGGTTACCGGCGCGCCTAAAATTCGCTCTATGGAGATAATCCATGAGCTCGAGCAGGGCCCGCGCGGCGTATATACGGGCGCGGTGGGCTTCATAGCGCCCGGCGGCGACGCGGTCTTCAACATCCCCATAAGGACCGTCACCATAGACGGCGACCGGGGAGAGATGGGCGTGGGAAGCGGCATAGTGTACGACTCCGACCCCGTGGGCGAGTACGAGGAGTGCCGCCTTAAGGCCGAGTTCCTCATGAAAGAGGCGCGCGATTTCCGGCTCATCGAGACCATGCTATGGGACGGCACCTTTAAACGGCTGCCCCTTCATCTTACGCGCCTCGGGGAATCGGCCGAGTACTTCGACTTCGCCTTCGACGAAAGCGCCGTGAGGCAGCGCCTCGCCGAGTGTGAGGGCGCGTTTAAGAGCGGCGAGAGGTATCGAGTGCGGCTTCTTCTTTCAAAAGGCGGCGCTGTGGACGTAAGCTCAACCCCGATAGGCGAGCCGCCGAAGGAATATCGAGTCGCCATATCGGACGCGCACACATCGAGCACCGACATCTTTCTCTACCACAAGACCACGATGCGCGAGCTCTACGAGAGCGAGCACAAGAACTACGCCGGGCGGGGGTTCTTCGACGTCATATTCACCAACGAGCGCGGGGAGGTAACCGAGGGGGCAATAACAAACGTATTCATAAAGAAGGACGGCATTTTCTATACCCCGCCCGTCGAATGCGGGCTATTAAACGGCGTCTTCCGCCGCGAGTTCCTGTCTCAGCATCCCGAGTGCATTGAAAAGGCTCTCACCGTCAACGACCTCTATAGCGCCGACGAGCTATACCTGACGAATTCTGTGCGCGGGATGGTACGGGCAAGGCTCGACAAAAAATAAAAGGCAGGCCAGGCTACTTCATCAACCAGAGCACGAGATCGGCGGATATCGCGATCACCGAGAGCGCGAATATCACCATGTAGTTGATGTCCTCCTTAGAGGACTTTATCGAAGAAAGCAGGTACATCACCACTTCCCTGTCCTCGTCCGAGAGGCAACCCTGCTTGACCTTCTCGATGAGCTGATACTTGCGGATGGTATTCTTGCGCTTGCGCGATATGCGGTAGCGGTAGAAAAAGAAGAACACGTACCCGCCCGCGCCGAGGTACCATGCGGGCCTCACCCACGCGGGCTCCACCCTCTCGAGCACGATAATCACCCTGAAGGCGAATGCCGACATCATTCCCAGAAACAGCATCCCGTGTATAACGTACCAGGGCATTATGTGCGGCTTGTGGTCGTCCATGAAATTCATTATACCATGAGGTTAAAATAGACCAATGCCCGGCGAGATTATCTTCATCGGCGACTCTCTAATAGAGTTCTACGACTGGGCCGCGCGCTTCCCCGACTACACCGTGCACAACATGGGACGCGCGGGCGAGACCGTCGAGGGCTTGCTGTCGCGGATGCAGAGGGAGTCCGCCTCATGGCCCGCGCCCGATTATATCTTCATCATGAGCGGTGCCAATAACCTCGCCATGCGGGAGACGGGGTTCATAGCCGAGTACCGGGAGATAATAAATAGGTTTCAGGCCAAGGCCCCCGTCGCGAGGATATTCATACACAGCGTCCTTCCCACCCTCCTGCCGTGGATAACCCCCGAGATGGTCACGTACCTGAACGGCTACCTCCGAAAGATTGCCGACGAGACGGGCGTGGAGTATCTGGACGTTCATTCTTTATTCTTTGAAGAAGGCGTCCGCAACTGCCTTCTCGATGACGGCGTGCACGTAAACGCGCGGGGCTACGAGATCTGGTCCAAGGCCGTCGAGGAAGTCTTGAAGGAGAGCTGACCCTACATCCCTCGCGCGCGGGAGATAGAGGCCACCGAGACCTCGCCCGCCCCTGCTTTGAGCAGCACCTTCGCGCACTCGCGCACGGTCGAGGTGGTGGTCACAACGTCGTCAAGCAGGAGGACCCTCTCACCGCTGAGTTTGCGGGAAACTTCAAACGCGCCTTTAAGGTTCTTCTCCCTCTCTTTCCTGTTAAGCCCAACCTGAGGCGGCGTGTCCTTGAGCTTCCTCAAAAGCCCGAGTTCAAGGGGGATGCCAGATATCTTTGAGATGGTCCTGCCGACAAGCAGGGTCTGGTTGAAGCCGCGGGCGCGGAGTCCCTTGAGGCTCAGCGGCACGGAGACGATGATATCGGCCGGGGGAAGGTCTATCGATGCGACCATTGTGCCAAGCTCGCGCGCAAGCCCTCGCACCGAGTGGAACTTCAGGAGGTTAATAGCCGTCTTCAGGGCCCCCTCGTGAAGCCCATAGCTCGCGATACGCTTAAAGGGCGGCTCGTCCTTAAGACACGCGCCGCAGATGCCCGCGTGCTCGGACTTTAAGGGCTCGAAGCATACCGGACAGGCCGGGCCCTCGTATCTCTCGATCTCGCTAAAGCAGTTGGAACAAATAGGGGCGTAGCGGTAGCTGTCGGATGCGCCCTCGCATACCGGACAAGCGGAAGGGTACACGAGGTTAAGGAGGGTTGCGGCTATCCTGTCGGCAGAGGCTCCCGGCATGCGCCGCACTTTGGGCCGAGCGACAGCTTGTTCGCCGGCAGCTTGTTTTTGGCCCCGCAGCCGGGGCAGCCGATTATCACGTGCTCCACCTGCGCCTTGGCCTGAGCCGGTTCGGGCTCCTTCTTTGGTGCAAGCGGCTCCTTGCAGGCCCCGCACTTGGGGCCCAGGGACATCTTGTCCGCGGGCACGGCATTCTTGGCCCCGCAGGAAGGACATGTAACGACTACTTTCTCGGGGGCCTTCTTCTCCGGCTCGCGCGGTTGCGTCGGGATCTTGTTTTTGAGCTTCTTTCTTTCCTCCTCGCCGCTAAGCTCCTTAAGGAGGCGCATGAAATTGGCGTCTCTGTCCGTAAGCTCCACGCCCATGCCGTTTTTGGCGAGGTGCCCTTCCTGGGTGGTAAGGGCGCGGCGCACGACGCCGCTCACTTTCGAGACGCTGTTGTCGGGCAGATAAAGCTCGATATCGATATGGGAGTCTTCCGCGAAGCTGCGCTTGGTCCTGATGAACAGGCCTTCGTCGGAGATGTCGCTTACGAAGCCCTTGTGCGTCTTTCCCGCACCGGTGAAACTGCACTCAAGCCTCTTGATGTAGCGCTTTCTTTTTCTTTTGTCCGCCATTAACCCCGTAACCCCCGTATCAGGATATTATTTTACGACAGTGGCGGCACAACTGGCAAGAGGAAAATCTCTTCAGAATTGCTCTTTAAGGGATATTAGCTCTTCGCGTCCCGGGCCGGTGGATATGAGCTGGATCTCGACGCCAAGCATCTCCTCGATAGTCTTGAGGTACTTCCTGGCGTTCTCCGGAAGGTCGCCGAAGTCATTAAGCCCGCTCGTCGAGCCCTTCCAGCCGGGGAAGCTCTCGTACTGGGGAACGCAGCGCTCGAGCATGGCCGCGTCGGAGGGGAAGTTTTCGACCTTCTTCCCGTCGCACTGGTAAGAGGTGCATATCTTTATCTCGTCGAGGCCGTCGAGGATGTCGAGCTTCGTGATGGCCACTCCGGTGAGACCGTTTATCATAGCCGCGTGCCTCAGGGCCACCATGTCGAGCCAGCCGCACCTGCGCGGCCTTCCCGTGGTCGCGCCGAACTCGCCGCCCTTTTGCTGGAGCATCTCGCCTACGGAGTCGAAAAGCTCCGTGGGGAACGGCCCGCTGCCCACGCGCGTGGTGTACGCCTTGACCACGCCGACTATCCTGTTCACCCTCGTGGGGGCCACTCCGAGGCCCGTGCACACTCCGCCGGCCGCCGCGCTCGATGAGGTGACGAAGGGATAGGTGCCGTGGTCTATGTCGAGCAGGGTGCCCTGCGCGCCCTCGAACAGCACGTTTTTGCCTTCGTCGAGGGCACGGTTAATGGCGACGTCGGTGTCGGCGATGTGGGGCTTCAGCCTCTCGGCGTATGCCATGTACTCGTCGAAGATGGCCTTCGCGTCGAGGGGCTTTTCGCCGTATATCCTTTCGAGCACCATGTTCTTGAACTCGAGGTTCTTCTTCATGCGCTCCATGAAGAACTCGGGCATAAGGAGGTCCGCGACCTTAACGCCGGTCCTCTGGTACTTGTCGGTGTAGGCCGGCCCGATGCCCTTGAGCGTCGTGCCTATGGCCTTGTCTCCGAGCTGCTTTTCCGCGGCCGCCTCAATGGCCATGTGATATGGCATTATCAGGTGCGCGCCCTTCGATAGCAGAAGGTTCTCGTCCACCTTGAGGCCCTCCGCCCTCAGGCCGTCTATCTCCTCGATGAGGCAGCGCGGGTCGACGACCGTGCCGTTTCCGATTATCGAGAGCTTGTCGCTGCGCAGGATGCCGGAAGGGAGAAGGTGCAGAACGAACTTCCTGCCGTTTACGACCACCGTGTGCCCTGCGTTATGGCCGCCCTGGTAGCGGGCCACCACGTGGGCGGACTCGGTGAGGAAGTCGACGAGCTTGCCCTTGCCCTCGTCGCCCCACTGGGTGCCGAGTACCAGCGCGCTAGGCATCGTTCTCTCCGCGTGCGGATTTGATCGAGATGGTCGATGAATTGGACATTGTGCTCTCTCCTTCTTAGAGGAAGACCTGCCGTACCGACAGTATGTTCGGAATTTTCTTTATCGCGGACATCTGGTCCTGCGTCACGGGAGTATCGATGCTCACCACGGATATTGCCTTGCCGCCCGCTATCTCCCTGCCGAAGTGCATGCGGGCGATGTTTATGCCGTGCTCGCCGAGGAAGTTGCCGATGTTGCCGATGACGCCGGGCTTGTCGTTGTTGAACATGAGGAGCATCGTGCCCTCGGGGATTATCTCCACGGGGAAGCCGTCCACCATGATTATCCTCGGGTCCTTGCGGCTAAACAGCGTGCCTGTAAAGATGCGCTCCGTGCCGCCGGACTTTATCCTGAGCACTATCATGCTCTGGTAGTCGCCGGACTCGGCGCTCTTCGTCTCCTTGACCTCTATGCCGCGCTCCTTCGCGATGAAAGGCGCGTTCACGAAATTAACCGTCTCTTCGAGTATGGGCGTAAGCAGACCCTTGAGGGCCGCTATCGTGACGGGCTCGCTGTTGAGCTCCGAGGCATCGCCCCTGAACTCCACCGTGACCTCGGTGATGCCGCCCTCCGAGACCTGCGAGGCAAAGCTCCCGAGCTTCTCGGCAAGCGAGATGTATGGGCTCAGCTTCGGCATCTGGTCGGCCGGAATGGACGGGAAGTTTACGGCGTTCCTTATCGTGCCCTGAAGCAGGTAGTCCACTATCTGCTCCGCCACGGCGGTGGCCACGTTCACCTGCGCCTCGCCGGTGGATGCTCCCAGGTGCGGCGTGCAGACGACATTGGGGTGCTTAACGAGGGCGTAGTCCTCGGCGGGCGGCTCTTTCTCGAACACGTCCAGCGCCGCGCCCGCGACCTTGCCGCTGTCGAGCGCCTCGAGCAGGTCGGCCTCGTTTATGATGCCGCCCCTCGCGCAGTTGATTATCCTCACCCCGTCCTTCATGGTCTTGATGGAGTCCTTGTTCACGAGGCCCTTGGTCTCCTGTGTGAGCGGGGTGTGGAACGTTATGATGTCGGCGCGCTTGAAAACCTCCTCGACGCTCGTCTTCTCAACGCCCATCTCGGTCGCTTTCTCGTCGCTCAGGAAGGGGTCGAACGCTACGATGTTCATCCCCAGCCCCTGTGCGCGCTTCGCCACCTCGCCGCCTATGGCCCCTATGCCGATGATACCGAGCGTCTTGTTGAAGAGCTCGATGCCGGTGAACTTCTTTTTCTCCCACTTGCCCTCTTTCATCGAGGCCGATGCCTGCGGAATGCGCCTCGCCATCGAGAGCATGAGCGATATGGTGTGCTCGGCGGTGGTTATGGTGTTTCCGCCGGGGGTGTTCATGACGACGATGCCCTTCTTCGATGCCGCCGGCTTGTCCACGTTGTCGAGGCCGCTTCCGGCGCGCCCTATGACCTTGAGGTTTTCAGCCGCCTCAAGCACGTCCGCCGTAAGCTTCGTGGCGCTGCGAATGACTATGCCGTTGTACTCGCCGATCACCGACTTGAGCTCCTCGGGGGTCATGCCCGTCTTTACGTCCACGGTGAGCCCCGCGTCCTTGAGTATCTTTACGCCTTCCGGCGAGAGGTTGTCGCTTACGAGTACCTTCATTTATTTCCTCATCAGCAGTTCCTGGGCGCGGGCTACTCCCGTCCCAAGCTTAATGTCGTGTCCCATGCCCTTTAAGACCATCTCGAGCCCCGCGATTGCAGTGATGATATCGAAGATGTCGGCGTATCCGAGATGGGCTATCCTGAATATCTTTCCCTTGGCCTTGTCCTGTCCGCCGGCGCCGGTGATGCCGTACTTGACCCTCATGGCCTTATAGACTTCCTGCCCGTCTATGCCCTCGGGCATCTCGACGGCGGTAAGCGCGTTTGAGGGCGACTCCTTGGCGTACATCGAGAGCCCTAACGCCTTTAAGGCCTCGCGGGTGGCGTTGGCCAGTGTCGCGTGGCGTGCGAAGACGTTTTCGAGCCCCTCGGCCCTGAGCATCTTGAGCGCCTCGTTAAGCGCGATTATCAGCGTAACCGACGAAGAGAACGCGGTCTGGTTCTTCGCGAGGCTCTCGCGCTCTTTCTTGAGGTTGAAGTAGAAGTGCGGCGAGCCCTTGGTGTCCTTGGCCCAGGCCTTGTCGCTCACGCTTACGAAGGCGAGGCCCGGAGGCATCATGAGGCCCTTCTGCGAGCCCGCGACCATTACGTCGATGCCCCAGTCGTCGGTCTTTATGTCGTGCGCAACGAGCGCGCTGATGGCGTCCACCACGAACAGCACGTCCTTGCGGCCTTTAACTATCTCGCCCACGGCCTTGATGTCGTGGAATACTCCGGTGGAGGTCTCAGAGGCCTGCATGAACACGCCGGAAATTTTGGGGTCGGCATCGAGGGCCTTCTTTATCTCCTCGGGCTTGACCACGTATCCCCACTCAACCGGTATCTCCTGAACCTCTACTCCATAGCTCTGGCATATCTTCATCCAGCGCTCTCCGAACTTGCCGCCGTTTACGACGAGGACCTTCTCGCCGGCGCTGAAGAAGTTATTCACCGCCGCGACCATGCCGCCCGTACCGGAGCACGAAAGGATGATGACGTCGTTCTTGGTCTGGTAAAGCCACTTAAGGCCTTCCTTGGCCGACTCGATTATGGGTACGAAGTCGGGCGAGCGGTGGTGAATTATCGGCATCGCCATGCTCTGTAAAACCTCGGGCGGCACGGGGGTGGGCCCTGGGGCAAGGAGATAGCGCTTTAGCATTATATTAACCCTCCAAAGTATTAGCAGAAGTGCATAAAACTGAAAATATAGCCTTAAAAAGCAACCTTAGAAGTTATCATAGCGTCGGTGCTCAGGTCAAGGTGCCCATCACGTAAGTACTTAAAAAACAACTAAACTACCCCTTCCGAATAATGTTATAATCGGGCCAGATGGATATCAAGCTCATAGAGAGTCCCCAAAACCCCCTCGTCAAGGAGGTGGTCGCCATCCGGGAGCGCAAGAAGCGCGGCCGGGAGTTCATGGCCGAGGGGCCGCACCTCGTGGAAGCCGCCATCGAGGCGGGGGCCGCAATACGGCTGGCCTTTTTCCAGGGCGACGGGCACCGCGCGCTCGTGAAGAAACTCGTAAAAACTGGCGCACGGGTCTCCGAGGTCTCCCGGCGGGTATTAAGTAAGCTCACCGAGACCGAGACCCCCCAGGGCATACTGGCCGTGGTCTCCCTTAAAGCGTTCGCGCTATCCGACATTGAGACGGGAACAGGTCCGGTAGCCGTACTGGACGGCGTGCAGGACCCGGGCAACGTGGGCACGATAATCCGCACGGCCGACGCCGCGGGCGCATCGGGCGTAATCGTCCTTCAGGGCACGGCCGACCCCTTTTCCCAGAAGGCCCTTCGCGCCTCATCGGGAAGCGTCTTCAATCTCAAGATCGTCAGCGCGCAGAGAAAGACCGTGGCCGACGAGCTTAAAGCGCTCGGACTGCGTCTGGTGGCGACCACGCTCGATGCGGAGACCTCAGTATTCGATGCCGACCTCTCGGGGCCGCTGGCGCTCGTCTTCGGTAACGAGACAAAAGGCGTCAGCCCTGAACTTCGCCGCGCCTCCGACATCTCGGTGAAGATCCCGGTGCGCGGCGGGGCCGAGAGCCTCAACGTCGCTTCATCCGCGGCGGTCGCGCTCTACGAGGTGATGAGGAGAGAGAGTCGGTAAACATGGAAATCGCTCTCCTAATATTCGCGGCGATACTAACGCTGGCAGGTATTATCGGGAACATACTTCCCGTAATACCCGGCACGCCGCTTAATTTCGCCGCGCTGCTCATTCTACATTTCGTAAAAGGCGGCAATGTGTTCAGCACCTCGTTTCTCGTCGTCTTCGGCCTGCTCACCGTCGCATCGGTGGGCGTGGACTATGTATTGCCGATACTCGGCGCGAAACTGCACGGGACGTCCAAGTGGGGTATGTGGGGCTCCATTGTCGGGATGTTCGCCGGCCTCGTGTTCTTTTCATTCCCCGGCATGATACTCGGCCTGTTCGCAGGAGCCGTGGCAGGAGAGATAATCGCCAAGAAAAAGGCGCATCAGGCGATAAAGGCGGGCATTGCGACTTCGATAGGGAGCCTCACGGCGATAGTCTTGAAGTTCGGGCTTTCGGTGGTGATGGCGGTTTACTTCTTCTGGAACCTTTTTTAGGAAGGACTACCCTTCGAGGAAACTTCCGAGCTTCCTGAGTCTCTCGTACCTTCCCTCGATAAGCTTTTCAGGAGAGATGGGCTCGAGCTCGTCGAGGGCCTTCGTGACGGTCTTTGCGATATTGTCCGCCGTCGCGTGATAGTCCCTGTGAGCGCCGCCCACGGGCTCGGGGATTATGCCGTCGATTATGCCGAGGTTAAGCAGATCTTTCGCCGTCACCTTCAAGGCGTCGGCGGCCTTCGAGAACTCCTCCTGCGAGAGGTCCCCGTTCTTGCGCCAGAGAATCGAGGCGCATCCCTCGGGAGAGATGACCGAATAGACCGAGTACTCGAGCATGAAGAGCCTGTCGCCCACACCAAGTGCAAGCGCGCCGCCGCTTCCGCCCTCTCCAATGACTACCGAAACAATGGGAGTACGCAGGCGGGACATCTCCATGAGGTTCGTGGCAATGGCCTCGGCCTGTCCGCGCTCCTCCGCGCCGATGCCGGGATAAGCGCCGGGCGTGTCTATCAACGTTACGACCGGCTTGGTAAACTGCTGTGCGAGTTTCATTAGCCTCAGTGCCTTGCGGTAGCCCTCGGGGTGGGGCTGTCCGAAGTTGCGCTGTATCTTCTGCTTTACGCCCCTGCCCTTCTGGTGCCCCACGAGCATCACCGAGCGCCCGCCGAGCGTCGCGAGGCCGCCCACCACCGCGGGGTCGTCCGAGAAGGCACGGTCGCCGTGCACCTCCACGAAGTCCGAGGCCATCAGGCTGATGTAGTCCAGAGCGTAGGGCCTGTCGGGGTGGCGCGCCACCAGTGTGGTCTGCCAGCGGCTGAGTTTCGAGAAGATGTCCCTCCGCATCTTGAGGGCCTCTTCCTCGAGCTTGGCGAGCTCGGACTGGTCGTCCGGGTCGGCGGCCGCACCGAGCCTGCGGAGCTCGTCAATTCTTATGGATATCTCCTCGAGGGGTTTTTCGAAGTCCAGGTAGTAACTCATCAGTGATATATTTTATACCAGATTCAGACTACTTTTAGCGCTCCACGACCGAAATCCCTCTCAAGGGCCTCAAGCAGGCTCTCGTCCGGCTGCACTCCCATCTGGGTCTGCACGAGCGTCTCGGTGCCGCCGGAGTTTATCCTCAGATAAAGGGGCATCTGGCCTTTCGCACCCTCGAGGAGTTTTTTCAGGGCCTTGAGGTCCCCGCCCGAGCCGTTAATGGTTATCTCCACTTTCTTGCCGTTTCCGTTTTTCGTGACCAGGTCGTCGAGGCCGGATAGCTCACGCGCGATGAGCTTGATGCCCGTGTCCATCTTATCGAGCGTGCCCTTGACGAGTATGTTGGCGTCCTTCTCTATCAACTCGCCGTGCTCGCGGTAGAGGTCGGGGAAGACGATGACCTCCACCGAGCCCTCGTCCTCGAGCGTGAGGTATGCCATGACCTCGCCCTTGCCCTTCGTCCTGAGCCTCTTTATCGAGGAGATGACGCCTGCCGTGTCAACGTCGGCGCGGTCCTCGGCGTTCTCTAACATTGCGATGTCCCAGACGCGCATGAGGTTGAGCATCTTCTTGTACTTGCTAAGCGGACTGCCGCTTATGTAGAAACCAAGCGCGGCCTTCTCCTGCTTAAGGAGTTCCGTTTCGTCCCAGCCGCTTTCTTCTGCTTCTTCGCCCTCGGGCGCGCCGAAGAGTCCGAGCGAGGGGGGCTCGCCGCCCTTCAGCTTCTCCACAAGGCCGTAGCGCCACTTGGCTAGCGTCTCAAGCGTATGCGAGCCGCCGTTATCGGCATCGAGCGTATCGAAGGCGCCCGCCTTGATGAGGCTTTCCACGACCTTCTTATTGACCTTCCTCGTATCGATGCGCGACATGAAGTCCTCGTAGGACGAAAACGCGCCCACCTCGCGGACGTCGAGTATCGAGTCTATCGCGGCCGCTCCGACGCCCTTGACCGCGGCAAGGCCGAAACGTATGGCCGCGCCAGTCACGGTGAAGTCCTTGCCGCAGAGATTGATGTCGGGAGGAAGTATCTCTATGTTCATGCTCCTGCATTCGCGAATGGACTTCACTATCTTGTCGGAGTTATCGATGTCGGCGGTAAGAGTGGCCGCCATGAAGTGCACCGGATAATGCGCCTTCAGGTAGGCCGTCTGGTAGGAGATGAATGCGTAGGCCGCCGAGTGCGATTTGTTAAAGCCGTATTCGGCGAACTTCGCCATGAGGTCGAATATCCCCTTGGCCTTCTTCTCAGAGATATGGCGCTCCTTCGCGCCTTCGATGAAGGCCTCCTCCTGCTTGGCCATCTCCTCGACCTTCTTTTTGCCCATGGCCTTGCGGAGCACGTCGGCCTGTCCCATCGTGAAGCCCGCCAGCGTGTTGGCGATGCTCATGACCTGCTCCTGGTAGAGGATGACGCCGTAGGTCTCATCCAGTATCTGCTTGAGCTGCGGCAGGGGGTACATGACCGGGGTCTCGCCGCGCTTGCGCTTTATGAAGTCGTCTATCATGCCGCTTCCAATGGGGCCCGGCCTGTAGAGGGCAACGAGGGCGATGAGGTCCTCGAACCTCGTGGGCTTCATCTTAAGCAGTATCTCGCGCATGCCCGGGCTCTCAAGCTGGAACACGCCCGTGGTAAGGCCGTCTCCGAGGAGCTCGAAGGTGGGCTTGTCGTCAAGAGGTATCTGGTCGAGGGCGAACTCCGTGCCGCCGGCCTTTATGTATTCGAGCGTCTTCTCTATGATGGTCAGGGTCTTCAGGCCCAGGAAGTCGAACTTTATAAGCCCCATCGCCTCAACCGAGCTCATGTCGAACTGCGTGGTGATGGTCTCGTCCGAGGGGTTTCTGTAAAGGGGCGTGTAATCGGTAAGCGGCCCCGGCGATATCACGACGCCCGCCGCGTGGGTCGATGCGTGCCTCGAAAGCCCCTCGAGCCTCTGGGCGATGTCGAGCAGCTCCTTCACGCGCTCATCTTTCTCGTACGCCTCTTTGAGCCTCGGCTCTTTCTTGATGGCGTCCTTTATCTTCACCTTCAGCCCCTCGGGCACGAGCTTGGCGAGCCTGTCTGCCTCGGCATAGGGGAAGTCCATGGCGCGCGCCACGTCCCTTATAGCCGCGCGCGCGGCCATCGTGCCGAACGTGATTATCTGCGCGACGTGGTCCGCGCCGTACTTGTTGGCGACGTAGGTGATAACGTCGCCCCTTCTGTCCTTGCAGAAGTCCACGTCGATATCGGGCATGCTCACGCGCTCGGGGTTCAGGAACCGCTCGAAGAGCAGGCCGTACTTTATCGGGTCTATCTCGGTGATGCCCAGCGAGTAGGCCACGAGGCTGCCCGCGGCCGAACCCCTGCCGGGTCCAACCGGAATCTTGTTCTTCTTCGCGAAGTCTATGAAATCGCGGACGATGAGGAAGTAGCTTGCGTAGCCCATCTTCTTTATGACCGCGAGCTCGTGCTCGAGCCTCTCCTGGTATCCCTCCGGCGGCTCTCCGTTGAACCGCTCCCTGAGGCCGTGGTCGGCAACGGCCTGCAGGAAGTCCGAAGGCCGCTCGAACTCCTCGGGAGGGTCGAACTTGGGAAGCATGAACTTTCCGAGGTCGAACTGCACGTTGCATCGCTCGGCGATGGCCCTCGTGTTCGTCACCGCCTCGGGCACGTCCTTGAAATACTCCTTCATGTCCTCCGGGCTCTTGAAATAGAACTCGTCGGTCTGAAACTTCATGTGCGTGGGGTCGCTCATGGTGCGGCCGGTCTGTATGCAGAGCAGCACTTCGTGGGCCTTCGAGTCCTCGCGCCTAAGATAATGGCAGTCGTTCGTGGCGACGAGCCCTATGTGGAGCTCCCTGGCAAGCTCGATGAGCTTTTTATTGACGTCTTCCTGCTCCTTGAGGCCGTTTGCCTGTATCTCGATGAAGAAATTCTCCGGGCCGAGCGTGTTTTTATACCAGAGGGCGGTCTCGCGCGCCTTTTCAAGGTCTCCCTGCCTCAGATAGAACGGCACCTCGCCCTTCAGGCACGCCGATAGCGCAATAAGGCCGCCGCTGTACTGCTCGAGCAGCTCCCTGTCTATGCGGGGTTTGTAGTAGAAACCCTCTATGTAGGCCTTCGAGGCCAGCGTGATGAGGTTTCGGTAGCCGTCGTTGTCCCGCGCAAGGAGGATGAGGTGAAATGCCGCGCCCTCGGTCTCGTTCTTGGTCTTGTCGAGACGGCTTCTGGGGGCCATGTATATCTCGCAGCCCATGATGGGCTTTATGCCGGCCTTCACGGCCTTCTTGTAGAAGTCCACCGCGCCAAAGAGGTTGCCGTGGTCGGTGACCGCGACGGCGGGCATCTTCATGGACACGGCGGTCTCAACGAGCTCGTCGAGCTTCACCGCGCCGTCAAGAAGGCTGTACTCAGAATGCAAATGCAGGGGGACGTAATCAGAGTGATGCATAGAAAATTTTAAACCTTGCGGCACGCTTTAGTCAAAGCATAATTATGATTACCAATTGGTCTTGTCAGAAACGTTTTAAAACAGTATACTTAACTTGTATGGTTGCACGCGCGGCCATTAAACTCCTCATCCTGGTGTCGATCTTAGTCATGGCCGGTGTCGGCACTTCTGCGGCCGTTGACGGCGCTTCCCTCGTAGGCACAAGGGCCCCCGAGTTCGCCCTCAGGAACATGAACGGAGATTACGTTTCGATTACCGGGCTCAGGGGGAAGGTCGTCGTGGTAAACTTCTGGGCCACATGGTGTCCGCCCTGCAGGCTGGAGATGCCCACGCTGAACCGCCTCTACAAGGACTACCGCTCAAAGGGGCTCGTGGTCGTGGCCGTGACCACCGAGAGCTCCGAGCGTGGAATAAAGAACTACCTGAGCGAAACTCACCTGGATTTTCCTATAGTCATGGACGCCGACGGACGGGTTGAGAGGATATACGGAGTGTTCTCTCTCCCCACCTCATACGTCATAGACCGCAGCGGCACCGTGGTGATGTACTATCAGGGCCAGCAGAACTGGGATTCCCTCGAGACGCGCGCCCGGATAGAGTCGCTTCTGCAGCGCACCCCGGAGGCCCCGAGCGGCGGGCCCGAGGCCGCGCCGGTCTTCTAAAATAGCCCCGGACGGGGCGCGGTCAATTCTTAACTATTAATTAATACGGGTTCCAGAGATGGCAGGCCACTGCGCGGCCGCTCGATGAGCCGAGCACGGGGACTATCTTGTCGCAGGGGTCGAACTTCTTCGGGCATCTGGGATGAAACGAGCAGCCCGTTGGGACGTTTATAGGGCTTGGCACCTCGCCACCGAGCACGGCCTTTCGCTTCGCGCCGGGCTCAAGCCCCGGGGCCGAGGCCAGGAGCACGTCGGTGTACGGGTGCCTGGGGTCCCTGAAGAGTTCCTCGGCCGGGGCGCGCTCCACAATCTTTCCGAGGTACATCACGCCCACCTCGTCGCTGAAGTACTCCACCACGCGGAGGTCGTGGCTTATGAAGACGAACGATATGCCGGACTCGCGCCTTAGCTCCTGAAGCAGGTTAAGTATCTGCGCCTGTATACTTACATCGAGCGCGCTCAGGGGCTCGTCGGCCACAATAAGCTCCGGCGAGACAGCCAGCGCGCGGGCGATGCATATCCTCTGCCGCTGCCCTCCGCTGAACTCGTGAGGGAAACGGTCGAGCACGTCTCCCATGCCCACCTTGCCAAGCAGCTCTATCACCCTTGCCTGGTAGAGGTCCGGCTCGACGAGGCCGTGTATCTTCATGGGCTCCGAGAGCGTCTTAAAAACGTTGCGCCTCGGGTTAAGCGACGCGAAGGGGTCCTGAAAGATTATCTGCACGGCGCGCCTGAATTTTTTCAGCTCGTCACCGGCAATATTGGAGATATCTTTCCCCCTGAAAAGTATCTCGCCCGACGTTGGCTCAAGGAGCTTGAGAAGGAGCCTCGCCACCGTGGACTTCCCGCACCCGCTCTCTCCCACGAGCGCGAGCACCGTGTCGCGGCCCACAGAGAAGTCTATGCCGTCCACGGCACGCAGCCACTCTACCGGCGAGAAAGGCCCGCTCTTGACGGCAAAGTGTTTAGTGAGGCCGCGGACCTCGATTATCGGCGCGGCTCCCTGCACCGCGGTAGCCTGCTCTTGCGTCAGCTCTTCGTTTACTTCCATTCTATCTCCTCGGCCCTGATGCAGCGCACCCTGTGGTTATCGCCGATGAGCCTGAGCTCGGGCTCGGCCTTTCTGCATCCTCCGGCCACGTAGTCGCAGCGGTTGGAAAACTTGCACCCCGGCGGCAGATCCCCGGGCTTGGGCACGGTGCCGCGAATGGGTTTGAGGCCCTTGCCCCTGCCCTTGGGAAGCGACTGCATGAGCCCCACGGTGTAGGGGTGCTTGGGCGAATCGAACAGCTCCTTCACTCCGGCGAGCTCCACAATGCGCCCGGCGTACATGATGCCCACCGTCTCGGCGTTCTCGGCGATGACGCCGAGGTCGTGGGTAATAAGCAGCACCGACATATCGCGCTCCTTGCGGAGGTTGTCCATGAGCTCGAGTATCTGCGCCTCTATGGTTACGTCGAGCGCGGTCGTCGGCTCGTCCGCTATGAGGAGCTTTGGGCCGCACGCGATGGCCATCGCGATCATCACCCTCTGCCTCATCCCGCCGGACATCTGGTGCGGGTACTCGCGCATCCTTTTCTCCGGCGAGGGGATGCGCACCGCCTTCAGGAGGTCGAGCACCATGCCGTCGGCCTCTTTCTTCGTGACGTCCATGTGGGTGGTTATCATCTCTCGCACCTGGTAGTCCACGCGCAGAACCGGGTTCAGCGATGTCATGGGCTCCTGAAAGACCATCGCAAGCTCCTTGCCCCGAAGCGCACGGTACTCGTCTTCGCTTAGCTTAAGGAGGTCGCGGCCGTTATAGAGCAACTCGCCCTCTGCGTGGATATTCTGCGGCAGGATGCCCATCATGGCGAGGGCGGTGAGGCTCTTTCCGCAGCCGCTCTCTCCGGCAAGGCCGAAGACGCCGCCGCGGGGGATCTGGAGGTTTACGTCGCTTACGATATTAAGCGGGCCGGAACTCGTTTTCAGAAAGATGTTAAGTCCGCGGGCTTCAAGGAGCACTTGCCGCTACCCCTTATTGGCAATCTCAAGGAATGTCTTTGCCTCTTTGTTGTCAGGCTCCACGCCCAGCGCTTCCTGCCACTCCTTCACCGCTTCGGGCTTCATGCCCTTCTGGTAGTAGGAAAGCCCGAGCTGTATCTTGGCGGGGCAGTAGTCTGGCCCGGCCTGCTTTGCCGCCATGAGCTGTTCTATCGCCTCGTCTGGCCTGCCGCGCTCCCTGAGCGCCACGCCGTACTTGGTGTGTATGTCGGCAAGGCCCGGCCTCAGCTGAATAGCCCTTTCGTACTGATCAATGGCCTCGTCGAGGAGGTCGAAGTCGTAGTAGATGTTGCCCAGGCGGAAGTGCTCGTTGGCGAGCTTGCCGGCCACGAAGGGGTCGAGCTTGCCCGAGGCGCCCTTGTTGGCCTCCCTGATGTTCACCATCACTTCCTGGGCCCGTTCCGCATCGCCCATATCGCTAAGCGTAATCGCGAGGTTCAGTGCGGCTTCGGTGTAGTGGGGGTTTATCTCGAGGGCCTTCTCGAAGTATTCCTTGGCTTTTTCCTTCCGGCCCTTCAGCTCGAAAATAACGCCGAGCTTGTTTAGCACGTCGGCATAGCCTGGATTTTCCTCGATGACCTGCCTCAGAAGGAGCTCGGCCTCGTCGTACTGGCCCCGCTCGAAAAGCTCGTTGCCCTTGCTATATATGCCTTTGTGCTCGTCAGACATACCAAAGTATATTGATAGATAAGATTCTTTGTCAAGGCGAAGCCGCAGTTTTCCCCGTGGGTCTTACAGTCTGGGAATCGGACTTCTCCGTCAGTGCTTGCAGTCGGGACATGACTGCCCCTCGGGCACGAACTTACCGCATTTTGGGCACTGGACCATCTCTATGGGCAGATCTTTTCTGCAGAACTCGCACCTCAAGGCGTCGTGGGGGATTATCCTTCCGCACTCGGGACACTGCTTAGTAACTCCCGTCGCGAACACCCGTGGCAGAAAGAAAAGTATTATCAGCGAGAGCGGAAAGACAAAACACAGCAGGCCCCATATGATCCAGTTCCTGCCCTTCTTGCCCGCAAGGTAAGCGCCGACGGCCGCGGCTATAAGCTGGACGATTACGTATCTGGAAACTATCAACTCGACAGCTCGCCGTCTACGGGCGGCTCGCCGCCCCCGGCGTTCTCGCCATAGACCTCGGCGAGTATCTTGTCGGCCCCCTGCGAGAGAAGCTCCTCGGCAAGGGCGGTGCCGATGTTCGCGGCGTCCTCCGGCTTGCCCTCGGCATGGCTTTTAAGAATTCTATCGCCCGAGACGCTGCCCACGAGGCCGTCCATTACGAGATGGCCGTCCCTTAAGACCGCGTGCGCGGCTATCGGCACCTGGCATCCGCCTTCGAGCTTCGCGAGGAACGCCCTCTCGGCGGCCACGCATATGGAGGTCTCATCGTGGTTAAGGGGCTTAATGATCGAGTTAATGAATTCGTCGTCGCGCCTGCACTCGATGCCCACTGCCCCCTGCGCAATGGCGGGCAGGCTGAGCTCCACCTCGAGCGTCTCGGTTATCCTGTCCTGAAACCCGAGCCTGCGAACTCCGGCCGCGGCGAGTATTATCGCGTCGAACTGGCCCTCGTCGAGCTTTCTCAGGCGGGTGTCGAGGTTTCCCCTCAAAGACGTTATCTGGAGGTCCGGCCTTGCGGCAAGCAGTTGGCAGGAGCGCCGCAGGCTCGATGTGCCCACGTTCGCGCCTTTCTTGAGGTCCTTAAAATTCCCCTTGCCGTCCTTCGTGATAAATGCGTCGCGCGGGTCCTCACGCACGAGCACCGCGCCTATGTAGAGCCCCTCGGGCAGCACGGTGGGAACGTCTTTCATGCTGTGCACGGCGAGGTCGCTCTCGCCGCTCAGGAGCGACTCCTCTATCTCCTTTACGAAGAGCCCTTTGCCTCCGACCTTCGCGAGCGGCACGTCGAGGATCTTGTCGCCGGTGGTCTTTATCTTCTTGAGCTCCACCTTGAGCTTCGGATTGCGCTCCTCTATCTGCGACTTCACCCACTCTGCCTGCCAGAGCGCGAGCTTGCTTCCGCGGGTTCCTATTACCACCTTATCCTTCATCTCAGTCCTTTCGGGCCTTTCGGGCTTAAAATGTCCAGATAGTATATCATGCGCAATTACTTAAGCGTAACCGGGATGGTATGCTCCTTCATGCGGCCAAGGAAACGCTTCCTCTTAACTTTTATCTCCACGACGTCGCCGGCCTTGTGGTCGAATAGCCCCACCTTTACGTCGCCCACGTCATCGACCTGCACGCCGTCCACCGAGACTATCACGTCGCCCTTCTTTATCCCGGCCGATAGCGCCACGCTACCTTTTACCACGTCTTCCACGAGCACGCCTTCTTCTTTCTTGCTTATCATCACGCCGAGCTTGGGCATCTCCGGCGCCGCAAGACGCTCGGGGAAGAGCACGTAGTCGGCGATGCCCTTCTCCACGGTCTCGATGTCTGCGTTAATTAATATGGCGTAGTCCTTGCCGTTCAGCCTCCTGGCCCTCTGCGGGATGCCGCGCCCCCACGCAACGTGCCCTACGCCCGCGAGCACGACCATCTGCCGTCCGGGGTGTTCCTTCATGTAATCGGCGACCGAGTGGGCCATCGTCTCGTCCCAGAGTATCTGGGACTGGTAGAAATTCTCAAACTGCCTCTTAGGGGCGTTCGCGTGAAACCCGAAGACCTCCTGTAGCGACCGCCTGTATTTCATATCGCTCATGTCCATGTCAGGCGGTATCTTCCCCTTCTCCTCGTCGGAGAGGGCGTCGAGCCCGCCGGTCGATACCTTCTTTATGATGTCCTTGTCCAGGTTAAGCGCCACTACGGGTATGTGGTGCGCCCGGGCGTACTGAAGTATCTCGCGGTAGAGCGAGTAATCGAAATTCCATCGGCTGAAGTACTCCGATGCCTTCAGGAACTCGCGCTCCGTTGTCCTGCCCTCGATATAGTCGTCGACGGCGTTCTGAAAGGGGCGCTGAAACATCTCCATCCCGATCGCCAGGTCGTGGCCCTCTTCGCTGAGCGTACGGATAACGTCGAGCTGCACGCGGTGGTCCTCGTAGCTGGTATGCGACTCGCCCACGTAGATGATGTCCTTGTCCATCACGTCCTTTACGATATCGTCAAGCGGTATTGCTTCCGAGGGTTTAATGCCCGTCACCTTGTGCTCGAGGCGCACCTTCACTCCCATATCGGATTTGGCGATGTCCTTCTCCACGTTGCGCCCTCCTATGAACTTAAGGTGCGAGTACTTGCCGTAATGAAAGATCTTCCTCGCCGCGGCCTCCACCTCCTCGCGGCTCGACGCAACGGCAATGGCAACCACCTTATCGGGGTTGAGGGGGTTTTTCATGACCGTTATCTCAAACCCCTCGCCCGGGTCCTTCACCGGCGACTTTGCGAAGAGCCGCCTGTGCACAGGGCCGTCGGCGCCAAGAAGAAGCACGCTTGAGCTTGAGAGGTCCGCGTCCTCCACCTCGTCGTCGAGCATGACGTTGAAGTCCTTGCCCCTCAGAAGCTTGGTCAACTGAAGGTAGTCGTCAACTCCGTCATTCGGTATCACGAGCACCCGCTTCTCGTCGCCCAGCAATCTCGATATCGTCGGGGCGAACTCATCTTCCCAGAGCACGCGCATGACGTCGTAGTCGGGGTCGATGACCATCTCGCGCGGCGTCCCATCGAGAACGAGGTCGAAGTCCTGTTCCTTCTTGTTAAGCTCTATGACCTTCACGAACTCGCCCTTGTCCGAGCTGACCCGCACCTTGAGCCTCAGGTCATAGGGCTCTCCGTTTTGCTTGAGCGTGAAGCGCACGTTGGGCTTGCCGTCGAGATAAATTACGTGCGGGTCGTAGAGATCGAAATCGGGCACGCCCTTGCGCGTAAGCCACTGGTCAAAAAAACCCTTGAGGTCCACGCCCATGGCGCGTTCGAACTCCGCCCTGATATCGGCCCACGAGGCCTCTTTGAACCTGTACTTCTCCACGAAATCCTTCAGCGTCGCCATGAATACGTCATCGCCGGCGCGTTTTCTGAGCATGTGAAAGACCATCGCGCCCTTGCCGTAACCCACGGCCTTGGTGGCGGGGTCCACCCTCCCCGTAAACTCCTGAAGGGTAATCTCCTTGTCCGTTTTCACGTAGCTCTGGTAGTCGGCGAGTATCTTCTTGCGGTAGTCGGCGCCGCGCCCCTCGCGCTCCTCGTAGAGCTGATCTGCCATGTAGTTGGTGATGCCCTCGAGCCAGTTGCCGCCCGAGAGGTCGCCATATACGGAGTTCCCGAACCACTGGTGCAGGACCTCGTGCCCGAGCGAAGTCTTGACGATAAACGGCAGGCGCACCACGTCGCGCCCGAGTAGCGTATAGGTAGGCATCGAGAATCCCGTGGGCAGGAAGTTCTCCACCACTGAGAAACGTTTATACGGATACGCGCCGAACATCTCGTTATACATCTTTATGTATCCCTTCGTGTAGTCGAGGTACTCGCGCGCAAGCGCTTTGTCCTCGTCGAAGAAGTACGCATAGATATCCGTGTCGTCTTCCCTGTCGCTTGACACCGTGTACCTGCCCGCGGCAAGCGTCATGCCAGCGGAGGGGTGCGGGGAGTCGAACGTGAACATTGTGCCCGAGTCGGTCTCCGCGCCCGTGATGACGTCGGCCTCGGAGACGGCCATGAATCCCTCGGGTACGGTGGCGGTGAGATGGAAATTAGCAAGCCCCTCTATCTGGGGATACCACCCCCCGGTAAGCGATATGCCCTCGTCGGAGACAACGCTTCCCACGACGCCGACGTTCTCGGGGTTGTCCACGGTATTATCGGTAGAGAAAGCTTTTTCGTAACCTATCTCGATTATTCCGCCGGTCTTAACTATCATCCCGCCCGCCTCGTTCGTCATGGCCGGGTCAAGCGGAATCCCCGCCACCACGACTTTCGTGACATCAAGCCCCTCTGTACTAACGACCCACTCCCCGTTATCGGGCAGCGTGATGACCGCATTGCCGCGTACGAGGTTCTTTTGGAGGTCGAAGGAGACCGAGAGCTCGTAGTTGGGCATGGCGTCCTCGGCGAGGGCCGGGAGCGCGACGAGCGCGGACAGCAATAGCGCACATATTATGATCGGCAGAGAAATCTTCATCAGTCAGCACACTCGTGTGTCAGCCGGCACACTCGCGGGCCGCGGGGTTTACCGCCCGTTGCCCTCTATGCCGTAGAGCCGCTTAACGAGCGCGATAAGGACGTCCTTGTCCTCGGTGTCCTCCTTGAGCGCCGCGGTGGGCGGATGTATCAGCTTATTGGTGATGCCCGAGGCAAGCTGCTCGAGCGCGCTTCGCTCGGCCTCGCTCATCTCGGGGTTCTTGCGCATGAGCTTGTCGAGTTCCATGCGCTTGATGCCCTCGGCCTTTTCCCTGAGCGCGACTATGGCGGGCACGGCGTCGAGCGAGGACTGCCACCTGAGGAAAGTCTCTATCTCCTCATCGACTATCTCTTCGGCCTTGTCGGCCTCCTTGCGCCGCTCCATCACGTTTTCGTCCACCACGCCCTTGAGGTCGTCCACGTCGTAGAGATAGACGTTCGCCATGTCGTTTATCTCGGGGTCTATGTTCCTCGGCACCGAGATGTCGATTATGAAGACCGGCTTTTGCTTTCTGAACTTCATGACGTCGTGCATCTGGTCCTTGGTGACCACGTAGGTGGGCGCGCCGGTGGAGCATATGACGATGTCGGTGCGGCCCATCTCGTCAAGGAACGTCTCGTACCTCACGGCCTTGCCGCCCATCTCCTCGGCGAGCTCCACACCGCGCTCGTACGTCCTGTTCGCCACGAGGAGCTCCCGCACGCCCGTGCTAAGCAGGTGCTTGGCCGCGAGCTCTGCCATCTCGCCCGCCCCAAGGAGCATGACGGACCTCTCGTGTATTTCGGTAAATATCTTTTTGGCCAGCTCCACGGCGGCAAAGCTGATGGACACGGCGTTTTCGGCTATGCGCGTCTCGGTCCTGACCCTCTTTGCCACGGAGATGGATTTCTTCATGAGCTTGTTCAGGAGCACGCCGGTGGTCTTTTTCTGAAGGGCGAACTCGAAGGCGTCCTTGAGCTGCCCGAGTATCTGGGGCTCTCCGACGACCATGGAATCGAGGCTCGACGCCACCCGGAACGAATGCCTCACCGCGTCCTTGTCCGTGTGGAAGTACAGCGCGCCCTCGAGCAGCTCGGGCCTGATGCCGTGAAACTCCGAAACGAAGGCCCTGATCTCCTGCGAGGCCTTCTCGGGGTCGGTGACGTTCGTGTACATCTCGACCCTGTTGCAGGTGGAGAGCACGACGGCCTCCTTCACGCTCGGCAGCTCCCTGAGGCGCATAAGCCCCTGCTCGAGCTTCGGCCCGTCGAAGGCGAGTTTCTCCCTCACCTCCACCTCAGCCGTTTTGTGGTTGAGTCCGACGATCAAGACCCTCATTAGAATACGTGAAGCCCCTTTTGGAGAAGTTTGATGCCGAAGAACGCGACGAGTATCGAGACAAACCCCACGATGGAGAGTATGGCGGCCCGCCTGCCCCTCCACCCGGCAAGAAGCCTTGCGTGGAGTATTAGCGCGTAGATGAGCCACGTGATGAGGGCCCAGACCTCTCTGGGGTCCCACCTCCAGTACCCGCCCCAGGCCTTCTCGGCCCAGAGAGCGCCGCTTATCATCGCGAGCGTCAACATCGGGAACCCGATGGTTATCAGGCGGTAGTTTATGTAGTCGAGGCTCTCGAGACTCGGCAGCCTCTGGAAAAGCCCTCCCAGATGCTTGCTCTTTACGTAGTGCTCCTGCACGACGTACATGATGCCCACGCCGCACGCAAGGGCGAACGCCGCGTCTCCGATGAATGCGAGAAACGTGTGCACCGCGAACCAGTTGCTCTTGAGCACCGGGCTGAGGGTGGGATCGACCTCGCGCGGAAACAGCGATGAGGCTACCAGGAGCATCATCACCACGGGCATTACGAACGAGCCCAGCAGCCCGACCTTATGCCTGAATTCGAGCGCGAAGAACAGCACCATGATGCACCAGGCGAAGAACGAAGTGGCCTCGTGAGGGCTCGCCACGGGGAAATGACCCTCGGCAGCGTAGCGGCCGACTATGTAAACGGTGTGCATTACGAGGCCGATGGCCGCCGCGCCGAGCATCAGCTTGGTGGTCATCTTCGTGGAGGTGAAGAGTTCCACGAGGCCGATGACCACGGCGGCGAAATAAAATGTCATCGCAAGTTCAAAAGGTAAATTACCCATCAGAAACACCCGAGCTCGCAGTTGGTTATCTTTAGCTTAAGCTCGTTCGCGGCCCTGCCCACCTCGGCATACGTCACGCCGAGGTCTTCGGCAAGCTTTCTCGCCTCGTGGCAGTTCACCCTGCCCTCGACGGCCTTTTTCACGAGCTCTTCCTTAACCTTTTCTTCCATTTATCAGCTTGAGGACGTAGTCCAGAAACGCGTCCTCGTCGTCGATGCTGAAAACCCCGGCCCCTTCTGGCGCCGAGTCCGGGGGTGCGCCCCCGTACAAAACCACGTCCGCGCGCCGGAGGAGGTCATCGGTGTTGTTTTTCAGACCCTCCCGGCTTCCGGACACTATAAATATTATAACATCGGGGCTTTCCTTAAGGGTCGCTACGGCGCTGTTTCCCTCTATGACAATGCCCTCGAGGTGGGCGAGCCTGCCCTGCGCCATGCCGAGGGGCTCGTCGAACTCATCTCGCGGGGCCCGCACCAGGACCGCCTCGGAGGCGCCCGCGTCGAGATATCGGGCGGTGTCCTTGCCCGGCTCCCTGAGGGTATCGGGGTCGTCTATCACTGAGGTATAAAGCGTTGACGGAGAGCACTTGATGGCCCCCCAGCCGCCGAGCCTGCCCAGCAGCCTGCATGCCACGAGCGTCTTGCCCGCGCCGCTGCGGTCGCCGCATATGCCTACCCTCGGTGGGGCCATATGAGATTATACAATACTACTTTGCGCCGTGCGCCTGAAGCATCTGTATGAGGGCGATGTTGTCTATTTGGCGGGCATAGTCCAGCGGGGTCTTGCCGATCTTGTTTCTCACGTTGGGATCGGCCCCCGCATTAAGCAGGATATCCACCTCTCCCTTAAAACTCTTGAACGTGGCTGCCGTAAGTGCCGTATCGCCGCTTGCGTCCACGGCATTAATATCAGCTTTGGCCCGGATAAGAAGTTTCAGCACATCCTCCTTACCGGCGAATGCAGCGAGCATTAAGGGGGTATTCCTTTCCACGTTCCTGTTGTCGACAGCCGCGCCATGCGCTATGAGGACCTCGACCACGTCCCCGAAACCTTCTCCGGCGGCCAGGGCGAGCGGGGTGTTGTCGTTGTTGTCCTTTATGTCGACGTCCGCTCCAGCGGCGATAAGCATTTTCACGACCTCCAGGTTCCCCTCCGTTGCCGCCATCGCAAGCGGGGAGAGGCCGTTATTGTCCCTGGCATTGACGTGAGCTCCGGCGGCAAGCAGTTTCTTCACGATATCCCTCTGGTCAAAGGTGGCTGAGGTGTTTAGCGGCCCGTACCCATCCTTGTGCTTGGCATTGACGTCCGCGCCGGCGGAAAGCAGCATATCGGCCACATCGAGGTGCTTTGTCTGAAGCGCGAGTATCAGCGGCGTCCCGTATTCGGTCGAGCCGTTTATGTCGGCGCCATTGTCTATAAGAAACTTCGCCACGTCGGGATGACCGTTCGTGGCGGCTGCCGAAAGAGGCGTTATCCCTTTGCCGTTATCGGCATTAATGTCCGCGCCTCCGGCTACCAGAGACTTGACCCGCTCCAGTTTTCCCGCAAGGGCGGCATCCACGAGGGTCATATCGCTGTTGCCACTCGCACCACCGCCCGTGGAACTTGATTCGAGAATGCGCACGATGTCCTCATGCCCATTATCTCGTGCGTAGTCCAGTGCCGTCTTACCCCATCTGCTCTTGGCGATCTTATTCGCTCCGTGCTTTACCAGGAGCTTGACGACATCGGCGTATCCCTGAAAGGCGGCCAGTATCAGGGGGGTTTGGGTGTTGTCGTCAACGACGTTCACATTCGCTCCGTGCTCTATCAGTAGTGCCGCGATGTCGGGGTGTTCGTTCTGAAGGGCCAGAAGAATTGGATTGGTCCCGTCTTTCTGGGCCGTGTCGAGGTTCGCGCCCCCTTCGATAAGAACCTTGGCTACATCAAGGTGCCCCTCGTTGGCTGCGGCCATAAGGGGAGTTACCTGGTCGTTGTTTGCAATGTTGGCGTTAGCTCCGATCCCTATCAATTTCTTGACGGTATCGACATGTCCAAAATAGACAGCCGCCAACAGTGGTGTATTACCCTGGTCGTTTACCGCGTTTATGTTCGCACCCCTTGAGACGAGAAACGCCGCAACGTCGGCGTGGCCCTTCATCGCAGCCTGAATGAGGGCCGTGTCGCCCCCTTTCATGGTAGCCTCGATATCGGCTCCTTTTTTAAGCAAGAGTTCCGCGACATCCTTGCGCCCGTTTGCCCCGGCGATTATAAGCGGGGTCATTCCGTTTGCCTCTCTGGCTTCAATATCGGCACCTTTGTCGATGAGAAGCCGCGCCATATCAGCATGCCCTCGGTTTGCGGCGACCATGAGCGGCGTGTTTCCGAAAGTATCTCCGGCATCGACCCGAGCCCCTCTTGATATCATGAGCTCGGCGCACTCTACGTTGCCGCCCGCCGCGGCGGCAAACAGAGGAGTCGTCTTCTGTGGGCCAAGCTTCTCGGAAACATCCGCCCCCGCGTCAAGAAGAACCCTCACTGCTTCGGGGTGTCCGTTGGCCGCGGCAAGCAGCAGGGGATTCATCCCGTCATTACCCTCCACCGTGATATCCGCGCCGGCATCGAGAAGCATAGCGATGGTTTCCGCATGGCCCTCGTTTGCCGCCCACATGAGGGCCGTGTACCCCCAGTCGTTCTTCGCTTCTACCTTAGCGCCGTGATCGAGAAGGAACCTCACGGCCTTCTCGTATCCATACCTCGACGCCCATATGAGCGGGCTGAAACCGCCCATCCCGCTTATGTTGACGTCGGCGCCATGCTCTATCAGCATCTCAGCCATGTCCTCATGCCCCGCGAGCAGTGTGGTGATTATGTAGGGCACTCTTCCCGGGGCGATGAAGTTGACGTCCATGCCCTCGCGGATGAGCCACTTGGCCATATCCAATCTGCCGTTGGTAAGAAGATATGTATAAGGCGTGTGTCCTTCCTTATCGACGGAGTTCATGTCCGCGCCGTGGCTTAGGAGAATTCCGGCCGTATCCTGATGCCCGAAATTCAGTGCGTAAAGCAAAACCGAATGGCCCTCGTCGTTCGTTGCTTTAACGTCCGCCCCGTTCTCTATGAGCAGCGTCAGCACATCGTTGTTTCCCTTCCGTGCGGCATACATGAGTGCCGTCACCCCGTCTTTGTCACGGGCGTTAACGTCTGCGCCTTGAGATATTAGCTGTTCTGCCGCTGCCCTGTCTCCGTTGCCGGAGGTCGACATCAGCGCCGACATACCGCTACTACTTTCGGCACCGACCTTGGCCCCCGCATCGATTAGCAACTTTACCGTCTCTTCGTGTCCGCCCCCGGCGGCAGCCATTAGCGGCATTCACCCGTTTCCGCAGCCTCGATTGGGGTCTGCTCCCGCATCCAACAGGAGTTTTACTATCTCGT
>Ga0055451_10000018_pt1 | contig 50555 bp, 49 predicted proteins | sample China_Galinas_PW_3_FD_57745 | JGI IMG/M metagenome (GOLD analysis project Ga0055451, IMG submission 57745) | Wetland microbial communities from San Francisco Bay, California, USA, that impact long-term carbon sequestration - China_Galinas_PWB_D2 | ecosystem: Environmental > Aquatic > Marine >... | reverse complement strand
CCGGCAACTGGGCTTCGGGCACGGAGCGCACGCGTGCGCCGGCCAGGGGTTGGCCCGTCTGGAGATGCAGGCGATGCTGTCGGCGCTGATGGAACGAGTCGACCGCATCGAGATCACCGGTCGGCCCAGGTGGGCACTGAACAACGTCATTCGCTGTTACGAGCGGCTGCCGCTGCGGCTCATTTCGGTTTGAGCGTCGTGCCGGTCCTCATTTTGCGCGAGGGTGCGTGTCTGCACACGACACGCCGCCGAATTGCAGACAACAGAGCACGCTCGCCGCGAGGTGAGCGCGCACTCAGTCCAGGTCGATGCGGATGGTGAGCAGGTCGCTGCCCATCAGCCTGACCACCGCACTGTTGAGCGCCGGCAGGTTACCCAGCCGGGCGATCGGGTCGTCGTCGGGCAAGAGGTGCGCGGTACCCGTACGCCACCGACCCTTGATGCGAACGGAAACTTTGGGATTGGCCTTCATGTTGCGTACGTAGTCGGCGTGTTCGCCGTGCTCGGAGACCATCCAGAACTGCTTGCCGACCAGTCGGCCGCCGACCGCGGTGCGCCGCGGCTGGCCGGACTTGCGTCCGGTGGTCTCGATCATCGTGATCGGCAGCTGCCGTCCGATCGGGTTGACGACGAGGCGCTGCACACGGTGCACGACGCGTCTCTTGAGCGCTGGGAAATCCGTCACCTTCGTCACCCTGCCACACCGCGAGCGCGCGCGTTTGCCGGATTTTGCGCGGCGTGTCGCGGACAAACACGCGCGCTCGCGGAAACTAGGCCGCCGCAGTCTGCGCCGCGGGCTCCAGAGCCTGTACCACGATGTCGGAGACATCGGTCATCGGCTTGACCTCCAGTGCCTCGAGCACCTCGGCCGGCACGTCGTCCAAGTCGGGTTCGTTGCGGGCCGGGATGAACACCGTCGACAACCCGGCCCGCTGCGCAGCCAGCAGCTTCTGCTTGATGCCGCCGATCGGCAGCACCCGGCCGTTCAGCGTGACCTCACCGGTCATCCCGACCTCGGAGCGGACCTGACGCCCGGTGGCCATCGACACCAGCGCGGTGACCATCGTGACGCCGGCCGACGGACCGTCCTTCGGCACCGCACCCGCGGGCACGTGCACGTGGATCTTGCGCTCCAGTGTCGTCGGGTCGACGCCCAGTTCGACCGCATGCGAGCGGACGTAGGACAGCGCGATCTGTGCCGACTCCTTCATCACGTCGCCCAGCTGGCCGGTCAATATCAAGGCGGACTCGCCGGCCCCACCCGATCCATCGGCGTTCGCCTCAATGTAGAGCACGTCACCACCGAGTCCCGTCACCGCCAGACCGGTCGCCACGCCGGGCACCGCGGTACGTTCCGCCGACTCGGGTGTGAACCGCGGACGGCCAAGGTAGCCAACAAGATCCGGCTCGTCGATCACCAAAGCTGTCGGGTCGCCGGCCAGTTTCGTCGTGGCCTTGCGCAAGGCTTTGGCCAGCAGTCGCTCGAACTGCCGCACCCCCGGCTCACGCGTGTAGTCCGCGGCGATCTTGCGCAGCGCAGCCTCGGTGATGCACACCTCGTCGCCGGTCAGCGCCGCGCGCTCCCGCTGCCGCGGCAGCAGGAAGTCGCGGGCGATCGCGACCTTGTCGTCCTCGGTGTAGCCGTCGATAGCCACCAGCTCCATCCGGTCCAGCAGCGCCGACGGGATGTTCTCGACGACGTTGGCCGTGGCCAGGAACACCACGTCGGACAGGTCCAGATCCAGGTCGAGGTAGTGGTCGCGGAACGTGTGGTTCTGCGCCGGGTCGAGCACCTCGAGCAGCGCGGCCGACGGGTCGCCGCGGTAGTCGGAACCGACCTTGTCGATCTCGTCGAGCAGCACGACGGGGTTCATCGATCCGGCCTCGCTGATCGCGCGCACGACTCGGCCCGGCAGCGCGCCGACGTACGTGCGCCGGTGGCCGCGGATCTCGGCCTCGTCGCGGACGCCGCCCAAAGCGACGCGGACGAACTTGCGGCCCAGCGCCCTAGCAACGCTCTCCCCCAGCGACGTCTTGCCGACGCCGGGCGGCCCGGCCAGCACCATCACGGCACCGGAGCCGCGACCGCCGACGACCTGCATGCCGCGCTGCGCACGCCGTGCCCGCACGGCCAGGTACTCGACGATGCGGTCCTTGACGTCCTCCAGCCCGTGGTGGTCGGCGTCGAGAATGTCCCGCGCGGCCCTCAGGTCGGTGGAGTCCGCGGTGGTGACGTTCCACGGCATGTCCAGCACGGTGTCCAGCCAGGTGCGGATCCAGCCGCCCTCGGGACTCTGCTCGCTGGTGCGTTCCAGCTTGCCAACCTCACGCAGCGCGGCCTCGCGCACCTTTTCGGGGAGGTCGGCAGCCTCGACCCGAGCGCGGTAGTCATCGAACCCGTCCGGTTCGCCTTCGCCCAGCTCCTTGCGTATCGCGGCCAGTTGCTGGCGCAGCAGGAATTCCTTCTGCTGCTTGTCCATGCCGGTACGCACATCCTCGGCAATCTTGTCGTTGACCTCGACTTCGGCGAGGTGGTCGGTGATCCACTCGATCAGCACGCGCAGCCGTTCGGCCACATCCGGGGTTTCCAACAGCTGCCGCTTCTGGACGTCACCGAGGTAGGACGCGTACCCGGCAGTGTCGGCGAGCGCCGACGGGTCGGTCAATTGGTTGACGACGTCGACGAGCTGCCACGCCTCGCGGCGCTGCAGCATGGCCAGCAGCAGCTTCTTGTATTCGGCGGCCAGCGCCTTGATCTCGTCGGCGGGCTCGCCCTCGTCGACCTCGGTCACCTGCACCCAAAGTGCAGCGCCCGGCCCGTTTGCACCTGCGCCGATGTGCGCGCGTCGCTCGCCGCGCACAACCGCGGCCGCACCGCCGCCGCCCACGCGTCCAACCTGCAGGATCGACGCGATCACGCCATATGATGGGTACCGGTCGTCCAGCCGCGGCGCGATCAGCAGCTTGCCGGAGTCGCTGGCACGGGCGGCTTGAATGGCGGCGTCGGCCCCGTCTGTTAACGCAATCGGCACCACCATCCCGGGCAGCACCACTTGGTCGGCGACGAACAGCACCGGCACGTTGATGGGTTCAGGCATCAATCCTCCAAACTTAAGCCCGATCCGCTCAACCCTGGCCGGACTCCATTTGTTCCCACGCCGTGGCGGGGTCACACGCATTTGCCGCTGCCGCTTAGACGACACTCGTATCGTGAACTCACTGGCTGCCGCCCGCGACGTCGCCGGAGCTCCGGTCGCGCGCTTGTCCGATGGACTGACCGCCTATCACGTCGACGGCGACGACGGTCCGTGGGTCGTCCTCGTCCATGGCCTCGTCACGCCGAGTTACGCCTGGGAGCATCTGTCGAAAACCCTTGCAGAAGAAGGTTTTCAGGTTCTACGATACGACCACTTCGGGCGCGGGCTCTCCGACCGGCCGGCGATCCGCTACCACCTCGATTTGTACGTTCGGCAGCTGGACCAGCTCGTTGACTATCTCGGCATCGCGTCGATGCACCTGATCGGTTGGTCGATGGGCGGCCTGATCGTCACCCGTTTCGCCGCCGAACAACCGAGCCGTGTCGAAAGCCTGACGTTGATCGCCCCCGGCCTTTACCTCCGGCAGCCGGGTGCCGCAAAGGTGGCCCGTCTGCCCCTTGCCCGCAAAGTCGTGGCATGGCGCGCCGGCGACGCCATCGACCGACTGGACGCATCACATCTGAGCCGGCCGGCCCTCTTCCCCGACTACAACGAGCGCGCCCGCCAGCAGTTGGCCTTCCCTGGAATGGGTGAGTCGCTGGCGTCCACCATTGCGAACTTCCCCTGGGGCGCCGGCGACGAGTGGGCGGCAGTCGGGCAAGACCCGCGTCCCGTGCTGGTGGTGTGGGGTGCCGACGACACGGTTGCGGGCTATGACAACGCCGACCGCGTGATGCGGTTGTTCCCGTGCGGCGCGTTACTGACCGTCGACGGCGCCAGGCACGCGCCGCACCTCGACCACGCCGAAGTCGTCCACCCCGCCATCCTTCGGCACCTGAAGTCGACGGGGCCGGACAAGCGTTCAGGACATTAGCGCCAGCGTCGCACGTCCCCGGTGCGATCGACGGGAGAGCTGGCATGGCCACCAGGTTCAACGCGTCATCAAAATACATCAACGAGCAATTCGAAGCGCATGCGATGCTGGTGCGAGAGTAGAACGGTCCAGCGCCCTCTCGCCGGACTAACGTGTGATGCAGCGAAAGCCGATGTGGCTCATGCCGGTATCGGTCATCTGTGGTCGGCGGGCTGCCGGTCGGTAACGGCGGCAGTAGCTGTCTGCGCACAGGAACGATCCGCCCTTGATCACTTTTCGGGGAACCTTGACGCCCGACTGATCGGGGTCGTAACTGTCTGCGGCACAGCATGGTTGACCGTCCCGGTCATCTCCGTACCAATCGGTGGTCCATTCCCAGACGTTTCCGGCCATGTCGTAGAGGCCGTATCCGTTCGGCGGGTAACTGCCCACCGGGGCCGTCTGCCCGTATCCGGTGTCGGGCAGGTAAGGGAACTCGCCGTGCCAGTAGTTGGCCAGCTTCTGTCCGGCGCCCTCCGGTTCGTCGCCCCAGGTGTACGTCGTGTGCGGCAGGCCGCCGCGCGCGGCAACCTCCCATTCGGCCTCGGTCGGCAGCGCCATCGCAGCCCACTGCGCATAGGCCGCTGCGTCCTCGAACGCGACGTGCACGACGGGATGATCTTCGCGGCCGCGCAGCGAGGAGCGCGGACCCCTGGGGTGGTTCCAGCACGCACCGGGGGTCCACGTCCACCATTGGCTGAGATGTCGAAGGTCGACAGGGCCCGGGGTGCGGTGGAACGCCATCGATCCGGGCAACAGGTTTTCCGCAGGTGCGCCGGGATAGTTGGTGGGGTCCAACGGACGCTCGGCGATCGTGGCATATCCTGTGGCACCGACGAATTCGGCGAACTGAGCGTTGGTCACCTGATGGGGCTGCATCCAGAATCCGGCGACGGTGACCTCGTGGCTCGGGGCCTCCTCCGGATAATGGTCGTCGGATCCGACGACCGTGGTCTGCGAGGGGATCCAGACAAGATCGGTGTCAGGCAAAGACCGTCGCCCAGTCGTTGCGAATGCTTGCCACCGTCCAACCCTTGGCCTTCGCCTGGCCCAGAGCCTTCTCCGCGCCTGCGACATAGTCGAATTCGCGGTCGGCGTCGTCGTGCAACACCAGCATGCACAGCGACGGGCCGAAAGTTGCCCGGGTGTACTCCAGCATCTGGATATCGCCGTTGGAATTGCCTGCCGCAAGAATGGGCCGACGACCCGTCCGGCCCCAGATTCGTACGGGCTTGATCGGCCCGTCGTCGAAGAACTCCGGTTCCGACGTCGTCACCAGATTTCCGTCGGAGAAGTCGAGACCGACCGAACTGCCGATCACCCGTTCGGGCGGCAGCCCGTACATCTGTGCGGTGACCGGACGCATGAAATCCCGACCGCCGCCAGAGGCGATGTAGTTGGTGAACCCGTTGGCCTCCAGATAGCGCAGCAACTCGATCATCGGCAGGTAGCCGCACGCCGTGTACGGGCGTTTCAGCGTCGGGTGTTGAGCATCGGCGAAGAACGCCTTCACCCGCTCGGCGTGTTGTTCCACCGTCAGGCCCGCGTAGGCCGAAAGTATCCCTCCGGCCAGGATTTTGAGCGCCGAGTCGTCACCGTCGTAGTGCTGGGTAACGGCGTCGCCGAACCACGCCAGGTCACCCTCGGCGGCCGCCTTATACGGCTGCTTGCCCGCCAGCGCGGGGTCAGCGCCGGCCTGCTCGGCCAGTCGGCGCACCAGGAAGTCCAGCTGGATGTACGCGGGCTTCTCGCACCACAACGTGCCGTCGTTGTCGAACACCGCGACCCGGTCCCCGGGTGCGACGAAATCCGGACCGTCCTGCGCGGTGACACGGCCCACAAAGTCAGTGATCGCCGACTTCGTGGGTCCGTCGTTCCATGCCTCGATCATCAGTCTTTGGCCAGGAAAGCGTGCAGCTTCTCCACCGCCTGGTCCACGCTGAAGCTGGCGGGCTCGTGCCGCGGCGGGAATTCCTTGAACGTGTCCAGGAACTTCGTCGCCATCGCCGTCATGTAGAAGATGAGGAAGTCGTTGCGCAGCAGCCATTCGTAGTAGGTGTTCGACGTGATGTCGGCGTACTCGAACGGATCGGTGCGCAGGTTGTACAACTTGGGCACGCGCAGCTGCGTGAAGGGCTCAGCCCAGATGCGAAGCGTGCCCTGGCAGCGCTGCTCCATGAACACGGCTTTCCAGTTCTCGAACCGCATGGCGACCAGGTCACCGTCGTCGGAGAAGTAAAAGAAGCCACGGCGCGGGCTGTTCTCCTGCTGGCCGGTCAGGTATGGCAGCAGGTTGTAGCCGTCGATGTGAACTTTGAATTCCGTGTCTCCGACTTTGTGCCCCTTCTTCAGGTTCTCGGAAATGTCGGGATCACCCGCGGCGGCCAACAGCGTGGGCAGCCAATCGTGGTGCTGGATGATCTCGTTGGACACCGAACCTGCGGCGATCCTGCCGGGCCAGCGGATCATCTCCGGCACCCGAAATGCGCCTTCCCAGTTGGTGTCCTTCTCACTGCGAAACGGAGTCGTCGCCCCGTCCGGCCAGGTATTGCGGTGCGGCCCATTGTCGGTCGAGTAGATGACGATGGTGTCGTCGGCGATGCCCAGCTCGTCGAGGCAGTCGAGCACCTGTCCGACATTGCGGTCGTGGTCGATCATTGTGTCGTGGTAGGGCGACTGCCACCTCCCCGCCTGGCCGACGCTTTCCGGCTTGGTGTGGGTGTAAAGGTGCATGTGGGTGGTGTTCATCCACACGAAGAACGGGGTGCCCGCCTCGTGCTGGCGCGTGAGGTAGTCGATGGTGGCCTCGGTGATCTCGTCGTCGATAGTCTCCATCCGCTTCTTGTTCAGCGGACCGGTGTCCTCGATGGTCTGCTTGCCGACCGGACCGTACTTCGGGTCATCGGGTTCGCTGGACACCTCGTCGGTCGCCTTGCACTTCATCACTCCGCGCGGCAACGCGAACTCGTACAGCCGCGGAAACTCGTCCTGCTTCGGGTAGTTCGGGTTCTCCGGCTCCTCCTCGGCGTTGAGGTGGTACAGGTTGCCGAAGAACTCTTCGAACCCGTGCACCGTCGGCAGGAACTTATTGAGGTCGCCGAAGTGGTTCTTGCCGAACTGGCCGGTCGCGTAGCCCAGCGGCTTGAGCAGCTCGGCGATCGTCGGATCCTCCGCCGCCCAGCCGATTGGCGACCCCGGCACGCCGACCTTGCTCATTCCGGTGCGGTAGACGCTCTGGCCGCTGATGAAGGCCGCGCGGCCCGCGGTGCAGCTTTGCTCGCCGTACGAGTCGGTGAACCGCATTCCCTCGTTGGCGATGCGGTCGATGTTGGGCGTGCGGTAACCCATCAGGCCGTCGCTGTAGCAACTGAGGTTGGTGATCCCGATGTCGTCTCCCCAAATCACCAGAATGTTCGGTTTACCATCGGGCATCGCGGCTCCTTTGTCGGCGGTACATCGAGCCTACGAGTAAATTCCAGACCCCACAACGCTTTCAACGTCCATGGGTCAATCCTGAACCTGCTTGAGGAACTCGCCGTCGAGCGACATTCGAATCGGCGCAGCAGCCAACGGCGCGTTGGCGAAGCATTGCTGACGACGACGCTCGACCGCCGAAGGTCAGCCCCGGGCCGTGCTTTCGTGAGGCGCCAGCCGGTGCAGCTGGGTCACGTGCCGCGGTGACAGTTCCTCCAGACACGTGACCCCGAGCAGTTTCATCGTGCGGGTGAGTTGGCCGGAGAGGATCTCGATCACGCGGTCGACGCCGGCTCGGCCGCCGGCCATCAGCCCGTACAGGTACGCCCGCCCGAGGAGCGTGCATCGGGCGCCCAGCGCGACGGCAGCGACCACGTCGGCTCCGGACATGATGCCCGTGTCGAGCAAGACCTCGGTGTCCGAACCGAATTCGGCAACGACGCGGGGTAGCAGGTGAAACGGCACCGGCGCCCGGTCCAGCTGGCGGCCGCCGTGGTTGGACAACACAATCCCGTCGACTCCCAGATCCACCACCCGCCGGGCGTCCCCGACAGTCTGGATGCCTTTGACGACGAACTTGCCCGGCCACTGAGCCTTGATCCATGCCAGGTCGTCGAACGTGATCGTCGGATCGAACATGCTGTCCAGCAGGTCCCCGACGGTGCCAGGCCAGCGGTCGAAGCTGGCGAAGCTCAGCGGCTCGGCGGTGAGCAGGTCGAACCACCAGCGCGGCCGCCGCAGCGCGTCGAAAACCGTTCGCGCCGTGAGTGTGGGCGGGATCGTCAAGCCGTTGCGGGTGTCGCGCAACCGTGCGCCGGCCACCGGCACGTCGACCGTCACCACCAGCGTGTCAAAACCCGCCCGGGCGGCGCGGTCGACCAACGCCATCGACGAGTCTCGGTCGCGCCACATGTAAAGCTGAAACCAATTGCGGCCTAGTGGGTTTGCCGCTTTCACGCCGTCGATGGACGTGGTGCCCAGCGTCGACAGGGCGAACGGAATGCCGGCCCGGCCCGCCGCGGACGCGCCGGCGGTCTCGCCTTGGGTGTGCATCATCCTGGTGAACCCGGTGGGAGCGATGCCGAACGGCAGTGCGACGGGCGCACCCAGCACATCCCATCCCGTCCGCACTCCCGAGACATCCCGCAGGATGTCGGGATGAAATTCGATGTCACGAAATGCTTGTCGGGCCCGGGCCAGCGAAATCTCTTCTTCTGCCGCGCCTTCCGTGTAGTCGAAGGCCGCTCTGGGAGTGCGGCGGCGCGCCAGGGTACGCAGATCGTCGATGGTCAGCGCCGCGGCCAGCCGCCGGGCGGTGCCATCGAATTCGGGCTTCTTGAACCGGATCAGCGGCGCGAGGTCACGGGGCCTGGGAAACCGTCGCTTCATCCGCCCGCTCCTTTTGGCCGTCCAGGCAGCAGACTAGCCTGCACAACCATGAATGGTGCCCGGGCTCTGCTCGACACGCTTGTCGGCAGCGGGATCGACGTCTGCTTCGCCAACCCCGGCACGTCGGAGATGCATTTCGTCGCGGCCCTGGACGACGTGCCCGCGATGCGCAGCGTGTTGACACTGTTCGAGGGTGTGGCGACCGGCGCAGCTGACGGCTACGCCCGGATCGCCGGCCGGCCCGCGGCAGTGCTGCTGCACCTCGGCCCCGGCCTGGCCAACGGGCTGGCCAACCTGCACAACGCGATGCGGGCCCGGGTCCCGGTGCTCGTGGTTGTCGGGGACCACGCCACCTACCACAAGCAATTCGACGCGCCCCTGGAGTCCGACATCGACGCGCTCGCCCACAGCGTGTCCGGCTGGGTTCGCCGCACCACCGACGTCCGCAACGTCGGCGCCGACGCCGTCGACGCGATCACCGCCGCCACCGCGGCGCCGGGGCGGATCGCCACGCTGATTCTTCCCGCGGATGTGTCATGGACCGACGGCGCCGCATTCCATGCCGGCGAAACCCAGAAGCAGCCCGAGACACCCGTGGCGGAGGCGACTTTGCGCCAGATCGCGTCGATGCTGGGCGAAGGGGAGACGACGATGCTGTTGCTCGGCGGCGATGCGACCGGCGAGCAGGGGTTGACGGCAGCGTCCCGTATCGCCGCGGCGGCGGGCGTGCGGGTGCTCTGCGAGACGTTCCCGGCCCGGCTGGCCAGGGGAGCCGGGCGCCCGGCGGTCGACCGGCTCGGGTACTTCGCCGAGGCGGCCGCGGCACAGCTCGACGGGGTCAAGCGCCTGATCCTGGCCGGCGCCCGCGCACCCGTGTCGTTTTTCGCCTACCCCGGCAAGCCCAGCGAGTTGGTGCCGCCCGGGTGCGACGTGCACATGCTCGCCGAGCCCGGCCAGGCCACCGCGGCCCTGACGGCGCTGGCCGATGCGGTCGCCCTGGACGCGGTGGCAGAGATGGCGCCGCGTGACCGGCCGCCGCTGCCCACCGGGGCGTTGACGGGCCAGAGCATCGCCGCGGCGGTCGGAGCGCTGCTGCCCGAGGACGCGATCGTGGTGGACGAGTCGAATACCGCCGGCTTGGCGCTGCCAACCGCGACCGCGGGCGCGCCGCCTCACGACTGGCTGACGCTGACCGGCGGCGCGATCGGCTACGGACTTCCCGCCGCGGTGGGCGCAGCCATCGCCGCACCGGATCGTCGGGTGCTGTGCCTGCAGGCCGACGGGTCGGCGATGTACACGCCGTCGGCGCTGTGGACCATGGCCCGCGAGCAGCTCGACGTCACCACCGTGATCTACAACAACAGCGCCTACGACATCCTTCGGCTGGAACTGCAGCGGGTCGGCGCGCAGGCCGCCGGCCCGCCGGGTCCGCGCGCCGAGGCCCTGCTCGACCTCGATCCGCCGCGGCTGGACTTCGTGGCCCTCGCGAGCGGCATGGGCGTGCCGGCCGGGCGCGCGACGACCGCGGAGGAGTTCACCGCGGCGCTGGCCGAGGCGCTGGCCAGCCAAGGCCCGCGGCTGATCGACGCGGTGATCCCGTCGATGATGGGTTGATCGTGACCGATTTCAACCTGCAACGGTTCGTCGACGCCCAGGCGCCGGTGTACGAGAGCGTCGTCGACGAGCTGCGGGCGGGCGCCAAGCGCAGTCACTGGATTTGGTTCATCTTTCCGCAACTGAAAGGGCTCGGTCGCAGCGCCACCGCGGCGCGGTTCGCGATCTCGAGTCTGGCCGAGGCGCACGAGTATCTCAATCACGACGTCCTCGGCGCGCGGTTGCGAGAATGCACGCGACTGGTCAACGCGATCGAGGGCGCCTCGGCGGACGAGATCTTCGGCTGGCCCGACAACGTGAAGGTGCGCTCGTCGATCACGCTGTTCGCTCGAGCCACCGACGACAACGCCGACTTCGTCGATCTGCTCGACAAGTTCTACGGCGGGCAGGAAGACCCCGCCACCGTCGCGCTGCTAGGGCAGCGGACGCAGGATTAGCCACCCGTGCGGTCCGACCACCGCCTCCTCGACCTCCCCGAGCGCGGGCGATGCATCGCCGCCCAGCACCTGGGCGTGCCGACAATCGATGTCGCGCAATGACATCGACAGGGGAGTGTCGGCAATATTCAGCGCCACCAGCAACGCGTCGTCGCCGTGGCGGCTGATGTAGACATACCGCCGGTTGTCGACAACCACCGCCTCCGTCGCGGCGCCGTGCAACCACGGATGGCGCCGCCGCAGGCCGATCAGGAACTGGTGCAACCGCAACACCCCGCCGGCCTCTCGGCCAACCGATTCCGGCGCGGCCGGGAACTCCGGTCGCACGGCGTCGTCTCCGCCGAACCGGTCTTCCTTGACGCCGCGGTAGCCGTACTCGTCGCCGGCGTAGATGCTCGGCACGCCACCTGTGGTCATCTGGATCACCATCGCATGCGGACGGTGACGCGAATCGGTCAACCGGTTCGCGATTCGCGTGACGTCATGGTTGCCGATGAAGGTCAGCGGGGCGAACGTGGCAAGGAAGTCGTTGTGGCGCTGCAGCGCCCAGTCCAGCTCGTGGAAGTTGTTGTCGTTCAACGAGCTCCAAATTGCCTTCCACAGCTCGTACTGCGTGACCGAGTCGAGCCCGGAATCTCGGACTTGCGCGGAGTAGTCGCCGTGGATGACCTCGCCGACGAACCACGCGCCGGGATATGCGTCGCGGACACCGGGAATCACTTTCGCCCAGAACGCATCCGGCATGGCATACGCCGCGTCGAGTCGCCAGCCGTCGGCGCCGCGGCCCAGCCAGTGCCGCATGACGTCGCCGACATAATCGGCCACCTCGGGGTTGGAGTGGTTTAGCGTGATCAGCTCCCCGTGGCCCTCGAAGGTGTGGAAGCCGTTGCGGGCCCGGCGGAACCAGTCCCGCCGACCGAAATCGGTGCCGACGTGGTTGAACACGCCGTCGAGCAGGATTCGCAGGCCCCGGCGGTGTGCCGCGCCGATCAGGACGTCGAAATCGGCGTCGTCGCCGAGGCGCGAGTCGATGCGGTAGTGATCGGTGGTGTCGTAACCGTGCGTGCGCGACGCGAAGATCGGCCCGAGCGCGATGCCCGACGCGCCGAGTTCGACGGCGTGGTCGAACCATCTGATGACACGGCGAAGCCGGTGTTCGTCGGGACGGGGAGCCGGGTCGGCGGGGTACGCGCCGACGAAACCGAGCGGATAGACCTGCCACCAGATCACGTGCTGCACCCAGTCGCGCGCCACGGATCGGCAGTCTACGCACTCGCTGTGGCAGGATCGGCGGCGTGCTGGAGTTCACGCATCACGCCCTGACCGCCGACGACATCGCTCGGCTGCGCCGCATTTACGAGCCGCTGACACAGTCGGTGCGCGAGCTGATCGACGCCACGATCAGAACCGAGGTCGATGCCGGGACCGTCGCCGACGTCACGGCCCAAATCAACGCTGCCACAACACGACTGCGCACCAAACAGCTGCCCGGACCTTTCGGTGTGCGCCTCACTCCCGACGGTCACGGGATGGCGTGGGGCAACCCGGCGATCGGTGTACGGAACCCGATCGCGCCCCCGCTGGTGCTGCACCACGAGGACTCGGGAAGGGTCTGGAGCGACTTTCACCTCGGCGCCCCCTACGAAGGGCCGCCCGGCCACGTCCACGGCGGAGTCTGCGCACTGGTGCTCGACCATGTGCTCGGCGAGTCCGCCAGCAATCCGCGGCCGGTTCTGACCGGCACGATCACGCTTCGCTACCTGCGCGCCACCCGACTGGGCGCGCTGCACGCCGAGGCGACCATCGACCGCACCGAGGGCGTCAAGACGTTCGCCGTCGGGCACCTCACCGACGACGAGGGTGTCACCGTCGAGGCAGAGGGCGTTTTCGTTGTGCCGACATGGGCACGTTGACCGGTGAGCGACGCTGCTAGTCAACGCTTTCGAGCACACGCAGTGACCCGTTGCGCTCACATGACGAGCAATCGGTGGTCGCGGTTGACGCGATCATCGCCCGCACCGTGCGCCGGCACCGGCCGCAGTCCGATCCCGCACCGCACGCCCTGGCGACTTCGTTGCAGGTCGACGCGCCACGCGCAACCGCATCGGCCACCACGTGGCTCGTCGCTCCGGTACACAGGCACACGTACATCGGCGAACTCGTCACCGCCCCCGTATCGATTGCACCCAACCAGCCAAGCAGGTAAGGCTTACCTATGTCAAGGCCACGGATCCGGGCGACACCCGCGGTAATGACGGCAGGCGGGACGGGCCTGCACTAGATTGATCACCCATGCAGGGTGACCCCGAGGTTCTCAAACTCCTCAATGAGCAACTCACCAGTGAGCTGACCGCGATCAACCAGTACTTCCTGCACTCCAAGCTGCAGGAGAACTGGGGCTTCACCGAGTTGGCCAAACACACCCGCGACGAGTCGTTCGAGGAGATGCACCACGCCGAGTGGGTCACCGATCGCATCCTCTTGCTCGACGGCCTGCCCAACTATCAGCGGCTGTTCTCGCTTCGCGTCGGCCAGTCGCTGCGCGAGCAATTCGAAAGCGATCTCGCGGTCGAGTACGAAGTACGGGAACGGCTGGCACCGGGGATCATCATGTGCCGGGAGAAGCAGGACTCCACCACGGCTGTTCTGTTCGAGAAGATTCTTGCCGACGAGGAGAAGCACATCGACTGGCTGGAAACGCAGCTGGAGCTGATGGACAAGCTCGGCGAGCAGCTGTACGCGGCACAGTGCGTGTCGCGCCCGCCTAGCTGATTTGCAACCGCGGGCGGCGATGCGGGGCCGCGCTAGCTTCTTAACGTCGGGGTTGCGTCCCTCCATCGCCTGACAGCGAGCCCCGAAGCAACCAATCTCCGCCCGCCGCTGTCTGCCGTGTCCCCGTGACTAAGGCAGCCCAAACCTGATTCGTCGTCCGATCCGCGACCAATCGGAAGCGCGGCTTTCCGCTGGCGCGACACGGTCGATCACGCCGGTCCAATCTCATTGCACCAGCACGTGATGCGCTATCAGGGATTGCTGCGCCAGCCGGCCACCCCGACCACGATCATCCGCAGCTGCTTGACCGCCATGCGCTTGATCTCCTCCTGCGCCGCAGCGTCCTGCGCGTCCTCGATGGCTTCTGCGATCACAATCATCGAATTGACGAACAGGCTGGCCAGAATGTTCAGATCCTCGGTGCTCCAGTCGTTCAGCTCTGGGAAGCGTGCGAGGTCGGTCGCGAGTTCGGCAGTGATCAACCGGATCTCGGTGCGGATCGCGTACCGCAACACCGACACCCCGCTGTTGCGCTCGCGACCGATGAAACGCCAGTGCTCGCGCTGCTGTGCAATGCTGCCGACCACGATCTCAACCGACGACTCGATCACCCGGTTCGGGTCGAGCTTGCCGGCCCGCGCCGAGCGCAGCATGTCGCGAAGCACGCGGAACGACTCGTCGATCAAGACGAGACCGAGCGCCTCCATCGATTCGAAATGCCGGTAGAACGCAGCCGGAACGATGCCGGCCTCCCGGGTCACTTCGCGAAGACTGAGCGCACTGAAGCTGCGGTCGTCGAGAAGCTTCAACGCGGCTGACATGATCGAGCGGCGGGTGACCTCTTTGCGCTCTTCGCGCGACACCTTCGTCTGCGTGGTCGACGATGATCCGCGTGCGCGACGAGCAGAACCGGAGCCGCTAGACCGCCGCGACCGTGAGCTAGGCGTACGACTGTTCACTGTTGTGAAGCGTACCACAACCTGGTCTTTTTCATTGACATACCGCCTGACGCGCGAGCACTGTGTACATATGTTCACTCAAATGCTCACCAAGCGGGTGCTGGGCTCCAGCCTGGTGGACCTGCTCTCCGGGCCACACGGCGTGGACCGCTACATCGAGCTGGTGGCACCGACGTGGTCGCTTTCGGATGCCCGCGCCCGGGTGGTGTCCGTCGAACACCGGACGCCGCGCAGCGTCACGCTAATGCTGGCCCCGAACGCCACGTTCGCTGGCTTCACGGCCGGTCAGCACGTCAACGTCACCGTCGAGATCGACGGCCGGCGCCACACCCGTTGCTACTCACCGGCCAGCGCCGAGGGCGTGCCGCTGATCGAGCTGACCGTCGGCATGCACGACGGCGGCCTGGTGTCGACCTATCTGAACCGCCACGCCCGGACCGGCATGGTCGTGGGTCTCGACGGCGTCGGCGGAGACTTCGTGCTGCCGCACGACAGCCCCCGCCGCATCCTGTTCGTCTCGGGCGGCAGCGGCATCACGCCCGTGATGTCGATGCTGCGTACGCTGAAGGCCGGCAACTTCGACGGCGACATTGCCTTCGTGCATTACGCCCGCTCGCCGGAGGAAGCCTGCTACCGCGACGAACTGGCCGCGATGGCCGGCGTTGAAGTTATGCACGGTTACACTCGATCCAGCGAAAAAGGCGATCTGCGAGGGCATTTCGATGCAACACACCTCGATGCGGCGATGCCGTCACCCGACGCCGTGTACGTGTGCGGTCCGCCGTCGCTGGCCGCCGCCGTGCAAGAGCACTGCGACAACGTCAGCGCCGAGAGCTTCGTGCCACCGGTATTCGAGCCCGGCAGCTCGCTTGGCGGTCGAATTGTGTTCAGCGACAGCGGTATCGACCGCACTGACGATGGACGGCCACTACTCGACCAGGCCGAGGCTGCGGGCCTGAAGCCCGCCAGCGGATGCCGGATGGGCATCTGCCACACCTGCACGCGCCGCAAGACCCGCGGTGCGGTCAAGAACCTGACCACCGGCGCGGTGTCGACATTCGAGCAGGAGGACGTGCAGATCTGCGTGTCCGCCCCTGTCGGCGACGTCGAGATCGCACTATGACCGAAAGGAACCCGCTGTGACCAAGCCCCACACCGCCCTGACCCCCGAACAGACCGAGGCCTTCGGCCGCGAACTCGACGCGCTGAGACAGCGCATCGTCGCGGACCTCGGCGAGCGCGACGCGACCTACATCCGCCGCGTCGTCAAGGCCCAGCGGGCGCTGGAAGTCGGTGGACGTTCGCTACTGATCGCCGGCATCCTGCCGCCGGCGTGGCTGGCCGGCACCACCATGCTTGCGTTGTCAAAGATTCTGGACAACATGGAGATCGGCCACAACGTGATGCACGGCCAGTACGACTGGATCGGCGACCCGGCTCTGTCCAGCCGCGGCTACGAGTGGGACACCGCCTGCCCCGGCGAGCAGTGGCGCCACTCGCACAATTACATGCACCACACGTACACCAACATCGTCGGCATGGACCGTGACGTCGGCTACGGAATCCTGCGGATGAGCGAGGATCAGCGGTGGCACCCGTACTACCTGGGCAATCCGCTGTACGCGTTTCTGCTGATGGTGCTCTTCCAATACGGCGTCGCCGCACATGAATTGGAGACTGAGCGTATCCGCGCCGGCGATCTGAGCTGGTCGGACAAGCGCGAGGTGCTGGAGCAGATGTGGCGCAAGACGCGACGCCAGCTGCTCAAGGACTACGTCGCTTTCCCGTTGTTGGCCGGCCCGGTCGCGCCCGTCGTCGCCGCCGGCAACCTGTCCGCGAACCTGGCCCGCAACATCTGGGCGTTCATGATCATCTTCTGCGGTCACTTCCCCGAAGACGTGCACGAGTTCTCAATCGCCGAAACCGAGAACGAGACGCGCGGCCAGTGGTACTTCCGCCAGATCCTCGGGTCGGCGAACCTGACCGGCGGCAAGCTGTTTCACATCTTGACCGGAAACCTGTCGTTCCAGATCGAGCACCACCTGTTCCCGGACATCCCGGCACACCGCCACGCGGAGATCTCGGTCGAGGTCCGCGAAATCTGTGAGCGCTACGGAATCCCGTACCACAGCGGGCCGCTGCACCGGCAGTTCGGCACCGTCGTCCGCAAGATTGCGCGGCTGGCGTTGCCGCCGAAACAGGCGCTCGGCCGGCTCGTGCCGTTCGTCAGGCGGCCCGTGGACCCGGCTGCGGCGGCCGCCTGATGGTTTCTGCCGACCGGTGGCGCGGCGTAGCATCGCGTGCCATGAGCCGGATCGGAGACTTCGCCGACGACGACCTGACCAGTTGGTTCGCCGCATCGCCAGAACTCGGCGGCGCGTTGGCGAACTTCAGCGACGCCGTCTACCACCGCAGCCGGTTGCCGCTGCGGGTCCGGGAGATCGCGCGGATGGCCATCGCACTGGACAACGAGTGCGCGGTGTGTGAGAACACGCGCTTCGGGGAGGGCCCCGCGGCGGGCGTCGACGAGGAGTTCTACGCGCACGTGACCGAGTGGCGCACGTGGCCGGGATACAGCGACGAGGAGCGGCTCGCGGCAGAGTTCGGCCAGCGCTTCGCCTCCGATCACACCGGGCTGCGCGACGACGAGGACTTCTGGTCGCGCTGCGTCGAACTCTTCTCCGACGAAATCCTCGCCGACCTCGCGTTGTCGTGCGCGCTGTGGGTGGGCATGGGCCGGGTGCTGCGCACACTGGACATCGGCCAGGCCTGCAAGCTCACGGTGTGAGCTGAACCTCCCGCGAACTTCGTGCAGTTCGGGCGGGTTCCGATCGCGCCGAGACCTTGACGGCGGGCCACACGGTTCGAGTTCTGTCAGCCTGCGCGGTAGTCGTGATCGGCGGCGGTGAGCAGTTCGTCACGTGCCCGGGCGATACGGGAGCGGATCGTTCCCACCGGACAACCGCAGACCTGGGCGGCCTCCGCGTAGGACAGGCCCAGGACCTGGGTCAGCAGCAACGCCTGTTTGCGGTCCATGTCCAGACCGTCGAGCAACATGCGGATCTCGACGATCTCTTCGAACCGGACGGTGGATCCGTGCAATTCGATCACTACGTCCGGTTCGGCCACGGTGCTGTTGCGTGGCCGACTCTGGTTGCGGCGGACCTGGTCGACGACGACGCGTCGGGCGATCGACAGCAGCCACGTCCGGGCAGTCGAACCGCCCATGAAGCGATGTAGCGAACCCAGGGCCCGTAGGTAGGTTTCCTGGGTCAGGTCGTCGGCGCTGGCCGGGTCGGCCAGAAACGCCACCGCCCGCCACACATCGCGCTCGGTGGCCCTGATGAATTCGTCGAGAGCGGCGCGGTCACCGCGGCCGGCGGCGAGGGCGAGCCGAGTAAGTTGGTCGTCGTTCCCGCTGTTCGCCACGCACCAGACACTATTGGATGGTCACCTGGAACTCTCCGAAGGCCCGGCGCGACTAAAGACGAGGATGGGTCACCATCCGTGACGAGGAGGAATATGACGGTCGCGGCCCTGGAGGATTCGGGCGCGGCACAGGCCCGGCGGCTCCAGCTCGAGGTGACGGGCATGTCGTGCGGAGCGTGCGCCGCCCGGGTGCAGACCGCGCTGAACAAAGTCGACGGCGTCCACGCGTCGGTGAACTTCGCCACCCGCATTGCCACCATCGAAGCCGCCGGCAACCTCGACGCCGCGGATCTGTGCGAGGTGGTGGGCAAGGCGGGCTACCAGGCCCGGGAGCGGACGAAGCGCCCGGTCGATCAGCACGACGAGGACCTCGATCACGCCCGCTATCTGCTGCGCCGGCTTGCCGTCGCGGCGGTGCTGTTCGTCCCCGTCGCCGACCTGTCCGTGATGTTCGCCGTGGTGCCCAGCACCCGGTTCCCCGGCTGGGAATGGGTGCTGACCGCGCTGGCCGCGCCGGTCGTCACCTGGGCCGCCTGGCCGTTCCACAAGGTCGCGTTGCGCAACGCGCGCCACCGCACCGCGTCGATGGAGACATTGATCTCGGTGGGCATCGCCGCGGCCTCGATCTGGTCGCTCTACACCGTGTTCTTCTCCCACCGCGCCCTGGAAACGCGCGGCGTGTGGCAAGCGCTGGCGGGCAGCGACGCGATCTACTTCGAGGTCGCCGCCGGCGTCACCGTATTCGTACTGGCCGGAAGGTATTTCGAGGCGCGAGCGAAGTCGAAGGCCGGCAGCGCGTTGCGCGCGCTGGCGGCTTTGACCGCAAAGGACGTCTGCGTCCTGCTGGCCGACGGTAGCGAAATGACCATCCCCACCGACGAGCTTGCCGAACAACAGACCTTCGTCGTCCGGCCGGGCGAAACCATCGCCGCCGACGGGCTGGTGGTCGACGGCAGCGCGGCCGTCGACATGAGCGCGATGACCGGTGAGGCCACGCCGGTGCGGGTGCAGCCCGATAGGAGCGTCGTCGGCGGAACCGTGGTGCTCGACGGCAGGCTGATCGTCGAGGCGGCCGCCGTGGGCGCCGACACCCAGTTCGCGGGCATGGTGCGCCTGGTCGAAGAGGCGCAGGCCGAGAAAGCAGACGCGCAGCGGCTCGCCGACCGGATCGCGGCGGTCTTCGTGCCTTGCGTGTTCGTGATCGCCGCGCTCACTGCGCTGGGCTGGGCGCTGGCCGGGGCCGGTGCCGACCGCACCTTCTCCACCGCGCTGGCGGTGCTGGTGATCGCGTGCCCCTGCGCGTTGGGCCTGGCCACGCCGACCGCGATGATGGTCGCCTCGGGCCGCGGCGCCCAACTCGGGATCTTCCTCAAGGGCTACCGCGCCCTGGAGGCCATCCGATCCGTCGACACGGTGGTCTTCGACAAGACCGGCACGCTGACGGTCGGCCACCTGACCGCCACCGCCGTCATGGCTGCCCCGGGCTGGGATGCCGACGAGGTGCTGGCACTGGCGGCCGCGGTCGAGTCGGCCTCCGAGCACGCCGTCGCCGTGGCCGTCGTGACGGCCTCGGCGCAGCGAGGCGCCGTCGCCGACTTCCGGGCGACGCCGGGTTGCGGAGTGGCGGGCACGGTCGACGGCCGCCATGTCCGCGTCGGCAAACCGGCGTGGGTTTCGCGGTATGCGGCCGCCGGCCCGGAGCTGACAGCTGCCCGTCGTGCGGGCGAAACACGCGGGGACACAGTGGTTTTCGTCGCGGTGGACGGTGTCGCGTGCGGTGCGATCGCGGTGGCGGATGCGGTCAAGGAATCTGCCGCCGCGGCGGTCGCCGCCCTGCAGGCGCGCGGTATGCGCACGGTACTGCTGACCGGAGACAACCCGGTGACCGCAGCGGCGGTGGCGGCCGAAGTGGGCATCGACGACGTCATCGCCGAGGTGCTTCCCGAAGACAAGGTCGACGTGATCCAACAGCTCAGGGACCGCGGCCGGATCGTGGCGATGGTCGGTGACGGGATCAACGACGGCCCGGCGTTGGCGTGCGCGGACCTCGGCCTGGCGATCGGCCGCGGCACCGACGTCGCGATCGGCGCCGCCGACATCATCCTGGTGCGTGACGACCTCGACGTGGTCCCGCAGGCACTGGATCTGGCCAAGGCCACGACGCGTACGATCCGGGTCAACCTGATGTGGGCTTTCGGCTACAACATCGCCGCCATTCCGATCGCGGCGGCGGGCTTGCTGAACCCACTGGTCGCCGGTGCGGCGATGGCGTTCTCGTCGTTCTTCGTGGTGTCGAACAGCTTGCGACTGCGCAACTTCGGCTGCCGGGACTGATCGACCGCGGTCCGGCGAGATTGCTCAGCGCCGGGAGCGCGCGAGTTCGCGAAGCATCGCGTTGTAAGCGTCCAGTTCGTCGTCGGCATAGCTGGAGTCGGCGCGGCGGTCCGAGCGGGCGGCGGCGCGCCGATCCTGTCGCGCCCACTGCGCAATCAGCGCAACCACCACGATGATCACCGGCAGTTCGCTTGAGCCCCAAGCGATCGCGCCCCCGAGATGCTGGTCGTCGACGATGCTGGACAGCCACGGCAGGTTGACGGACCGGTAGAACTGGCCGCCGATGGTCGACGTCATCGTCATCGCCGCGATGCCGAAGAACGCGTGGAACGGCATCACCGCGAAGAGCAATCCCAGCCGCCCGAGGAACGGCAGGCGCCGCGGACCGGGATCGATTCCGATGATGGCCCAAAAGAACAGGTAGCCGACCAGCAGGAAGTGGACGCTCATCAATTCGTGACCCCAGTGATAACGCACCAGGGCGTCGAACACCGAGGTGAAGTACACCAGGTAGAGCGACGCGACGAACAGGATGAACGCCGTCACCGGATGGGCAAGGAATGCCGTCGCTTTCGAGTGCACCAACCACAGCAGCCACTCACGCGGGCCCGGCGGCTTCCCGTCGCCGGCAGGGGGCAGGGCCCTCAGCGCCAATGTCACCGGCCCGCCCAGGACCAGCAGAATGGGCACGAACATGTTCAATGTCATGTGTTCGGCCATGTGAACGCTGAACATCGCCGAACCGTAGGCCTTGACTCCCGAGCTGCTGGTGAACAGCAGCGCCGCACATCCGGTCAGCCATGCGAGCAGCCGTCCGGCCGGCCACCGGTCGCCGCGGCGGTGCAGACGCACGACCCCGAGCACGTACGCGGCGGCCATGACCAGCGCACAGACGCCGATGAAGGTGTCGAAACGCCAAACGGCGAGTATTCGCAGCACACTCGGCGGGTCGGGAAGCGCATACCCCAAGAAGACGTCCCACGAGGTGAGCTGGTGCTCGAGCAGGCGCGGCGCGGGCTGGGTCGCCATTGCCGACACTGCGGCCGTCGCGGCGATCGTGGCGAGTGCGCCGGCCAGCGCGATGCCACCGCTGTCGACGATCCGTGATCGGCGACGCCAGGCCAACATTCTCGCGACGTCGCCGGCCCACGTCAGTGCCAGCGCGACGCCGGCCACCAGGGCCAGCCGCCCGTAGTCGGTTTCGGTGATGCCGCCCGACCCCAACAGCAACGACAGCAGCATTCCGCCGTAGACCAACGCGACCGCGCCGCTGAGCCATTCGGTGAACAGCACGCGTGCGTGCAGTTCCGGGCCCGGTGGACTCAGCACGGCCGCCGCCTTGATTCCGGTCAAAACGGCCAGCGCCAGGACGAAAACGATGGCCGCGCTCGTGGCGTAGTCATGATCGGGTCCGGAGGCGGCGTTGCCGCTGACCGGCAAAGCCACCACCCCGATCAACGTCGGCAGCACCAGCACGCAGTGGCTGACCCAGCGCAGGGTGAGCCGCACAGCGACGGCGACTGCCGCCGCGCACAACGCGGTGGCGATCCACCCGCGCGACATCTCGGAGGCAACAACGACGTCGAACATCGCCGTGCTGCCGATCAGGCGGGTGACCGCAACTCCGGAATCGTTCGCGGCCTGGACGACGCACATGACGATCGCTGCTGCCGCCCACGCCGCCGATACCCGTTCGACCAAGAGGTGGACGCGAAACGCCTTCTCGTCGATGACACCGCGCGAGTCCGTCCGCGCCACGACGACGATGTACACCAACCCGCCCAGGCACAGGGCACCGCAGAGCGCCGCGGTGAAATATCCTGCGGGTTCGGCTGCCGCGGTAAAGCCGCCAGGGTAGGAATCGCCCGTGACGGCGAACCGGCGGGCACCGGCCGCCAGCCCGTACCAGATCAACCCGGCCGTTGCGACCCCGTATCCCGCTGCCAGCAGCGCGTATCGACCGGAGACTCCGGCCCGCGCCGGCCGAGGCGCCGACTGGGAACGCGTCGTCGTCGTCATGCCGCCCCTTCCAGTCCCAAATGAGCAGCTCCCGTCAGTCTACGACCGCCCGTCGTAGGTTTTCGGTGCCGGCCGGGAACTTTCCCACCGCCGCCGGCGACCAATGCATACGAGTCGCCATTCGACTGACCCGGACGAAAGTTGAGGCTGCCCAGACCGTGAGTCACACCCCGGTGGAAGAACCCGCCGAACATGACGTCGACGTCTGTGAGTATTCGGATGCCGACGACGGCCTGCAGGCGCTGGCCTGGGCCAGATTCCGGCCACTGGTGATGCGCCTGCATTTCTATGCGGGAATCTTGGTCGCGCCGTTCGTTCTGGTGGCCGCCTGCACGGGTTTGGTGTACGCGCTGATCCCGCAGATCGACAACGCCGTCAACCGCCACGAACTCATTGTTCCGCAGGTCGGGGAGCAGCGCCTACCGCTCGCCGGGATCCTGCTGGGCTACCGGATGTGGTGGCGGCGCCGGCCCGCCAGAGCCTACGGGTTCGTGCTGCCGGCAGGTCAACGCCGCGGCGTGCTCGACCGGCTGCGGCCCTACGAGGCGGTGCTCGTCGTCGGGGTGCTCGTCGCGAGCGGCTGGTTCGCGCCGCTGTTCGGGTTGACGCTGGCGCTATTCGTCGTCGTCGACGTCGTCTTGGGCTGCGCCAAGTGGCGGTCTGGGAAGTCCGCGCCGTGATCTCAGATCTCGCGCTGCGCTGGGTGGTGACGGTCATGTTCGCGCTGAGCGCCGCCGAGTGCGCGGTCGGCATCGTCCTGGGAGATCGGCACTGGAGGCGTGTCATCGGGCAGGTCTTGCACATCGTGATGGCGCTGGCGATGGCGGTGATGGCGTGGCCGCGCGGTGCGGCGCTGCCGACCATCGCCCCCATGGTGTTCTTCCTGCTGGCCACGGCGTGGTACGTGGGTGTCGTCGTTGCCGTCGCGGACCACCGCGCGGTGAACGGCTATCACGGCGCGATGATGCTGGCGATGGCATGGATGTACGCCGTGATGAACGGAAATCTGCTGCCGGGGCAGAGCAGGACAGCCGATGCCGGGGCCCCCCATGGGACAGGTCAGATGAGCATGGCGATGCCAGACACGCACACCCACGGCGGCGGTGGCGATCCGGCCTGGATCATGGCGATCAACTGGTTCTGGACGGTCGGTTTCGCGCTCGCGGCGTTGTGGTGGACATACCGCTTCTTCGAGGAGCGCCGACATCGGCCGGCCGAACCCGCCTATCGGTTCTTCGGCGTTGCATGCCAATCGATGATGGCCGCCGGCATGGCGATCATGTTCGGGGTGATGCTGTAGCCACTATGCGGCAGAGCCGTCGGTCGGCCACAGATGACCGCGGCGCCGGCCCCGAGATGCATTGTGCGGCAACGTTATGTCGTCGACGTAATCGGTATCGACCGCCGCGGCACGCTCGGAGCCGGCGGCCGAATCCGCACGCGTCTCAGGGTGAGGCGATCGTTCGCGGCGCCACACCAACAGGGCGAGAACCGTCCCGGCGACCACCGGCACATGGCTGATCACGCGCAGCGGCGTGACGACTCCTTCGACGGTATCGGCGATCACGTATCCTGTCAGCACGGCAGTGAATACCACCAGGACGCCGGCCAATCCCGCGGCGGCTCTTGTTCGCAGCGCGGCGAAAACCATGGCGATGCCCAACGCCAGCGACCAGGCGGTCGACTCGTTGACGAGATGACCGCTCACCGTCGAGCCGTGCCCGGCGTCCGCGATGCCGAGACCGGCGCCGAGTCCTTGCGCCCCGGCGAGCGTGATCTGCGCGAGTCCGACGATTCCCAGAGCCAACCGCGGCCACTGCCGCGCTGCTCGACGAATGCGGGCAGCGGGCCGGCCCGCCGCCTGGCCAAGTGGCCGATGGTGGACGCTGGGAAGGTCTTGTGGACCGGCCATGGTTGACGGTCGCAGCCGCGCGGACTGCGCTTGGACGCGCGAAAGCCAATCGCGGCAGTGGCAGCATCGCGCCAGGTGCTCGTCGACACGCCGAGACGGCACGGGTTCACGTTCCCCGTCCATCCGGGCCGACAACGCCTCACGGGCAACGTCGCAGTCCACCCGTCAATTGTCTCTCATCGGCCCGTCACGCGGGGCGCCGATGGACTTGGCGTGGATTACTGTCCCGTCGATACTCTCCGCATGGGCTTCTCGCAGCAGATCTCGGCATGCTCCGATTCCGACCTGCAGGGACAGGCACGCTCGTAGACGAGTACCGCCTGACATTCTTCGCATTCGTATCGTTCGCCGACGGCCCTTGACATCTTGTCCTCCGTGACTGTTCCGCAGTTTTCTGACTAGAGAGTAGACCTTCGTCGCTACTGTACTGGTGGTGTTCGCATCGGCAGTGCGTTGCTGACGAAAATTGGCGAAGCACGGGGACGGGCGTTTTCCCCGTTGAAAGGTCATGGCGCACTTGATGATGCGGTCACCGCACAGTTAGGGTGATCCGACCAGTTCAGCCCGTTGCGCGCGGTCAGTCACTATCCCTTCAGGAGCCGCCCATGAGTTACCAGACCATCCGGTACGACAGTGACGGCCCGATCGCGACGGTCACGCTGAACCGCCCCGATGAACTGAACACGATCGTCGCGCCGATGCCCGACGAGGTCGAAGACGCGGTCAACACCGCGGTGCGCGACGAGTCGGTGAAGGTGATCATCCTGCGCGGCGCGGGCCGCGCGTTCTGCGCCGGCTACAACTTCGGCGGCGGATTTCGTTACGGTGCAGAATTTCTGGCCACCGAAGGCCGGTGGGATCCGGGCAAGGACATGATGCACACGACCGCAGCGGCCACGTCGCCGCATCAAAAGTTCATGAGTATCTGGCGCTCACCGAAACCGGTGATCGCGCAGGTGCACGGCTGGTGCGTCGGCGGCGGCAGCGACTACGCGCTGTGCGCAGACCTTGTGATCGCCAGCGAGGACGCGCAGATCGGCACCCCGTACTCGCGGGTGTGGGGCGCCTATCTTTCCGGGATGTGGATCTACCGCCTCGGTCTGACCCGCGCCAAATACCATGCGCTGACCGGCAAGCCGCTGTCGGGTCGGGAGGCCGCCGACATCGGTTTGATCAACCGGGCGGTGCCGTTCGCCGAACTGGAGGCGGTGGTGCGCGCACAGGCCGAGGAGCTGGCATCCCTGCCGATGGGCCAACTGGCCGCCCAGAAGCTGATGGTCAACCAGGCCTACGACAATATGGGTCTGGCGTCCACTCAGACGCTCGGTGCGATCCTCGACGGCATCATGCGCAACATCCCCGAAGCCGGGAATTTCATCGATCATGCTGCCACACAAGGGGTTTCCTCAGCGGTGGCGGAACGCGACGGCCGCTTCGGCGACTACAGCCAGGCTCCGGACGACCACAAGCCCGACCCGACGCACGTCATCGAGCCCTGATCGCCGTACCAGAGCTCAGTGGTGGCTGCGTGCGTATCGCAGCACCGCGGCCACGCCATCCGCGGGCACGATCCGGTCGTCCGTGCGCACCAGATCGGCGTCGGTCGCCACGGCCGCGATCGGCAGTGCCTCGTCGGCGCGCACCACGCGCGGCGCCTCGCCGAGTTCTGACAGCACGTCCTCGTCGGGCGCGATGGTGGTCACCTCGTCGCCGATCACCACCGTCGCATCACCGACGTCACCGATGATCAACGTCGCCACCGCTCCGTCACGCAGCGCTGCGCACACCGCCGCGAACCCCTCGGCGGCCAACCCGGGCCCCTGCCCAGCGGTAAACCGTTGCGCCGCAACGTCGATCACCGAGGCACGGCGCAGCAGGAACTCGGCGTCGATCGCACGGCGGACGTCGTCGTCGTCGATGCCGCTGTGGCGGGCACCGACCTTGAGTTCGACCGCACGCTCGGCGACTCGTTCAGGCAGATCGGCGATCAGGTCGGAACGCGACTGCACCTCGCCGAGCACGAACACCGCTTCAGCCTTGGTGACATCCATCAACGACGTGAGCCGCTCGCTGACGGCGCGGATGTTCTTGGCCCGGGCGCCTTCCACGGTCCGCTGCGGGTCGCCGTAGCCCGGCGTTTCGGCCCGATGCGCGTGGTGCACCGGATATCCGCCACCGTCGACGCTCTCGGTGCGGTCGTGGTCGTTGCGGTGCACAGTGACGTCACCACCGGCGTGGTCGACGGCCACCAGGAGGTAGGTGTGGTGTTCGACCGCATGCTCGACCAACGGCACGATGTACGGCAAGTCCGACACCCGCGCCACCGATGCCGCCGGTGGCCGGATCAGGTGTTCGTTGATCAGCACGTCGCGCGCCGAAGCGATCACACCTCGGCCGCTGCGGCCCACGGGCGGCCGGGCACCGAGCACCACCGGCTCGATGACATCCACCAGCGCCCGCCCCCCGTGCGCTTCGAGCTGTTCGCGCAGCCCGCGCCACTTCAACTCGAGCTGCGCCTCGGCGTCCGCCGTGTCGTGGGAGTCATCGAAATAGATCGAAGCGAACGGGCCTTCCGCGGAAAGTAGCTGTCGGAAGCGTTCGGCACGCATGAAGCCCTCCTGTGTCGACGGTTACCGGTAAGGAGTGCCCCGGCTGAGAACGGGCAAACCCGACGCCTCACGCCTCGTGACCGGGGTCCAGGTCGCGCACGTCAGCGAACGTGACCAGGTCACCGAACTGTTCGGGCGCGTGGCCGCCGACCGGTTGCAGCAGGAAGCCGACGTGATCGCCGACGTCGAAGCGGTTCAGGATGCGTCCGGCGAACCAGCCCACGGCGTCGTCGAGGATCGGCAGCCCGTCCGGTCCGCTGTGCCACGCGCAGCGGCTGAACTTGTCCACCCGATCGCCGGTTTCGCTGCCGAACAGCCGCGCCACCTCGCGCCGTTCGCGCGGCAGCAGGTGCACAGCGAGATGTGACGCCCGGCTCGCGACCCGGTACGTGTAGTTCTTTTTCGACAGCCCCGCCAGGAAGCGCGACGGGCGGATGCTTACCTGGCTGGTGAACCCGACCAGGCACCCGGCGCGGTCGTCGCCCGCGCGGGTGGTGACCACGAACATCGGGTAGTCGAGCAGTCCGACGAGCTCGTCGAACGCCGAGTGGTCTGTGGTCATCGCACTTCGCACATTACGGAACGGCGGGGCGGTGTTCATTGCGTGTTCAAGCAACCGTCGGCGGCGCGTGGCAGATCGCACATGCGGGTTCTCTGTGATGGCCTGGTGCGGGTTGTTCAGGTGGCCAACTTCTACGGGCCGCGGTCCGGAGGGCTGCGCACCGCCGTCGACCGGCTCGGCGCCGAATATCGTGCCGCGGGACACGAGGTCTTCCTCGTCGTTCCGGGTCATGCCGCCTCCAGAACGGTAGCGGCCAGTGGCGTCATCCGAATCACACTGCCCGCCTTGCCCATTCCGTTCACTGGCGGCTATCGCGCCGTGCTGCCCCGGCCGGTCAAACGCATAGTGGCCTCGCTCGACCCGGACGCGTTGGAGGTGTCCGACCGGCTGACCCTGCGGTCGATGGGCAGCTGGGGCCGCGACCAGGGGGCCGTCACCGTGATGATCTCCCATGAGCGTCTGGACCGGCTCGCCGGTCTGGTGCTACCGCCCGGATGGGCTCGGCGGCTCGCGGATTTCGCGAATCGGCGCACGGCGGGCAGCTACGACGTTGTTGTCTGCACCACCGGATTCGCTCGCGAGGAATTCGACCGGATCGACGCACCCAACGTCAGGACGGTACCGCTGGGCGTCGACCTGCACACCTTCCATCCGCGCCAACGGTCGTTGCGGTTGCGCCGGCGCTGGGCAACACCCGGGCAGACCCTGCTCGTGCACTGCGGTCGACTGTCGGTGGAGAAGCGGGCCGATCGCAGCATTGACGCGGTTGCGGCACTGCGTGATTCGGGCCTCGATGCGCGCCTGCTGATCGTCGGCGACGGTCCGCAACGACGCAAGCTCGAACGTCAGGCAGCTGGGCTGCCGGTGGCTTTCACCGGGTTCGTGCACAACCGATCCGACGTCGCGGCGCTATTGGCCTCGGCCGACGTGGCGCTGGCGCCCGGCCCCCACGAGACGTTCGGTCTGGCCGCGCTGGAGGCCCTGGCCTGCGGTACGCCGACTGTGGTATCCCGGACGTCTGCGCTGAGGGAAATCGTCACGACCGAGAGCGGCGCGCTCGCCGCCGACAATCCGTTCTCGATCGCGGCCGCGGTGACGGAGATCATCAGCCGGCCGGCGCGGCGGCGTCGCCGAGACGCCCGCCACCGTGCCGAGCAATTTCCGTGGACCCGCGCCGCCGACGGTATGCTCACCATCCTCTGCTCGGCGGCTTACCCGCCCGCGGCCAACGCATAGCGCACGACGTCAGACGCCAACGCGTAGCCCGCCGCGTCGCCGCCCTGCACAATGTTCGAGATGACACACGAAGCGCCCACCGCACCCTCCATCGCCCAGCTCGAAGCGGGTGGAATCGACACGGTGATCGGCACCGTGGTGAATCCCGCCGGCCTGACCCACGCGAAAATGGTGCCGCCGCGCCGACTGTCAGCCTCCGCCGACCCGGGCCTGGGCGCCAGCCCGGTGTGGCACATCTTCGCGATCGACCAGACCGGCATCGCGTTCACCAAGGACTTCGGCGTGGTCGGCGACGAACGCATCCGCCTCGACTTGACCGCGCTGCGAACGCTCGGCGACGGGCTGGCCTGGGCCCCCGGCTCGTTCTTCGACCAGGATGGCGCGCCGATACCGGCCTGCAGTCGCGGCACCCTGGGCCGTGTGGAAGACCGGCTGCGGCGCGCCGGCGTCGAAGCGCTGATCGGCCACGAAATTGAGTTGCTGCTGGTCGGGCCAGACGGCGGCCGGTTGCCGTCCGTGCTCTGGGCGCAGTACGGGGTGGCGGGCGTGCTCGAACACGAGGCGTTCGTGCGCGAGGTCACCACCGCGGCAGCGGCCGCCGGTATCGGCATCGAGCAATTCCATCCCGAATACGGCCAGAACCAGTTCGAGATCTCGCTGTCACCGCTGACCCCGGTCGCGGCCGCGGACCAGCTGGTCCTGATGCGATTGGTGATCGGCCGGGTGGCCCGTCGGTACGGCGCGCGGGCGAGCTATTCGCCCGCGCCGTTTGCGGGCAGCGTGGGGTCGGGTGCACACCAACACTTTTCGCTGACGAAAGACGGCGCGCCGGTGTTCTCCGGCGGGTCGGGTGCCCGAGGGATGACGGAGGTCGGTGGGCATGCGATTGGCGGAATTCTCGCCGGGCTGTCCGAAGCACAAGGCGTGCTCAGCGGATCGATCGTCTCCGGACTGCGGATGCAGCCGGGCTCCTGGGCCGGCGCCAACGTGTGCTGGGGCACCGAGAACCGGGAGGCGGCCCTCCGTTTCCTAACCGGCGGGCCAGCCAACCCGCACGGGGCCAACGTGGAGGTCAAAGTCTGCGACCCGTCGGCGAATCCGTATTTCGCGTCTGCGGTGATCCTCGGGCTGGCTCTCGACGGCATCGAACAGCGCGCGCCGCTGCCCCCGGAGGTCTGCGTGGATCCGGCCACCCTCGGCGACGTCGCCACGCTGCCCACCGACCAGGCTGCGGTGATCTCCGCGCTGGACGGGTCGAGCCGCATCCGCGCAATTCTCGGCGATGCCGCCGTCGACGCCACCGTCGCCGTGCGCCGCTACGAACAGGACACGTACGCAGACGTGGAGCCGGCCGAGCTGGCCGACAAGTTCCGCATGGCCTGGAGTTTGTGAGCGCGTCTGTGACCGCCTCGGCGCTCGCGGAGCACGTCGGCCATCTGCAGCTCGTCGACCATCACGTGCACGGCTGCTGGATTGGCGGTGCAGGCCGGCACCGGTTCGAGAACGCGCTCAACGAGGCCAACACCGAGCCCATCGCGGATTTCGACTCCGGCTTCGACACCCAGCTGGGCTTCGCGGTGCGCGCCCGCTGTGCACCGTTGCTGGGCCTGCCCCCGCATGCGACCGCGGACGAATACTGGCGCCGGCGCGGCGAATTCAGCGAGGTCGACCTGGCGCGGCTGTTTCTGCCTGCGGCCGGGGTGTCGGATTGGCTCGTGGATACCGGGCTTGCGGACGGTACGGCCGATGTCGGCGAGATGGCTTCGCTGTCGGGCGCTCGGGCGCACGAGGTGATCAGGCTGGAACAACTCGGCGAACAGGCCGCCGCGGCCGCCGGCGACTACGCCGAAGCGTTCGACGAACTCCTGCACCGGCGAGCGGCCGGCGCAGTGGCCACCAAGTCGATCTTGGCGTATCGCGGCGGTTTCGACGGCGACCTGTCGGAGCCCACGGCCGCGGAGGTCACCGACGCGGCTGCGCGGTGGCGGGACCGCGGCGGACGCCTGACGGACCTGGTGCTGCTGAGGTTCGGCCTGCACCGCGCGCTGCAGCTGGGCAAGCCGTTGCAGCTGCACGTCGGCCTGGGTGACCGGGACGCCGATTTGCACAAGACCAATCCGTTGTTGCTGCTGGACTTGCTGCGGCGAAGCGCCGACACCCCGATCATGCTGCTGCACTGCTACCCGTACGAACGCGAAGCCGGTTATCTCGCGCAGGCATTCAACAACGTGTACGTGGACGGCGGGCTGGCTATCAACCATCTCGGCGCCCGCGCACGCGGGGTAGTCGGGCGCCTGCTCGAGCTGGCCCCGTTTCGCAAGATCCTGTACTCGTCGGATGGGTTCGGTCCCGCGGAGCTGCACTACCTGGGAGCCGCTCTGTGGCGCAACGGAATTCGTAGCGTGCTACAGGGGTTCGTCGACGCAGGGGAGTGGAGTGCGGCGGACGCGGTCCGTGTCGCCGACTTGATCGGCTTCCGCAACGCCGTGCGGGTGTACGGAATCGGTGGATCGTGAGGATTCATCATCGACGGTAAACAACCGTGGCGTGCGGGTACCCGCGCGGGATGAGCGCTTCTCGGTCACCGGCTGTCCTGTTCGACATCGACGGCACCCTTGTCGATTCCAACTACCTGCACGTGCACGCATGGGCTCGCGCGTTCCACGACGTCGGCATCGCCGCGGATGCGTGGCGCATCCACCGCTCGATCGGGATGGACGGCTCGACGCTGGTCGACACCCTCTCGGGAGATGCCGACGACGCCGTCAGACAACGACTCAAAGACCTCCACTCGCGCTACTACAAAGAGCTCACGCCGCTCTTGCGGGTACTGCCCGGTGGACGCGAAGTCCTCGAGCGCGTCGCGTCGATGGGCCTGCAGGTGGTGCTCGCGACGTCCGCGTCCGACGACGAATTGTCCATCCTGCGTGAGCTCTTGGACCGCGACAACCTGGTGTCGGAGATGACGTCGTCAGCCGACGTCGACACGGCCAAGCCCAAGCCCGACATCATCCAGGTCGCGCTGGACCGTGCCGCGGTGACGGCCGACCGTGCCGTCTTCGTAGGCGACTCGGTGTGGGATGCGGAGGCGTGCCGCTGCGCGGATGTGCCCAGTATCGGGGTACTCAGCGGCGGGTTTTCGCGCGAGGAGTTGATGGCCAGCGGCGCGCGGGTGGTGTTCGAGGATGCCCGCGAACTCACTCTGCAGATCGAAGACACGCCGATCGCGGGCCTGCTGGGATGACCGGGGTTTGCACGCCGACGGGCGGGGGCACGCTGTAGGGATCGACACAACATGTCAATGAGGAGCGGTCATGGACAACGTCGTCTGGATAGTCATCGCCGTGGTGGTGGCGATATTGCTGATCGCCGCGGTCGTTCTCATCGCTCGGCAGAGCCGCACCAAGAAGCGCCGCGTCGAAGCCGAACGCATCCGCGAGCAGGTTCGTGACGGCACCGCGAAAGTCGAGCGGCGCGAGGCACTGGCCGACGAAACCGCTGCGCGAGCACGCGCCGCGAAGGCGGAGGCCGAGGCCAAGGCCGCCGAGGCGGCCCGGCTCGAGGAGCGCGCGGCCGCCCACCAGAGTGGCGTCGCCTCGTCGCGCGAGGAACTCAACAAGCAGTCGGAGCGGGCGGACAGCCTTCACCCCGCCGCACACACTGATCAGACCGGCGATGCCACCGATGCCACCGGGCGCGTCGACGAGTCGACTCCGACGCGGCGCGAAGTCTCCTGACGGCGACGGCACCCCACCTAGAACCAGCTGAAGCCGGCGTTTTCGAACCTTTGACGGCCCATCTCGTGTCTCATGTAATAGGCACGACGTGAGGGGACAAAGATGCCGACTCGAATCCGAATGGCGGCAGCTGTGCTGGGCGCGGTAGCGATCACCGTGGCCGGGTGTGGCAAGTCGAACGTCACCGAGGAGCCCGCTTCGACGAGTGCGTCGTCGTCGGCTGCCTCGTCGGCCGCACCGGCATCCCCGGCTCCGGCCGCCGCTGCCACGATCAGCATCGCCGGCTTCAAGTTCTCCGATGCGACGGTGGCGCCCGGTGCGCAGGTGACGGTGGTGAACGACGACTCCGCCGAGCACTCCGTCACCTCCGACACCGCAGGCGTGTTCGACGTCGAGGTCGAGGGCAAACGGCAGGCCACGTTCACCGCGCCCACTCAGCCCGGCACGTACCTGTTCCACTGCACCTACCACCCGAGCATGCACGGGGTGCTGACGGTGCAATAGCCGTTACGTCAGCGGCCAGTTCATGTTCTCGGCGAACGCGAGCGCGTCCTCAGACGCCGTTCCCAAGCTCGCGCACCTCTTGATGTAGTCCTGGACCATCGTCATGAAGTTCAGTGGGTTGTAAGCGTCTTCCTCATAGCTCCACAACCCATCACCGGCGTACTTGAGCACCGTGATGTTGGCCTGCTCGTGCACGCTGCCGTCTCCCGGATCTCTCATCCGGTTGCGGACTTCGCTGAACACCCAACCTTTGTCCTCGTCGATCGCGTGCCACGACGTCGGGAAGAGCGGCATCTCGCTTCCGGGGAAGGTGTTCATCGTGGACACTATCCACTCGCGAATCTGTTCCCGGCCACGGAACGTACCGAGCGCATGCTCGACGTACAGGGCGTCTTCGGTGAACTCATCGGCGTAGCTGGACCAGTCCCAGCTCTTCCCGATCTCCACCACCAGCTGTTCGTGCTGCGCGAACACGGATTCGAGCTCCGCGCGCGACCATCGACCCATCCCGATGTGGTATCACACGGAATCGTCCGCATGGGTGGATATCCGCGCAGCCCATTGCCCTGAACTGCGGGAGTGCAACACGCCGCCGGATCGGGTACGCGGTAGACATGAGTACCACGGATCACCGGACACCGGACGTGAAAGAACAGGCCCAGCAATTCGCCGAGCAGGCACGCGCGCAGATGGACGAACGCCGCGCCGGGCAGGATGGCGAAGTCAGCGGCTGGGTGGCCAGTCGCGCGGGTAATTGGGAGCTCAGCGGCCCCGACGAAGCGACGATGCAGCGCCAGAAGTACTTCTGGAACACCCTTGTCGACCACTGGTTCCGGATGGAATTCGACGGGTGGGAGAACCTGCCCGATCCTCCCGCGTTGTTGATCGGCATCCACTCCGGCGCACCGTTCGTCTGGGACGCCTGGACGGTCGGCGTGCAGTGGTGGCGGCGGTTTGGCCAAGAGCGGCAGCTGCACGGCACCGCCCATGACGCGCTGATGGCGATCCCGCTGATCGGCCGCTACTTTCGGGCGATGGGCGTGCTGCCGGCCGCACCCGACTCGATTTCCACCGCGCTCGCCGAGGGCCGCGACGTCGCGCTGTGGCCCGGCGGAGAGGTCGACTCGCTGCGACCGTGGAGCGAACGCGACCGCGCGAACCTTGCCGGGCGCACCGGCTTCGTGAAGATGGCGATCCGCGCCGGAGTGCCGATCGTGCCGATCGCGACGGTCGGTGGGGCCGACGCGATGCCGGTGCTGATTCGCGGTGATCGCCTGTCGCGAACGCTGGGTCTGGACAAGGTGTTTCGGCTCAAGGTGTTCCCGATGGCGGTGTCGTTGCCGTGGGGCATCGCACCGGCCGCACTGCCGCAGTTCCCGCTGCCCGCAAAGATCCGCACCCGGCTGATGCCGCCCGTCGAGGTGGACAACGACCCGTCACTCGCCGACGACGACGAGTACGTGCAACGCAAGTACCGCGATGTGCAGGACACGATCCAAGCCGGAATGGATGCGCTGGCGCGTAAGCGAACGTTGCCGCTTTTCGGCTAGCCCGGCAGGCGCCGGTCGGCGAAACTGACCGGTGCGCGACCTCACTCACCACAGGTTTCACAGGCGCCACACGGCCCCTGCCGGTGTAACCGACAGGGCCGCCGCAGCGATAAATGGTTGAGAAATCAGGGGTGGGAGCTATGCGTATTTCGGTCGTGAATCTGGGACTGCGCCGATTGGCCGTGGCCGTCGTCGTCGTCGCACTCGGTCTGGTCGGCGTCGTCGCGAATCCTGTGACGGCCGTGGCCGACGCGCCAGAGGTCGTGATGGTGCCGTCGCCGTCGATGGGCCGCGACATTCCCGTGCAGTTCCAGGGCGGCGGCCCCAAGGCGGTCTACCTGCTCGACGGCCTGCGGGCGCGCGACGACCGTAACGGCTGGGACATCGAAACCGGGGCCTTCGGGTGGTTCAACGGGTCCGGCCTGTCGGTCGTGATGCCCGTCGGCGGCATGTCCAGCTTCTACACGGACTGGTACCGCCCGGCGGTCGGCAACGGCCAGACTTACACCTACAAGTGGGAGACGTTCCTGACTTCCGAGCTGCCGGGGTGGCTGGCGGCCAACCGCGGCATCAGCAGCAGCGGCAACGCCGTGGTGGGACTGTCGATGTCGGGCAGCTCCGCCCTGATCCTGGCGGCCTATCACCCCAACCAGTTCGTCTACGCCGGGTCGCTGTCCGGGTTCCTCAACCTGTCTGCAGGGCTGTGGCCGGTGCTCATCGGAATCGCGATGGCCGACGCCGGCGGGTTCAACGCGCTCGACATGTGGGGGGCGTATGGAGGGGCGGCCTGGCAGCGCAACGATCCGATGCTTCAGATCGGGCGGCTCGTCGCCAACAACACCCGCATCTGGGTGTACAGCGGAAACGGCAACCCGACCGACCTCGATGCCGGCTTGGGCAACGCGCAGATCCCGGCTCAGTTCCTCGAAGGACTGACCATCCGGACCAACCAGGAATTCCAGCGGCGTTACCTCGCGGCCGGTGGCAGCAACGGCGTGTTCAACTTCCCGCCCAACGGCACGCACAGCTGGGGTTACTGGGGCGGCCAGCTGCAAGCCATGAAGCCTGATCTGCAACGGGTGCTCGGGGCAAACCCAACCGCCTGATGCCCGGGTTTGGCTCGCAGCGGTTCCGGGCAGTCCAGTAGGACCACCGTTGAAGTCACTGGAGATTGGACGGCACGTGAGCAAACAAGACACCGGCCAGCAGGAAGACACCGGTCAGGAAGACACCGGCCAGCAGGAAGACGTGGAGCGCTACGACTCGGGCCAGATCAAGGAAAAACCTGAGCCCAGCGACGATCAGAACAAAGAAGCCGAGAACATGCGTCAGTCCTACATCGAGGAACGGCCGACCACGGCGCTCCCCGGCACGGGTTCAACGGTTACCGGAACTGCGGTCAACGAGTGGCTCGACGACGAGGGCAATCCGGTCCACGGAGAGATCAGCGAAGAACGGCAGGAAGTCGCTGAGCAAGACCGCGAAGTCAATGAGCGGGCGAGGAAGCCTGCCGACGACGACGATTCCGAGTAAGACTCCGACGGGGTTCGGCTGGCCAGCCGCCCGACGGCCAGAGGTTCGGCGCACATCTCGTACGATCGGTGAGGTTTTTTCCGACGATATGCCTGCGGCAGGCGCTGAACAGGACTGACATTGCCCGAAACACCAGCTGACGGTCACACGCTGAAGCCCCACTTCGAGGACGTTCAGCACCACTACGATCTGTCCGACGACTTCTATCGGTTGTTCCTCGACCCGACGCAGACCTACAGCTGCGCGTACTTCGAGCGCGACGACATGACGCTGGAAGAGGCCCAGATCGCCAAGATCGACCTGACACTGGGCAAGCTCGGCCTACAGCCGGGGATGACCCTGCTCGACGTCGGCTGCGGCTGGGGCGCCACCTTGATGCGCGCGATCGAGACGTACGACGTGAACGTCATCGGGCTCACGCTGTCGAAGAACCAGCAGGCGCACGTCCAGAAGTTGTTCGACGGCTCGCCCAGCCGACGCGCCAAGCGTGTGCTGCTGCAAGGCTGGGAGCAATTCGACGAACCCGTGGACCGCATCGTGTCGATCGGCGCGTTCGAGCATTTCGGCTTCGACCGCTACGACCCGTTCTTCAAGACGGTCCACCACGTGCTGCCGTCGGACGGCGTGATGCTGCTGCACACGATCATCCAGCCCAGCGCCGAGGAGTTCGAAGAACGCGGCATGCCCATTACGATGCGGCACCTGCGGTTCTTCAAATTCATCATGGACGAGATCTTTCCCGGCGGGCGGCTGCCGTCGGCTGCGGTGGTCGAGGAGCACGCGGCCAAGGCCGGCTTCACCATCACCCGGGTGCAGCCGCTGCGGTTGCACTACCAGCGCACGCTGGAGGACTGGGCCGCAGCGCTGGAGTCGCACAAAGACGAGGCCATCGCGATCCAGTCGGAAGAGGTCTACGAGCGGTACATGAAATACCTGACTGGCTGCGCGGAACTGTTCCGCGACGGCTACACCGACGTCTGTCAGTTCACCTGCGAGAAGGGCTGAGCGCCCAGCGGTCAGCTTCCCGGGATCGCCGGGATCGGCGGCGGCGACGGAATCTCCGGCGGCACGACCGTCACCGCGGTGTCTCCCGGCGGCGGTGACACGGTGACCGTGGACTCGCCCGGCGCGGGAGAAGTTGGCACCGCGGGGCTCGTCGTCGGTGCCGAGGGAGTGCTGCTGGTTGTGCTCGACGTGGTTGTGCTCGACGTGGTGCTACTTGTCGTCGGGCTCTTGTCGGAATCGCTTCCCCCGCAAGCGGATAACGCAGGCTTGAAATCCAGGATCCGGGCGGGCACAGAATGGACGAAGCGATTCGCTCGGTCGAGACCCGAGTTCACACCAAGCCGTGCTGCCGAGGTTGCCGCTCAGGCAGGTTTTCGAGCGCCGACCTTCTCGATCGCGCCGACGACGGCCTCGGGGTTGTCCAGGGCTACAAAGGTCTTGGCACCTGGCACCTCGGTCATCGTGGCGTTCGGGAATTGTGCGGCCAGGCGTCGTCCGAGCGACGGCGTGAAGCCGCGGTCGGCTTGCCCCCACACGACGGAGACCGGCTTGGTGAACCGCGGAAGGCGAGTTGCCACATCGGCCAGGTCAGTCTTCGCGATGTGTCTCAACAGCCTCGCCAGATCGCGGCAGATGCGGTCGTCCTCGCGGCAGGGTTGCAGCCAGGAATCTGTGAGCGCCGGATCGGGATCGCTCAGGATCAGGCCATACCCGAGTGGCGAGTGACGCAGCGCCTTCACCCGCATCGCCGTGAACAACGCCTTGATGGATTTCGGTCCCCGCAATAGCGCGAACACCGCGTCGAACGGGAACGGCGGGAACTTGTCGAACGCATCGCAGTTGGTCAGCACAAGGCGACCCACCTGCTCCGGATAGGCGTCGACCACCAACTGGCACAACCCGCCGCCGGTGTCGCTGCCCACCAGGGTCACGTCGGACAGGCCGAGGCCGACGATCAGGTCACGGATCATCTCCGCCACCCCGAGCGGCGATAGGTCGGCGCCGTCGTCGACGGGTGATCGGTGCGAGCCCAACGGCCAGTCCGGCAGGATGCATCGAAACCCTTTAGCGATCGTGACCTCGGCGGGCGTGACGCGTGGCGCCCTGTACCACCAGTTCGACGACAAAGCCGCACTGTTCGCCACGGTGTACGAGGAGGTGGAACGCGAGCTGGTGGCCGACGTGGCCGAGCCCATCGTCGCCGTCGGGCCCGCCGACCAGCTGCAGGCGATGCGGGTCGGCGCGCGGCTGTTCCTCGATCTGTGCTCGGCGCCCGCGGTTCAGCGGATCGTGTTGATCGACGCACCGGCCGTCCTCGGCTGGGAGCAGTGGCGGGCGGTCAGCGTGAAATACGGCCTGGGTGTCATCGAAGCCATGCTCGGTCAGGCCATCGCGGGCGGGGCCATTCCCGATCAAGCCGTGCGTCCCACGGCCCACGTGCTGCTCGGCGCGCTCGACGAGGCGGCGCTGTACATTTCGCGGGCCGACGACGCGGACATAGCGCGCACGCAGATGTATGCAGTCTGCGACAGGATGATCGCGGGCATCGCCGGCCGTGACGTCGACGCGCTGACGCCGGTGCGGCTCACGCCGTCTCGACTGCGTTCTTGATCCGCTCCAGCTCGAGCAGACATGGGACCGCATTCACTAGGCTTGAAAGCGCCGATAGAGGGCTCGAATCATGACAATCGACAGCAAATCGAGAAGACGGGCCGGCCCGTCGCTGGTACTTGTGCTGGTGCCGCTGCTGGTTGTTCTCACCGTTCTGGTGAGCGCCGGCGTGGCCTTCCTGGTGGTGCGGCGAGAGGCGGTAGATCGGCCGGCAGCACCGCTAAGTGACGAGCAAAGCATGGCGCAAGTCCTCGAACCGGCACGGGAGATCGTCGCCGTGGCCCAGCTCGACAGCGCCGCCGGCAGCTACATCCTGATGTCGTGCAACAACGAGACCGATCCGCCCTACCAAGGCGCGATCTACTTGACATTCGACCTGCCGACCGCGGCCGGCTACTTCGATCGGGTTGCGGCAGAGCTGGTTTCCCATGGCTGGCACAAAGCGTCGCAACCGTACAACTACCTGCCCGGGACCACGGTCTCCAAGGACGGCGTGACGGCCGTCCTGTACCGCGACCCCGATCACGGCGGCTCGGGAATCATGAAGGTCTACGGCGAATGCCGGAATGTGGTTGACCATCGCAACGACCCCACCGGCTGGGTCGACATCACCGGCCAACTTCGTTAGCACGGCGCGACTCGCCAACACCGCAGTGTGCGCATATCTCACGCAATGGGCGCAGAAAGTGGTTTCCTAGAACTGCACGCGACGAACTGCACGCGACGCGGGAGGTTGTCAGTGGCCGAGGTGAGGGGCAGGCTACGGCGGGGCCCGTCGGTTCGCGTTTCGCTGACCGTCGGCTTCGTCGGCACGGTCGTCATCGTTCTGATCGGTATCGCCGGGCCCTATTTCAAGCAAGCGACGAATCCTTATCCGGCGGCCGGCCCGCGGTTCGTCGCTGCACGCTCGGCACCGGCGCAGGCCCCTTCTTCTCCGGCAGCCGTCGCTCCCATGACCCCGCAACCCGCGACCGACGACCGGGGCTTCGTCAACTCCTTCGCCCGCTGCGACGGTCCGCAGTCTTTGGTGGCGCTGGGCCGTACCGAAAACTCTGCGGTGGCCATCTGCGCGGCGGCGGACGGGCAGTACGTATACAAGGGCGTGCGGCCCAGCCGCGGGACCACTCTGAGGGTGGACGGTGTTGCCTTCACCGCGGACGGATTCGAGGCACGAAACGACGGTATCGTCTATATCGTGTCTGCGCACGAGCTCGTCATCACCTCCGGCAACACCGTTTTGACCCGCGAGCCGATGGTCACGTACCAAACGCGATGATGGCACCCGATCGCCCCGAGTGGGTGCCGACCCGGCTGTACCCGTTTGAGGACCGCTATGTCCAGATCGACGGTTCGATGGTCCATCACGTCGACGAAGGCGCCGGACCGACGCTGCTGTTCCTGCATGGCAATCCGACATGGTCATTCCTGTACCGCGAAATCATCATCGGGCTGCGAAGCGAATATCGCTGCGTCGCATTGGATTACCCAGGTTTCGGGCTGTCCGTCGCCCGCCCCGGTTACCGGTTCACCCCCGCCGAGCACGCCGACGTCGTCGCCCAAGTCGTCGAACGGCTCGAACTGACCGATGTGACGTTGATGGTGCAGGACTGGGGCGGCCCGATCGGCTTCGCTGTCGCCACCCGTGCGCCGCAACGGTTCAGCCGGTTCGTCATCGGCAACACCTGGGCCTGGCCGAAGACCGATGCCGGCACCCAGGCGTTCTCCCGGATTCTCGGCAGCGCTGTCGGCCGATACCTGATCGAGCGCCGCAACTTCTTCGTCGAACGGATTCTGCCCGCCGGTATCCGTCGCCGCCGGTTGTCCGACGATGAGATGAATGCCTATCGGGGACCGTTTCCCACGCCCGCGTCGCGGCGGCCGGTCGCGGTGTTTCCGCGCGAGATTCTGCGCAGCGGAAAGTTCTTGTCCGATGTCGCCGATGCTCTGCCGGAGCTGGCCGACCGGCCCGCGCTGGTGCTGTGGCCCACCGGGGACTTCGCGTTCAGGGAACGCGAGCGCACGCGCTGGGAAGCGCTGTTCCCGACGCATCGCACCGTCCTGCTCGACGGCGCAGGCCACTACCTGCAGGAGGATGCCGCCACCGAGATCGTCACAGCGATAACGGATTTCGTGCCGCGCTAGCCGCCATCGCGCCGACCACGGGGCCGAGCGCCTGGGCGTAGGAGATCGTGACGTGGTTGTCGTCGCGGTAGACGAGGTTGTTGCCGACGATCACCGGGCAGCGTTGCGCGGTGCAGAAAAGGGCCGTGAGGTCGGCGTACTGCCCCCCCGCCGCCGTGACGGCGTCCGCCTCGGCGGCGATGCCGGCGTCGTTCACCGCCTCCGGGCGCGGCGGCGAGCAGGCCTGCACGTCGTTCAGGTGACCGGATACACAGATCGGTACGGTGCTGCGCGGGTCCGGAATCGGGCCGAGCACCAAAATGACTGCACCCGTTGTTCGCAGGCGGCTTACCAGCTGGCTCAAACCGCTCACCCAGGCCGGGTCGTAAGACGTGAACCCGAAGTCCGCGCCGTACCGGCGCGACATGCTGACCACGATCAGCTGGGGCCGCTCAGCAGCCAGCCGGTTGAAGACGTCGGCTCGCCACTGCTCGCACTCGGTGTACTGCCGGCCCAGGTAGGGGCTGGCGATGGGTAGCTCCATCAACGGACACGTGACCTTGCCGAGCGTCTCCAACCGCCAATGCCGTTGCTGGGCAACGGTTTCAAAGGCCGGATTCCACATCGCCGCATGCGAGTCGCCGACCAACGCCACCGTGGTGGCCGCTGCGGTGTCACCTGACGCGCATTCTGGCTGGCCGAGCTCGCGCCAGGACCGCACGCATCCGTTGAGGAAGACCGTCGGCTTGTCGCCGGCCGCCTCGGCCAGCGCTGGTGACAGGTTTGACGGAACGGCTTGCACCCCAACCGATGCGCTGACAGCGGCCTGAACCTGTGCCGTCATCTGCGCCACCGAGCCGTCCTGCATGGCGGTTGTGGGCGCGGGCGCCGTCACCGTAATCGCCGCTGCCGCCGCTCCCTGCCCGACGGGCAGCGGGCGAATCACCAACAGTCCCACGGCCACACACACCGCGACGGCGGTGACCGCCGTGCCCAGCACCAGACTGCGCACGGTCGAGCGCAGGAAAAGCGCCGCGAATCGGACCGGGCTCTCGATCAGTCCGAGGGTCAGCACCGCGAACACGAAGGACACCGCTGCCGCGGCGAGGCGACCTCCGAGCCCGAGCGAATGCCCCACAAGGGGCGGCGCGAGCAGCAGCACGGGCCAGTGCCACAGATACCACGAGTACGACACCCGCCCGATCGTGCGCATCGGCGGTACCGACAGCGCGCGACCGACACCCCGGTCGGAAACGGCGCAGCCGGCCCCCACCACCAACGCGGTCCCGAATACCGGCAGCAGCGCGGCGGTACCGGGATACGGCGTCGTCTCGTCCAGTTCGATGCTGGTGAGGACGATCAGAAGCAGGCCGCCCCACCCGGCGATCGCCGATGTTCGGTCGGACAACCGACGCCATCGGCTCGCTGTCAGCGCGACGAGTCCGCCGACCGCTAGTTCCCAGGCGCGAGTCGGCAACGTGAAGAACGCCCAGGAGGGCAGCCAGTGCGTCCACGCGAGGCAGATCAGGAAGGAAGTCGCGGCGACGATCGCGAGCACGAGAATGTACGGCGCGGCTTCGACGCGAGGCCGGCGGCGGGCTCGGTGCCCCAACCACATGGTGCAGATGATCAATGCGGGCCAGAGCAGATAGAACTGCTCCTCGACGCCCAGAGACCAGTAGTGCTGCAACGGTGACGGGGGAGCGTCGGCTGCCAAGTAGTCCGTGCCGTTGACAGCGAATCGGTAGTTGCCGACGTACAGCGCAGAGGCGATCGCATCGCCGAGCACGCCGCGGGCCTGCAGCGGGGGCAACAGCATGCACGACATCGCTGCGGTGGCGATGAGCACCGTCGCCGCGGCCGGCAGTAGCCGGCGGGCCCGCGCGGCGTAAAACCTCGGCAGCCGAATACTTCCGCGCGTACTGACATCGCGCCACAACAGCCCGGTGATCAAAAAACCCGAGATGACGAAGAAGACGTCGACACCCACGAAACCGCCTGTGACACCGGGAAATCCCGCGTGGTAGAGCACCACCGCCAACACCGCGACGGCGCGCAGCCCCTCGATGTCCGCCCGGAACTCACGACGACGAACCGCGCGTGCCGACGTGCCGCGTCGGGGTGAGGCGGTGGGCGCAACGGTGTTCACTCGAGCAGCGATCTTGCCACGCGAACCGCAAAGTATGGGGAGGTCGACGGGCACGTCGCCTACGACGCCATCCACCTCAGTTCGTCGGGCAGATGGGCTCGCCAGAACGACTCGTTGTGGCCACCGGCCGAGAACCCTCCGGCGACGGGCCGACGTAGGCGCGCGACGAATTGCCTGCTGGCTGCGTAGAACCGGTCGCTGGTGCCGCAGTCCACCCGGATCGGGATCGACCCAAGCGCCGGTAGGCCGAACACCGTGTTCTGCACCCAGTCGTGATAAGTGTCGAAGGCGCCGTCGTCGGTGGCCAGATATGACGTCCACAGCGCCGGGCTCACCGCGCAGATCCCGGCGGTTCGCGCGGGGCCCAGCCGGGCGCCCAGCAGCAGCGCCCCATAGCCGCCCATCGACCAGCCGAGGAACCCGACGCGTGACGTGTCGAGGCCTTGCGCGGCAAGCATCGGCAACAGTTCGGTGAGTACCATCGCCCCGGAGTCCGCACCGGAAGCGCGCTTGTGCCAATAGGTGTCGCCGCCGTCCACGCTGATGACCGCGAAGGGCGGCATACCGGCGCCGGCCAGGCCGGCCAACGCCTCCGGTACACCCAGGTCCATCACGCTGGCGGCGCTGCCGCCTCGACCGTGCAGCGCGATGACGGCGGGCAGCGGCTGAGTTTGCCCGGGCGGACGGGCGATCGCCCAGTTCGTTTGGATACCCCCGCGAGCCGCGGAGATGAACGAGCCGGTGAGAACGGTCGGTGCCGCCGACGCGGCCGGTGCCGGTTCGGCGCGAGAAAGCGTCGACGGCAACAGGTTCGCCAACGTGTAGGTGCCGGCCGCCAAGCCGCCGGCCTGCAGCACCGACCGGCGTGTCACCTCCACCACACCGCAAATCATGGCAGCGACAGATCGGCTTGGCCGAAACACGTTTGCATCAAAGCGATCACAGTCTGGACACCCGCGGAATCGTCGGTCAAAGAGCCGGATCGACGATCTGCACCAGGCCGGCCGTCACCCCAGCGATGAACAGTCGGCCGGTCGCGGTGTCGACTGCGAGCGTGTAGGGGTTCTGAACGGTCGGCAGTCGCCGCACCTCACGGGGCGGGGATCGGGCCATGTCGTAGCCCATCACCTCGTTGGTCCCCGACGATGCGACCCATAGCCGGTCGCGCGTGGTGTCGTAGGCGATCCCATACGGACCACCGGTCTGCGCGATGCTGCCAACTTCCTGCGGTGACGGCCGGGGCAAGAAGACGCGGATGGTGTCGCCGCGCGTATCGATGGCGATCATCCGGCCGTGCCGATCGGCAATGAGGTGCGTCGGACCGGCGCCCGCGGGTGTCGATCCGACGACGCTCAAGCTCGCGGTGTCGTACACCGTCAGATTGTTCTCGCGCACGTCCAGCATGCCCATCGACTCGCCGACCGCAGCCAGCCCGGCGGGTTGCACACTGTCGGTGAACACCTTGACGATCCGCTCACCGCGCAGGACGGCGACGGATCCGCCTGCTTCGTTTGCGACGAAGACGGCGCCATCGGGTGCCTGAGCCGCGTCGTGGGGACTGCTACCGGTAATGATCTGATGCTCGGGCCGGCCGCTCGGCAGCTCGACGCGGACCAGAGCGTTGGCGCTTTCCACCGGCACCAGCACAGGCCCGCCGGGTGCGCCGAGCTGCAGGTGCCGCACGACGCCCGGAAGCGCCGTTCGGCCGATGATCGCGCCGGTGTCGGCGCTGAGGAGGACCAGCTCGTTCGGGTCCCGTTTGGCTACCGCCACGGTGCGAGTCGTCGCGTCGACGACGATGCCTTCGGGCGCCGCGCCGACGGGGACTGTCCGGCCGGGGATCGGATTGCGTTGCGGCGGAGCCGACTGCGGCTCGGCGGGCGGTGGCAGACCATCGGCCGATGGGTGGCTGCCCCCGGTCGGGACACCAGATGGCAGCAATCCCGTGGTCGTGGCCGGCGGTCCGGAATGAGTCGGTTCAGCGGCTCGCACACCACACGCCGACAGCATCACCACGGCGCAAACGGCCAACTGCACGCAGCGTCGCATCGACATTGGGAGCCAATACCCGTTTGGGCCCGGGTTATCGCCTGGCTCGGTTCATACGGAGTTGACCAGCAGTGATGGGTGCTCGCGACGTGCCCCCGTTAAAGTACGGATATGCGCAGAGCGTTCGGGTACGCAGTCGTCGTGATGGCGATGGCGGCGCCTGCAGCCGCCCCGGGCCTCAGCCGGGCCGCGGTCGCACCGTCGCACGACCATGCGGTGATCGCGAGCGTCGAGCCGCCGGCAGGCCACGTCGTTGGTGTTGGGATGCCGGTGACCGTGCGGTTTTCGAAGCCGGTCGTCGACCGCAGCGCCGCAGAGCAATCCATTCGGATCGTGTCGCCGGCGAACACCCAGGGACGATTCACCTGGCTGAACACGAATGCCGTGCAGTGGGTTCCGAGCGAATTCTGGCCGGCGCGCAGCCGCATCCACATTCTCGGGACGGACTTCGCCACCAGCTTCGACACGGCGGCGGCCGTCGTCAGCGTCGCCGACATCTCGGCGCACACTTTCACCGTGAGCATCGACGACCAGGTTGCCCGCGAGATGCCTGCCTCGATGGGCAAGGCGAAATATCCCACCCCCGTGGGTTCCTTCACCGCGCTGGAGAAGCAGCGTCGCGTCAAGTTCGACTCCCGCACGATCGGGATCCCGCTGGACTCACCGGAGGGCTACCTGATCAACGGCGAGTACGCCGTGCGCGTGACGTGGGGTGGGGTCTACGTGCATTCGGCCCCATGGTCGGTGGGCTCACAGGGCTACGCGAACGTCAGCCACGGGTGCATCAACCTGAGTCCCGCCAACGCGGCGTGGTACTTCGACACCGTCAGGATCGGTGACCCGATCATCGTGCGGGCGTAGCTGCCTACGTCGGCAGCCGGTCGCCGTGCAGACTCTTAGCCGTCGGCGACGTGACGACGATGGCCGGATCAGGCGACGTCCGCAATATCCGGTCCGCCGTTCCCGAGCTGGTGACGGTGAACCAGTAGTGCTCGTTTTTGAAGTGGTGCAGCCGGTGGTGCCGCCACACAGCGCGGTAGAGCCCGGTTTTCGGCTTGTAATCGCTGTGGATGAGATAGTGCGTCCACTCGTACCCCAGTCCGAGCACGGTGAGAAACGCCAGGAAGGTCAGCCCCAGTCCGACACGCGGAAATGCCAGCAGCGCAATGGCAATCGCCAGCGGCAGCACCCACAGCAAGGACTGCCAGGGGATGAAGATCGACGGCACATCGCGCGGATCGACGTGATGCTCACGGTGCTTGCGGGCCAGCAGCGGATCAACCTTGACTCCACCGATGCGGCGCGGGCGCCAGTGCAGGATGCCGACGTGAATCATCCACTCGAAGAACGGAAACGCGGCGATCATCACCACCGGCACCACCGCGTCGGTGAGCTGCCAGTCACCGACCGCGACGCGCGCGACGAACGCGGCCACAAGTGTCGCGGCGATCATCCACGGGGACGGGTGCTTCCAGAACCGACGGCCGGCATCTGACAGCGTGAACACAGCGATGCGGGTCGTGGTGGTCATCGGTGTTCCTCCAAGCTGCTCAGCGCGCTGATCAGTGCGACGGTGGCAGGTTCCAGCAGCTCTCGTGCAGCGCTCGCGGCGCCGCCCGCGTCGCCCGCGACGATCGCGTCGGCGACCCGGCGGTAGGCATCCGGTCGGCCGACCTCGCTTTGCATCACGGTCGCCAGCGCCGGCAACGCCGGCTCGTATGCCGCACGAAGGGTGTTGTACATCAACCGGAACACGATCGAGTCGGCACCGTCGACGACGTGGTCCCAGAACGCCAGGGCAGCGCGCTGGCGTTCGATCGGGTCGTTCTCGGCCTCCAGCCGACGAACCGAATCATCCAGCAGCGCCGCCAAATCCGGCCGCCGGCGCAGGGCGGCCAACTCGGCGGCCTTGGGACCGTTGTGCAGGCGAGCCTCCAGGATGCTTCGGGCGACAGCGAGGTCGAGTTCACCCGACCGCAGCAGCAGGCTCGGCAGCAGATCAAGCCCGGCATGCCTGCGGAAGTCACGCACCGTGGTCGAATCGCCTTGGCGCACTTCGACCAGACCGGCCGCCGACAACCGCTTGAGCGCCTCACGGACCGCCGGCCGAGACACCCCGAGCACCTCGGCCAGTCTGCGCTCGCTGGGCAGGGCCTCCCCGGGCTGCATTTCGCCGCTGAGAACCTCCGAGACGATCTGCTCGAACACGTCCTCGGGTACCGAGCGGCGATTGACAGGTTGCAGCCCCATGGAGGTCAGAGTGCACGCCAATCGCGCCAGACGTCAAGTGGTCAGACCAGTAACGGACCCACCGCCGCCGCTTCGGTGGCGACCGGTAGGCTCAGCCGACGTAACTGAACGAACGAGCTGGTTCCGGCGCAAACCTTCGGGACCGCACGAGGTGCGAACTGGACACGGTACTCGGTCTTTCGATGACCCCGACGACAGTCGGCCTGGTTCTCGTCGACGGTGAGGGTGCCGACGGCGAAATCATGGAGCACGACGGTTTCGACGTCCCCACCCGGCGGGGTGCGGCCGCGATCAGCACATCCGACTATGTGGCTGGTGCGATGTCGCGGACCCGGGCGATGGCGACCGGTCGTCGACCGCACGCCATCGGCGTGACGTGGAGCGAGGAGTCCGAGTTCGCGGCGTCGCTGCTGCTCAAGTCGCTGACCGACGCCGGGTTCAACAACATCGTCGCCGTGCGCTCTCCGGAGGCCGGGGAGGCGTTGGCGCGGGGAATCGGACACGCGGTGGGCTACGAGCAGACCGTTGTCTGCCTGCTTGAGCCCGAGACGGTGGTGGTGTCGATGGTCGACACGCACGACGGGGCGGTGCAGACGGTCAGCCATCACGAACACGACACCGACGCCGAATTGATCGACTGGCTCATTCGGGTTTTCGACGTCAACGACTGGCGTCCTGAGTGTCTGATCGTCGTGGGACCCGACGCCGATCTCGCCGCGCTGGTGAAACAGCTCGAGGCAGCCCTCGACCTGCCGGTGTTCGCGCCACCAGAGGCCGAGTTGGCGCTGGCTCGTGGCGCCGCGCTGGCGTCGGCGCACAACCCCGAGTTCACGTTCGACGACCGCGACACCGACGAGCCCGATCCCGCGCCCCGCCGGTCGTGGCCGCTGCCGTATACCGCCGCGCTGACCCTGCTGGCGGTCGGCGTCCTGGCGTTCGTCGTGTCGATCGCGTTCGCGGCGGGGCTCCGGCTGACGTCGGACAGCGGCACGGGCACCGCCCCCGTGCAGCGGCCGACCGTTACCCGGCCAGCGTCCCGCCCGGTCGCCGAAGCGATATCCCCGTCGGCCGTGCCGCCCGTCGTGGTCGCACCGCCGGTGCCGGAGCCAACTGCGACCCCGGAAGACCAGGTCACCGTGCCCGAGGACACGTCCGCCGACGTGCCGCTGGCATCCGCTGCCGCTCCCGCACCGGCGGCCATGCCTGAGCCCGAATTCGTGCCTCCGCCGCCTGTTCCCGACGCGCCCCCACCCACGGTGTCGGATGCCAAACCACCGCTGTTGACCCGGATCCTCGGCCACATACCAGGCCTGCACGACGACCCGCCGCCTGCGACGACGGCACCGCCCGCGCCGTAAGTCACGCCGAAAGTGGGGGCAAATGCCCCAGGCGCGGATGCGGGCAACCGCGCGAGCATCGGATCATGACCACGTCAGTTGCACCCGGTGAAGCCGCCACCGCCGTCCTCGAGCACCCGGTGATCCCGGCCGGAGACGACGAACGTTTCGTCGGTTACGGCGTGATGGGGCTCCCGTTCGCCAGCGGGCATTATCTGGCGCTGCGCCACTTCCCGGCGGCGACGTTCGGGGCCGCATACCGGTCCGTATGGCACCGCGATCCTTTCGGGCAGTGGACGTTCTACGCCACCACGCCCGGGTCGCAAAGTTGCGCAAGCTATTTCAGTGCGGCCCCGGTCGGCGTCGTGCAGTGCGACATCGACGTGGACTGGATCTCGCAGTGGTCGCTGGCGGTTCGGATACCGGGACTGCTCGAGTGGCAGGTCGTCATGGCCGCGACACCGGCCACCCGCCTCATGAGCCGCGTCGGGCAACGTCTTGCCGAGTGGGCGTGGACCACCCGGACGGTATCGACCGTGATGAGTCGCGTCGCCGGGCCGCTGCTGGGCGCCGGACGCGTACGGCTGTCCGGAACCGCACCCAATGGCCAACGATTCCTGGTCGCGCCCCGCACGTTGTGGGCGGTGACGGCCTCGCAGGCCGCCGCAGCGGGGCGTCTTCGTGTTGGGCCATGGCCACTTCGAGACATTCGACCCGCAACACCACGTGCTGCCCGGACAATCGGGGCATAGCCTCGCAACCGGCGCTTGACGCTGCACCGCCGGCCCGACTGCCGACCCGTGCCGAATTGCTTGCAGCGCTATCGGTGGCGATCGACCTCGGACTGGGGCAGCCGGCGGAGCACATGCTTCGGTCGGCGCTCATCGCGACCAGGATCTCCGACCGCCTTGGGCTGGCCCAAACCATTCGGGACACAACCTATTACACGACGCTGATCATGTGGATCGGCTGCCACGCCGACTCGCATGAATAGGCGCGTTGGTTCGGCGACGACATCGCGGTGCGGCACGACTCATACCTGGTCGACTGGTCCGGCGTGCCCTACTGGAACTTCTTGCTGCGCAAAGTCGCTCGCGGTGAACCGGTGCTGCGCCGGCTGTCCGTCACGGCCACGTTGTTGCGCAACGCGCGGGGACACCTGTCCCGGTTGATCCACTCGCACTGCATGTCAGCGGGACTGCTGGCGGAGCGGATCGGCGTGGGATCGGATGTCCAAGCGGCGCTTGCCTTCACCTTCGAGCGCTACGACGGTGGCGGCCTACCCGCCGGTGCGCAGGGCGGTCAAATTCCGCTGGCAGTGCGGGTCGCGCAACTGGCCGACATGGCAGAGTTTCACCACCGCAGCTATGGCCTCGAGGGAGCCGTCGCGATGGCGCTCAGCCGGCGCGGCGGCCAGTTCGACCCACAAGTCGTGGATGCGTTCGTCGGCGATGCCGAGCGCATTCTGGCCGGACCGCCGACCGGAGACGCGTGGCGGGCAGCGCTGCAGGAAGCGCCCGATCGTCACCAACAGCTCGACGAGCAGTCGCTGGACGACTTGCTCATCGCCCTCGGTGACTGCGTCGACCTGAAATGCCCGTTCACCATCGGCCATTCGCGAGTGGTCGCCCAGCTTGCCGGCGACGCGGCCAAAGCAGTCGGCCTGGACGCCGACACGGTGGCACTGACCCGACGTGCCGGACACGCGCACGACCTGGGCCGCATCGGCATCTCCAGCAACATCTGGTCGAAAGCAGGCCCGTTGACCGCCGCGGAATTCGAGGGGGTGCGATTGCACCCCTACCTGACCGTGCGGATCCTCAACCAGGTGCCCGGCCTCGGTCAGCTGGCGC
>Ga0055451_10000017_pt1 | contig 50656 bp, 47 predicted proteins | sample China_Galinas_PW_3_FD_57745 | JGI IMG/M metagenome (GOLD analysis project Ga0055451, IMG submission 57745) | Wetland microbial communities from San Francisco Bay, California, USA, that impact long-term carbon sequestration - China_Galinas_PWB_D2 | ecosystem: Environmental > Aquatic > Marine >... | reverse complement strand
GCCACCCGGGCCACGGTATCGATGATGCCCTTGTCCTCAAGGACATTTTTCTTGAGTTCGATGGACTCGCCTATTGCCTGTGATATCCTGTCCAACCTCGCACGCTCCTTATCGGTTAGAATTTCGAGCCGCTTGCCTTCGCCCGGGTATTTTAGCATGTGGCGGGCGGTTTTGACCGCACCTGCGCTTTACCGTGATTAGTTATAAATGTTACTATATACGGTGAATAATACGGACTTATATAGGCTTGTGTCGCTGATACGGCACGCCGAGCTCAAGATTGTCGAGGTCTATCCCACCGACATAATGCAGACTCCCGTGCACCTGAGCATCGGGCAGGAGTCAATCGCATCGGCGCTTTGCGCGCACCTCAACCACGACGATATCGCCTACGGCACCCACAGGGGGCACGGCATCTACTTGGCCAAGGGTGGAGACCTGACGGGTTTTTACGCGGAGCTCCTGGGCCGCGTTGACGGATGCTCCGGAGGCTACGGCGGCTCGATGCACCTCATAGACCGTTCGGCGGGCTTTTACGGCACCTCATCGATAGTGGGGGGTGCAATACCGATTGCGGTGGGCGCGGCCATGGGCATCAAGGCCCCGAGGGTGGCGACTGTGCTTTTCGGGGACGGCGCATCGGACGAGGGTATTCTCTATGAGTCGCTGAACTTCGCCAAGCTCAAGGACCTGCCAGTGATATTCGCATGCGAAAATAACCGCTACTCCATCTACACGCATGTCAGCCACCGACGCGCCGCCGAGCCGCACAAGATAGCCGAGGCGTGCAACATAAGGACCGTCCATGTGCCCATCGAGATATCCAACGACGTGGTGGCCCTGCACGAACACCTCAGGGAGCACGTCGAATATGTCCGCGGGGGCAACGGCCCGCTCTTTGTCGAGTGCGAGACCGTCCGCGCCGTGGACCATCACGGCGGGGGAAGCGACGTCGAGAAGGGCATGAGGCCCAGCGAAGAGGCAGACCTCGCGCGCGAGCACGACCCGCTCGAGGTGGCCCGAAGACAGCTCGATCCCGCGACGGTGAAAGCGATAGACGAGGAAGTCCTGAAGACGATAGAGGAGGCCTTTGAGGCCGCCATGAAGAGCAAACCCGTTCACATAGAGGTAGATTATGAGCAACTGGGGAACAACCCCTTCGGTTCCTGACGTACTGCCCGATAGCGGGCGTATGAGCACCTACAGCGAGGCCATCTACGAAGCCACGAAGCTGGCGCTCGATGCCGACAGCTCGGTGAGGATCTTCGGCGAGGGCGTGGCCGATCCGCTCGGAAGCTACGGCACCACGCGGGGATTCCACGAGGAGTTCGGCTCGGAGGTATCGTTCGACGTGCCCATCGCCGAGGGTATAATCACCGGTATGGGCGTGGGAATGGCCATGGTGGGGCTCAGGCCGATAATGATACACCCCAGAAACGATTTCATGCTCCTGGCGCTCGATCAGATATGCAACCACGCTGCCAAATGGAATTACATGTATGCGGGTAAGTCGCCTCTGCCAATGGTCGTGCGCAGCGTATCGTGTCGCGGATGGGGCAGTGCGGCCCAGCACTCGCAGGCCATTCACGCAACACTCGCTCATTACCCTGGCCTTACGGTACTCGTTCCGTTTACCCCGATGGACGCCAAGGGATTTCTCATGTGGGCCGCGCTCAAGTCTCAGGGCCCCGTGGTGATAATGGAGAACAAGGGGCTCTGGAAGCTCATGGGCGAGGTGCCCGAGGGCGAGTACTTCTCGGAGCCAGGCCAGCCACAGGTGTTAAGGGAAGGCAGCGACATGACGATGGTGGGCATCTCGCAGGGCAACCTCGACGCGCTCGTCGCGGCGGGCAAGCTCGCCGACGAAGGCATCTCGGTTGAAGTCATAGACGTGCGGTCGCTCAAGCCTCTCGACGTTACGATGATTTGCGAGAGCGTGAAGAAGACGGGCCGCCTCATGGTAATTGACCCAGCGCCCAGGCTCTTCGGCTCGGCCGCGGAGGTAATAAGCCGCGTGATGGAACTCGTGCCGGTTTCGGCATTGAAAGCCTCACCGGTTAGAGTGGCGCTTCCTGATACCCCCGTGCCGGCGTCTTCGGAATCAACTTATTTCTTTACTCATGAGCAGATCGTAAAGCTTGCGAAAAAGCTCATGGCGAAATAATCCTGGAAATATAAAAGCACCAAGGAGGATACACAGATAATGAACATACTCGTAACCGGAGCGGCTGGATACCTCGGCTCCATAATGGTCCCGGAGCTTCTGAGGCTGGGGCATAAAGTAGCGGTGGTGGACAACTTCATGTTCAACCAGGCATCGCTTCTGGAATGCTGCAACGACGACAATTTCAAGGTAATAAGGGGCGACGCGCGCGACAAGGACCTAATGAAGGGCCTCATGAAGGACGCCGACGCCATCTTCCCGCTCGCCTGCCTCACGGGCGCGCCGCTTTGCAAGAAGGACCCGGTTGGCGCACAGACCATAAACTTCGACGCCATCAAGATGCTCCTCGATATGAGGAGTAAGGACCAGGTGTTCATATTCCCAACCACAAACAGTGGCTACGGCGTTGGAGAGGAGGGGATCTACTGCACCGAGGAGACCCCGCTTAACCCCATATCCATATACGGACAGCTCAAGGTGGAGCTCGAAAAGATACTGCTCGACGCGGGCAACTGTATCACCCTGAGGCTTGCGACGGTCTTTGGCGCAAGCCCCCGCATGAGGCTCGACCTTCTGGTGAACGATTTTACTTATCGCGCAGTCTTCGATCGCTTCATAGTGCTCTTTGAGAGCCACTTCAAACGTAATTACATCCACGTGCGCGACATCACGAAGGCATTTGTGCATTGCCTGGATAACTTCGACAAGATGAAGAACGAGCCCTACAACGTCGGCCTGAGCGACGCGAACCTCTCGAAGTGGGAGCTCTGCGAGGAGATAAAGAAGCAGGTCCCCGATTTCTACTTCGTCGAGGCCAAGGTGGGCGAGGACCCGGACAAGCGCAACTACATCGTGAGCAACGAAAAGATAGAGGCCACCGGCTTTAAGCCCGACTACTCGATTCAGAGGGGCGTGGCGGAGCTCCTCAAGGCGTTCCAGGTGATAAAGAGGAACCAATTCGCAAACGTATAGCGAGGCGTGAAGGCGGGACATGGGCGACAGGCTTGACTTACTTCTAATAAACCCCGGCAACTGGTCGGCTATATACGGGCAGGTCGGAAAACTATCCTGCATCGCCCCGCCGCTGGGCATCGGCCTCATCGCCTCGGTGGTAAGGGACAGGGGATTCAGCGTCGAGATAATAGATGCCGAGGCCATGAACCTGAGCCCCGAGCACGTGGGCGACATGGTTGCAGAAAAGAACCCACTTCTTGCCGGCGTCTCTGCCTTTACTCCGAAGATGACCGCCGCCACCGAGACCGTGCACTTCATCAAGCAGAAGGCCCCGCACGTCAAGACCATAATGGGCGGCCACCATCCGGCTGCCCTCCCCGAAAAGACCCTCCTCGAGACTGAGGTGGATTTCGTCTGCGACTCCGAGGGCTACTACCCAACGGCGGGACTGCTCGAGGTTCTGAGGACGGACCCCGGGGCCGGTGAGGTCGCGGTCGAGGGCATTTGCTATAAGAAAGACGGCAAGGTTATTAAGAACCCCCCGGCACCGCTCGTGAAGGACCTCGATGAGCTGCCGTTCGTGGCCTGGGATATGCTGCCCATGGACAAGTACAGGGCCCACAACTGGCACTGCTTCGGCTTCGACAGCAGGGAGCCCTATGCGGTGGTATTCAGCAGCATGGGCTGCCCGTTTAACTGCTCCTATTGTTCGGTTAACGCCGTGTACGGACGCAGCGGCTTCAGGACGCGCAGTCCCGAAAACTTCGTGCAGGAAATTGACATGCTTGTCAGCAAATACGGGCTCAAGCATGCCGAGATAGTGGACGACACATTCACCGTAAACAAAAAACGCGTCCACAGGATATGCGACCTCCTCATAGAGGGAAACTACGGAGTGAACTTCTGGGCCTATGCCCGTACCGATACGGTGGATCCCCCGCTGCTCGATAAGATGAAGCGGGCGGGCATAAACTGGGTGGCCTATGGGTTTGAGAGCGGAAGCGAGCTCGTCAGGCAAGGCGTACGCAAGGGGCAGAAAAAAATATGGGACGCCGTGAAAATGACGTACGACGTGGACATGAGCATAATCTCGAACTTCATATTCGGCCTCCCCGACGACAACCTCGAGACCATGCAGGAGACCCTGAACCTGGCCAAAGAGATAAACGGCGAGTACGCTAACTTTTACGCGGCCATGGCTTATCCCGGCTCCGAGCTATACAGGCAGGCGGTGCGTGAAGGATGGAGGCTGCCCGACGACTGGCCGGGCTACTCGCACTACGCATACGATACGTTGCCGCTTTCCACGAAATATCTGAGCGGCCCGGAGGTGCTCAGGTTCCGCGACTATGCTTTTAACGAATACTACACGAATCCAAAGTACCTCGAGAAGGTCAGGAAGAAGTTCGGCCCCGAGGTCGAGGAGCAGATACGGAACATGACGAAGATAAAGCTAAGACGAAAGTATCTTGAAGAGGGGGATAAATGATCATATCGAAGACGCCGTTCAGGATGTCGTTCTTTGGCGGCGGGACGGACTACCCCGTTTATTACCGCGAGCATGGGGGTTCCGTGCTTGCCACGACATTCGATAAATACTGCTACATCACATGCCGGGTGCTCCCACCATTTTTCGAGCACAAGCACCGGGTAGTTTATTCGAGAATAGAGAATGTCAAGAGCATAGACGACGTCGAGCATCCCTCGGTCAGGGCGACGGTGAAATTCATGAACGTAGAAAAGGGACTCGAGATACATCACGACGGCGACCTCCCGGCGCGGACCGGCCTTGGGTCGAGCTCGTCGTTCACCGTGGGTTTGCTGCACTCGCTGTATGCGCTCAGAGGTGAGATGCCATCGAAGATGAAGCTCGCCACCGAGGCTATCCATGTCGAACAGGACATTATAAAGGAGAACGTGGGCTCGCAGGACCAGGTCTCCGCCGCGTTCGGAGGATTCAACCTCATCAGGTTTGAGACGGACAATACCATCCAGGTCAGCCCGGTAATAATCAGCCGCGAACGGCTGCAAGAGCTTCAGGATAGCATAATGCTGTTTTTCACCGGGTTTTCGAGGTTCGCCTCCGACATAGCGAAGGATCAGATCAAGAGTACACCGAAGAAGAAGGTGGAGCTCGGTACAATGCACCAGATGGTCGAGGAGGCGATGACGATACTCAATAGCCCCAAGACCGACATAGGCGAGTTCGGCAAGCTACTGAACGAGTCATGGAAGCTTAAACGCGGCCTTACGAAGAGTATAACCACCGACTTCGTGGACGACATGTACGAGACCGCCATAAGGGCCGGAGCGCTGGGCGGCAAGCTTCTTGGCGCTGGGGGCGGAGGCTTCGTGATAGTCTTCGCGCGCAAGCAGGACCAGCCTAAGATAGCTGAGAAGCTCGGTCACCTCCTCAGGGTTCCGTTCAAGTTCGAAAACACCGGCAGTCAGATAATCGTCTACCAGCCAAACGCGCTTTACTGAGAAACTCATGCTGCGGCCAGCCGACATAGACGTAGTCATCATCTGCGGGGGGCTCGGCAAACGCCTGAGGTCTGCCGTGGCAGACAGGCCGAAGCCAATGGCCGAGATTGGCGGAAAACCCTTCCTCGAGATACTCATCGACTACGTTGCGGGATTCGGTTTCAGGCGTTTTGTGCTGTGCACTGGGTACATGGGAGAGATGATAGAGGAGCACTTCAGGGGGCGCAAGAACCTGGAGTTCGTATTCTCCCGCGAAGACAAACCGCTCGGTACGGGCGGGGCTCTGAAGCATGCCGAGGCAGCTATAGAAAGCCCGCATTTCCTCGCCATGAACGGCGATTCCCTCTGCAATATGGACATGAGGGCGTTCCTTGATTTCCATGCCTCGCACGGCTCGGCTGTTTCGCTTGCGCTGGTTGAGCCCAAGCAGGGGGCCGAGTACGGGGCGGTTGCTATAGACAGCGCCGGCAGGGTAACGAGCTTCACGGAAAAGAAGGCCGCATCGGCGTACATCAACGCGGGTGTGTACGTTTTCTCGCACGGGGTGCTTGGCATGATCCCCAGGGGCGAGGAATACTCGCTTGAGTACGGGCTGTTCCCGTCGATGATGCTTGCGCGCGGGGTGTACGGATACGTGACAGGCGCGGAACTCATCGACATCGGCACGGCCGAGAGATACGCAAAGGCCCGCGATCTTCTGGGCAGGATGATAAGGGGGCGCGACGGATGAGGCGGGTCTACCTGTCTTCTTCGTGCCTGCGGGGCGAGAGAATCGGCGATGTCGTAGAAACACTCGCCCGCGCCGGAGTAAAGGATATAGAGCTCTCGGGCGGGACTTCGCACTACGAATCGATAGTTGATGACCTTCTGAGGCTCAAGGAGGAGTACGGGCTTCATTATCTCGTCCACGGATATTTTCCGCCGCCCATGGAGGATTTCGTAATTGACCTTGTGCGTGGACGGGAGAGGGCTATGGAGTTCATTGGCGGCGCGCTGGAGACGGCAATGAGGCTCGGCTGCGACATGTACTCAACCCATGCCGGCTTTACGGTGGACGTGCTGCCACTTACCAGGGGCGAGACACTTGCCGAGCAGTCCCCCGTAGATAAGCGTGAGGCAACGGAAATCTTTTATAATAATATCCAGTCCATAATGGACCTTATCGTGGGGCCCGAGGCAAGGTTCGCGGTGGAAAACATGTATCCCCTCATGGGAAGGGCCGATTACTCCATAGTTAGCTCACCCGAGGAGATACTGGAGTTCCTGGAGTTCTCCCGGAGGTGGCCCAACCTGGGTCTCCTTCTCGACCTCGGGCACTTGAACCTGGCGGCCGCGGTCGGGGGCTTCGATAAGGGGGTGTTCGTAAGAGACGTCATCCGTAAGTACGGGGACCGGATATTCGAGATACACATATCCGAAAACGACGGCAAGGCTGATTCGCACGATATCCCGGGCGAAGGCTCGTGGCAGCTTGAAGTCGCGGGAGGGGAAGTCCTTAGAGATGTGCCGGCCACTTTTGAATGGCGGGGAGAGGATATCGCAACGGTAACAGAACGCTACGGGGAGCTTTTGAAGAGCCCTGTGTTTGCTTAACAACCCGAGGAGGCATGGATAAAAGATGAAGATTCCTTTCGGTACGCTATCAGTTACGCCCAGAGCGAAAGAGCTTATAATGGAGGCGCTTGAGGCGAACCGCCTCTCAAGCGGAAAGCTCGTCAGGGAGTTCGAAAAGAGGTTCGCCGAGGTCACAGGCACGAAGGAGGCAGTGGCGGTGAGCACCGGCACCGACGCCGACGCGCTGGCCCTTCGGTGCTCTACGATTTCGGCGCCCATCGGGGAGACGAGATAATCGTTCCGGCTCTCTCGTTCGTAGCCACGGGCAACGCGGTGCTGCAGGCGGGGTTCACGCCGGTCTTCGTGGACGTGGAGCGTGAGACGCTGAACATAGACGCCAGCCGCATCGAGGGCATGATAAACGACAAGACCCGCGCCATAATGCCGGTGCACCTGATGGGCAAACCCGCCGACATGGACGCCATCAACGAGATAGCCCAGAGGCACGACCTTTATGTGATAGAGGACGCGGCCGAGGCCCACGGCGCCCAGTACAAGGGCAAGAACGTTGGCACCCTCGGTCATATGGGAGCCTACAGCACATACGTGGCTCACATTATAAGCACCATAGAGGGCGGTGTAGTCACTACCGACAACGAGGACTTCGCCGAAGTGCTGCGCTCTCTGCGCTCCCACGGGAGGGCCTGCAAGTGCAAGTCGTGCGTGCTCAATGTCACGTCCGGTTCCTGCGACAAGCGTTTCAAGTACAGGGAACTCGGGGATATAAGGTTCATATTCGAGCGCGTCGGGTACTCGGCCAAGATGAACGAGCTCGAGGCCGCTGTGGGCCTCGGCAACCTCGATATGTTCGACGAAATATTGGAGAGACGGAGGAAAAATCTCCTATATCTCATAGAAGAGTTTAAGGAATTCGACCCTTACCTGGCCACCATAAAGGAAGAGCCACACGAGAAGATCGGTCCCCACGGCCTGCCGATTATAGTGCAGGAGGCGGCGAAGTTTACCCGTGACGACCTCGTGAGGTTCCTCGAGAAAAATGAGATAGATACCCGAAACCTTTTCCAGTCCATGCCTACACAGTGCGTGGGGTTTGCTTATCTCGGGTACGAGTGCGGCCAGTTCCCCAACGCCGAGTACATGGGTCTGCACGGGTTGCACATAGGTGTGCACCAGGACCTCGGGCGCGATGAATGCGAATACTTCCTTGACAAGGTCGCCGAGTTCCTGGAGCAGAACGTCTGAGCATCAGGCGGTTGATAGATGTCTGAAGAAGTCCGTTCATCCCTTAGGACCGCCGTAAGGGGCTCGGCACTGCTTTTTGCAAGCAGCGCTGCGAGCCTGGTGTTGTGGTTTGTCATCAAGATATGGATCGTCCGGAACATCACCCAGGCTGAGTTTGGTGTCTACGCCCTTGCGCTGACCGTGCTTGCAGTTCTAACGGTGATTGCGAGCCTTGGCATGATAGAAGGCGTGACCAGGCAGATATCGGTCGTACGCGGTGGGGTTGAGACAGGGAAGTTACACGGTATTGTAAAAAGCGCTATTCAGATAGCAATAATATCGAGCCTTGTGTTTGCCGCGTTGCTTTATTACTCATCGAACACGCTTGCTGAGCGGGTTTTCAATATGCCATTGCTTCAGCAGCCTCTGAATATCATATCCGTGGTATTGATCGCGACAGTTTTCCTGAACATATTGGTATCTATCTTTCGTGGATACAGCATGATGCGTGGGAAGGCTTTATATGATGTTTTAGTACCGCTAATTTTCATCATACTGTTATACATTGCGTTTACGATCGAGCATTCCGTCATTGCTATTATTTTTGCGTACCTCGGAGCCCAAATCCTGGTTCTTGTCGGGGGCTCTATTTACGCGGACAGGAAGTTAGACCTACGGCGGATAATGTTTGGCCGTACAGAGACCTGCCGGAAGGATCTGCTTGTATTTTCCTTGCCGCTCTTGGGCGCTGCACTCGCCAGCATGATAATGACGTGGACTGACACCCTGATGATCGGCTATTTCATGCAGGCTAAGGATGTTGGCGTTTATAGCGTTGGAGATTCGCTTGCCCGGCTTCTGATGTTTCCGTTAAGTATTCTGGGTTTCGTATTCATGCCCATTGCGAGTGAGCTATATGCGCGGAGCCGCATGCACGACCTTAAGAGGACGTATCAGGTAATCACTAAATGGGGGGTTATGGCGACGTTTCCGGTGTTTCTCGTGCTCTTTGCCTTCCCGAATATGACGCTTGGTTTCCTGTTCGGGGCACAATATGAGGTGGCGTCTCCTGTGCTGAGAATACTCTCTGTGAGGTTCATGCTATGGCTCTTGATGGGCATGAGCGGAATCCTGCTCACAGCTTTTGGCTCGACGAGGGTGATCATGTGGACTACTTTGACAGGGGCGGTGGCTAATATTACTCTAAACTATATCTTGATTCCAATTAGCGGTATTACGGGTGCGGCATTGTCGACTCTGATTTCAGCATTGGTAACGATGTTACTAAATCTATTTTTCATATTTAGGACAGGCAGGATTCACCCATTTACGTCTCATTACCTAAAACCTATTGCCTATGCCGTCATCATGGCGATTGCGATTTATGCCATAGCCAAGAGTGTCCCCCTTCATTTCTGGTTGCTGCCGATTTATTTTCTCCTTTTCATCGCAGGGTATCTGCTGTCGATTCTCCTGACTCACAGCATCGAGGCGGAAGATATCGATATGTTCGATGCGGTGGCGGCAAAGCTCGGGTTCGACTTGTCCCCCGTCAGCCGTATCCTTAGGAAATTCTCCCATGATTGAGTCTCTTCTGCTAAAATAACTTAATGGAAGAACACGTAGTATGGCATGAGGGTCTTGTAACTAAGCAGGACAGACACAGGCTTAACCGTCACCGGAGCTGCCTCGTGTGGTTCACTGGCCTTCCCGCCTCCGGAAAGTCCACGATTGCGCACCATATGGAGAAGGAGCTCTTTGACCGCGGCATAAGGGCATACGTCCTTGACGGGGACAATATCAGGCACGGCATAAACTCCGATTTGGGCTTCAGCCGCGAGGAGCGCAAGGAGAACCTCAGGCGTATTGCAGAGCTCTCGAAGCTTCTCGTCGATGCCGGCATCGTCGTTCTTGCCGCTTTTGTCTCCCCTTACCACGAGGACAGGGAGTTCGTGAGGGGCATACTGGGAGACGAGAGTTTTTTTGAGATCTACGTCAAGTGTCCGCCCGAGGTCTGCGAGCACCGTGATCCAAAGGGCCAGTACAAGAAGGCAAGAGAGGGCATAATCAAGAACTATACGGGAGTGTCCGCTCCCTATGAAGAGCCGGAAACCCCGGACCTTGTGCTCAATACCGAGGAGCTTGCCGTAGAGGATTCTGTAAAGAGCATCCTTGAGCTGTTGGACAAGAGGAAGTTCATCCTCCTGGTGTAAAACTATATCCATATCCTGATGCGCAATTTCGAAAATAACCTTCACGACAGTCTCGTTGCCATGGCCAAAGAGGCCGGCTATGCGGTACTTGACGTATATGATTCCACTTTCCATGTGGAGTACAAGTCCGACCGTTCGCCGCTTACGGAGGCGGACAAGCGCTCGCATGAGATAATAGCGGCAAGGCTCGGTGAGGTGAGCCCCGACACCCCGGTGCTTTCAGAAGAGGGCAAGGGGGTATCTTACGAAGATCGAATGAATTGGGAACGTTTCTTTCTCGTCGATCCGCTGGACGGGACCAAGGAGTTTATAAACAGGAACGGTGAGTTTACCGTCAACATCGCCCTCATCGAGGGCAACTCTCCGGTCCTCGGAGTCGTCCACGTTCCGGTACAGGGGGTGACATACTTTGCAGTCAAGGGCAAGGGCGCCTTCAGGCAGAAGGGCGATGGCGCTCCGGAAAGGATATCGGTCAGGGAGGCGGATAAGGACGGGCTGGTGGTGGTAGCAAGCCGTTCACATCCCTCGCCCGAGCTTGAGGTCTTTCTGTCCAAGATCAGGGTAAGGGAGAGGGTTTCAAGGGGGAGTTCACTGAAATTCTGCATCGTCGCAGAAGGCGGGGCGGACATTTATCCGAGGCTCGGCCCCACGTGGGAATGGGACACGGCGGCTGGGCACGCAGTTGTGGAAGAGGCCGGCGGAAGCGTGACGGATATAGAAGGCGAGCCGCTTCTTTACAACAAGGAGAGCCTTAAGCACGCGGGTTTCGTGGTTTACGGGGGTAGTCGAACCGAAATAAATGATCAGCTAAACCAGGCCTGAAACCACCCGGCGCCGTGTCTGGAGCTCTACGTACTACGTTAACTCCGACCCGTCAGTTGCTTAAAAAGCACCCAGGGCCAGTAGGCCAGCTTCCGTAGGCTTATAAATATTGACAGCCCTTTTCTGGTTATTATCTTGCGTTTAAGGTCCTCGATATCTACAGAGCTATACAGCCCGTATAGTGTGAATCTGCTTGCCGCGCCTATTGTTATGCCAGTCCTGTGTGGGACGCCGTAGAAGCGTCCTTTGTAGCGGATGATCTTGCACCCGCAGTAGTCGCTCTCGTACATGATTGGAGTATCGGAGAAATCCACGCCGTCAATCAACAGAGATCTCTTCCTGTACTTCTCTGCGTTTTTCGGAACCACGGAATCGCTGTCGTAACCAAACCACTCCATGAAGTCTTGAGGCAGGGACATGAACTTCTCAAGCGCTTCCGGCGGCATCTTCTTCCGCCCACCGATAGCGCCTTTAACAAAGGTATAGGAGTCGGGGTTGAAAACTTTCGCCCCGTATTCCTCCGGCCTGCCGGGCACATGGAGCTTAAGCTGAAGGGACCAGATGAGTTTACGCTGAATCTCGGCGTCACCGCCGCCTTTTTCGCCAATCAGCTCCTCAAATGATATCGGTATAACATTCGGAAATTCGAACCATGCGGCGTACTCGAGCATCCTGTCCCTGATGCTGCCCATAAGCCTGTCGTCCTGGATCCACCGCAGAAGCCTTTCCTCGAACTCCAGTCCGTAATAGTAGTTATAGAAAGCAGTCATGCCTCGCTTGTGCATAAAATTGGCCTCTGAGACAACGACGTCCATGGGGTTGCGGTACCCAAACAATGCGGGATAACGGTTGAAGGGGTGTTGTCTGTTGCCGAAGGGGACGGTTCTCTCCATCTCGATAAAGAAGTTCTTCGCCGAGGTGTGTGGGTCTGAACGGTTGAGGCAGTACCATGACCCGCCTCTTAGCTTTGCCGGCATTATGACGTCGCCTCTGTACCCCAATACGCGAGCGAGCTCAAAGAGCAGGTGGGTGCCAGACTTTGGGATTGAGATAATGAACAGCGGACGGTTATTGCAATAGTGGCTCGTAATCGGCGCGAGTATCTTTACGTCCTCGTCTATATAGGTCAGGAGTTTTTCGGACACCTCCTCGGCACTTAAGGTGCTGTCGAGAGTGACGTCCGGACTGAAATTAGCCAGTTCCGTAGAGTACGCCTTAGCGGTTGGCTTTACGAACCGTATTTCTGCCATAGCTTTTCAATCTCCGTATTTATGGGTGACAGCGAATCGGCAACCGCGTCCATCATGCCCCTGAGCATTTTCTCATCCTTTATCCCGGAGCGTTCTACCTCTACGTCGCGGCCGTCGTCGAGCTTGATAAAGTCATACTTGTCGGCCTTTATATTGGATTTGTTAAACGCAAAAGTCTGGAGGTCTTTGTCTCTGTGACCTTCATATAATACGCCACGTTTAACGCAGTCGCGCAACAGGACTTGGCTCTCGGTATAGTTGCTCTCGTCTATGTACTCTATCGGGTCATAACCTAAAGCCACCAGTATCTTGTCGAGCCCCTGATTCTTAATCATCTCGAGGTGTTCATTTATGAGGAACTCCCTCCAGTTGCCGATTCTTCCTCTCCAGTAATTGTGTTTGTGGTACTTGAAGTAGCTTCGGAAGCTGATGCTGTCCCACATCTTCTGCGCGTCTTCCTCTGTGATCTCTACACCGGCACTCTTGGCGATTCCAAGTATCGTATCGGCGGGATTCGATATCAAGTCCTCGAAACGCATTTGGTGATAAAGGTCTCTCACCATGAGATACTCGGTGAAATAACCCATCTGGACTTCAGACACGCCTCCGATGAAATTAATGTCCGAGAGCTTGTTGCGGCCAAGCTCCAAGCGCATGGTGGCTTCATCCTCATCGGGCAAGTTGCGCTGGATGTATTCGGACGCTATTGCATTTATGGAAAACATCGACGACACGATAATGTCGAGTGGATTCCTGACGGAAGAGTACCTCGTATTGGCGCCGAAAAACTGGTCATTGACCCAAGATGCCGGGTAATAATGGCTGTGCGCTACAAAGTCAACATCGAGCGCCTGTTTCGGCATTGATATGACCACCGACATGTCTCCCATTCCGCGTATGCCGATGTACTTTCTAATACTGCACTTCGATGCATCCTTGCGGCTTAACCACTTTGGCCCACCGGTTAAGGAGTGGAACTCGCCGCTTATGAACAGGTCCGAAGGCTTTATGCCGACGTCGTTAATGAAATAGTTGAACAGGGTGTCGCGGAACCCCACGGAAGCGTGCGACAGGTATTTGCGAAGCTCCTGGCGGAAACGACTCCTGTGCCATCTACCATGCCCGATGAGCATGTTGATTATCTTTATGAGCAGGGCAAATCCGCTACGCCCGGGCCCCACGACCAGGAATTTTATCTCGGGGGCATCTTTAGGATTGAGCCCGGCGACATCCTTCAACCTATATTTATAATATTCTGCCAGGTCGTATAATGTTGACATTGTATCCTCCTGGTAAGTATTTGAGGCTGTTTTAATATATCACATATTACAGTTTTTTCGGGCATTTAATATGCCGAAGCCATAGAAATAAAAGAATTAATCGGCAGGCTGCCACAATGTCACGCAGCTATAAGAGCAGCATTATCTGGTCGGGTGATATGCCTGCGTCGCGGAGCTCCTTCACGGTCACGTTATCTCCAAAATCGACATTGCACGCAACTAATATCGTTCCCGTGTAATCCTTAACTGTGTCGATGCTTTGGTGTCTGCTCGCAATTCTAAGGCCTGGAGACTCCGCCGTCATAATTTCAAATATGCGGGAAGCGGCCCCTGTCTTGTAAAGCGCGACTTCTTTTATATTTCTGCTCTCGAGTTCTTTAAGGCATTTTCGGCTTTTGTATACGACATAGCCGCCGTGAGACATGGTGAGGCTCCAAAAGGTTTTGATGAGCTTAATGATTCTGCCCGGAGAGAGCGTCTTGAAGTATTCTCTGTAATCCCAGAGCTGACCGGCAAATATCTGTATTAAAGGCAGTATAAGCTTCGTATACATGGGCAAATGTTTAAGATAGTAACTCTTGGTCGGAGGTCCGATCGCCGGCTGCGGAGTGAAATTCTTGTCCACATTCTCAATATTCCACTCTTCCTCTATAACTTCGGAAACAGAGAGTTCAACGAGCGCTTCCGTCGATGCCTGAAAGTCGGGCTCCAAACGAAGCTTTCTGACAGCGGGGTTTTCAGTGAGCGGAAGTGTGCGGCCCGTTCTCCTGATATCGAGCGCGGTCAGTGACAGCATGCGCCCGTCGTTAGGGCCGACAAAGTTTCCCGCCCCGGCCTCGCCCGGATGCCATAAGTGGTAAAGATACTCGGTCGGATGCCACATCAACTGTCGCCCGATATTCGCGAGTCTGATGGTTGCCTCGTAAAAACCGTTTACGTAACCGAGGTAATCGAAATGCTCGTCAATGCCGCCAATTGCAACAAGGTCGTCACGGCGCGCGCATAGGCATGCGCCATAATTATGAGTATGAATGGGGTCTACGTTTCCGAAAAAGCCAAGAGGTTTTCCGTCCAGTACCATATTGCCCTCGGTGCTTACTATATCTTCCACTGTCGGATAGTTAAATGGGTAGAATTTATGGTCCCAGCTCCTGGCCTGTTCCATGTGCATCTCGATATTCTTATTTTCTTCAAATGCATTAATTACGGTTTCCACGAAGTTAGACTTCATGATAGCATCCGAATCCGTGAGGCAGATAATTTCACCTTTGGCTACCGCGATGCCGACATTTTGGAGGATGTGCCTGTGGAAATATAAAGTCTCGGGGAAGCCCAGTGCTATCCAGACATCCACGGGAGGTTTGTCTGATTCCTTGATGCGCTTGTCGATCTCTTCGGCCCGTCTGCCAAAGAATTCTACCCAGATGACCTCGTAATCTTCTCGGCGCACGTTCTGGCGGCTGAGGTAGTCTAAAGTGTGAAAGCTGCCACGCACGGACCAGTCAAGGAGTATAATGCTGAGCTTGGGCTTCTCTCTGTGAGGATTCTCAAAAAATACTTTATATTTACTCACCATTGTTCTCCATGGGTTATTGTTAATATAGAACAAAGTTGAAGGCGAGTAAAATGACATCTTCAACTTCCAAATCGTATAGGTCTATACCATGACCAATATCGTTATATTTTAATATATTATGATAAACGAGCACAAATCCTTTGGATGGATAGAGTGGCATCTGATCATGCACATTGGGGTAAGGTCTTAACAGAAATGGAACCCCTTACAAAATAAGTAAATTAATTGTCACGCGCACAGTCTACAATATCATAACCAGAATGCTCGGCGGTCGGACGAGCCGCACATCTTCCGAGGCCGGGTGGAGCTCTACAGCCGAGGGCGGGATGTATAATATCTCCAAGGCCGCCCTGAACAGCTTGGGACATTCCATGGCCCGCGAATACGCCTCGAAATACTCTAAGGACGACATCCAGATGAATATCGTTGTGCCCGGAGAGGCCAGGACAGAGATGAATCAGGGCTCGGATGTAAGTCCCTATTCAGTTGTGAGCATTGTGCTGCTTCTTCTGTCGCATCCTCCGGGAGGGCCAAACGGGAGATTCTTTCACCGCGACGGCCGCCACCTTAAGTTTGCTTATACAATGCCAAATGGCAAATCTTTAAACTAAGCGTGTCGCGATCCGTAATAAAATGCTAAAATTTCGTCAATGGATATCTTAAGAAAAATAGCCTACTCGGTCATCTCGGCCTTCCGCTGGGCTCTGCCGGCTTCATTGAAGAGCTATATCAAGAACTACGCCGAGCTTAAATTCCAGCGTGGCTATGTCAAGACGTACAGCGAGAACAAGCCGCTTTTCGAGGAGCACTTCAGGAAATACCGTTTCTACGACGAGATGGAGGGCACGCTTAAAATCGGTCCGTCCTCTAAGGTGCTCGATGTCGGATGCGGGATAAGCACGGTGCTCCATTATGTGCCTGGCGAGAGGTTCGGCATCGACCCGTTGGCGGATGAGTACAAGAAGATATATTCCTACCCTGAAGGGATAACGCCCGTGTGCGCCGTAAGTGAGCGAATACCCTTTAACGAGGATTTCTTCGACGTAGTGTTCTGCACGAACGTGCTCGATCACGTTGACGACCCTGAAAAGACCGTGGACGAAGTGCTGAGGGTATTGAGGCCCGGCGGCTATTTCGTGCTCACCGTGGAGGTCTTCCCCCGGAAGATAACCAGAGACCCGGCCCATCCACACCTTTTCATGGAGGAGGACGCTCGGAGGCTCGTGAAGGACAAGTTCGAGGTGTTGATGGAGAGAAGCGGCCCCATGATGGAACTCGATACGCGCAATGACGGAACCCTCACGCTGGTGGAGAGCTCGCACGGGACGAAAGAGCTGGCGCTTCTTTTGAGAAAGCCTGCGCACCAGGCGGGTTAGTCCCTCAATTTTTGCAATTCATTTAACCGTTTATTTATACTTCTTATTGCATGGAAATTCTATTCGAGAACCAGTCGAGAAAACCTGAAGTAAGCATCGTGCTCCTTGACTGGTCGGTGCGCGAGAGCTTTCACATGCTTGATTATCTCGCGGAGCAGAACGTGCCCCGGGACCGCTACGAGGTCATATGGATAGAGTATTACGAAAGGCACGCCGGGGCTATCAGGGAGCGAATTGACGGGGCAACCGTTGACGGAAAGCCGTCGCCGGTAGACGTATGGTGTGTCATGGACATGCCGCGAAACATCCACTACCACAAACACCTGATGTACAATCTCGCACTGGTCATGAGCAGGGGAGACGTAGTATGCTTCTGCGATTCCGATGCCGTTGTGAAGCCGACGTTCATAGAGAGCATTGTGCGCTCTTTCGACGAGGACGGCAATATCGCGCTTCACCTAGATGAGCTCAGGAGCATCAACAGACGGTTCTATCCCTTTAACTACGCCTCCATAGATGAGATAGAGCGTTCCGCCGTAAACTTCGTCCAGGGTAAGACCACGGGCCTGATAGACAAGGTCGACCCGTTGCACACCCTCAATTACGGGGCTTGCATGTGCGCGAAGAGGGGCGACCTGATCGCAATAGGCGGGGCGGACGAGCACATGGACTACCTCGGGCATGTCTGCGGTCCCTATGAGATGACGTTCAGGCTCGTAAACTATGGCAGACGCGAAGTGTGGCACCAGAGCGAGTGGCTTATCCACACATGGCATCCGGGGCAGGCAGGAGGAAGCGACTATGCAGGCCCTCACGACGGCATAAACATTTCCTCAACCGCCCTCGATGCTCGCAAGAACGGACGTATTCTACCGCTGAAGGAGAATCCCGCAGTCCGTAAGCTCCGCGAAGGGGTGGAGGTGTCCGACCTGACAGAAGCGCTGGGTGGTGTTGATACGGATTCGTGGGCCATACGCACGGGAAAAGATCGGAGTGCGGCGCTCAGAAGGGTATGGCTCTCCAGAAATCCCCTCTACGGCCCGAGCGGGAAAATCCCGCCTCACATAGGGCTCTTAGCCTCCCTGAGGATTTATCTAATACTCCTGCGCATGCTCTTAAAGCAGACGCATAAAGAGATTAAACGCGCCATGGACGAGAGGAATGCGGCTCCATCGACGGATGAGGCGTCTGGAGGCCCGGTCTCAGGGGAGAAACCAGTGCACGTAAATCCGCTGAAAAGCGTATACATCAGATTGCAGAACCTTCGGGATAATGTGTCGCGATTCTGGGCGCATGACCGCTTCATGTCCGGGGAGTGCCGGGAGGCGCTTGACAAGCTCAGGGGCGAAGGCGTCAGCGGGGTTTCGCTATACGGCACCGGGGATGTGGCGTCCATGCTCCGCGTGCTCGCCCGGGGCGCGGGAGTGCGGATAAACGGCGTCTCCGACGACGCCGGGGCGCTTGCGAGAAATGGCGGCAAGGTCATAGTTGCATCGTTTGTTGGCATCGGCGCGCTCGGTGAGAAGTTGAGAGTGTCAGGCGTTAAGGAAGAAGACATAGCATATCTCATCTGACCGGAGCGCCGACGTGACTGCCCCTGCATTTCCGACCCGAATTTCCTGAGAACGGAGTACACCGAAAAGGGTAATATATATAGCATATGGGCAAACCTCTTGTTTCTATAGTCACGATATCGTATAACAGGGCCGAGCATATAGAGCAGGCCATCAGGAGCGTCATCGACCAGGATTATCCGAATATCGAGTATATCGTTGTGGACGGGGGGTCCACGGACGGGACGGTCGAAGTCATAAAGAGGTATGACGACAGGATAGCGAAGTGGGTGTCCGAGCCCGACAGCGGGCCGAACGAAGCGATAAGGAAGGCGTTAAAAATGGTTAAGGGCGATATAATAGCCTTCCTTAACTCCGATGATTACTATGCCGACAATAGCGTTATCACCCGCGTGGTCGAGGTCTTCGAGCGCTCTCCCGAAGTGAAGATGGTATACGGCATCCTCAACCTTGTCGATAACATAAGCGGAGAGACGATAATGCTCTGGGGAAGAGATGTCGACCCGTCTGAGATCCGGAAGAGGATGTACCTTCCCACCCCGACCATTTTCAGCAGGCGAGAGATATGGGAAAAGGTTGGCCCATACCGCGAGGAATATAATTATGCCGACGACTACGAGTGGGCCATCCGAGCGCTCAAGATCACCCGACCGTACTTCCTGAATCACGTTATCACCTGCATGAGGGATATGGGGCGCAGCGGCCAGAACTACAGGGAAGCTCTGGCCGAGACTGCGAGGGCATTGAAGGAAAATGGATACTACGCAGACTACTTGCGGACGCTTGTGAGGAACTTCGTTAAGGTCGTGCTTACTGAGATCGGATTTAAGGGACTCATATCCAGGGTATGGAAGAGTAACGTCGGCTCGAAGGGAGTATAACTCGTCTCGCAATGAGAGTACGGATATTTTCATCCTGCATGACCGAGATTCACTACCCCGGCGTCCTTGAGGCCGCAACGGGGGTGCTCGGCTCCATAGGGCTCGAGGCCGCCCCCCTTGATGGCGTTACGTGCTGCGGACAGGCCTTCTTCAATAGCGGCCACCCCGAGATGGCCCGAAAGGTCGGCCGGAGCCTCTTCTATGCCATAGAGAATTCCCCCGACCCGGTGATAGTCCTCTCGGGCTCATGCGCCCAGTTCATAAGAGAGCACTACCCGCGCCTGTTCGGCATAGGCATGGACATCGATGAATCATGCTTTGAGTTCACGGAGTTTATCACCAGGCTGGCGGGCGCTGAGATAAAGGGCAGGCTCGCCACGCCCATGCGGGCGGCATACCATCCTGCGTGCCACCTGCTCAGGGGCATCGGGCTCAGGGAAGAGCCTTTCGCCCTGCTCCGGGGGATAGAGAACCTCGAGCTCGTCAAGGTTCACAAGGAGGAGACTTGCTGTGGCTTCGGCGGGGTGTTCTCGGCCGTGTACCCCGAGGTCTCGCGTAAGATGGCCGAGGAAAAGGTCGGCACCATCAGGGACGCAGGGGCCGACGTGGTCGTGGCGGCCGACGCGGGTTGCCTCAGGCGCATGGAGCTAAGCGGCCTCAGGGCCATGCATGTGGCCGAGCTCCTATGGATGGGGGTGCGCGGATGAGGGAGTTCAGACGTCTCTCCGTTCGAGCCATCGCCAAACCCTCTATGAGGGGCGCGCTTGAGAGCGCCATGGAGCGCTCGCTCGAGCGAAGGGCCCGAGCCATAGCAGAGGTGCCCGACTGGGAGGCCCTTAGAGACAGGGCCAGGGAGATAAAGCGGGGTGCCCTCGAGGAGCTTGATACGAATCTCGAAAAACTAAAGGCGAACATAGAGGCCCGGGGCGGCAAGGTGCACTTCGCCCGTGACGCCCGAGAGGCCAACGAGATCATCGAGAAGATAGCCGCAGGACGAGGGCCTGTCATCAAGGGCAAGTCGATGATAACCGAGGAAATCGGCCTGAGGGAATATCTTATGGAGCGGGGCCACGAGGTCTGGGAGACCGACCTCGGGGAGTTCATAGCCGCGCTCGCCGGCGAGCCGCCCTCGCACATTACGACCCCCGTGGTGCATATGCGGCGGGCGGAGGTGGCCCGTATATTTGAGCGAGAGCTCGGGGTGGCGTATACCGAGGACCCCGAGGAGCTCACGGCGCACGCCAGAAGGTTTCTGCGCGAGAAGTTTTTAAGCGCCGGCGTGGGGATAACAGGAGCGAACTTCACCGTGGCCGATACGGGCAGCGTGGTGCTTTTTGAGAACGAGGGCAATATCACGCTTACTACTGAACTCCCCCGGGTGCACGTGGCCGTGATGAGCATAGAGAAGGTGATCCCTTCGATCGCGGACCTGCCGGTGTTCATTAAACTTCTGCCGCGAAGCGCGACGGGCCAGCGAATAACCTCCTATGTCTCGGTGCTGAGCCCTCCGCGCGAGGGAGGCGAGTTTCATCTCGTCATACTCGACGGCGGCAGGAGAAAGATACTTGAAGACGAAGAGATGCGCGAGGCCCTGTATTGCATAAGGTGCGGGGCGTGCATAAACGTATGCCCGGTCTATCGTATCACTGGCGGCCACGCGTATCACTCTACATACCCCGGCCCCATCGGGGCGGTGCTGTCGCCCATGCTCTTCGGGCAGGGAAGCCACGGCGACCTGCCTTACGCCTCTACCCTCTGCGGAGCGTGTTACGATTTCTGTCCGCTGCGAATAAACCTGCCTGCGTTGCTCGTTAAGCTCAGGCAGAGGGGCGGGGGCCTGAGAAAGACGGTATTCAAACTCTGGTCGAACATCTGGGCGAGCCCGGCGGGATACAAGGCGTCGCTTAAAGCGGCGAGGTTGATATCGAGATGGATGAAGCTCTGATAAGTAAATTCATAGAGCGCGCCACGGAGCAGGACGCCGAGGTCATGACGGTCGGGGCGGGCACGGCTGCCGAGGCGATAGGCAAGCTCGCTCGCGAGTCGGGCCTCAAGAGCTTTTCTGTAGCGGAGGGAACGGCTCCGGCGGTCGCGGAGGCTTTGAAGGCGGCCGGTCTTTCGGAGAGCACGCCTCCTTCCGAGCTTGCGGTGACCGGCGCCTCGTGGGCAGTGGCCGAGACCGGAACTCTCGTTATAAAGGGAACACGCAGGCAGTTCATCACGGCCGAGACGCACGTAGTGGTACTGGACGGCGCGAAGATGCTCGATAACCTCGATGACATACCGTTTGGAGAGGAGACCGCCCCGTTTCTCACGCTCGTCACGGGCCCGAGCCGCACGGCGGACATAGAGCGCGTGCTCGTACTCGGCGCGCACGGGCCCAGGCGTTTGGTGGTGCTCATTGAGAAGCCTTAATGTTATAATCCCATCGGCATATGAGAATTCTTGAAAGCCAATCCACCGCCGGAGATACCCCGGACGGCCCGCTTAAGGTCTTCCATTTCCTCTACGACCACGCCTCTAACCCCTGGGTCGGGGGAGGCGCGGCCATAAGGGCCCGCGAGATCTATCGCAGACTTTCCCAGAGGTACGACATCACGATATTCAGCGGGAAATATCCCGGCGCAGAGGACTACGAGGAGGACGGCGTCAAGTACCGCTTCGTGGGCACGGGGCGCGACAACTATGTGCTTAGCACGTTTTCATACGCTTACCGCGCGGCGAGATATCTGAGGCGGCACAGAGACGACGCAGACTTTGTGGTCGAGGACTTCGCGCCCTATAACCCGATATTTTCGTACCGCGTGAGGCGAGACGCGGTGCTGCAGCTCCACCAGAAAGAGGGCTCGCACATACTGAGAAAGTACCTGCTCCTGGGCCTGCCGTTTTATTTGATAGAGAAGCACTACCCGTCGTCTTTTAGAAACGTGACTCTTGTCGCCGAGCAAAGCAGGCTGAAATACGGACTCGGCACGGATGCCGCGGTCATACCCAACGGCTTTGACGAGAGCTATCTCTCGGTAGATACGGACGACAAGGGCTACCTTCTGTTTTTAGGAAGGCTCGAGGTGGACCAGAAGGCCCTCGACGTACTTTTCGAGGCGCTTCAAAAGCTCGATGGCATTCATCTTAAGATAGCCGGCAAGGGCAAGGACGAGCAGCGGGTCAGGGAGCTTGTCGAGCGCGCCGGGACGAAGAACAGGATTGAGATGGTGGGTTTCGTCCAGGGCGAGGACAAGGTGGAAGTGCTCAGGAACTGCTCGGCCATGGTCGTGCCGTCGAGGTTCGAAGGCAGCCCTCTGACCGCCATTGAAGCGGCAGCTTTCGGAAAGCCCGTGGTGGTAAGCGATATTCCGGAACTGTCCTACGCGGTGGAGTCGGGCTTCGGGCTTCAGGTCCGGACGGGCGATGCCGATGGGCTCGCGGATACCATAAGGCGGCTCATGGACAGCGCATCGCTTCGCGCCGAGATGGGTGTTAAGGCGAGGAGCTATGCCGGGGACTTCACATGGGAGGCCATCGCCAGGCGATACGAGAGTTTCCTGCTTAAGACCAAAGGGGCCTGATGCGCAGGCGGCTGCCCTACATACTGGCCTTCGCGATACCGTTTCTGGTTTACCTGCCCACGCTCACGGGCACCTTCTACTACGACGACACGGTAATTTTTTTCGGTCATCAGGTGCAGGCGCTCGCCGCGCATCCCTTCTCTGTATTCAGCGCAAAGGCGCAGTACATCCCGGGCACACCGAGGAGCATTCACGTATTTTCCCTGCTCATGATCTATAAGGAATTCGGCACCTCGCCGCTTCCGTACCACGTATTCAATCTGCTCATGCACTCGGCAACTACGCTGCTTGTGTTCGTGCTTTTGAGGAGGCTTCTATCGGGCATCGAGGGCGCGGGCAGTACCGCGCCGCTTCTTGGGAGCCTGATATTCGGGCTTAACCCCATACACATGGAGAACATCGCATTTGTCACGCTCGGCGGGACGGATATCTTCTATACCTTCTGGGCGATGCTGAGCCTCGTGTGCTACATCGGGTTTCGGGACAAGGCGATAAAGGGACGCGCCAATCTTGCATTGCTTGCGGGCTCTGCGCTTGCGTTCTACTTCGCTCTGTTGAGCAAGGAGTCGGCTGTGGCCTTCGTGCTCGTCTATCCGCTTACCGAGTATGTGCTCGGGCGGAGGGGATACCTCTGGGCTTTGCCCCACGCCGCCGTGCTCCTTCTGGCCAAGAGCTCGGTGCTGACCGGAGCCGCCGCCATGGCGCTCAAGGAGATCGCGAACAGCGCGCCCGGGGCATCCGTCCCCTCGGAGATGATAAAGAGTCTCGGGTTTTTCGCCAAGTCCATGGTGGTGCCTTATCCCCACATGCCCTACATAAAGGAGTTTCCCGGCGCGCCGCTTCTCTATGCCTTTGTGGGATTGACGGCGCTGTGGCTTGCCGCGGGCCTGATAACAAGAAAGCGGCTGGTTACTTACTCGGCCCTATGGTTTAGCGTGGTCTCCGTGCCTTACATGTTCGTGCCGACAATCATAAAGAACGTCGCCATCACCGCCGAGCGCTATGTCTATGCGCCGTCCATAGGGCTGGCGCTTCTTGCGGGGTGGGCGATAGCGGCAAGGTGGGGTGACGAAAAGCTCAGGCCAAAGATAAAGGCGGCGGTGATATGCCTGCTCGTCATCTACGGCGTCCTCGGCACGGTCTATTTCTATCAGGCCTGGCGCACCGAGGAGGACTTCTGGCGATACGCGATAAAGACCAACCCCGATTATGTGTCAGCTTATGCCAACCTTGCTACAATAGAACTGCAGAAGGGCAACATAGAGGAGGGCAGGGACCTGCTGCTTAAGGGGCTCGATAAGAAGAAGGGCCTGCCTGAGGAGTTCTCGCAGGCGGCCTACGAGCTTGCCAACATGTACGGCGGCGAGGGCGACCTCACCCGGGCCGAGAAGTACTATAAGCTGTCGCTGAGCCATGCGGACTTCGAGTTCTCGGATATAGAGCTCGGGTTTCTGTACCTCGACGCCAAGAGGTGGGACGAGGCCAGAGAGGCCCTTGAGGGGGCGCTCAGGTTCAGGCGAAGCCCCAAGGTGCTGGCGGGGCTCGCGCTTGCGAGCCTGAGGCTCGGCGACAAGAAGGCGGCAGGCGCATACGCGAGCGAGGCATATAATGGCGCGAGGGACGATAAGCTAAGGGACTTTGCGTCGGGGATAATGAAGGAGGCAGCGAAATAAAAGCTCTCATAATGAACAGACGCGACATCCGAAACCCCCAGGGTGGCGGGGCGGAGGTCTATACCCACGAGGTCGCAAAGGGCCTCGCGGCGGGCGGATACGACGTCACCGTGTTTGCTACGCGCTTTAAAGGTTCCGCCGAGTCGGAGACCATCGACGGCGTCCGTTACGTAAGGGGCGGCAACGAGTTCACCGTGCACTTCAAGGGCTTTCTCTATGCGCTCAGACGAAAGAGGGAGCTCGACCTGATAATAGACGAGTACAACGGCCTTGGGTTCTTCGGGTTCCTGCTTCCGCGGAGCATGATACTTATCCACCAGCTCTACCGCGAGTTCTGGTTCAGGGGGCTCGGGGCCGCGGGAGTAATACCCTACATTATAGAGCCGCTTCTGCTCAGGCTCTACAGGAAGATGCCCGCGGTGACGGTCTCGGAGTCCACGAGGCAGGACCTCAAGCACCTGGGGTTTCGAGACGTGCGAATCGTTATGAACGCCCTTTCCAACGACACGCTCGATGCCGTGCCCGCCAAGGAAGAAAAGCCGACCCTGATGTTTCTGGGCAGGTTCGCCCCGACCAAGAACCCGGCAGGCGCTCTCGAGATATTCCGCATGGTGAGGCAGGAGCTTCCCGAAGCGCGCCTCTGGATGGTGGGCTCGGGCCCGCAGGAGGACGAGCTCAGGGAGAAGGCCGGAGTTGATGACGGGATAACGTTCCATGGGTGGGTGGACGAAGGGCGGAAGTTCGTGCTCCTCTCACGCGCCCACCTCGTGCTGGCCCCGGGTGTGAGGGAAGGGTTCGGCATTAACGTGATAGAAGCGGCCTCGCAGGGCACCCCCACGGTGGGCTACGACGTCCATGGCCTCAGGGACTCCATCTTGGACGGAGACACAGGCCTTCTGGCCGACGGCCCCGGCGATGCCGCGCTCAAGGCGCTGAGGCTGCTTAAGGACCCCGAGCTCTACGGCAGGATGTGCTCGCGGTGCCTTGAGTACGCCCGCGGGTTTAAGTGGGAGAGCAGGGCGCGAGAGTTCAGAGAGGCCGTCAGGGACATGGGTTTTGAGGTGAGTGACAGCTCCGCCGTAAACGGAGAATGACGGCCCGCGACAATTCCGTTAAAGCCGGATGTCTATGAAGGAGTTTTCCCTTAGACCCCTGAGCCAGTCGGCATACGCCTCGTCGAGGCGCTGTTCGGCAAGGACGTCTCGAACGCTCCTGGATTCCACAATCGTGAGGATGTGAATTCCGTCGCTGGTCTTAAACGGCTTGCTGTAGTCGCCCGGCTTGAGGCCACTAAGGGCCTTGGCGAATGCCCCTGCCATCTTGCTCTTCTGAACGAGGCCGAGGTCGCCGCCTGTCGACGCCTGGGGGCCATCGGAATACTGCTTGGCAAGTCTGGCGAAGCTCCCGCCCGCCTCGAGTTCGGCAATTACTTTGTCCGCCTTCTCCTGCGCTTCGGGGCCGTCCTTGATGAATATCTGCCTGATCCTAAGGAACGCGTCGTCCTTGGGCAGGTCCTTGAGGTCTTTGTCGGTGATGTTTATCTCCGATTTCACGGCTACCTCGACGAGCTTTGCTATGACGAGCTGATCCGTAAGCATCTTCCGGTACTCGTCGAGCGAGAAGCCGTCCTGCTGAAGCGCCTGGACGAACTGGGTATCTGTCATGTGGTACTTAGTCTTTATTTCGTTTATCGCGGCGTTCAGCTCGGGCGGGGTTATCCCGATATGGAGCCTCTTCGCCTCCTGTAGCTGGAGCTTTTCGTTGATCATGTTTTCAAGGAACGTGGATTTGTTCTGATCGAATACGGCCTTCTTCTGCTCCGCGGTGAGGGACTTCATCTGGTTTGAAAGGTCGAATTCCATCGCCCTGTAAAGTTGCCCCCAGGTGATGGCCTCGTTGTTGACGACGGCGATTATCCTGTCCAGGAGCACTGCCGCGGACGACTGGCTGGCCACGAGCACCGCCACGGCCAGGGCGAAGACTATGATTTGGGCTTTGATGTTTTTCATTACTCGTTAATTACGATGTCGGCTTTCTTGCGGCGTTCCTCAACCCAGTGGGCCACGACGGCCTGGCGCCTCTGGTCCAGAAGCAGCTTCTTTATCTCGTCCTTCGCCTCGTCGAACGTTTTGGCCCGCTCGTGCTGACGCTCCTTGACCCGGAAGATGAAGAACCCGCTTCCGGACTTCACGGGACCATCGTAGCTTCCCACCTTTATGCTCTTGAGCGCGTCCGCTATGCCGGCGCTGAAGTATGAGGGCTGGGCCCAGCTGTAGCTGCTAACGGTAATGCCGGTCTCGTTCTGGAGGCTGTCGGCAACCTTGTCGAAGTTCTTCCCCTCCTTGAGCTCTTTGACGATGGCCTCCGCCCTCTCTTTAGTCGGGGTCTGGATGAACCTGACGTTCACGGTCTCGGGAACGAGGAACGGGGTCGGGCTGGTCTTGTAGTAATCCTTCACCGCGTCTTCTTTAATGTCGTCTTCCGACACGAGGCTTTGGGCGAACTTGTCCACCACGAGCCGCTCCCTGACGAGCTGTGTGAAATCTTCTATCTTTAAATGCGCCTTGCTGAGGCTATTTTCAAACTTGTTCTTGCCCATGCGCTCCATGATGCGGCTAACCTCTGCCTTGACGGCTTCGTCATCGACGGTGATGTTCTTCTCCTGGGCTCCGAGGTAAAGGAGCTTGTCCGATACCATCTGGTCCAGTACAAGGTTGCGGAGCGTTCGGTCGCTGACTACGGCGCCGCTGGCCTCATGCTCGCTAATCCTCTGGTTGAGCGCCCACTGAAGAGCGCTATTGGATATCTCGGCGCCGTTTACCACGGCGGCGGGTTTCTTTGTGCAGCCAATAAAGATGAAAGCGAGTGATAATATGAGCAGACATGATAGAAAACGTCTCATGAAGTCCTCCTTTAGCAGATCCTTGGCAGTTGTTCTCCCTGGAGCATTTGGATCATGCGGCTGCCGCCGATATCGGTTTTCAGAACGACGGCGCCCTCCGGAGTGGCCTCCACTGTGCCTATTGCGGCGGCTGCCACACCCGCGGGATGTTTCCCGAGGGTTTCAATTACGTATTCTGACACATCGGGGCGTACGAGGGCAACCAGAACGCCCTCGTTGGCGACATAGAGAGGGTCGAGGCCCAGAAGCTCGCAACCACCCTTCACTCCCGGCGGCACCGGCACGAGAGCTTCGCTTATCGTCATACAGAGGTTCGTCTCTCGCGCGAACTCGTTGAGCGTCGTGGCGAGCCCGCCCCTCGTGGGGTCGCGCATCAGGCAGATTCCGTAAGGTTTTTTTAGAACGTCGTGAACAACTGCGTTAAGAGGTGCCGTGTCGCTGAGCACGGGCGGGTCGAAGCTAAGGCCGTTTCTCTGAGCCATCACAGCCATGCCGTGGCTGCCGATCGGGCCGCTTAGGACAATGCGGTCTCCGGGCTGCACGCGCTTCGGAGATAGCTCCACTCCATCTGGCACTATCCCCACGCCTGCCGTGTTTATGAAAACGCCGTCGCCCTTGCCGCGCTCCACGACCTTGGTGTCGCCGGCCACTATCCTTACGCCTGCTTCCCTGGCCGCCCGGGCCATGGAAGCCACTATGCGCTTAAGGTCGTCAAAGGGCAGTCCTTCCTCAATGATGAACCCTGCCGTCAGATACTGCGGCTCGGCACCTACCATCGAGAGGTCGTTGACCGTGCCGTTTACGGCGAGGTCGCCGATGTCGCCACCCGGGAAAAACAGCGGGGATACTACGTATGAGTCCGTGCACATGGCGAGTCTGCCGCTCAGCTTTGCTTCGAGCACCGCGGCGTCAGAGAGAAGCCCCTCCATAGCGAAAGGCACCGCGAAGTGCTCCGCTATGAGGTCGTGCATCAGGCTTCCGCCGCTTCCGTGGCCCAGCAGAATCCTATCCACTGCCGAGGCCCCCGTACTTGTAGTACGCGGCGCAACTGCCCTCGGTGCTTACCATGCACGCGCCGACCGGTTTGGCGGGCGTGCATGCCTTCCCGAACAGCGGACAGTCGGTGGGCAGCTTGAGCCCCCTTAAGACCTCGCCGCAGGAACAGGCTTTGGGCTCCGCATGGTCGGGCACCTCGAGCTTGACCGTCTCTCGTATGTCCCGTCCTCTGTACTCGTCATTTAGTTCGAGGCCGCTGCCAGGTATGGTGCCGATTCCCCGCCAGTAGGCATCTGCAGGAGAGAACACGTGGTTGATAGTCTCCACGGCCTTGGGATTGCCTTCATCGCGCACGACGCTCTTGTATTGGTTTCCCACCTCCGGCGTGTCTGAGGCAATCTGCTCAAGGAGCATGAGAATCCCATCGAGGATGTCCTCGGCCCCAAAGCCGGTTATGGCGGACGGCACTTTGTAGTCTTTAACGAGGAACTCGTATGCGCGCCCCCCTATTATGGTGCTAACGTGCCCGGGTAGTATGAAGCCGTCCACGTTTACCTCGGGGGCGTCAAGAAGCGCCCTCAGCGCTGGCGGCACGAGCTTGTGCACCGGGTAAATGTAGAAGTTATCGACGCCGTCTCGTTCCGCGCTAATGATGGTCGCGGCCACAAGGGGCGACGTGGTCTCAAACCCCGTGGCGAAGAAGACGACCTTCTTGTCCGGCTCCTTGCGCGCAAGCTCGATTGCGTCCAGGGGGGAATAGACTATCCTAACGTCGGCGCCCTCGGCGCGCGCGTCGTAGAGTGAGAGCTTTCCACCGGGCACGCGCATCATGTCACCGAACGTTACGAGCACCAGGCCGGGCGTCCTCGAAAGCGCAATTGCGGTGTCCACGTCCTTGATGGATGTTACGCAGACGGGGCAGCCCGGACCGCTTAAGAGAGTTATCTCGCGCGGGATGAGGCTTCTTATGCCGTGGCGGAATATCGCCACCGTGTGAGTGCCGCATACTTCCATGAGCTTCAGCGGCCTGCCTATTTTCCTTGCGAGGCTCTCGATGGCCCCGGTGAGTTTTTTAATATCTTCTGCCATGTTCTCCATTAAATGTTTCCGGCCTTGAGCTTCGCCCTTAGTATGTGCGCCTGTCCGAGCGATATGCCGCCGTCGTTAAGCGGCACGGCTACGTTGGAGTATACATTATATCCCAGTGCGCGGATACCCGCTTCCGTTTTCTCAAGGAGGTAGTCGTTCTGGAAGACGCCGCCGCTCAGGCAGACATCGTTTATGACGTTGACGTGGGCGAGCTTCTGCACCACGCGCAGCACGGCCGTTACCACGGTGTTCTGAAACCTCGCGGCGATGACCTCCCGCTCCACGCCCCTCTTCATGTCCTCGACTATTCCCATTATGGCGAACGAGAAGTCAATTACCAGGGCAGAGCCGAACGAGATGTCCATGGGATAGTCGCCCGTCTCTCCGGTGGCCGCGGCGGACTCGAGCGCCATGGCCGCCTCGCCCTCGAATGAGCTTTCGTCGGCAACGCCAAGGAGCGCCGAGACCGCGTCGAATAGCCTTCCCGTTCCGGAGCTGAGCGGCGAGAACTCGCCGATGCCCGCGAGTCTGGATATCGCGCTTACCTTCTCATGGCCGTAACGCTCGACGAAGCCTATGTCTTTAAGGTATCTTTCGGCGTCGGCGCCCACGGCCTCGCGAATATAGCTTATCGCTATTCGCCATGGCTCCCTCACGGCCTGCTCGCCGCCCGGAAGGGGCACGGGCCGCAGGTGCCCCGCGCGCTTGAATCCCAGCGCGTCGGCCACGAGGAACTCGCCTCCCCAGAGAGTGCCGTCCGTGCCGTAGCCGCTTCCGTCCAGGGCGACACCGACGACCTTTCCGCCGAGGCCGTGCTCGGCCATGACCGAGGCGATGTGCGCATGATGGTGCTGAACGCCGAGCCGCTTGATGCCTTTTTGCTTGAGCGCCCACTGCGTGGAGAGATATCCCGGATGGAGGTCGTGGGCCAGCGCTACGGGCTCCGCGCGATAGACGGATTTCAAGTTTTCAAGTGTCTCCTCGAAGAACCTGAGGGTCTCGAGGTTTTCCATGTCTCCTATATGCTGGCTCACTATCGCGTAGCCCCCCCGCATAAGGGTGAAGGAGTTCTTTATTTCCGCTCCTACGCCAAGCACGTCGGGGCCGTCGCTTGAAAGCGCTACGGGCTCGGGAGTGTAGCCCCGCGCCCTGCGCACGAACCTCATGGGTCCGTTTATCTTGACCACCGAGTCGTCGGCGCGCATGAAGATGCCCCTGTCGTGGTCAAGGAACGCCTCCGCTATGCCGCCGAGTTTTTCGCCGGCCTCATGGCCCTCTAGCTGTATCGGCTCCTCCGAGAGGTTGCCGCTCGTCATAACAAGGGCGTTAAATCCTTCTACTATCAGGTAGTGAAGGGGAGTGTAGGGCAGCATGAATCCGAGTCGAGAGTTTCCCGGCGACAGCTCCTCTGGAAGCGTGCCGGGCAACTTTTTAAGAAGCACGATGGGACGCCTCTGCGAACGAAGTGCCTCCGCCTCTTCATCCGACACCTCGCAGAACTTTCTTATGGTTTCGAGGTCGGGAGCCATTAGGGCGAAGGGCTTCCTGTTACGGCGCTTTCGCTCCCGCATCGCCCTGACCGCTTCGGTATTCTCCGCGTCGCAGACCAAATGGAAGCCGCCGAGCCCCTTTATGGCCACGACCTTGCCTTCTTTGATCCGGCTTCTTATATCGGCGATGGCATCCTCGCCCTCTAAATCCTCATTCCCGAGCATGCTGACTCTTGGTCCGCAGACCGGGCAGGCGTTGGGCTGGGCGTGAAAGCGCCTGTTTGAGGGGTCATCGTACTCGCGCTGGCAATCGGGGCACATCCTGAAAGGCGCCATGGTGGTGTTGGGCCTGTCGTAGGGGGTCTTCATCGTTATCGTGTATCGAGGGCCGCAGTTGGTGCAGTTGATGAAGGGGTACCGGTAGCGACGGTCCGCGGGGTCGCGCATCTCGCGCAGGCAGTCGTCGCAGACTGAGACGTCAGGGGAGACGTGGGTGAAGCCCGTGGCCTCGCCGCTTTCCACTATGCTGAATTCCGAGTAGCCGTGGGGCGGGAGAAGCGTGACGCTGACGTCCCTGATAGCCGCAAGGGGCGGGGCCTCTTTTGAAAGCCTCTGGGGGAAATCTCCGGCCCGGGCGCCTTCCACCTCTATGGCCACTCCGTCTCCGGTGTTTGATACGAACCCCTTGAGGCCCAGTTCCGAGGCGAGGCCGTACACAAACGGCCTGAACCCTACGCCCTGCACCGTGCCAGTAACCTTTATGAATAGCCTCTGGCTGGGTGAGACGCCCGCTGCCTCCTCTTTAGGCTTACCGGCCATTATTTATTATATAAGGTTTAAAGGCGGGGCTGCACCCGCGCGCCGGGCGGTATTGACCGCCCATGATTTATATGTTATTTAATAAGTTATGAAAGAACTTGCCTTTTTCATATACGCATTTACTTCGGTTTTCGTGATAGTGAACCCCGTAAGCGGCCTGCTTACGTTCCTGGCGGTCACGGAGGACCTGGACAGGGCAGAGAGGCACAGGGTCGCCAAGAGGTCCGTAATAGTGGCCTGTGTAACCGCGCTTGTTTTCGCCGTCTCGGGGGAACTGATCCTGAGACTCTTCAGCATCACGGCCGACAACCTCCGCGTGGCGGGCGGCGCGCTCCTCTTCATCGTCGCCATGGACATGGTGCACGCCAGGACACCGAGGGAGAGTATGACGCCGGAGGAACTTAAGGACGCATCGAAAAAGAAGGACGTCTCGGTCTTCCCGCTCGCCATTCCGATGCTCACGGGCCCCGGGGCGATGACGACGGTGATAATCATCATAAGGGAGGGTGAGACCATAGCGCTTAAGGCGGTAACCATAGCGGCTATCCTCGCTACGTTCCTGATAGCCTATCTGGTATTCAAGTACGCCGAGAAGGTTAACAAGCTGCTCGGCGTGACCGCTTCGCTGGTGATATCGAGGATAATGGGACTCATACTCGGGGCGATAGCCGTGAATTTTATCGCCGTGGGAATCTGGAACATCTATAAATCGCTCCAGGGCGGATAGATTTATTGTTTAAAAGCTTCTATTCGAGCCTCAGGAGCTTGTCGTCTGAGATGCTTATCCCGCTTGCGGGATTCTGTCCCATCTCCCTGTAGCAAATCCTCACGGTGTCGCCCGGCTTGAGGCCGAGCCACGCGTAAGGTATCCTCATGTCGAAGGTGTCTCCCTTTGCCGAGGAGTATTTGCTCTTGTTCGCATGCCACAGCTTCGTGTCGAACTCAAGGGCATTATCCTTCGTCGGAACCTTTTTTATAAAGTACGTTGCGCCGTATCCGGTCATCTCCTGATTCTTAGTGTCGATGAACGTATCGCCGGAGACGGCCCCCTCGGTGCCGTTCTTATTCTTGTACTTGAGGCTCGGCATGGCGGAGACGTACACGTCGTAGCCCTTGAGTGGCCTCGACGCGCCGCCGGAGACAGGAGGGGCACCGCCAGTTCCGGTGCTGTTGTCCGTGTCTATGTAAACTTCGGCCATGGATGAGGTATGGATCTTGCCGCTCTTGTCCACTTGTGAGTAGAAGTCGTCGAATGAGTCGTTCAGTGTAAAGACGACGTGGATGGCGCCGTCCTTGCCCTCGGCCTTTACGCGTACGATGTCCAGGGCCTTGAGAGACTGGACGGTGCCGTCGCTCAGGGGATAAGTCTTGTCAGGTGCGTCACCCTTCGGGTCTTCCCAGGTGTTCGTATCTTCGCCAGCCTTTTTGAAATTGCAGGACACAAGGAAAAGAGATAATATCATTATCATTACAAGAATAATAAAGCTGGCGGCGTGTTTTTTCATCGATACGACCTCCTTGTATATTACTTGGATTCTAACAGAAACGAGTTACTAAATCAAAGACTCATTTTGTCAATTAGCAGACCGGTTATGGTTTGAGAACTTGACCTCTCCGCCCGGGATGCTTTATCGTAACTGGACGATTTCCTAATAATTATTCTTGGGGGTATGTGCCGTGAAGAAAGCGATAAAAGTTGGCGTAATAGGCGGCTCTGGGCTTGACGACCCCAAGCTCATGAAAGACAAAAAGGAGCGGGCCGTGACCACCCCCTATGGAAAACCCTCTTCTAAGCTCACCACCGGCAAGATAGGGGGCGTGGAGGTGGTGGTGCTCGCCAGGCATGGGAGAGGCCATACGATATACCCCACGGGGGTCAACTACAGGGCCAACGTGTATGCCTTGAAGAAGGCCGGATGCACCCACATACTGGCCACCACGGCGGTGGGCTCGCTCAGGGAGAAGATAAGGCCCGGCGACCTAGTTTTCGTGGACCAGTTCATCGATATGACGAAGCACAGGACGCTTACATATCACGACGAGAAGGTCATCCATACGCCCATGGCCGAGCCCTTCTGCGGAGATCTCAGGGATCTGCTTGCGAAGACCGCCAAGGGGCTCAAGCTTCGCCATCACAGGAAGGGCACGGTGGTGACCATCGAGGGCCCCAGGTTTTCCACAAAGGCTGAGAGCCACATGTGGCGCATCCTTGGCGCGGACGTGATAAACATGTCCACGGTGCCAGAGGTGGTGCTGGCACGGGAACTGGGCATCTGTTATCAGTCCATCGCGATGAGCACCGATTACGACTGCTGGAAGGAAGAGGAAGAGCCCGTCACATGGGAGATGATAGTTAAGACCATGGAGAAGAACGCGGGGAACGTCAAGAAGCTCCTTCAGACGGCTATCCCGAAGATAAAACACTACGAATGCGAATGCTGCGGCTGCGCATAGGAGGTTAGAGATGCCGATAAAATCGAAGATACGCACCGTGCCCGACTATCCCAAGAAGGGCATCATGTTCCGCGACATAACCACCCTCATCAAGGACCCCGTGGGCTTCAGGCTCGTAATAGACAGCCTCACCCAGCGCTACATCCAGGGAGACGTGGAGTTCGATGTCATAGTGGGCATCGAGTCGCGCGGCTTCATAATGGGCGGCGCTCTGGCCTACACGCTCGGCAAGGGTTTCGTGCCTATAAGGAAAAAGGGGAAGCTCCCTGCGGACGTGGTGGCGCAGGAGTACGAACTTGAGTACGGCACCGACCGCATAGAAATACACAAGGACGCCCTGGGCGACGGAGTCAAGGTGCTTCTGGTGGACGACCTTCTCGCTACGGGCGGAACGGCTCTTGCGGCGGCTGCTCTGGTAGAGAAGCTCGGCGGAAAAGTTACGGAGATGTGCTTTATCGTGGACCTGCCCGACGTGGGCGGCGGCAAGAAGCTCAAGGAGAAGGGCTACAAGTTCTACGCGCTCACCGAGTTCGAAGGGGATTAGGACTAAATCTCATCCAGCAAGTCTTTAACCGATTCCGGGGGACGGCCCTCGGAGACGGCCTTCAGTATCTCGCCCCTGTGCTTGCGCGTGCCGAGCATTATGGCCCCGAGGAGGGCGCCGTCTTCGTGCACGAGCTTGACGTAAACGTGCCTCGCCTCGTCCTGCTTTATGATGCGCTGGTGTCTGCCGTCGGCGTCGATGTCGCCCGCGGCCGCAAGCTCTATGCCCGCCACCTTCAGAACGTTTGAGGGCATCATGCCCTCAAAGAGCTCCTCGCCTCCGGCCATGTTCGCCCCGGCCACCCGTCCCTGCGTCTCCGCGGCAGGCCATATGCCGTACATGCGGCCCTTGTGCTCGGCCGAGTCGCCGGCGGCGTAAACCACGGGGGCCGACGTATGCATGCCGTCGTCCACGATTATCCCGCTCTGTCCGCACGTGATGCTGGCATCGGCGGCAAGCCTTAGGTTGGCGCGCACTCCTGCCGATACTACCGCCATGCCGAAGCGGAGCTCGGACTCGTCCTCCAAATTAGCGCCCGAGACCTTCCCGTGCCCCGTAAACTCGTTAACCTTCGTGCCGAGGTGGAAGCTGAAACCCATTTCTTCCATCTGGGCGCGGAGTATGTGCGAGCCCTGGGGGTCCATCTGCCTGGGAAGGAGGCGGGGAAAGAACTCCACGACGCTGACCTTCTTGCCCGACTTGCGAAGCGCGTTGCCCACCTCGAGGCCGAGCACGCCGCCCCCGACGAGCAGTACTTCGTCTATGCCGCTTGCGTACTCCTTTATGGCCTTCGCGTCTTCCATGGTGCGCAGTGTGAAAACCCCGGCGAGATTGTGACCGGGTATAGGTGGCATGAAGCAATGGCTGCCTGTGGCAAGCAGTAGGGTGTCGTAGGGCAGCTTGTGCCCCGACTCCGTGGTCACTTCCATCTCACCCGTGTCAATGGATTCCACCTTGGTGCCGAGCACGAGGGTTATGCGGTTTTCCCTGTACCACTCGGGCTTGCGCATGATGACGTCGTCTTCGGTGGCTTCTCCGGCGAGGAAGTCGATGAGACGGATGCGGCTGTAGAATGGATGCGGCTCCTCCGTGATGATGGTTATCTCGCAGTCCGGGTCTGCCTGCCTAATCTGCCCCGCCGCGGTGGTGCCCGCAACGCCGTTTCCTATGATGAGATGCTTCATGGTATTCAAAAGTGTACTACGGCCCGCCGCCTCTGGCAACCCTCACCACGAGGGCCAGCACGAAGCACGCCGATGCCACGGCTATCACCGAGGGGCCGGAAGGGATGTCGAGATAAAACGAGAGCACCAGGCCGCCCAGGAAAGAGGCCACCCCTATGAGCGGGGCCAGGAACATGAACTGCCTGAAGCTGCGGCTTACGACCTTGGCGCTCGCCGCGGGGATGACTACCATGGCGTTGGCGAGTATCACGCCAATGAGCTTTATGGAAAGCGCTATCGTCACCGCAATCAGGGCTATGAGCGAGTAGTCGTAGAGCCTGACGTTCAGCCCCTCGGCCTCCGATATCTCGGGCATGAATGATGCCTTAACCAATTGCCGCCTGTTCTTTGCGAAAAACACGAGGAACACCACGAGCAGTACCGCCGCGAGCCATATGTCCACGGGCCTGATCAAGAGGATGTCTCCGAGCAGAAACTGTACGAGGCTCTGCTGCCCCAGCCCCTTGACCGCTATGAGTATGATTCCAAGCGCCACCGTGAAGCCGAAGAACACCCCGAGCACCGTATCGCGCGAAAGTGGAAAAGCGTTCCATACCGCAGAGGCCGCAAAGGCAACGAACAGGCTGAACACGATGAGAAACAACGTGGGTTCCACGCCCCATATCAGGCCGAGCGCGCCTCCGAGTATGGCCGAGTGGGCGACGAAGTTCGAGAAGAACGACATGCCCCGCGTGACCACGAACAGCCCCATCAGGGAAAGCAGCACGCCGAGTATGAGCCCCATCGCGAGGGCCTCGCGCATGAAAGGATATCCCATGAACTCGGGAGACATTAATGCTTCCCCGTCTCGTCTATGGGCGCGCCGCAGTGCATGCAGGCGTCGCCTTTAATACCGGCGTGGTGCATCGGGCCGAAGAGGTGTTCTATCTTGTGGTTGAGTTCGGGGTTGTCTGCCCGCTCGAAGAAATGGTCCTCGTGTCCTATACCGAGCACGTGGGTGCATACCGAGCTGATGCCCGAGAAGTCGTGCGAGACGATGAGCACGGTTCTGCCCTTGGCCCTTAACTCCTCGATGATGCAGAGCGTGCAGCTTGCCCCGCGCACGTCCACCCAGCTCGTGGGCTCGTCCATTATGAACAGGCCGGGCTCCTTTATTAGGGCGTATGCGAGGAGCGCCCTCTGCATCTGCCCACCCGAGAGGTCGCCGACCTTCTTGTCGAAGTGAGAGCGTATCTCGAGCATGTCGATGTAGTGCTCCACGCGGTGGTCGGCCAGGGCGCCCTGCTTGCTGAGCGATAGCATCTCGCCAAGCGTGATGGGAAACGTGCGGTCTATCTCGAGACGCTGGGGCATGTAGGCTATCTTGCCCTCGAGCTCCGAGACCCCCGGCCTCTGCCCAAAGAGCCTCACGCTGCCCTCCTTGAGGGGTATCATGCCGAGGAGCGCTTTCAGAAGAGTGGTCTTGCCCGAGCCGTTGGGGCCGAGCACCGCAACGACGTTGCCGCCGTTTGCCGTGAAGCTCAGGCCCTCGATGACGCGCCTGCCGTCGTAGCCGGCGCTGATGTTATCCGCGGCGATTACTTCCTTCATCTCATTTGCCGCCGAGGCACCGCAGTATGGTTTCGAGGTTCTTTCTCATGGTCGTTTCGTATAGCTCGGGCGAGGGTTCCCCGCTTACTATGGCGTCGAGCGTGCAGACCTCGACCCCCAGGTCGTGGGACAGCCGTTTGAGCCTGCCGGGCCGGAACTGCGCCTCTTCGAACACCGCCTTCACCCGCTCAGCCCTGACTATATCATACACGGCGCGCATGCGCCCCGGCAGAGGGGTCTCGGCATGCGGGCCCGTCAGGGAGTAAGCCCTGAGTCCGTAGCGACGGGCGAAGTAGTTGAACGACTCGTGGTAGGTGATGAGCCTCTTTGCCACGAGGCCCGATATGCCTCTTGATATCTCGGCGTTTAGCGCATCGAGCCTTTCTTCGAAGGCGTCGGCGTTCTTCCTGTAGTACTTTTCGCCCTCCGGGTCGAGGGCCGAAAGAGCGCGGGCGATGTTTTCCACCTGCTTCTTCGCCAAGAGCGGGTCGAGCCAGATATGCGGGTCCGGGGCGTGCTTGAGCATTATGGTCTCGATACCCTCAGAGGTGTCGATGGACTTCTCCGGGTCGATGCCTCTTATGAAGTTCTGCTCAAGGCCCACGCCGTTTAAGAGGACGAGGTCGGCCTCGTCGAGCGCCCTTAGGTCCGAGGGCCGCAGGGAAAACTCGTGAGGGTCCGTGCCGGACTTTATCAGAAGCCCCACCTCGACGCGGTCGCCGGCCACGTTTTTCGCGAAAATCCAGACCGGCAACACCGTGGCCTCCACCCTCAACTTCGCAAGCGTGGGCGATGCCATCGTGAGCAGGACTACTATGCCTATAAATAACTTTTTAATCATGCCGAGTTAGATTTTAGTCGTTTTATGTGGGTTATGCAACGGAAGCGGGAAACTGCCGGTTAAGGCCAGGGTGTCCGGCGGGCGGATGAGTTAAAATACACCTCATGCAGGACTCCGGGCGTTTCAGCGCCCTTCGCTTCAGGGACTTCAGGCTCTTCTGGACGGGGCAGGTGATATCTTACTCCGGCACGTGGATGCACTCCACGGCGCAGGGCTGGCTCGTCTATTCGCTAACGAAGTCGCCGTTCTATCTCGGCCTCGTATCCGCCGCGGCATGGCTGCCCATACTGCTTCTAAGCCTAGTGGGCGGCGTTGTCGCCGACCGCTTCAAGAAACGAAACCTGCTCCTTGTCACGCAGGGGCTCTCCATACTGCCTGCCGTCGTGATAGGCATATTCACCGCCACGGGGGACGTTACGGTATGGCTGGTCATCGCGATGGGGTTCCTTATGGGCCTTTTCAACGCCTTCGATATCCCGGCGCGGCAGTCGTTCCTCATCGAGATGGTCAGGAAGGACAGCCTCCTTAACGCCGTGGCCCTGAACTCCGCGGCCTTCAACGGCGCTCGAATACTCGGACCCGTCGCGGCAGGACTGACCATAGAGCACTTCGGGCTCGCGCCGTGCTTTTTTATAAACGCCGCGAGCTTCCTCGCCGTGATAGTAGCGCTTTCGATGATGCGCGTCGAGGGGATAAAGAACGTGGAGCGCAAGAGCATGTTCCACGAGATATCCGAGGGCGTGCGCTTCATAAAGAAGGAGAGGGAGATTATCAGGCCCCTTGTCACTGTCTCCCTGTTCAGCCTCTTCGGGCTGCCGTTCATCGCGCTTCTGCCGGTGTTTGCCGAGGACGTGCTTCATGTCGGCGCAAAGGGGCTCGGGTTTCTCGGCGGAGCGGCCGGAGTGGGCGCGCTAAGCGCCGCGATGACGCTCGCCTTCCGGAGGGACATCCGCGCCAAGGGAAGCACCATGTCGGTGGCTGGGATGGCGTTTCCCGCCGCGCTTTTCGTGTTCGCCATATCCACCAACTACGCGCTTTCGCTCGGGGCGCTTGTGGTGGTGGGATTCGCGATAGTGAGTTTCCTTGCCCTGGCGAACAGTTCCATACAGCTTATGACGCCAGACGGCATGAGGGGCCGCGTGATGAGCGTCTATACGACCGTGTTTCTCGGGATGATCCCCATCGGGCACGCCATCATGGGCACGCTTTCGTCAGTCATAGGGACGGGCAGGGCGGTATCCATAGGCGCGCTGATATGCCTCACGGCATCTGTCATAATACTGGGGGGAAGAAGAAAGAAATGAGAATTCTCGCCATAGAGACATCCACTATGCTCGGCGGCGTGGCCGTGATGGACGACGCGCGGGGGCTTCTCTCGGAGAGCAGGTCGGCCGTAAAGGCCGGGCACTCCGGGAGGCTGATGCCGGAGATCGACACCGCGTTGAATCGCGTATCGCTCACGCTTGCCGACATCGATGCCCTATGCGTTACCACGGGCCCGGGCTCGTTTACGGGCCTGAGAATAGGGCTAAGCACGGTAAAGGGGCTTGCCTATTCCACGGGACTGCCCGTCGTGGCCGTGCCGACTCTCGAGGCCTTCGCCTGGAACCTCCCCGCCTTCGCGCACCCGGTATGCCCGATGCTCGACGCTCGCAGGAAAGAGGTCTATGCGGGAGTGTTCGATACGCAAGGGGAGACGATAACGCGTCTCATGGAGGAGACCTCCATCAAGCCCGACGCGCTTGCCTCGGAGTTAAAGAAGTACAAAAAGGTAATGCTCGTAGGCGAGGGCGCGGTACTTTATAAGGAAGTCTTTATGAGCGCCCTCGGCCAGAGCGCTCTCTTTGCTCCCGCGCACCTGATGGTGCCGTCTCCGGCCTCGGTAGCAGAGCTCGGACTGAAGATGGCCCTTAAGGGAGAGTTCGAGGACCCCGCCACGCTTTCGCCGCGCTACATCCGAAAGTCGGAAGCCGAGCTCAAGAAGAAGTGAGCGAGCCCGGAATCGAGCCCATGCGGGAGGACCACCTTCCCGCGATACTGGAAATAGAGGACGACTCCTTCGGGATGCCCTGGTCGGAAGATGGGTTCCTGCGGGCACTGGACAACCCCGGCACAATCGCCTATGTAGCACTGATAGACGGCACCGTCGTGGGTTACGTGATGGCGCTTCGCGCAGACGACCAGGCCGAGGTGCTCAAGCTCGCCGTACGCGGCGACGTGCGGGGGCAGGGCATAGCGAGGGTGCTGAACGCAAGATGTATCGAGGAGCTAAAGACGCTTGGTTGCCGGGAGCTGTTCCTTGAGGTCAGGCGCTCCAACCACGCGGCCATAAGCCTTTACGATGGGTTCGGGTTTAAGAGCATAGGGGTGCGCAAGGCGTACTACACCTCGCCCGTTGAAGATGCCGTAATGATGAAGCGCGAGCTTTAGTTCGAGGATTCCGAGAGGCGGACTATGTCCCTGAGCATCTCTACAAAGCCGTCCTTGAGCTTCTTCCTCTTTAGCCTCCGGAAGAGCATGACGAGCTTGGCCTCGTCCTCCGAAAGCGAAGAGTACTGCGGCTTGACCTGGGCGAGTTCAGCCTCAGCGTCGCCAAGGAATGTGCCCACCGGAACGCCGAACGCCTCGGCTATCTGAAGCAGCCTGGAAATATTGAGCTGGCTTGAGCCTTTCTCGTATTTCTGTATCTGCTGATACGATACCCCGATCTTGTCGGCAAGCCGCATCTGCGACATCCCGGCCGCCTTTCGCATGTCTCTTATCAGGGTTCCTATGTGGCTTGTGTCCTTTACGGCCTTCATCTTTGTCTCCTTAAGCGCTTATTTCTACTGCGCTCCCCCTGTCCTAAAGTAAAGCTTTAATTAAAAGCTGCGGACTCATTAACATATAATAATTGCAATTATAAATCTACATCAATCGGGTTGTAAGTGCCCGGCATCCGAACTGTTAAATTGGTTCTATATTCGCTTTGAAACCGGGCCTAACCTCATGTAAATATTTTAACTTTCTCCCGGAACAATAGCAACTGTGACGAGTATTGTCGAGTCAAATCAGGGGTTTGTAATCTGAGCGCTTGCAAATATGCCTTGTTATAAAGGGCCTCAGACCCAGACGCCGTCCAGGGCGGTGCCGCACTTGTGGCAGCTCCCCTGCTTGAGCGTGCTCTTCTCTATCCGGAATCCGAACCGCTCGATGAGCATCTCGCCGCAGGAAGGGCAGTAGGTGTTCTCGTTGCCCGCTCCCGGGACGTTGCCCTCGTAGACGTACTTGAGGCCCGCGTCGAGGCCGATCTGCCTTGCCCGGCGCAGGGTCTCGACGGGCGTCGGAGGCTCGTCGAGCATCTTGTAGGTGGGGTAGAACTGGGTCACGTGCCAGGGGATGCCCGGGTCCACGGAGACGAGGAACTCGGCCATGTCCTTAAGCACGCGGTCGGAGTCGTTGTGTTCCGGGATTATGAGCGTGGTGCATTCGACCCATACGCCAAGCTCTTTCATGAGCGCGATGGTCTTCTTCACCGGCTCAAGGCGCGCGCCGGCGACGCTCTTGTAGAACTCGTCGTCCCCCTTCAGGTCGATGTTGTCTCCGTCGAGGTAAGGGGCGATCAGCCTCGCGCTCTCGGGCGTCATGAACCCGTTTGAGACGAAAACGTTTCTGATGCCGCGCTCCCGGGCGAGTTTTGCGCAGTCCAGCGCGAACTCCATGAAGATCGTGGGCTCGGTGTAAGTGTAGGCGATGCTCTTCGAGCCGCTCCGTACCGCGGCCTCAACGACTTCTTCGGGCGTAGCGTCTTCACCGGGGATGGGTAGTTCGGGCCGCTCCTTGGGGTACTGCGATATGTCGGCGTTCTGGCAGTGGGCGCATACGAGGTTACAGCCCACCGTGGCAATGGAATAGCTTTTTGAGCCAGGGAGGAAGTGAAACAGCGGCTTTTTCTCGATGGGGTCCACGTGGCTGGCGATTATCTTGCCATAGACCAGGCTGTAGAGGGTGCCGTCCCGGTTCTCACGCACTCCGCACTTGCCCCGCGCGCCGGGCTCTATGACGCAGCGGTGGGCGCAGAGCGAGCAGTGCGTCTTTCCATCCTTGAGCTTCTCGTAGAGAATTGCCTCTTTCACAGCCCGATTATAGCAAATGGCTGTTTGACTTAAAAGGCGTAAATATGCAAAATTAATAGTCTAAATATCCTGTATCCCGGAGGTTCCGAATGCCCGTGTATGAATACGTTTGCAAGAGCTGCAAGCGGACATTCAGCGTATTGATTCTGAGTTCATCGAAGGACAAAACCACATGTCCCGATTGCGGTTCGGAGGACGTGGTTAAGAAGTTCTCGACGTTTAGCTGCGGCGTTACGCCGGGCTCTGTTTTATCATCGGGCGGAGGTTGAGGCTCTGCTTGCGGCTGAGCGTGTCTCGGCTATTAAAAACCTTGACTTTTTCACTATCTGGACATAAAATCATCCCAACATGGCTAAAGTACTTCTCGCAGACGATAGCGTAACTATTCACAAGGTTGTAGAGATAATACTTACGGCCAAGGGTTTTACGCTCAAAGCAGTGGCGGACGGCGAAACCGCCCTCGACGAGGTGAGGACGTTCAAGCCCGACGTTGTGCTGGCGGACATCGAGATGCCCGGCCTGAGCGGCTACGAACTCTCCGAGAAAATAAAGAAAAATCCGTCCACCAAGGACATCCCCGTGATACTTCTTGCCGGGGCGTTTGAGACCATCGACAACTCCCTCGCGCAGCGCTCCGGCGCAAGCAGCATTCTCATCAAGCCCTTTGAGTCCGAAGACCTGATCGGCAAGATAAGGGAGGTCATCTCGCCCGAGGCCGCTCCGAACGCGCCGGTGCATACCGAGCAGAAGGGCGAAGTGCTCGAGGTCGAGGGGCTTGAGGCCGCGGAGGAAGAGGTCGATGAAGAGGCCGAGGAAGAGCCCTTCGAGGAGATACCAGAGATGGCGGGCTTCGAGGAGTTCTCCGAGGAATCCCCGAAGGAAGAGCTTACACCAATCGAGGACGTCAGCGAGGCCGAGGCCGAGCTGACTGCGGTTGAAGAAGTCGCGGAGGAGGCCGAGCCACTCGAGGCGGTGGAAGAAGCAGAACCTCTCGAGGCAGTCGAGGAGGCAGAACCCCTTGAGGCGGTCGAATCCGTAGAGGAAGTCGAAGCCGTCGAGGAGGTTGAGGCGGTTTCCGAGGCCGAGGCTGAGCTTACGTCGCTTACGGAACCCGAGCCCGTTGAAGAGCTGACATCCGTAGAAGAGCCCGAGGAAGCCGTAGAGGCTGTTGAGGCCGTCGAAGAAGCCGAAGAGGTCCCCGCAGGGGCGACCACGGTTGCAGTGCCGGGCTCCGACGCGCTGGCGGCGGCATTCAGAAAGGCCGCCGACGAGCAGATATCGAAGTTCATCGGCTCGCTCGATATGAAGGAGCTCATGAAGGAGGCCCTCGCCCCGACTCTCGGAGACGCGGTGGAGAAGATACTCTGGGAGATAATTCCCGAGCTCACCGAGAAGCTCGCGAGCGAGACCCTTAAGGACTCGATGATAAACCTCAAGAAGGAGATCGAGACCGTCATCTGGGAGACAGTCCCCGAGATAGCCGAGAACATGATCAACAAAGAGATTCAGAGGATAAGAGAGGAGACGTAAGGATTTATACATAATAAATCCGGCGGGGAATCGGGCGAGAAAAAACCGGATTCCCCGCCTTTGTTTGTATGGCCGAATTTCCTAAAAGCTACAATCCGGAAGAAGCGGAAAAGAAATGGTACGAGACCTGGGTCGCCAAGGGCTACTTCAAGCCCGAGGTCAACCCCGGCGGCGAACCGTTCTCTATCGTCATTCCTCCGCCCAACGTAACGGGCTCGTTGCACATGGGACATGCCCTGAACGCGACGCTCCAGGACGTGCTCACGCGCTGGCACCGCATGCACGGGAAACGCGCGCTCTGGCTCCCGGGCACCGACCACGCCGGCATCGCCACCCAGAACGTCGTTGAAAAGAGCATAGCCGTGGAGGGCACCGACAGGCACGCGATGGGCCGCAAGGCCTTCATCGAGCGCGTCTGGGACTGGAAGGAAGAGTACGGCGACAGGATAATCCACCAGCTTAAGAAGATGGGCGCCTCGGCCGACTGGTCGCGCCAGCGCTTCACGCTGGACGAGGGGCTATCGAAGGCCGTAAGGGAGGTCTTCGTGAGGCTCTACGAGGAAGGCCTCATCTACAGGGCCACGAGGCTCATCAACTGGTGCCCGAGGTGTAAGACCGCTCTTTCGGACCTCGAAGTGGAGCACGAGGAGGTCGAGGGCTCTCTTACCTACATCAAGTACCCCATGCTCGACGGCAGGGGCTACGTCACCGTGGCAACCACTCGGCCCGAAACCATGCTTGGCGACACAGCGGTTGCCGTCAATCCCAACGACGACCGATACAGGGAGTTTATAGGCAAGCTCGTGGAGCTTCCACTTACTGGCAGGAAGGTGCCCGTCATTGCCGACGAGCACGTGGACACGGAGTTCGGCACGGGCGCTCTCAAGATAACCCCCGGGCACGACTTCAACGACGAGGCCATAGCCAAGAGGCAGAGCCCGCCGCTTCCGGTTACCACGGTCATAGACGACAGCGGCAAGATGAACATGTTCGCGGGCTCCAAGTACGAGGGCCTCGACCGCTTCGAGTGTAGGACGAAGGTCGTCGAAGACCTCAAGGAGCAGGGCTACTTCGAAAAGCAGGAAAAACACGTGCACTCAGTCGGTCACTGCTACAGGTGCCGCTCGATAATAGAGCCGCTTTCCACCCCGCAGTGGTACGTGAAGGTAGCCCCACTGGCCGAAGAGGCCATAAAGGCCGTGCGCGAAAAGAGGATACGCATTATCCCCGAGGGCTGGGAGAACAGTTACTACGCGTGGATGGAAAACATTAACGACTGGTGCATCACGCGCCAGATATGGTGGGGCCACAGGGTGCCCGTCTGGTACTGCGACGACTGCAAGGAGGTCACCGTGGCGCGCGAAGACCCCGCGGCCTGCGCCTCCTGCGGGAGCAAGAGCATACGCCAGGACCCCGACGTGCTCGATACGTGGTTTTCCTCGGCGCTATGGCCGTTCTCCACGCTCGGCTGGCCGGATAAGGCGAAGGACGTCTCCACGTTCTATCCCACGGACGTGCTGGTCACGGCGTTCGACATACTTTTCTTCTGGGTGGCCAGGATGATAATGATGGGCCTGAAGTTCATGGACGACGTGCCGTTCCGCGACGTTTACATCCACGCCATAGTGCGCGATCCAGAGGGTCAGAAGATGAGCAAGTCCAAGGGCAACGTGATAGACCCGCTCGTGCTCGTCGACAAGTACGGGGCCGACGCCTTTCGCTTCACGCTCGCCGCGTTCGCCGCGCAGGGCAGGGACATCAAGTTCCAGGAAGACAGGGTGCAGGGCTACCGTAACTTCATAAACAAGCTCTGGAACGCGACCAAGTTCATCCTCATGAACTGGGGCGACGCCCCCGCGCTCGACGTGGACTCCATTTCGGCGGAGGAGATGATGTCGCGCGCAAACGGGACTTCTTCGAGGTGGATATTAAGCAGGCTTGCCACGACGGCGAAGGAAGTCAACGACGCGCTCGAGGAGTACCGCTTCAACGACGCCGCTGGCAGCATCTACCAGTTTACGTGGCACGAGTTCTGCGACTGGTACATCGAGACCTCGAAGACAGAGATGTCCGACGAGGTGATGGCTACGCTCATGTACACGCTGGAGCGCGTGCTGAGGATGCTCCATCCGTTCATGCCTTTCCTCACCGAGGAGATATGGCAGGAGCTGCCTATTAAGAAGAGAAAAAGCAGCATCATGATAAGCGAGTTCCCCTATGGCCTGCCCGTTGACGAAAAGGCCGAGGACATGATGACCAAGGTCATCGACGCGGTCACGGGGGTCAGGAGCATCAGGGGCGAGCTGAACATATCGCCCGCCGAGGAGCTCGACGTGTTCATCAAGCCCTTCAGCGACGACGTGGTCAAGACGCTTAAGGACAACGTGCACTACATAAGCCGCCTCGCTCGGGCAAAGTCGGTCTTCATCGATACCGAGGTGGCGAGGCCCAAGGGCTCTTACACTTCAGTCAAACAGCACTTCGAGGTCTATGTGAAGCTCGGGGGCATCGACGTGGAAGGAGAGCTCAAGCGGCTCGAGAAGGAAAAGAAGAAAATAGAGGAGACGCTGAACTTCCTCCGCAAGAAGCTGCACAACGAGGAGTTCCTGAGCCGCGCGCCCAAAGAGGTCGTCGACAAGGAGCAGCAGAAGTACGACGACTTCATGCTCAAGCAGGAAAAGGTTCTCGACAGCATAGAGAAGATCCGCGGCTTGAAGGAGTAGGTCATGGAAATACCTTTAGAGGCCAAACGCCTGATACGACAGGCCCTCTCCGAGGACACGGGCGGCGAGGACATCACCACCAAGGCCGTCATCCCCACCGACCACATGAGCGAGGCCGAGCTCGTGGCCAAGGGCACGTTCATCGTGGCGGGACTTCCGTTTGTCGAGGAAGTCTTCAGGGCCTGCGGCCGCTCCCTGAAGTTCGAGCCCATTGTGGAAGACGGGGCGAAGGTCAAGAGGTCCGACGTGCTCGCGCGCGTCTCGGGCAGGACGGCCTCGCTCCTTGAGGGCGAGCGGGTCGCGCTCAATATCTTTCAGAGGCTCTGCGGAATCGCCACTCTTACGTCCAAATTCGTCGAGAAGGTCGAGGGCCTTTCGTGCAAGGTGCTCGATACGCGGAAGACATCGCCCGGCATGAGGTTCATGGACAAGTACGCGGTCAAGGTCGGCGGCGGCACGAACCACCGCATGGGCCTCTACGACGGCATACTCGTCAAGGACAACCACATACGCGCCGCCGGAGGCATCGGCCCCGCGGTTAAGCTCGCGAAGAAGGTTAAGAAGCGCGGCCGACCCGTTGAGGTCGAGACCACCACGCTCGATGAGGTCAGGGAGGCCGTAGAGGCCGGGGCCGATATCATCATGCTCGACAACATGTCGGTCGATGAGATGAAAAAAGCCGTGAAGCTCGCAAAGGGTAAGGCGCAGATAGAGGCCTCGGGCAACGTCACCTTAAAGAATATCCGTGAGATTGCAGAGACCGGAGTGGATTTCGTCTCGGTGGGAGCGCTCACTCACTCCGCCCCCGCCGCAGACATCAGCATGAAGTTTAAGTAAGCGTCATTCTTTCCTGACAATGCCTGTTAATGACAGGGCCGCCAGAGTTGATAAAATTCAACCCAGTACAATATGAGTCCAGAAATACCCTCGAACCAGCTTCCCCCATGGTCGCGTAGCATCAGGAAGCCAATAATCTTCCTGATGTAGGTCAACGAAGGGGACAAATACATCTACAGAATAAATAAACGGATTGAACCTGGGATACCTTGATGGCAATTGGTGAGTTTCGATGAAGTTGTTATCCAGATATACCCTTTCTTTAGAGGGTTGCATTACATTGAGATTGTTAGCAAACATAAATATGAGCATGCCGATAAACCACATGCAAATGATACCCATTACCGCTCTCCATGGCCGATAGCCATGCCCGACGGTTAATCCCAAGAAGAAGTTCCACGCTTTTGCCAAAGGGCTCAGCTTGCCATATTTTCTGAGGTCGTCCTGCTTTGCGATTAATACTTTCCTTGCGTCCGACTCATGGCCGATTTTTCGGAAAACACGTGCAAGATGTTCATAGGGTTGTACACTGAACGGCTCCTTTGCCTGTAACCGCAACCATTGCAAACGGTCGTCTGCGTTGTTATACGATGCAAGCGCGCCATATTCAAAGCCGTCTATATAGAGGTTGCCCTGCTCTGGCCAGCTTTCTTTAGCATCTATAAATTGCTCTACATTAGCATGTAACAGGACTAATCTGCCCTTGAGTACTGCGGGCTCAAAAAAGAATGATCCTTTCACCAATAAGTTTTGAGCATTGAGCGCATCGCCTCCAGGATTCTCAAGTTTCACATCGGAACATGAGAGCTGTATTCCTATGTTTGCACCGAGGAGCGATACTTCTCCATTTACCTTAACTTCCCGTAAAAGCAGGCCTCTTTCAACTGAAAGCCCATCAGCGACAATTGCCTTGTCTTTTGGACTGTCAATTTCCACGTTGTTGAGTAATAATTGACCGTTGATATCGGCACCGATGAGTCTCACTGTGCCTTTTGCCTTGACATTCTTAAAAATAAAGCTGCCTTTGGTGAAAATACTGTCTGCGCTAAACGCGTGACCTGCAAGATTCTCAATTTCTGCTCCATCACATGCAAGCTGGCCCCCAATATTTGCGCCGAGGAGCCTCACCTCACCTTTCGCCATAAATTTCTTATTCTCACCGTTGACCTTTATGCTTTTTAGTAAAACACTCCCTTTGGTTAAAAGCCCATCGCCATTAAATGCTCTGCCTTTCGGATTCTCAAATTCTGCTCCTGCACATGCAAGCTGGCCCCCAATATTTGCGCCGAGGAGTCTCACCTCGCCCTTTGCGCAGACTTTGTTTAAATACAATCCTTCTTTAGTAGAAAGCACATCGGCAGCGAATGCGTGACCTGCTGGATTGTTAAGCTCTGCTCCCTCGCATGAAAGCTGGCCTCCTATGTTAGCGCCGATAAAATTGACCTCTCCTGCTGTCTTCGCGTTATCTAGTATCACTGGGCCCTTAACGGAAAGTCCGTTGGCAGATAGCGATTTTATCGAACTTCCAAAACAATTCAAAGAGTGTATTTCTGCGTAATCAAGTCGAATATTATTGGCTGCACTATTGAATAATCCGAGAGGTCGTTGTATTGTCTGCGCCCAAAAGTTGATGTTACCAGATATTTTTGCGCCCATGATTTGAACGCCAAAGGGCGGAATAAGTGGTGTAGCATCGGGAGACGTACAAATCCAGACCAGCAATTCTGAACGAATAGTTCTATCTGTGCCCCACTTTTCCGAATTCTCGGGATTGTCAATTTCATCGTCGCCAGTAGTGAAATCTGGTGGATATCCTTTTTGGACATCGCCAAGAAGCTTTTCTTCAGCTTCCGAGAGTGGCTTTAGTTGGTCGGGAAGGATGTCTTTCAATTCGGGCATGGGGCACCTTTTAACGAATGGATTATTAAATGGAGTTTAAAACTTAAAGAGACGCAGTGTCAACGGATAATTGAACTAACCCAGCTTCTTCCTCAGAAGCTCGTTTACGAGCTTGGGGTTGGCCTTCCCCTTTGTTGCCTTCATTATCTGCCCTACGAAGAATCCCATTAGCTTTTGGTCGCCGCCCTTAAAGCGTGCCACTTCGTCTGGGCTCGAGGCGATGACCTCATCCACGGCCTTTTCGAGTTCCCCGGTGTCGCTTATCTGAACGAGGCCCTTTTCCTTCACTATGGCGTCCGCGTCCTTGCCGCTTGAATACATCTCGCTGAACACGGTCTTGGCTATCTTTCCGCTTATGGTACCCTCGTCCACGAGCTTCAACATCCCCGCAAGCTGGGCGGGTTTCAACGGCGACTCTTCTATGGACTTCCCGTCCTGGTTCAGAAGCTTTAGAAGCTCAGTCATTATCCAGTTGGCCGCGGCCTTGGGGGCGGCTCCGGCCTTGACCGCGTCTTCGAACCAGTCGGCCATGGCGCGCTCCTCGGTGAGCATCGAGGCGTCCTGCTCCGAAAGGCCGTGCTCGCCGATAAAACGTTCGCGCCGCGCGTCGGGAAGCTCGGGGAGTGATGCCCTAATCTCTTCTATCCACTTTTCCGGGACGGCGAGAGGGACGAGGTCGGGGTCGGGGAAGTAGCGGTAGTCGTGGGCCTCCTCCTTGCTGCGCATGGAGGCGGTGAACTCCTTGTCAGAGTCCCAGAGCCTTGTCTCCTGCACTATGGGGGTGCCATCTTCTACGGCCTTTAGCTGCCGTTTTATCTCGTAGGCCAGGGCGCGCTCGACGAACTTGAAGGAGTTGATGTTCTTCACTTCCACCTTAACGCCAAGCTCCTTCTGCCCAACGGGCCGCACCGATACGTTTGCGTCGCAGCGCAGCGAGCCCTGTTCCATGTTGCCGTCGCATACGCCGAGGTACCGAAGTATGGTGCGGAGCTTCTTCATGTACTCGGCGGCCTCCGCGGGGGTGCTCATGTCTG
>Ga0055451_10000010_pt1 | contig 56450 bp, 56 predicted proteins | sample China_Galinas_PW_3_FD_57745 | JGI IMG/M metagenome (GOLD analysis project Ga0055451, IMG submission 57745) | Wetland microbial communities from San Francisco Bay, California, USA, that impact long-term carbon sequestration - China_Galinas_PWB_D2 | ecosystem: Environmental > Aquatic > Marine >... | reverse complement strand
GGTCGGGGCGAGAGGATTCGAACCTCCGACTCCCTGCTCCCAAAGCAGGTGCGCTACCAGGCTGCGCTACGCCCCGAACATACTTAAGTTACTAAATAATCTAATCTAAGTCAAACGAGCCTTCGCGCGAGTTCTCTGCTAAAATAGCCCTGTATGACGACGCCCGACAACGAGTCCATCACGCGTTTCGTAAGAGACACTCTCGGCTGCAACTGTCCCGCAGAGGTCTTCGAGCGCATAGAGTTCACCCGACTTCCGCCTGAAGGCGACGGCCCTCACGCCAGGGTGATCGTCGGCGGAAAACTACTCATCTACATCCACTCGCTCGATGGAGACAGTGTAATATCCGATGCCGCGCTTGCCACGCTCACACGTCATGGCATCGACGAAAGAGACTCCACCGGCCTTAACCGATTCCGCCTTGTGCTCGCCTCGGCAGACCCGGAGCATACGCTTGAAGCTGCCTCGCATACATTTAAAATGCTCAGGGGATGCGACGTGAAGGTGCATCTTCACACAATAGCCGCAGACGACCCGATACTGGATATCCTGCTCAAATAGAAATGGGGCCGCCGTGCGGCCCCATTTCTATTTGGTGCTTCTGTTGGGGGGGATAAAGCCAGTTAGTCTATCTTTTCGAAGGCCGCTTTCCCGGAACCGCAGACCGGGCACTTATCGGGGGGCTCGCCCTCTACGGTGTGGCCGCAGACCTTGCAGACATAGACGTCCTGCTCGGCCATCTTCTCAAGCTCCGCCTGGGCTTTCTTGAAGAGCTCCGCGTGAACCTTCTCTACCGCCAATGCGTATTCGAATGATTTCAATGCTGCCTTTGCGTCTTCGGATTTGGCTGCCTCTATCATGGGAGGATACATGCTCTCCACCTCAAAGGTTTCGCCTCCCACGGCTGCGGCGATGTTCTCTGCGGTTGAGCCGATTCCCTTCATGGCCCTCAGGTGGTTATGGGCGTGTACGGTCTCGGCCGCTGCCGCCGCCCTGAAGATCTTCGCCACCTGCTTCATGCCTTCCTTATCGGCCTTCTCGGCGAAGGCCAGGTACTTCCTGTTCGCCTGCGACTCGCCGGCGAAGGCGTTTGCAAGATTCTGATCGGTCTTGGACATTCTTTCTAATACCTCCTTCTTGTAATTGGTTTACTGTTTTTTCTGCATCACGCCTTCTTTACCGCACTTGGGGCATTTCTTGGGTTTGCACCTGCCCTCTTTGGTCGCTCCACACTTATCGCACTTGAATTCCGCCATCTAATCCTCCTTCGCTTTACATTTCGGGCATAGCCCGTAGAATTCCATGTGGCTTCCGGTTATCTCAAACCCATGCGCCATATCCTCAGGGATGTCCACCTTCACGTCGGAATGCACGTCCACGACCTTCCTGCATCTCTGGCATATGAGGTGATGGTGGCCCATGGTATCGGGGTCGTAGCGCATGCGGTCTGGGTCGATGGTCAGGGCCTGGACCCCGCCCTTTTCCCTGAGCACTTCGAGTGTGTTATAGACTGTGGCAAAGGACATCGTCGGGAACCTCTTCAGGACTTCCTTATAAATGTCCTCGGCCGAGGGATGGCTCTTGTTGCCGTCGAGGCACTCCAGTATGGCCAGCCTCTGCGGCGTGAGCTTTATCCCCAGCGTCCGGTATCTTTCCGTCGTCGCCTTCATGTTAGAAAGGTTATCAGTTTAGAATGGTTCTTGTCAAGTATTTTCTTGTCCGGCCTCTCTTCCAATGTAATGTTCTATTTTATGTTTGTTAGCATATATGCTTAATATGATGGTGTTTTATTACTTATCAGTCGCTTTCATGCCCTCAAGTTCAAGTTTCTCCGTCTATTGAAATCATGGCTTTAAAAATCTAAAATTAACCCACCCCGAGCTACTGACGAGTAAATCTTATCCTGCTTTTCAGGGGCTGTCAATCGGACACTCGACAACAGTCGGCGCTTGAGGTACCCTTTGTAGGTAGGAGGTCGCCAACATGGAACACAAGCACGAATATGAGGCTTATTACCACCCCGTCGTATCCGAGGAAGCCAAGGAGCTCGGCATCAAGGCCGTGGAACTCAGAAAATGCACCAAGTGCGATAAGGAGATGACCTTCATCCGCGCCGACGACGACTGGGTCCCGCTGTTCGAGTATAAAGAGGGAGACAAGCAGGACATCCTCATGGCTTAAGCGCCCTGCCTCGCCGATGCCCGAGCGTTGCCCGCCCGCGCGGGCAATATGCTAATCTATCTTGCATGGGAAACGGCCGCGACTATAGGATCGAACACGACTCTCTGGGCGAGGTACGCGTGCCCAAAGACGCCCTCTGGGGCGCCCAGACACAGCGCGCCATCGAGAACTTCCCCGTAAGCGGCATACCCTTCCCAAGGACTTTCATTCGCGCCCTCGGAATAATCAAGGCATCCGCCGCCCTGGCCAACAGGGACCTGGGGCTCATCGACAAGAAAGCGGCCGAGGCCATCGCCAAAGCGGCCCGCGAGGTAGCCGAGGGCGACTGGGACGAGCACTTCCCGCTCGATATCTTCCAGACGGGCTCCGCCACATCTACCAATATGAACGCCAACGAGGTCATTGCCACGAGGGCTAACAAGATACTCGGCAAAGGGGGAAAGGTACACCCCAACGACCACGTGAACATGTGCCAGTCCTCAAACGACGTGATACCCACCGCCATTCACCTTAGCGCCTATCTCGACACCCACGAAAAGCTCCTCCCCGCGCTTAGCAAGCTCCAGGGGTCTTTAAAGAAACGCTCGAAGGAGCTCAAGGACGTAGTCAAGACCGGGCGCACGCACCTCATGGACGCCATGCCCATCACGTTCGGGCAGGAGCTTGGCGGCTGGGCAAGCCAGGTGGCGCAGGGGATAAAACGTATCGAGTCCGTCCTGCCGCGCCTCTCGATGCTCGCCATGGGCGGCACGGCGGTAGGCACTGGCGTTAACGCGCATCCCAAGTTCGCGACAAACATCATCAAGAGGATTGCCGAGACGACGGGCCACCCGTTCAAGGAGACCTCGGACCACTTCGCGGCTCAGTCCTCACAGGATACCGCCGTGGAGCTCAGCTCGCAGGTCAAGACGATGGCCACGGCCCTGATGAAGATAGCCAACGACCTCAGGTGGCTCGGTAGCGGCCCGATCTCAGGGCTCGTGGAGGTCACCCTTCCCTCGCTTCAGCCGGGCTCGAGCATCATGCCAGGGAAGGTCAACCCCGTTATATGCGAGACCATGATGATGGCGTGCGGTCAGGCAATAGCCAACGACCTGGCGGTCTCAATCGGCAACGAGCGGGGCAACTTCCAGCTTAACGTGATGATGCCGCTCATCATCCACAACCTGCTTCAGTCGATAACCATATTGGCAAGCGCGAGTTCGCTTCTTGCGGAGAAAGTCATAGACGGCTTTACGGTAAACGACTGGCACACGGACTCTCTGCTTAAGCGAAACCTCATGCTCGTTACCTCGCTCAACCCCGTCGTGGGATACGAAAAGGCGGCCGAGATAGCGAAGAAGGCCTACGCCGAATGCCGCCCCGTGCAGGAAGTTGCCGCCGAACTAACTGATATGACGCCGAAGGAACTCGAAAAGATCCTCGACCCCAAGCGCCTAACCAGAGGCGGGATAATCAATCCGAAAAAGTAGCAGCACAGCCTTTATGCGTTGCTCCTGTCCTTTTTCAGTAAGATGCGCATATGTGATACCAATTAGCATCTATACGTTCACTATTCCACGAATGTGGATGATGAGTTGCCATAAAATCCTCGGGACTTCCGTCTTCAGGAACATACAAAAAGGCACAATAAGAGTTCGTTAGGAGTCCGGCATATAATATCCAGAACGACGCATATTTATGACTCGGTGTGTTTTCGATATATACGCGATTTGTTGTAGATACGAACGGATAGTCTCCGCCCAAATAAGAAGAATTCCAATTCCCAGTTGCAGTCAACGCGCCACTTTGGACTTGATTCACTATCTCCGTGCGGGCGTCCTTATAATAAGCAAAGTTTACTTTAGTGAAGAGGTCATAGAATGGCACTGTAATAACTATAATCAGCGCCACCAGCTGTATTAATGACGGAATAAAAAATTCAAAGCCAGACCGCCTGTTCTTCAATAATGTTACTATGCTTATAATGAAAATAATAATAAAGAACAACCAGGCCACCAAAAAATATAGTAATAATTCAAGTGCAGGCGTCCAGTAGTATAAATAATAGTATTTGATTGCATACAACACAATTAGCACTACAGACGATGCTAAAGCTGCAATAAAACGCTTTTTAAACTTCTTAGCGAATGATAAATTTAGCAATGACATATTAACCCTTTCGAATTAATCATCAATCCCCTCACACCAGTCCGAAGGTTATTTCCCTTTCCTCGAGGTCTATGGCGTCAACGCGCACGGTTAGCTTCTGCCCTATCTTGAAGGTCTTGCCCGAATGACGGCCCCTGAGAACCAAGGAGCGTTCGTCGTAGCTGTAGTAGTCGTCGGCCATATGGGAGACCCTGATGCTGCCGTCCACGTAATATTCCTCGAGCCTTATCCGTATGCCGTGCGGCGTGACCCCAACCACCCGGGCCTCAAACTCCTCGCCCACCTTGTCCTTCATGAACCAGACCCGCATGGCGTCGGTGACCTGCCGCTCGCTCTCATCCGCCGTCCTCTCCCTGCGCGAAGAATTAAGCGCGATCTCTGGAAGCACGGTCTCAAGCTCCTTCAAGCGCTTGTCGGAGAGATGCTTATGCTTGAGCACCTCCCGCAGAATTCTGTGCACCACGAGGTCGGGGTATCGCCTTATCGGCGATGTGAAGTGCGTGTAGCACTCCGATGCGAGGCCGAAGTGCCCGACGTTATCGGGCGAGTACCGCGCCTGTTTTAGGCTTCTCAGGATCATGTAGGTGATGGCCTCTTCCTCAGGCCTGCCCTGCACCGCGCGCAACACTTTGTGGTACGAACCCGGGCCGGGTTTATTCGGGCCGCGCGCGAAGCCGCGGGCGAACTTCATCACATCTTCGACCTTTGCCGGGTCGGGCTCCTCGTGAATCCTGTAGAGCGACGGCACCCCGAGATGTTCGAGGTGCTCGGCAACGGCCTCGTTCGCGGCTATCATGAATTCCTCTATCAGCAGGTGCGCGAAGTTCCGCTCTGCCCTGAGTATCGCCTCTGGCCTGCCCTGCATGTCCAGCAGTATCTCGGGTTCCGGTAGGTCGAAGTCCAGGCTGCCGCGGTTCATCCTGCGCTGCCTTAAAATGTTAGTGAGTTCCGCCATGAGGTCGAAATCGTGGAGCAGGTAGTCGTACTTCTCGCGCTCGGGCGCGTCCTCGTCGATGAGAATTTTTCTAACCGAGGTATAGGTCATCCGCTCATCGCTCCGTATCAGGCTCGGGTAGAAGCTTGCCCCGCGCCTGACGCCGCCGCGGTCGAACTCCATCTGCACCGTGAAGGCCGGTCTGTCCACCTTGGGCCTAAGGCTGCAAAGGTCCTCGGAGAGCTCCTTGGGAAGCATCGGGATGACCCTGTCGGGGAAATACACGCTCGTGGCCCTCTTGCGTGCTTCAAGGTCAAGCGGAGTGTCCCACCTTACATAGAACCCGACATCCGCTATGTGCACCCAGAGCGTATAGCCGTGCTCGGCAAGCTCGATGGAGACGGCGTCGTCGAAGTCTTTAGCGCGCTCGCCGTCGATGGTGACCGTCGTCAGCTCGCGCAGGTCGGTGCGCTGCCCGAACCCCTTGATGCCATAGAGCGACTTGGCCTCGGTGCGGATGCTCGGTGAAAACCTTTTGGGAAGGCTGAATTCCTCAATTATGGACTCCACGACCAGCCTCGGCTCGTCGGCTTTCTTCAGGACCTTAACGATGTGCCCCGCCGCGGGCCTGAGGTCAACGGAGTACTCGGTTATCTCGACCATAACGGTCTGGCCGTCCTTCGCGCCGCCTCTCTTGCCGGGCGGGATATATATCACGAAGGGGATGTTCCTGCTCTTGGGCCTAACATAAAAACCCTCGCGAGTCATCTCGACCCTGCCTGCCACTCTGGTGTGGGCGCGGTCGAGTATCCGCACTATCCGTCCCATGCGCCGCCCGCGGTCCTCCACCCTAACCACGACCATGTCGCCGTCCATTGCCGACATCGACGCCCTCGACGGCACGAAGATGTCTCGCTCTCCAGGCTTCTCGGGTATGACGAAGCCGTAGCCCTCGCGGTGGGCCTCGAAGTAGCCCGTGATGAGATCCATTTCGGCCGAAGGGCCGTAGTGTCCCTTCCGGGTAAGGACGAGCTCGCCGCTTCGGAGCATAGTGCGGAGGGTGCGCTTGAGGGAGCGCGATTCGGAGGAGCTTAGCCCCATGGCCGCCACTATCTCCTTGAAGCGCATGGGCCTTCGGGTTTTCTCCCTGAAGAATTCCAGTACCGTCTCCCTTGTGACCATAGCCCTATCTTACTTCAATCGGAGCGGAACTGGAAGGCGGGGGCAACTGTTTAAGGCGTATTCTGGCTGCATCGAATCCGGGATTGAGCCGAAGGGCAGTCTCGAATTCGCTTCTGGCCATATCGGGCTTTCCGGAGTCGAGATAGGCCATGCCGAGGTCGTAATGGATGTCCGGACTATCGGGCTTAATGCTCAGAGCGGCATTGTATTGCTTTATTGCCGCAGCCAAGTCGCCCTTGTAGTAGTAGGCCATTGCCATGTTGTAGTACGCATCGGTATAGTCCGGCTTGATATTCACGGCACGTTTGTAATCTCCAATGGCCTTGTCATAGAGCTTTCTTTCAAAATAGACGTTTCCGATGTTTACGTAAGAACCGACATAGCCCGGGTCATATTTTAGGGCGTCTCGGAAAGCCTCTATGGCCTTGTCCGTAAGGCCGAGTTCTTTGTATGAGAGGCCGAGATTATTGTACGCGTCCGGAAAATCCGGCTTAAGCCGGACGCAGGTCTCTAAAAGCTCCACGGCCCTCTTGTGATTCCCCTCTTTACGGTACATGTTGGCGAGGTTAAAGTAACCGCGATACTTGTCGGGCGATTTCTTGACGACATCTTCCCATAGCCTTGTCTCCACCGACCATGTGGAATTGCGGGCATACGTGGCGGCTATCATCGCTACGGACAAGACCGCTACGCAGACGAACGCCACTTGCCTGTATCTCTCGGGCCGCAGTTTCTTTATGAGCAGCGAGCACCCCACCACAGCCGCCACCATTATCCCTGCGTCCGGGAGATACACCCTGTGCTCGAGCATCACGTCCTCGAGCCTGAGCCCCATGACGGCAACCGCAAAGGATATCGGGGCAAGGGCTATCAGGAACCAGAGCACTCCGAAGGATATCGCGGGTCTTCTGCGAGCGAACAGCACGCTGCCCGCAACGAGCGCCGCGTACCCGGCAAACGAGATAATGGTCGGAAACTCAAATAGCGTCTTTGCTATCGGGTAGTCGTGGTCTATGTTCTGACCCAAGGGCAGGACAAGCATCCTCAGGTACGTCCAGTGGACATTGAACTGCGTGAGCACGTACTGTGTGGGCGGTATCCCCTTTTCACCGACAAGAATCGAGCCGCTCGGCCCATAGGTGTTATGCATTACGAGGTACACCAGATACCCGAGTCCGAGAAATGCCGGGAGGTGGAGGCCATAGTTTTTCAGAACGGATTTAATGCTGAACCGCGAGACAAAGAAGAAGTCGTACATCACCAGAAGCAGCGGGAACACGGTGAAACTCTCGCGTGAGGCCATTCCCAATAGGGATATCACAAACAGGCCCGCACCATGAAATACTCTATTAGCGCCCGACCTTGAGGCCCGGCTAAAGACCAGCAGGCCGGCGAAGGTGAACAACGCGGCCAGTAAAACCGAACGGCTCGAGGCATAGGTCACGCCTTCGGTCTGTAGCGGATGAAGAACGAACACCAGCGCCGAGGCAAGCGCCACGAGGCGCGTCCCGTCCTCCTCTCGGCCGAGCATGCGGCCCGTGCCAAGCACAAGTAGATACAGAAACACGCCGTTTATCAGATGGAGCGCGAGGTTCACCACATGGTAGCCGCTGGGGTTGAGGCCCCCTGCGTAGTAATTCAGCGCGTCCGTGGCGTGAAGTAGCGGCCTCGAGCCCCAGACGCCTTCGATATCGACGAACATCGATGGGATGTTAGATACGTCCCGTATCCTGACGTTATCCACAATGACTCGCTCGTCGTCAAACGTAAACGGGACGTTAAAGGCGTTGGAGTACGCTATAAGGCCAAGGAGGACTATTGCCGCAATGTGAAGGAGTGTGTTTCTCGATAACGACGCGCCTCCGGTCAAGCTCCCTGCTCCCCTTTCTCGAACGGATGGGGCAGGAGTTCGAGGATCGTGTATTTCTTAATCCCTTCGTCGGACTTGAGATACACTTCGGCTTCCGGCGCGAACTCGTGGATGAGCTGCCTGCAAGAGCCGCAGGGGAAACAGTATCCGCCATCGTTCGATACAATGGCTATGGCCTTGAACGTCGAAGCCCCCTCGGAAAGCGCCTTTAGTATTGCTATTCGCTCGGCGCATGTACTCAGCATGAGGGACGGGTTTTCAATGTTGCAGCCCGTGTAAATGGTTCCGTCGCCGGAAAGAAGCGCCGCCCCCACCTTGAACTTAGAGTACGGCGCCATGGCGTTTGCCATGGCCTCCTCGGCACTCGATATGAGGGTCCGGACGTCTTCCGGGGTCATCTTTAGTATTTTAGGATCTCGAGGTAATCCTGAATGTCCTTAATGTCGTCGCCCATTGCGTCGGCTCTGGAGAACGCCTGCTCCGCCTTGTCCGTGTCTCCGTTGAATCTCGGATCCAGGGTTATCGCGCGCCCCATGGCCTCGGCGGCCTTGCCATACTCGCCCTTGCGGTTGTACGAAAGCGCGAGCCCGTAGTACGCCAGGTGCAGAACCGGCATCCTCTTGATGGCTTCGGTGTAATTATGAATCGCATCGTCATACTTGCCCATGCGGTAGTAAGTGCGGCCGAGGTTATAGTAAGACTTTTCCGGAGTCTCGTATATCGGGTTTGAAATCGCTTTCTTGCAGTTAACTATCGCATCGTCGTATTTCTTCATCACATAATCTACGTAACAGAGGTTATTGAAAGCTTCGGAATACTTGGAGTCTAAGCGGCCCGCGGTCTGGAACTCTCCCTCGGCGGACTGAAGGTCTTCCAGCTGAAGGTAAACCGTGCCGAGCGCGTTATGGACTTGCTTGTTCTTATTGTCGAACTTCAGGGCCTTCTGGAATTCCACATAGGCTGGCTGAATATTGCCGCCTTCGAGCTGTGAGACTCCGAGCTTGAAATGCGCCTCGGCCTGCTTCTTGTCCTTTACGTGCGTCGTTGCGCACGAAACGAGGGCCATACACAAAACTACCAAAAGAATTCTCTTTACTGGCATATACTCTCCTCTTGCATAAGCGCGATTTCTATATATTAGCAAAAAACACAGCCTCGTGGTATATTCATTATATTTCTCCTTGAAGGGGGGCCTTTTGAAAGACACCGAGAACCTCAACCCTGCCGCAAAGGGCATCGACGCGATCTCAGTTTCGGACCTGCTCAACCTCATACATGGGGAAGACTCAAAAGTTCTCGATGCAGTGGGAACCGCGCTCGGAAACATCGAAAGCGCGGTAACCGAGGCGGTTTCCTCCATAAAGCAGGGCGGACGTGTCTTCTATATAGGCGCGGGCACGAGCGGGAGGCTCGGCGTGCTCGATGCCGCGGAGGTCTATCCCACCTTCGGCTCAAAGAGTTTCAAGGCCATAATGGCCGGGGGCGAAGCAGCCGTGACCCATGCGGTCGAAGGAGCCGAGGACGACCGAGACGACGCCCGCATTGAGGCTGGGGCTATCACTTCAAAGGACTTGGCCCTCGGCATCACGGCAAGCGGGCGGACTCCCTTTGTGATGGCGGCACTCGAAAAAGCCCACGCGACTGGTGCGAGGTGCTGGCTCCTTACATGCAACGAGATAGATAAGCCCTCGTTCGTTGACGGCATGATAGTCCTTCCTACCGGGCCTGAGCTCGTTGCGGGCTCGACCCGTCTTAAGGCCGCCACGGCAACTAAACTCGCACTTAACATGATATCCACGGCTGCGATGACCAGGCTCGGCGGGGTTTACGACGGACTCATGGTGGACGTTGTCCCGTCGAATGAAAAGCTCGTCGCGCGCGCCGAGTGGATAATTATGCAGATAACCGGCTGCACTCGTGACGAGGCATCAAAACTCCTCAAAGAGTCTGGCATGAGGCCCAAGACGGCCTCGCTCATGAAACTGAAGGGTCTTACGAAGGAAGATGCCGAGAAGTTGCTTGAACAATCCGGGGGCTCGCTAAGGGCCGCCCTTGCCTCCTGAGCCACACTAAGCGGTAATCAGCCGGACACTCTCTCCCTCTTTATCGCATCGGCCACGCAAACGACCTTGGTCATCTCGGCCACGTCGTGGACCCTCACGATGTTCGCACCATTTAGGATTGAGGCCGTAACAGCCGCCGCCGTTCCCCAGGCGCGTTCCGATGGGGGAGCGTCGTCGAGTAACTTGCCTATGAAGGCCTTCCTCGATGGCCCCACGAGTATGGGCCTTTCGAGACCAGTGAACTCGCCGAGCCTGTGGATTATCTCGAGGTTGTGGTCGAAGGTCTTGCCGAAACCGATACCCGGGTCCACGATTATCACTTCCCCCGCCACACCCGCGCGCTCGGCTATGGATATGCTCTCGCGCAGATAGTCCATGATCTCTGGGATGAGCGCTTCGTAAGTAGGGTCTTTCTGCATGTCACGCGGCGCGCCCTTAATGTGCATCAGTATCACCGGCACCTTGCGCTCAGCGACGAGCGCCGACATTTCTGGGTCGTATCTGAGGCCACTTATGTCATTCACGATTGACGCGCCTGCATCCAGGGCGGCCCGTGCAACCTCCGCCCGGTAAGTGTCTATAGATATGGGGACCTGAACCATGGGAGATATGGCCCCTATCACTGGTATAGTGCGCCTCAGCTCTTCCTCAACCGTCACGGGCTCCGAGCCCGGCCTCGTGGACTGGCCTCCGATATCAATAATGTCCGCGCCGTCCTCGACCATCTTCAGGGCGCGCGCGATGCCTGCTTCTTTGTCGAAGAACTGTCCGCCGTCTGAAAACGAATCCGGCGTGACGTTAAGGATGCCCATGATATGGGTCTTAAGGGAAAAATCCAGTGTGTGGCCGCGCCATGCGAGCTTCATGGCTTAGCTTGAGGCGGTCTGCTCCGGAGAGTCCTCGGTGGAATGACTCTCGCCGGACTTATCTTCGAACTCCTTGAGGAAGTCGTCTATCTCCTGGGCGTTCATGGTCTCCTTGGTAAGGAGCAGCTGTGCGAACGCGTCCAGTAACATGATGTTTTCGCTGAGGATCTTCTTCGCCTTTTCGTGGGCCTCTGTGACGAGCCGCTTCACTTCGTCGTCGATATCCTCTGCTATCTTCTCGCTGTAGTCCTTGTGCTTAGCGATCTCTCTTCCGAGGAATATCTGTTCGTCCTTCTTACCAAAGGTGAGCGGCCCGAGTTTCTCGCTCATGCCCCATTCCGTCACCATGCGCCTCGCTATATCGGTGGCGCGCTCGAGGTCATTGCCCGCGCCCGTTGTTATGTGCTTCAGGGCGAGTTCCTCGGCGGCTCTTCCTCCGAGGAGGACGGCGAGAGTGTTTTCGAGAAACTCCTTGTTATGCGTGTAACGGTCGTCCACTGGGAGCTGCTGTGTTACGCCCAGAGCCCTGCCCCTTGGGATTATCGTCACCTTATGTATCGGGTCGGTGCCCGGCGTGAGCTTTGCTACGAGAGCATGGCCCGCCTCGTGATAAGCCGTGTTCTTCTTCTCCCAGTCGCTAAGGACCATGCTCCTTCTGGCAACTCCCATCAAAACCTTATCCTTGGCCTCTTCGAAGTCGGACATGTCCACGCTGGTCTTGGCCTTGCGGGCGGCAAGAAGCGCGGCCTCGTTCACGAGGTTAGCGAGATCGGCACCCGTGAAACCGGGCGTCCCACGCGCTATGGTCTCGAGGTTCACGTCCGGCGCAAGAGGAGTGTTCTTTATGTGCACTCCAAGTATCTGCGCCCTGCCCCTCACATCGGGAACGGGAACGACTATTTGCCTGTCGAACCTGCCGGGCCTCAGAAGCGCCGGGTCGAGGACGTCGGGCCTGTTCGTTGCGGCAAGTATAATCACGCCTTCCTTGCCCTCAAAACCGTCCATCTCCACAAGCAGCTGGTTGAGGGTCTGTTCGCGCTCGTCGTGTCCGCCGCCGAGCCCCGCGCCCCTGTGACGTCCCACGGCGTCTATCTCGTCTATGAACACTATGCACGGGGCGGTCTTCTTGGCCTGATCAAAAAGGTCCCTTACCCTCGAAGCACCCACTCCTACGAACATCTCGACGAAGTCGGATCCGGATATGCTGAAGAACGGGACGTTGGCCTCGCCCGCGATGGCCTTGCCAAGAAGGGTCTTACCGGTGCCCGGGGCTCCCACGAGCAGCACTCCCTTGGGAATCCTGCCGCCAAGGGAGGTGAACTTCTTCGGGTCCCTGAGAAACTCGATTATCTCCTGGACTTCCTCCTTGGCCTCCTCTATGCCTGCCACGTCCTTGAATGTTATCTTCACCTGTTGTTCGGTAACCATGCGTGCCTTTGACTTGCCAAAGCTCATGGCCTTGGTGCCTCCGGCCTGCATTTGCCGCATGAAGAATATCCATATCGCGACTATCAATATGAGCGGCAGCCCCCACTGGAAGAACAATGTGATGTACCACGGGCTTTCGGCAGGCGGCTTCGCGGTAATCTCTACGTTTTTCTTGTTAAGAAGGGTAACGAGGTCGGGATAGTCGGCGGCGTAGGTCTTGAACTTCTTGCCGTCGTTTAGGCGACCGGTGATCTCTTTTTCCTGTATGGTCACTTCCGCGACGTCGCCGGCCTGGACCTTTGCGATGAATTCGGAGAATTTCATCTCGTTTTCGGTCTTCTTGGGCGTAGTCATCAGGTTGATGAGCAGGATGGCCATCATCACTATCAGCAACCAAATGAATATGCCGCGGAACATACCCATGTTTTTCTTTTCTCCGTTCATACGTTACTTTTTATTCTAACACATCCTTTAGTTCCGACCTTTGTATCTCGATTAGCTTGCCAATGCCCGCACGGGCGAGCCCGATCAGCTCGTCCAACGCCTCCTGCCCGAAGGGAGCACTCTCGGCGGTGCCCTGGACCTCGACAAACCCTCCCTTGCCGGTCATCACGATGTTCATATCCACTTCGGCTTCGTAGTCCTCGGTGTAGCAGAGGTCAAGCATGGGTTTTCCGTCCACCACCCCCACGCTCACAGCCGCCACGAAATCAATTATGGGTATCTTCTGTATCATGCCGCAGTCAAGGGCGTGTTTCATGGCGTCGGCAAGGCAAATGAATCCTCCGGTAATGGCCGCGGTCCTCGTGCCCCCGTCGGCCTGAATTACATCGCAGTCTATCCATACGGTTCGTTCGCCGAGTGCTTCCATGTCCACGATGGCGCGCAGAGAGCGCCCGATGAGACGTTGTATCTCGTGAGTTCTGCCCCCCACCTTTCCGATAGCGGACTCCCTGGGTTTCCTTGTGCTCGTAGACCTCGGGAGCATGGCGTATTCAGCGGTGACCCACCCTCTCCCGGTGTCCTTAAGAAATTGGGGCACCCTGTCCTCTATTGACGCAGTGCATATGACCCTCGTGCCACCGACCTCTATGAGAGCGGAACCCTCGGCGTGACTTATCATATTCCTTGTTACTTTTACGGGCCTGAGTTCGTCGCGGGCCCTGCCGTCAGCTCTCATCCTTTGGTCACCTCCAGTTTAACCTTCGATATGTTCTTTATCTCGTGTCCCATGAACCTCTCCCCGACGGTCCTGAAACCCTCGGGGCTGTCGGTCACGCAGTATTCCAATGTCGGTGCTTCGCCACCTTCGTTTTCGAGACCGAGTGCCGCAAGCCGAGCTTTAACCTCGGCGGCGGTTTCCGCAGCCGAGTCTATTAGCGTAACGCCCTCTCCCATCACCTTAGATATGATCGGCTTAAGAAGCGGATAATGCGTGCATCCTAGCACGAGCGTGTCGATGCCCGACGATTTAAACCTCTCGAGATACCTCGTTGCCGCGAGTTCAGGCACCTCGCCGTCGAGCCACCCTTCTTCGACAAGGGGCACGAAAAGGGGACATGACTGGCTCGTTACATCTATCTTGCCTTTCACCTCGTGAATCGCCCTGACGTAAGCGTCGCTCCTGACAGTGGCGAAGGTGCCGATGACCCCCACTTTGCCGTTCACCGTCTTGCGGGCCGCGGCCTTCGCGCCGGGCTCAAGCACGCCTACCACTGGAACCGGGATGTCACGGCTGAGTTCTTCGAGGCCCACAGCCGATACGGTATTGCAGGCCACTACGAGGAACTTGATGCCCTTGGATACGAGAAACATGGTTCCCTCTTTGGCATATCGCTTCACGGTCTCGGGCGACCTTATGCCATAGGGCACTCGCGCGGTGTCGCCGAGATAGATGACCGACTCATTGGGCATCAGCTCGATCAGGGCCCTCATCACCGTGAGGCCTCCGATACCGGAATCGAATATCCCTATGGGGGCCGAACGGCTCATTGCTCCACTATGGTTTGCGCGACCGTGTCCCCCAGGGGTCTCTTGATCGATATGTGCCCGCCGAGGGTTTCGACCTCGGCTCCTTCTATCAGAATTTTTACGTCGGCGACGCCGTACACGTTGGCAAGGATGCTTTCGTATAGCGCCCTCACCAGCAGGAACTCGGTTATCGCATCGACCTGAAGGCCGCGCCTGAAAGAATCGGAGAGATCGACATAAAGAATGCCGTCCGCCCCATCGTAAATGCCGAGCAGCCTCGCCCCTTCTGGCACATAGGACTTGATATCGCCCTGAGGCCCCTTGAGAAACTCCTCGACGGTGGCCCGCGCCATGGCGGTTCTCGAAGCAGACTTGGGCGCCTCCCGGGTCTCCGACTTAAGGCGGCCTTCCGAGGGAAAGAACACGGCTATCTCTGTGGAGTCGGTCCTCTGCCTCGGCTTTTCCGTGACTATGTTGGACGGAGTGGCCGGCGCGGCCGGAGCACTTACGACATGATGGTTCGACTTATGAATGAAATAGTATCCCCCGCCGATGCCAAGCGCGAACAGAATCGCGAAGACCACTGCCGTAATAGTGATCTTGAGCCGTCCGTCGCGCTTTACGGCTTCTTCTTTTTCTGAACTTTTCGTATTTTCCTTACTGTTGTCCATAAAGGATCAGTCCTATGCCGATGGAGTATGCGAACCTCTGCATGGTATCGTCGTCATAATTTATTCCCTTGGACGGAAGCTCCACGAGTATCGCCGGCTCGCCTGCCGTGCTGAGAAGCGGCAGCGGCAGCTCACCGTACAGCACGTTCATGCCGAACTCGCTGCCCAACGAGTCACCCACCGAGCCCGCCAGTATGCGGCTTTCGTACAGGTACCTCCTCTGCCTCGAATCAAGCGAGTAGTACTCGTCGAGCGAGAGGTCGGCCTCAAGGTTCTTATACCACGTGACGTACACGACCGCACTGTCGGTGTCCGAAAGATGGATGCTCACCAGGACCTCCGGGGTGTGCTTGTCGCTCAGCTCACGCCGGTCGTCGAACGAGAGGTGACGGTCCACGCTCCTAGTCAGGTAGGCCATCTTGCCCTGCTCGTTCAGAAATTGTCTCAGTTTTTTCGCGATATTAAGGGCTATGTCCTTCTCCCGCTTGCCATCGACGAGCAGGCCGTAGTCGTACCCTCCGTGGCCGGGGTCGATAACGACATTTTCGAAGTCTCTTGCGTGGGCCGAAAGTGGCGATAGAACAAGCAAAATAAGGACGAGCGGTGCGAGCAATTTAGTCATCTGTACATTTTCCACATAAATGAGGGCTTTTGCAACCATTTAACTATTTACAATAGCCATAATTCGTGCTATTTTTTTTAAACAATGGCTGGTTCTTATTTAATAAACAATTCTCTTGACAATCGTAATTACCAGACTTATTATATTGCGTATCCTTATGAGTCCATAAACACGGCTAATCGCAATTTCGCATCGACGGTTGCAAATATAGCGCAAGTTTTCCAAGAACAAGGCATCTCGTATTAACCGTGAGGGGTAATGCTGTTAGGGAGGTGAGTTATGGGTCACAAACCCGAGAATGAGCCCGGAAGCGTATTCCAGGCTCTCTTACGAAAGGGCGTCTCGCGCAGGGACTTCATGAAGTTCTGCACGGCCACGGCCGCGACCCTCGGACTGCCCGCAACCCAGGCCGCCAAGATAGCGGAGGCCCTGGAGAAACCTCAAAAGCCGACAGTAGTCTGGCTCGAGTTCCAGGACTGCGCCGGCGACACAGAGTCGTTCCTGAGGGCGAGCAAGCCGACGGCAGCGGAGATAGTCCTGGACGTGCTTTCGGTGGACTACCATGAGACGATCATGGCTCCGTCCGGAGACGGCGCGGAAAAGTCCCTCGAGGACACGGTCAAGAACCTGAAGGGCAAGTACATTGCCATCGTCGAGGGTTCGATACCGACCGCCGAGGGCGGAATCTACTGCTGTGTAGGCGGTAGAAGCGCCCTGGACATCGCCAAAGAGGTCTGCGGAAACGCCATGGCCACAATAGCCGTGGGCACATGCGCAACACACGGCGGATGGCCGGCCGCACAGCCTAACCCGACGGGAGCGATGGGCATCGGCAAGATAGTGCCCAACGCCGCGGTCATTAACCTCACCGGATGTCCGATGAACGTGGAAAACCTCGTTGCCACGGTAGTACATTTCCTGACTTTCAAATCGCTTCCGGCAACAGACACACTTGGCAGGCCGCTCTTTGCATACGGCAAGCGCATCCACGACAACTGCGAACGCAGGGCGCACTTCGACGCCGGACAGTTCGTCAAGGAATGGGGCGACCCGGGACACAGGCAGGGATGGTGCCTCTACGAGATGGGGTGCAAGGGTCCCGAGACGTTCCACAACTGCCCGACGGTAAGGTGGAACGAGGGCACCAGCTGGCCGGTAGGTTCGGGCCACGGCTGCATCGGTTGCGCCGAGCCCAGGTTCTGGGACAAGATGTCGCCGTTCTACAGAAGGCTGCCTAAGGTGCCTGGCTTCGGCATCGAGAGCACAGCCGACAAGATTGGCGTCGGCCTTGCCGCCGCCACGGCAGCGGGCCTTGCCGCTCACGGAGTGGTCAGGGCTTTGAAAGGCAAACCAAAGGACACGGAGGAATAAATGGCTAAGAAACTTGTCATCGACCCCATAACCCGAATTGAGGGCCACCTGAGGATCGAGGCTAAGGTCGAAGGCGGAGAAGTAGTAGACGCCTGGGCCGCGAGCACGATGTTCAGGGGGATGGAGATAATCCTCAAGGGCAGGGACCCGCGTGACGCCTGGGCGTTTACCCAGCGAATATGAGGCGTTTGAACGACGGTTCACGCCACCAGCTCCGTGAGAGCTGTAGAAAGTGCACTTAACATAACGATCCCGGACAACGCCCGGGTCATCAGAAACCTCATAACCGCGATCCAGTACGTTCAGGACCACGTGATACACTTCTATCACCTGCACGCCCTGGACTGGGTCGACATCGTCTCGGCGCTCAGCGCCGACCCCAAGGGCACCGCGGCGCTCGCCCAGAGCATCTCGGACTGGCCGAAATCCAGCGCGGCGTACTTCGCTGGCGTAAAGGCCAAGCTCAAGGAGTTCGTGGACAGGGGCCAGCTCGGTCCGTTCGCCAACGCCTACTGGGGACACAAGGCTTACAAACTTCCGCCCGAGGCCAACCTCATGGCGGTTGCGCATTACCTCGAGGCGCTGGACTGGCAGAAGGACGTCATCCGGATGCACGCCGTTCTCGGCAGCAAGAACCCCCATGCCCAGACCTACATAGTGGGCGGCATGGCGGTGCCGGTTGACCCCAACAGCCAGAACGCGCTCAACGCAAACACGCTCGGCTTCTTCAACGAGATAGCCAATAAGGCAAAGGCGTTCGTAGAGAAGGTTTACGTTCCCGACCTCCTGGCCGTGGCTCCGTTCTATCTCGAATGGGCCAAGGTCGGCAAGGGCGTTGGCAACTACCTCGCCTGCGGCGAGTTCCCGCTCGACGGCGTTCCGAACACCAATAACTACTGGCTGCCCAGCGGCGTCATAGTTAATGGCGACCTCAAGGGCGTCAAGGACCTCGACCAGAACAAGGTGAGCGAGTACGTCACGCACTCGTGGTACACCTATCAGGGCGGCGACGACGCAGGCATACACCCGTTCAAGGGCGAGACGAGCCCGAAATACACCGGCCCCACCCCGCCGTACAAGGAACTCGACACCGACGGCAAGTACTCATGGCTGAAGGCGCCGAGGTACGAGGGGCTGCCGATGGAAGTCGGCCCGCTCTCAAGAATGCTCGTGGCGTTCGCCAGAGGGCACAAGGAGGTCACCGACGCCGTGACCATGGTCCTCAAGAAACTCGGCGTAGGCCCCGAGGTGCTGTTCTCAACTCTCGGAAGGACGGCCGCAAGGGGCGTTGAGACCCTCGTGGTGGCCAACCAGATACCTTCGATGATAGGCGAGCTCGCGGCTAACATGAAGAAAGGCGACGTGAAGATCGCGGAGACTTCGAAGTGGGAGCCCGAGACCTGGCCTGCCGAATGCGAAGGCCACGGCTGGCACGAGGCCCCGAGAGGAGCCCTCTGCCACTGGGTGAGGATCAAGGACCAGAAGATCGAGAACTACCAGTGCGTAGTGCCGAGCACCTGGAACGGCTCGCCGAGGGACGCAAAGGGCCAGCGCGGCCCGTACGAGGCCTCTCTCATCGGGACCAAGGTCGCGAACCCCGAACAGCCGGTCGAGATTCTGAGGACGATACACTCGTTCGACCCCTGCATGGCGTGCGCCGTGCACGTGGTCGATGCCGAGGGTAAACAGATAACCAGGATCAAGGTAGTCTAAAGGAGGATACCGTGAGCCAAAGAACAAGGGTATATGCCTGGGAGTTTCCGGTAAGATTCACGCACTGGATCAACTTCCTGTGCATCGTGGCCTTCGCGGTCACGGGCATTTACATCGGCTCGCCCTACGCCCACGCTCACAGCTCGGCACAGTACGTGATGGGCTGGATGCGGTTCCTCCATTTTACCGCCGGATACGTGTTCCTCCTGAGCCTGATAATCAGGCTCTACTGGGCTTTCATGGGCAACCGCTACGCAAACTGGAGAGTATGCTTCCCGTTTGGGGCGCGACAGCGCACCGACCTGGTAACCGCGTTAAGGTTCTACACCTTCACGGGCAACAAGCCCCCCTATGCCGTGGGACACACGGCGCTTGCGGGTCTTATCTACCTCGTCGTGTTTCTGCTGTTCGCTTTCCAGGTGTTTTCAGGGTTCGCCCTCTATAGCCTTCAGCAGCCCGGCGTCTGGGCTGCGAGCATAGGAGCCTGGCTCCTCGCGCTGATGGATGCGCAGACGATACGGCAGTTCCACCATCTGGCGATGTACGTAATTTTCGCCTTCGTGCTCGTGCACGTGTACATCGCATGGTGGATGGATACCGTCGAACGCAACGGCGTCATGGGCAGCATCTTCGGAGGATTCAAGTTCGTAACCGGTAAGGAGTGGGAATAAAAGCGGCCGTTATAGGAATTGGCAACCTCCTCCTCCGTGACGAGGGGGTTGGTGTACATGCAATAGAAGCCCTTCGGGAGAGGTTCGGCAACGACCTCCCCGAGGGGCTTCAACTTATAGACGGCGGCACCATGGGCCTGGACCTCCTGCCCTACGTGGAGGTGCTAGACAAGCTCCTCATAGTGGACGCCGCCAACCTCAACGAGCCCCCGGGCACCATAAGGGTAATGGAAGGCGACAAGGTGCGCCGCTTCCTCGACACCAAGTTCTCGGTCCACCAGATAGGGCTGCCCGACATGCTGTTTGCCGCCGAGCTACAGGACGCCCTCCCCGAGGAGGTCTGCATCGTGGGGATTCAGCCCGAGGTGATAGAGACGGGGCTTGAGATGTCGGAGGTAATTCTCAAGAATTTCGACTCCCTGCTGGGTGCTATAATCAAGAAACTCGGCCAATGGGGTTTTAAACTCGGAGAACTGGAGAACACCGAATACAATGTGTCTGGCGATACCGTCTAAGATAGTAGGCATAAACGATATCATGGCCACAGTGGACGTCCAGGGAGCCAGGCGCGATATCAGCCTTATGCTCATGCCCGAAGAAGTCACCACCGGGGACTACGTGCTCGTTCATGCTGGGTTCGCCATCCAGAAGGTCTCCCGAGAGGTCGCCGAGGAGGCTCACAGGCTTCTTCAGGAGATGGCGGAGAAGCTCCAGGAGGCCGAGGAACGGGGAGAAGACATCTGTTTCTGAGACCTGCCAGGACTCAAATCAAGCCGCCGAGCCGCCTATTTCCCCTTTATCCAGTTGTTTTTTATATGCTTTTTCTAATATACTGGCTTAATGATTGGCATAGTGCTTGCGGGCGGCCTCAACACCAGATACCCTGATCTCAAGGGGCTCATAGAGGTCGGCGGCAGGACTCTGATAGAGCGGAATATAGAGGTACTGGGCTCCGTTGTAGACGAGGTCTTCATAAGCGCCAACGAACCCGAACATTACTTCAGGTTCGGGCTGCCGATAATCGGCGACGTGGTAGAGTCCGGAGGCCCCCTGAGCGGCATTTATTCGGTGCTCAGGCACACGGAAGCCGACAGGGCGGTAGTGGTCGCCTGCGACATGCCGTTTGTTAATACCGAGCTTATAAAACACATTTCAGGCATAATAGAAGGCGACGCCGTGGTGCCCGTGTTTGAGAGCAGGCCTCAGCCCCTTCCGGCCGTGTATGCGAGTTCGGCCCTCAGGGTGATGCGCAGAAGGCTTCTCGGCGGAGACAGGTCTCTGCTTGGGCTCATGGATGAGATCGGCGTGACTTTCGTCGAAGAGGATGTGGTAAGGAGGATCGACCCCGAGGGTGGTTCCTTCGTAAATATAAATACGGCAGACGATCTTAAAGAAGCATTGAAGAACGCGTAAGGAGGAGAGGAAATGTTTGGTACGTTGGGAACGAGTGAACTTATTATCATATTCCTCATCGTGCTCGTACTGTTCGGGGCGTCGCGACTTCCCGAAATAGGAGGCGGCATAGGCAAGGCCATCAGGAACTTCAAGAAGTCAATGCACGAGCCGGACGAGATAGACGTTACGCCTAAGAAGCCCGTCGAGGGCAAGGAAGAAAAGAAGGAAGAAGAAAAGAAGGGCTAAAAAGGTGCACAGAGGAATCACGGCGGAAATAGACCTTGACGCCGCCCTCAATAACCTGGAGGCTATAAGGAAGACCGTTAATGGGCTTCCCGTCATCGCGGTCATAAAGGCCGACGCATACGGCCACGGGGCGCCGGAGATGGCGAGGCTTTACGAGGACGCCGAGGTTCACACGCTCGCGGTGGCCTTTGTATCGGAGGCCGAGGAGCTCCGCGAATCAGGCATTAAGGCTCCCATACTGGTTCTGTTCGATATCACGGAGCCGGATAAATACATAAAGCTCGGCCTAACCCCGGTAGTACACAGCCTGAAATCAGCCGAGGTCTTTAACCACGAGGCCGAAAAACATAACACTACAATTGATGTCCATATCAAGGTGGATACTGGAATGGGACGACTGGGACTCTTAGACAAGAACGAAGTGTCGCAAGTGCTCGCCATGGGCAACCTTAGAGCGGCAGGCCTTATGAGCCACTTCTCGGAAGCCGACATCGCCGACCCCGATTTCGTAAATCTCCAGTTGCTCCGCTTTAACGAGATACGGAGCTCGCTTAAGTCCGAAGGTTTAAATCCCCTCTGCCACATGTCAAATAGCGCCGCAGTGTTCGGTTGCCCCGAGGCTCACATGGATGCCGTCAGGCCCGGCCTCGTACTCTACGGAATTAGCCCATTTACTGACGGCGCGCACCAGGCGCCCGGACTCCGTCCGGTCATGCGTGCGAGCGCCAAGATAGTCTCGGTGCGGAAGCTCGAAGCCGGCCGGCCGGTCAGCTACGGCAGGACGTTCGTAACCAAGCGCCCTACCCGCGTCGCCGTGCTCGCGGTTGGCTATGCAGACGGATACTCGCGGCTGTTCTCAAATAATGCCGAGGTGCTTATAAAGGGCAAGCGTGCGCCGATCATTGGCAGGGTCTGCATGGACCTCGCCATGGCCGACGTTACCGACATAGAAGGCGTAACGGAAAAAGACGATGCGGTTCTTCTGGGCAGAGACGGAAAAGAGGAGATAACTGCGGGCGAACTCGCCGCCAGGGCCTCCACGATTCCCTACGAGATACTCTGCAGCCTGGGCAGGATGGCCCGGCGGCAGTACAGCAGGATACCAGTTACGGGAGAGCACAGGGTATAAGAGAAATGTTTTCGGGACTCGTTGAATCCATAGGCAAGACCTTAATCGACTTCACCGCAGAGACAGGGAAGGTCTTCAGACTTCTCTACGACGCGCTCAGGCTCGCCCTGCACCCTCCTATCGATCTTCGCAACACCTTCAAGCAGATGCTCGAGGTGGGCGTTCTCTCGGTGCCGGTGGTGGTCATAACCGCGATATTCACGGGCATGGTGCTCGCGCTGCAAACCTATACCGGGTTCAAGAGGTTCGGAGCAGAAAGCCTTGTCGGCTCGGTGGTGGCACTCTCCATGACCAGGGAGATGGGCCCGGTTCTCACGGGGCTTATCGTGGCAGGTCGGGCAGGGGCCGCGATGGCTGCCGAGCTTGGCACCATGAGGGTCACGGAGCAGATAGATGCGCTTGAGACGCTGGCCACAAACCCGGTCAAGTATCTCGTCGTGCCGAGGTTCATAGCCGGCCTTATAATGCTTCCTGCGCTCACGGTCATGGCCGACATAATCGGCATAATCGGCGGCTACCTGATAACGGTGGGGCATTTCGGGGCGAGTTCGGCCGAGTACTGGCGAAGGACGTGGGACTTCCTCGAAAACGACGATATTTATAACGGCCTCATCAAGGCCGGATTCTTCGGGGGCGCAATTGCCCTCGTATGCTGCTACAAAGGTTTTTATACCAAGGGCGGTGCCGAGGGTGTCGGCAAGGGCACGACCGGCGCCGTGGTTATCTCGTTCATGACCATACTAATCGCGGACTACTTTTTATCTGCGTGGTTATTCGAATGATCGAGGTCAAAAACCTCCATAAGAGCTTCGGCCCCAACCACGTCCTCCGTGGCGTGGACCTCTCTGTCAGCAAGGGAGAAAGCGTAACCGTCATAGGCGGAAGCGGCTCGGGCAAGAGCGTACTTATCAAGCATATAATCGGGATACTCAGGCCTGACGAAGGCGACGTGTTCATAGACGGCACTAACATCGCGCGCCTCGGCGAAAAAGAGCTATACTCGGTGCGGCGGAAGTTCGGGATGCTTTTCCAGGCCGCCGCCCTGTTCGACTCGCTGAGCGTCTGGGAAAACGTGGGCTTCGCGCTGCTCCGGGCAAGGACGTACTCTGAGCCGGAAGTGCGCGAGATTGCATCGGAAAAGCTCAATCTTGTCGGGCTCGTGGGCATCGAGGACCTCATGCCCTCGGAGCTCTCGGGAGGCATGAAGAAGCGAGTCGGACTGGCAAGGGCCATAGCCCATAGCCCCGAGATTCTCCTATACGACGAACCCACCACCGGGCTCGACCCCATAATGGCTGATGCCATTAACGACCTTATTGTAAGAATGAGGGAGAAACTCAACGTAACTTCTGTTACAATTACTCACGACATGCAAAGCGCATACAAGATATCGGACCGTATAGCCATGCTTTACGAAGGCAAGATAATAGAGACCGGGACGCCGGATGAGATTAAGCGCACCGAACACCCCATAGTGCGACAGTTCATAACAGGCAGTGCGGTCGGCCCGATAAAGATCAAGGGGCTATCGGAATGAACGAGCGCAAGACGGAGCTCTTAGTCGGGCTTTTCGCCATAGCTATCTTCGCAGTCCTGACGTTCATGACGTTCAAGGTCGGAGAATTCAGCATAGGAAAGAAGCAGGGCTACGTGGTATACGCCTACTTCAAGGATACCGCCGGCCTGTACGAGCAGACTAAGGTTAAGGTGGCCGGAGTGGACGCCGGCACGCTCGAGAATATCGGACTCGTAAACGGCGTAGCACGGCTCACCCTGCGCATAGATCCCGACGTTGTACTTTATTCCGACGCCTCGGCGGGCATACGGACAACTGGTCTTCTGGGTGACAAGTTCCTCGAGCTCAAGGTCGGGCATAACGAACCCGTTCTGAAAGACGGCGACACTCTGCTTAACGTGGAGGAGTTCGCGGACATCGATAGCATGATGCAGAACCTCAGTACCCTCTCAAGCAACATGACCGAGCTGGTGTCTTCCATTAACCAGCCCGACACGAGGGAGGCCCTCAGGGAATCGGTACTGAACCTGAGGGACATCACGGAGACCCTCAAGACCGTAGTATCAGGCAACGAGGAGCGCCTCGACAGGATACTGACGAAGGTGGATTCGCTCACCACGGCGTTAAACGAGATGGTGGTCTCAAGCAAGGACCCGCTTAACAATACCCTCACTAATCTCGAGGATTTCAGCGGCTCGCTCAAGGAGCAGGGACCTCAGCTCGTCTCGGACCTGAGCGAGACGGTCTCCGAGCTTAAGTCGGTCATACACGACAACAGGTCCGAACTCGACAACCTTATCCTGAAATCGTCCGCCACGATGAACTCCGTCAGTTCCGTGGCCAACACGGTCGATAAGGGAGAAGGCACCATCGGCAAGCTCGTACACGACGACAAGCTCTACTATGCCATCACGAACGCCGTAGGCGGCGTGAGCAACACCTTGGCGGCGATAAACCGCTTTAAGACCTTTATCACGTTCAGGGGCGACTACCTGACAAGGGAGAACGAAGCCAGGGGAGGTTTCTACGTTACGCTTCAGCCCAAAGAAGACAAGTACTACATACTCGGTGTGGTCAGAGACCCCGTCAGCTCGGTGGAAGTTACCGACACCTATGTCGACGGCGTTCACACGCATGAGGAAAAAGTTAACAACGACCTCGAGTTCACCGCTCAGTTCGCCAAGCGGTTCAACGACACCGCGCTGAGAATAGGCATCGTGCAAAACAGTTTCGGGCTGGGCGTGGACCAGTTCTTCCTCGACGACAAGCTCCGTCTCTACGCGGACGTCTGGGACCTCGGGGCGGACGAATACCTGGCAGATAACGCCCACCTTAGCCTGGGAGCCGATTATTTCCTGTTTAAACACCTCTTTGTTTCGGGCGGGGTCGACAATCTCCTGAACTCCCACCGAACCGGAGCGTTCTTCGGCGGAGGAGTTAGGTTCGAGGACGAAGACTTCAAGTACCTGTTTGGCGCAGGCCTTCCCAACGTCTCCAAATAAGGGACGTCTCTTTTCCCAAGCCGGGGGTTTCAAAAAAGCCTATTTTTGCATATAATACGGTAAGTAACTATGAGCATGGCTATATATAGCTATGCGAAACTCGCGGTGCTCTCCGCGGAGGAGCATAGGGAATGTCAGCGAAGATAGGACAAATACTGCTAGAGCTTGGCTATGTCACCGACAAGGACATAGACAAGGCCATGACGTTGCAGCGGGAGTCGGGCGGAAAGAGAAGGATTGGAGAGATCCTCGTCGAGATGTTTCTCAAAGAGGAGGAGCTCCTTAAGGCCCTTTCAAAACAGCTTGATATCCCGGTGGCCACCGACGAGCAGTTCCCCGATGTCATGCCGGTGGACAAACTGTCCTTCGATTTTCTCAGGGAAAACCTCATCCTCCCCCTCCGTCTACAGGACAGCACACTGTACGTGGCGGTGGCGTACTCCACCGGCCAGGACGCCATAGATAGCCTCCGCTCCTCTTTCGACTATAAGATAAGGCCTTACCTTGCGAGCGTGAACCTCATCACCGCACAGATAAGCAGGCTCGAGGAGTCCAAAGACGCGGTCATGCAAAGGCTCCTGGCAGGAGTCTCCGATGACGAGGCCACAAAAGAGGTCGGCGACCTCAGCGCCCTGCGCGACCTCGCGCAGGAGCAGGGCATAATCAGGCTCGTTAACCTCATCATCGATAACGCTGCAAAGGAAAACGCCAGCGACATCCACGTGGAGCCCGAAGAGACGGACGTGCGCGTGCGCTACAGGATAGACGGAATACTCTACGACCGTGAGATCCTCCCGCTTAAGACACAGGCAGCCATCTCATCGAGGATCAAGCTGCTTGCGCAGATGAACATCGCAGAACGCAGGCTCCCCCAGGACGGGCGCATCAGGGGGCGGTACTCGGGCAAGGAGGTGGACATAAGGGTCTCGACCATCCCCACCGTGTACGGCGAGAGCATCGTCATGAGGCTTCTGGACAGGGAGGCCTCCTTCATAAGCCTCGAGGAACTCGGGTTCGACCACGAGCTGATGTCGCAGTACGAGGCGCTCATAAAGAGGCCCTACGGCATGCTCCTCATCACGGGTCCAACCGGTAGCGGCAAGACCACTACGCTGTATGCCTCGCTAGACAAGATAAACGATCCCGACAAGAAGATAATCACGATCGAGGAACCCGTTGAGTACCTGCTCAAGGGGATCACCCAGATACAGGTGAGGCCGAAAATAGGGCTTTCCTTCGCCTCGGGCCTCAGGCACATAGTCAGGCAGGACCCGGACATCGTAATGGTCGGTGAGATACGAGACATCGAGACCGCGAGCATAGGCATTCACGCCTCGCTCACCGGGCACCTGCTGTTCAGCACTTTGCACACCAACGACGCGTCCAGCGCCGTGACGAGGCTCATCGACATGGGCGTGGAACACTACCTAGTATCCTCCACGCTCATAGGCGTTGTCGCCCAGAGGCTCGTGAGGAAGATATGCCCCCATTGTAAGGAGACCTACCCCGTTCCGGACGACATACGGGAGATTGTCGGCCCAGATATACAAACGCTCACAAGGGGCACGGGCTGTCCGGAATGCATGAACACGGGTTACAAGGGCAGGCTCGCCATATTCGAGCTCCTGGTAGTGGACGACGAGATCAGAGATCTTATCCTTGCAAGGGCCAGCTCGCGCCAGATAAAGGACAAGGCGGTCTCATTAGGAATGAGGACCCTCTACGAGGACGGCATCGTGAAGGTTAGAAAAGGCGTAACCACGGTGGAAGAGGTCCTGAGAGTGACCCAGGTGGAAGCTTGAGGCGGCGCGAAAACGGTATAGCGCTTATCATGACCCTCTGGGTGCTCGTGCTGCTTTCGGCCGTGGCCATGAGCTTCACTTTCACATCGAGGCGCGGAAGCGCGAGCACAAGGAACCTCAAAGAGGACACTCAGGCTTATTACGCCTCGCTGTCGGCGTATGAGCAGGTAGTCGCTTACCTCGTCACCGACCCGGACTCCACGGTCGATTACATTGACGAGCAGGGCAATTTCCGCACCGATTCCGAGAGACCGGCCTTCGCGGCTCAGCCGGTGGAAGGGGCCGACGTAAAAGTCCAACTGACTGACGAGGAAAGCAGACTGAACATCAACACCCTCAATGGCGACCAGCTGTCGCGCCTGTTCGAGTACGTGGGAGTGCCAACCGAGGAGAGGCAGCCACTTGTGGACTCGCTGCTTGACTGGAGAGACCCGGACGACGAGCACCACCTCTCGGGCGCGGAGGACGAATACTATGAGGCCTTCGGCTACAAAGCCAAGGACAAGGCGCTCGACATGCCCGAGGAGCTTCTGCTCGTAAAGGGATACTCCAAAGACCTGCTGTACGGAAGCGATGACTTCAAGCCGCTCGACAAGCTGATAACCACGCACAGCGACGGGATAAACGTCAATACCGTGCCGGTCCCGGTGCTTCAGATACTCGGCATAGACGACCTCACGATAGCCACGCTCGTCTCGCACCGCACCTCACCCGGCGGAACGAAGATGATACCGGCCCAGATAGCGTCAATAGGGAAGACGGTCTCCAATAATTTCAGGATACAGGTCGTCTCGCACATGAAAGACAACCCCCTGGCAGTGCGGATCACCTCGGTAGTAAGGCGCGATTTCGGTCCAAGTGGCCCCGTGCTGACCACGTTATACTGGAAAGAGGAAATTGAAAACAGCAGGACTTAACATAGAGGGCTCTAAGATAACCGTCTCCATAGTGGAGCGCAGGCTCGGCTCGGCCAAGCTCATCGCGACGGACGAGATCTCGTTGACCTCGGCACCCGAGGAACAGATAGCTACCTTGACCGAGGCCCTCGGCAAGTGGAAATCCTCGTACGGCATTGCGGGAGTTACAATCGGCCTCAACCTCGGCAATTTCTCTCACCGCACCGTCGAGCTTCCGGTGCGTTCCGAGGAAGACATTAAGCACGCCCTCGTCTTCGAGATGGAAAAGCACCTGCCGCTTGAGCCCGATGAGTACAGCACGGACTTTCATACGCTTGAGAGCACCAAGGACGGCACGAGGAACCTCGTAATGGCCATCAGGAAAGAGAAGGTGACGTGGATACACAAGTGCCTTCAGGAGACGGGGCTAAAGTTCCTCGGCGTAAAGTGCACGGCCATAGAGGCCGCAAACGAACTTATGTCCACGGTGAACGTCTCTGACGCCCTCGTCGTCTATCCCTCGGGCGGTGCGTTCCAGGTCATAGGGATAAAGGGCTCAAACCCGGTCTATCTGAAGATGTTCGAGAACCGAGAGGCAGTAATTGCCGGGATAGAGCGCAACCTCGAGGGTTACGGAAAGGTACTGTACTACGCTGGCAGCGGCAGCACGGTTGACTTCGACCGCTTCTCCCCGAGAACGGTGCCCATGAACATGCCGAATGTTCTGGCCGGACTCAAGGCTGGAAAGAGCCGTGCGAACCTGAACCTCGTACCCGAGGAATACGGCACACCGAAGAAGGACTATTACCCGACGGCCCTCGTCATACTCTGCGTCGCCTGCACGTTGATATTCTTCTCCACGAGTATACTGTCATACCTCAAGGACTACAGGGCGCTGTCGTCGGTCAAGAGCAGCATCGAAAAGATAAAGGGCGAGACCAGGGAGGTTGTGGAAACGGAGCGCAAGGCGACCGCGGCGCGGGACAAGCTCGCCTTCCTGAACGAGTTTCAGCACAACAAGAACACGAAGGTACGCGTACTGGCCGACCTGAGCTGGCTCCTGCCGAAAAACGCATGGCTTACGGCTCTCTCCGTGGACGAGCAGGGCACGGTCGAGATAGACGGGTTCGCCGGCACGGCGGCGGATATAATCCCCCCGCTTGAAAACTCCCCATTGTTTAAGGACGTGGAGTTCTCCTCGCCGGTTACGGTCAAGGCTGGCACCGAGAGGTTCGCCATCAAGATGCACCTCGAAGGAGTGGGAGAAGAGCAGGAATGAACAAGTCCATAGCGGTCATAGGCGTTGTTGCGGTTCTCGCGGCTCTTTACGCTCTCGTCCTCTCGCCTCTTGCGGAAAAGCGCGTCGTCTTACAGGATCAGCTCCAGCTCGATTACAGCACCCTCGTGAAATACAAGAAGTTCGAAAACCAGCAGGACCAGTCAAGCAAGAAGCTCGACGAGGCCCTGAACGAACTGGCAGCCGCCGAGTCGCTCGTGCTCCCGCACTCCGATACGTCTCTGGCGTTCTCCCAGCTTCAAAAGGATATCCAGAAGCTCGCCACACAGTCGGGGCTGCAAGTGACCTCCGTGAAACCTCTGCCTACTGTCGAGTTCAAGCACTATACCGGTCTGCCCATATTCCTCGACTGCACGGGGGATATCAAGAGTCTGGGCGAGTTCATGAAGAGACTCGACTCCAGGGACGAGCTCTTCGGCATAGACAAGCTAATCATCGCCGCCCAGCAGGACGGCACTCTCAGAATAAAAATCCAGCTTACGGGGTTGATGATGTCATCATGATAAGGCGTTGGTTTATATTGGGAATTTTGGTTCTCCTTATGGTAAGCTTACTCTGGAACTTCTACAGGGAGGTTGTGGTGTATAATGCCATGGACGCGGTACAAAAGACCGAGACTGTCGCCCATAAGACCAAGAAAGAGACCCCCGAGTACTCTCCCGCCTGGAACGAGGGCATCGTGAACAACAACCTTTTCAGCAAGGACCGCGGATACGTCGCTCCGGTTGTGATAACCAATACCCCCGCGCCGGTAATTCCCGAGCCCGTACAGCCTCCACCCAACCTTAACCTCAATGGTATAATACTTAATCAATACGGCGAATACATTGCCCTGATACAGGTCGATGGTGCGCCGGCCAAGCGCGCCATGAAGGGCGACGAGATCTCTGGGGCGCTGGTGGTTGACATCAGCGCGAGAGAGGTCAAGCTCCTCTGGAACGAAGAGGAGATAACTTTGAGCATGAAGAAAATTAAAACGGTGCCGATGACAAAATGAAAAGAATGAGAATTCTTTCGATACTCCTGGTTATGGCTCTCATGGTCTCGTGTGCGCCCAAGCAGCACGTCGCCCAGCTGCAACCCTCTCCTATGCCGGACGAGACGCAGCTCGTGCTTCCAGATCTTCCGGACGAGCCGGGGAAAGAAGAGGTCAAGCACGAGCCCACGGTCAGCCCGGTGATAGTCGAGGAAGGCGAAAACAACGAGAAATACATCATTCTCAACTTCGAGAACACCGATATCAGGACAATCATCGACACGTTCAGCGAGATACTCGGCATCAACTACATACTGACGCCCGGCATCGCGGGCAGCGTCACTATCCAGTCGTACAACAAATTCCCCGTCTCCGAGCTCTACGACATATTCCAGAGCCTGCTCGAGATAAACGGCCTGACTGCAATAAAGGAAGGCTCGTTCTATAGAATCGTTCCTCTCGATACGGCCAGGCAGCAGCCTTTGGACATACAGAAGGGCAAGGAGTTCAATATGACCCTCGACGGCTCGTTCGTGACTCAGCTAATCCCGCTTCAGTACGTCAAGGCCTCGGAGATAGCGAACATATTCCGCAACCTGATGCCGCGCGGCACCGACCTGATAGTTTACGAGCCGGCAAACATGCTCATCGTGACCGCCCTGCCCCCCACGCTCGTGAAGTTCATGAAACTCATCAAGGCGCTGGACGTGCACGAGACGGATTCCGAGACCGTCAGGACGTTCGTTTATCACGTCGAATACGGAGAGGCCAAGAAACTGGCCGACCTCCTGAAAAACATGTATCCTGAGAGTAAGTCGGACACTACCAAGACCGCGGCAGCAGCCACGACGCTGCGAACCACTGCCACGAGGCGTCCAACCTCGCCACAGATAACAAATACGTCCGAAGCCCTCCCGGGAGAGATCGGGGACATAACGGTCACGGCTTACGAGGACATTAACGCCCTGTTGATCAAATGCACGCCCAAGACCTACATTTCTCTTCTCGAGGTTCTTCAGAAGATAGACGTCCCGGTCAAGCAGGTCGTCATCGAAGTGCTTATAGCAGAGGTAACACTGACCGACTCGACGAGTTTCGGCATCCAGTGGCTTCTCTCTGGCAACTCCACCACCGGATTCGCACCAGACTCGACACCAGATACCGGGTTCTCGTTTACGGACGCCCAGGGCAACCCTATTCCGAAACTCGGTTCGTTCGTTTATGGGACGATAAACAAGAGCGTGGCCAACATCTTCCTTCAGGCCCTCGCGGATGAATCGAGGGTAAACGTGCTGGCAAACCCGCAGATACTGGCCGTGGACAACCAGGAAGCGGAGATTAAGATCGGTAACGAGGTCCCCACGGCGACGGGCCTAACGCAGCAGCCGTCCACGGGCGGCGGCACCACGCTTGTCAGTTCCGGGCAGATACAGTACAGGACCGTAGGAACGATCCTTACCGTCACTCCCCACATTACGGAAGCGGGCAACGTGAGCATGAAGCTTGTGGTGGAGCAGAGCGGCATCGGTACTGAAACGACCCTTGGTTCCGGTTCGTTCCCCTCTTTCACGTCTCGTAAGGCCACGACATCAGCCGTCGTACATTCCGGACGGACTCTCTTCCTCGGCGGCCTTATCTCTGAGGAAACGACTAATGCCAAGAGCGGCATACCCGGTCTTATTAAGATACCTCTGCTGGGAGCCCTTTTCGGAAGTACGGACATCAAAACTACCAAACGAGAGCTCCTCGTAATGGTAACCCCTCACGTCATAGGCGACCAGTACGAAGCGCGACAGATAACGAGGGATTTCCAGAACAGGGTCCGCACTATCAAGAAGCGCCTCGACAGGCTTGATAAGACTGACAGCAACGTTTTTCTGCCGCCGCATTACAATGACGAGGACATGGGCGGCGATGCCGGCATCATGAATACGCCTGACGCCACTTCCGGCGGTGGCGACTCGTCCGGGGCGCCAAATAGCTCCATCATCCTCCCCGACGAGCAATAACAAACAAACGGGTGCCATCCACTCAAGGACTGCACCCGCTATATTTCCCCGCATCCTAACTTCAGAGCGTTACATGTATCTTTCTATCTTGCCCTCCCATGCCTTCATCTGAGGCTTGTATGCTTCGGGCTTTCTCCCGAAACATACGCCCAGCTTTTCGTAAAGAGATACCTCTGCGAGATCCACGTGCCTCTGTTTTATGACATCGGCCGTTGCCTGATACTGTATCTCGCCGCCCGCTGCCTTGACCACCGTGACCCCTTTGATGCCGCTGGTAAGTATCGCCACGCCGGCCGCGCCGGCCGACATCCCGAAGTTCACGTCGTAGGCATAGGAGTGGCCCGACCTAACGAGATGCCCGGGCGTTACTTCTCTTATCTCGGGCTTTTCGAATACTCCTGCAACGAACATCCCCGTGTCCTTCATGAACTTCTCAACGTCGGGATCGTTCTTCATGAACCCCTCGAGCCTCTTTCGCACGTACTTGCCAGCCCCGGCGAGCTTCGCGTGCCCGAACGAGTCCACACCAGCCGATTCGTCCGTGATTATCTCTCCCTTTACATCCTTCATTCCCTCGGCGGCAACTATCGCGTAGGTGCCGGCCTTTACATCGCTGTTGCGGACTCGCGAGAAGAACTTCTCCTTCATGTGCGCGTAAACCACGTCGAAGTCCACCGGTATCTCGGGCAGGAGGATGCAGTCGGCATCGGCACCGATGCCGCCACGGAAGGCCGTATGCCCGGCGTAGCGGCCGAAGACCTCGAGCACGAGCACCCTGTTGTGGCTCATCCCCGTGGTCCTGAGGTCGCCCATGAACTGTGAGACGCGGTTAATGGCGGAGTCCCCTCCGACGCTGTATGACTGGAGGTCCAGGTCCATGGTCTTGGGGACGTGCACGCACTCGATGCCCTGGCTTGCGAGGTCCACTATGACGCTGCCCGTGTCGTCGCCGCCGCTTATGACAAGGCCGTCTATGCCGAACTTCTCGAGGCCTTTCTTTATCCTCTCGTACTTGTCCGGGGCGTCTATCTTCTTAATCTTGACCCTCGAATGGCCCGCCTCGGAGCCCGCCCGGGTGGCGTCAATGCGAAGGAGCCGATCTTCCGTAAGCGTCACGAGGTTGTCCATCTCAACGAGGTTATAGAGCCCGGCATACCCGTTGGGAATGACGACCGTCTCGATGCCCATTGAGGCGGCCATGCGGGCCGCTCCCTTTATGACCGCGTTTAGCCCGCCGCAGTCTCCGCCGCTTGTGATTATTCCAATCCGCTTCATAAGTGCTTACCTCCTGTATGTTTGCGTGTAGATTTTATCGCAGAGCTAAATATTACCAGAGACAGGGGTATTTTGAAACCCCCTTTCCCGGCCCAATGCTGATACCAGGGATGCATCTCTACTGCCCGCCTACTACTGCAAAACGGGCCAAATCATCATGGTATAATCCTTTGTAGGAGCAAACGGAAGAAAATACTATCCTTTTCTCGACGGCTGGAAAGGCCTGGCGATAATTCTCATAGCCATAGGCCATGTGGTTTCCCTATATAACTTCGACCTGTCCAATAGGCTCAACTACCCGCTTTACGCCATTGCGGCGACCATTCCTCTGACGGTTGACGTCTTCTTTGTGATTACCGGGTTCCTCACCACAGGTAGCCTGTTGAATGAAAGGGCTGTTTCCTTGAGAAAGTTCATGCTATCGAGGTTGGTGCGAATTCTTCCGCTATACCTGATGATAGTCTTGCTCGTGGCGGTGCTGAACGCCTTCGTGCCAACTTTCTCTGTCAGGGTGAAAACCATGGTGCCGGTAGAGACTGACACCTATGTGCTCGATAAGATTGTAGACGGCGGTAGCGGATATGTAGTCCTCAAGAGAGACGGCAGTCCATTGTTAATAGAGCCTGATATCGGGGGGAATAAGGAGAGGATAAGGATAACCTCATCCAACAGCTCTGCCAAGGTTATCACATCGAAGCATGGGCTTGCCCTAAGACTGCAGGACATGAGGCCCGGCCAGCGGTTCGAAGATAGCGAAATAGGCCCAAACATTCGCACCTTCGACAAGCAAAGCAAGAAGCCGGACCGCGCCATCTGGCCGTACCTTTTGTTTCTTCAGAACTATATTCACACTAACGTGCAACTCGAACATACATGGTTTCTCGCCCTCATAGTGCAATTTTACATCCTGTACTGTATTCTGATTTATCTTCTTCGAAGGTTTGTAGGAAGTCCGGATATTATGAAGCCGGTACTGTTCGTCATTCTCGTAGGAGCGATAGTATTGGTTAACGTGCTGAGATGGAAGCTCGGCCCATCCATCTTCCGCGATGACGGGCTGCCCTACTACCAGATGACTCATCTCAGGATTGACGCCATCCTCATCGGATGCGTCCTCAAACTCGCCGAACCATATTTGTTGAAATTGCTCGATACCGAATCTGCTGCGAAATACCTTCTGCCCGCGGCATCACTTATCGGCGGAGTCGTTATTATGGGTTATGTGTACATCAACATTCCATACAGTTGAGACATGGTGCCATTTATATTCACAATTCACTACCTAGCCATAGCCATGCTTATCGTAGCCACGTACAGAAGCACGCTGCCGTCGCGGCTCCTCCTCGAGAATTCAACGATCCGCTGGATAGGAACATATTCTCTCGGGATATACCTGTTTCACTATCCCTTCATGTATTACTTCGTGATAACGCGCAATTTCGTACACACAAGCAACGCAGTCTCCATATTCACTTTCGTATTGCTATCGATTCTTGCAGGCGCGGCTATCGAAGGGGTATCACGGATGCTTCCATTCATTAAGAGTATCACGGGCCAACTTCAAGCTAAATGAAGATAGTCGAAAAACTCTCACGGCGTTCAATTGATATACCTGTAGCCAATAGCCACAACCCCTGCTAAAATCTAACCATAACCGAGGCCCTATCGGTTACCAAGAGGCAGAAAGACGGACAATGAAAAACCGGGATGTCGCAAGAATCTTTAATGACCTGGCCGAGCTCCTTGAGCTCAATGGCGAAAACCCGTTCCGCATAAGGGCATACAAGCGGGCGGCGCAGAACATCGAGTCGTACCCGAAAGACGTGGCCGACGCGTCCGAGGAAGACTTAACGAAGATGCCTGGCATCGGCAAGGACCTGGCCGGCAAGATACGAGAGATAGCGAACACGGGCAAGCTCCGTGCCTACGAGGACCTGAGGCGTGAGTTTCCGGATGGGCTCATCGAGGTGATGTCCGTCCCCGGCGTAGGCCCGAAGACCGCAAAGCTCCTCTATGAAAAGCTACATGTAAAGGACATCGACGACCTCGAACGCCTCGCGTCGGACCGCAGACTCGAGACTATCCCCGGCATACGCGAGAAGACCGAGCAGAATATCCTCAAGGGCATAGCCATGGTCAAACGCCGAACCGAGCGCACCCCTCTGGGCGAGGCACTTCCGCTGGCCGAGGAGATGTTAAGCCGCCTCAGTAAGGACGCCCCGGTCGATAGTATTGAGCTTGCGGGAAGCATCCGCCGTTTCCGCGAGACTGTGAAGGACATTGACGTTCTATGCACATCGACCGAGCCGGAAGCGGTCATGAAGGCCTTCATCAAGCTCCCTAACGTCAAGGACGTCATCGCGCACGGCCCGACCAAATCCAGCGTATTTCTCAGGGAGGGCATTCAGGTCGACCTGAGGGTCGTCGAGGACGCCTCGCTGGGGTCCGCCCTTGCCTACTTTACGGGCAGCAAGGCGCATAACATCAGGCTCAGGGAGATGGCGGTTAGAAAGGGCCTTAAGATTAACGAATACGGGGTCTTCAGGGAGAAGGACGACAAGCGCCTCGGGGGTGAGAAGGAGGAGGACATCTACCGTGCGCTCGGCCTGCAGTTCGTACCACCCGAGCTTCGCGAGGACTCAGGAGAAATAGAGGCAGCACTCAAAAACAATCTGCCCAAGCTCGTTGAGATGAAGGACATCAAGGGCGACCTGCACGTACACACCAACCGCAGCGACGGCAGCCATACGCTCAAGGAACTTGTCGAGGCGGCCCGCAAGCGCGGATACAAATACATAGCCATAACTGACCACACCAAGGGGCTCGGCGTGGCAGGCGGCCTGAGCGAGAAAGAGCTACTCGACGAGATTAGGGAGATCGACGCCCTTAACAAGAAGCTGCGGGGATTCCGGCTGCTTAAGGGCGCCGAGGTGGACATCAGAAGCGACGAGTCCCTTGACCTGCCGGACGAGTTACTTAAAAAGCTTGACGTAGTGGTCGCCTCGATCCATTCGGGATTCAGGCAGTCCTCGAAGCAGATAACGGGCAGGCTTCTGGCGGCGATGCGGAATCCCTACGTAAACATAATCGCACACCCCACCGGCCGGCTTATCGGCAAGCGAGAGGCCTACGACATTGATATGGACGCCGTCATCAAGACAGCCGCGGAAACAGGCACCGCGCTTGAGATCAACTCCTATCCGCTCAGGCTCGACCTCGGAGACGTTAGCGTAAGGGCCGCCGCGGGGCTCGGCGTGCCCATATCCATAGCTACCGACACACACGCCATTGCGAACTTCGATTACATGCGCTACGGCGTTGGCGTTGCCCGCAGGGGTTGGCTTCGGAAAGACGACGTCCTGAACACTCTCGGCCTCACGGCCCTCCTGAAGGCCCTTAAGAAAAAGCATCCCCGATAGAAAATTCACCTTCTTAAAAAAATCGCACTAAACCACCACTCACAGTAGTATAACTATTTATGTATATTATATTATTTGGTATAATAATCTCTAACATTTGCCATGGACCAAGAGAAGAGGCAGATATTCGTTTACAACAAGGACCCGAAATCCCTCGGGTTCTTAAGGGATTTTTTCGATGACAACGATTCCTACGAGGCCAGGTACTTCACTAACGTCGGTGAGCTCAGGAAGAGCACCCGACACACCCCTCCGTATGCACTGCTTGCTGGGGCGCCGAAATGTCTGGACAGGATAAACATGGACGGTGATGCTCCTCCCATCATCGCGATGGTGAGTTCAGACCTCTCCGACGGCATGAGAAGCGTTGTAGAAAACAACCTCGACTACTACGTACTGTCGCCCTATGTGAAAGAGGACCTTGCGCACAAGCTTAACCTTATCTGCAAGAACAACGAGTGCTTCGAGTCCCTGTACAGGGAAAAGGAAGACCTCGAGGCCGTGGTGGATCTCAGCTACAAGCTCACCTCCACGCTCGATCCCGAGGAAGTGCTGTTCCTTACGGTGAGAAGGATTGGCGAGATAATCCCCGTCTCTCGCTGCTCCATACTAAGCGTCAACTTCGATAACGACAAGACCGCCAAGGTGGTGTCCACTTTCGAAAGCCATTCTATCAAACATCTTTCACTGGACATAAAGAACTATCCGGAGATAGAGCAAGCGCTGAAGACAAAGGAATCCGTGGTTATCAAGGACGCGATGACCGACCCGTTGATGGAAAGCGTCCGGAAGACGATAGAGCCGATAGGCATCAAGTCAATTGCCGTGATACCCATACTGTTTCGGAGCGAGGTCATAGGCACGCTGTTTTTAAGGACTACTATTAATGAGCACAATTTCACGGAGCGGGAGATCAAGCTCTGCCAGCGCATAGCCGAAGCAAGCGCCCTCTCACTCAATAATGCTTTCCTGTTCGAAAAGATACAGAGCGAGCGGGCAGAGCTCAAGAAGCTGGCGATAACCGATTTTCTGACCGGCATGTACAATGTTCGGTATTTCTACCACAGGCTCAAGGACGAGTTTTCGAGGTCTCAACGGTACGACGTCCCCCTGAGCTGCCTCATGTTCGACATCGACCATTTCAAGCGGATAAACGACAACTACGGCCACAGGGCTGGCGATATGGTGCTGCGCGAGTTTGCGACGGTGCTCAACAAGTTTGTCCGCAAGAGCGACGTGCTCGCCCGTTACGGGGGCGAGGAGTTCATCATACTGCTGCCGCACACTACGCCCGAAGGAGCGTTCGCCGAGGCCGGCAGGCTCGCCGACCTTATCCGGAAGCACAAGTTCAAAGGGCTCAAAGCCGATGAACGCATCACCATAAGCACGGGCATTGCCACGTACCCCGACGACCGCATTGATAGTAAGGACAGCCTCATCAGCTACGCCGACGACGCCCTGTTGAAGGCCAAGAACAGCGGCCGCAACAGGATAGAGGTCGCCTGAGCCCAGCTTCCATACGCTGTGGCCAATCTGTAGTCCCATCATTTTATTGATTAATAACAGCGTATCTGAGAGAATAGTTGTGTGGAACTGATTGTCGGACACATAAACGCGGATTTCGACTCCCTCGCCTCCATGGTGGCGGCCAAGCGCATTTATCCCAAGGCGAAGCTCGCGTTCCCCGGCTCGCAGGAAAAGAAGGTCCGCGAGTTTCTGGCCGAGTTCCAGCCCGCCGATATACTCAGGCTCAGGGACATAGACATTAACGAGGTCAAGAAGATCGTGATGGTGGACACTAAATCGCCCTCACGCATCGGCAAGCTTAAGCACGTCCTCGAAAAGCCCGGCGTAGAGGTGCACATATACGACCACCACCCGCACCGCGACGGCGACGCTAACGGCAAGGTCGAGGTCATTGAACCAGTCGGCGCCACCTCCACCCTGTTCGCCGAGATCTTGAAGAAAAAGCGTATAAGGCCCACCCCGATGGAGGCAACCCTGCTCGGCCTTGGCATCTACGAGGAGACCGGCAACCTGCTTTTCCCCTCCACCGGCGAGCGCGAGCTAAACGCCGTGACGTGGCTTTTAAAGCACGGCATGAGCCTGCGGATAATATCGGCCTACATGCGCACGGAGATAAGCAAGGAAGACGTCGAGCTCCTCAACGAGCTGGTAAGAACCGCCACCGACATCGTGGAGCACGGCGTGAGGCTCAGGATCGCCAAGGCAGCGAGGGACGTCTATTTCGGAGAGGCCGCCCCGCTGGCGCACAGGATGATGGAAATGGAAGACATCGACGCCCTCATCCTGCTGCTGAGCATGGAGGGTAAGGTGGTGATGATCGGCCGAAGCCGCGTGCACGAGGTGGACGTGGCCGAAGTGCTCGAGAAGTTCGGTGGCGGGGGGCATCCCTCGGCCGCTTCCGCGACTGTCAGGGAGATGCCGCTCGAGGTCCTCGAAGAACGGGTGACCGAGGCGCTTCGCGCCGCCGTTAAGCCAGTCTCTGTGGCGCGTGACGTAATGACCAAACCGGTCATCACAATTGATGAAGACAAGACCGTTAAGGACGCCGAGTCCATGATGACGCGTTACGGCATAAACGCCCTACCCGTGGTGAAGAAGAACCGCTACATGGGTGTCATATCGAGAGAGACCGTGGAGAAGGCCATATACCACGGCCTCCGAAACAGCCCCGTCATGGAGTTCGCCAGCACGGACTTCGCCGCCGCGGAGCCAGACACACCTCAGCGTGAGATAGAAAGCACCATGATAGAGCATAACCAGCGTTTCATGCCGGTGCTCGAAGATGGCGCGATAACGGGCGCCATAACGAGGACGGACCTTCTCAGGGCCATGTACGAGGACTATCTACGCAAACGGAGGATACAGGAGGTCGAGACCGAGGAGAAATCCTATGCCGGGAAGAACGTCTCCACCCTGCTCAGCGAGCGGTTCCCCTCGGAGCTCTACGACATACTCCGCCTGGCCGGGGCCACGGCCGACGAGATGGGCATGAACGCCTTCCTCGTGGGCGGCTCTGTACGCGACCTCATGCGCGGCGAGAAGAACCTCGACATAGACATCGTCGTTGAGGGCGACGGCATAGCCTTCGCCAGACGTCTCGGCAAGTCCCTTCAAGCCAAGGTAAAGGAGCACGAGCGGTTCGCCACGGCAAAGATAATCAGGGGAGACACGAGGCTCGATATCGCCACCGCGAGGACCGAGTATTACGAGACCCCCGCCGCTCTGCCCACGGTGAAGATGTCTTCCATAAAAAAGGACCTCCACCGTCGGGACTTCACGATAAACACCCTTGCCGTTCGACTGAACCCCAGGCACTTCGGACAGCTGGTAGACTTCTTCGGCGCCCAGCGCGACCTGAAGGACAAGACCATCCGCGTGCTCCATAACCTGAGCTTCGTCGAAGACCCCACGCGCGCGTTCCGCGCGGTGAGGTTCGCCGAGCGGTTCGGATTCAAGATATCCAAGCAGACGCGGACTCTCATCCAGTCGTCGCTTAACCTCGGCCTGTTCGATAAGCTCTCGGGATCGAGGCTTCTCGAGGAGCTAAAACTGGTCTTCCTCGAGACTGAGCCCTTCCGTGTGATCAAGCGCCTTGACGCGTACGACCTCCTGAAAGTCATTCACAAAGACCTTGTGCTCACCGAGGAGCTCGAGCGGCTGCTCGTGGCCGTGCACGACACGCACCTCTGGTTCGGGCTCTCGTTTCAAGGGGAGGAGCCGCAATACGCGACCACCTACCTCATGGCACTCGTCTCCCATATGAGCGACGAGCATAAGGCCGAGGCCCTCAGGCGGCTCGACGCGCCCCAGAAGCTCGAGAAGGCCGTCATACGCGATATACGCACGGCCCACGCCCTGCTGCGGAAGATGCCCCTTACCGACCCGGCGGCCATATACGACGCCCTCTCGGCCATAGACCTCGAGACATTGCTCTTTACGATGTCGCTGACGCGAAACGAGGAGGTCAAGAAGGAGATATCGAAGTACCTGCTTGAGCTCAGGCACGTAAAGCCCATGCTTAAGGGCGAGGACCTCAAGGCAATGGGGCTTGAGCCCGGGCCTGTTTACTCAAACATATTGCACGAGGTCCTGGTGGGACGCCTCCGCGGCGAGCTCACCACCCGCGAGGACGAGGAAAAGTTCGTTAAGGATAAGTTGGCAGGGCTAAAAACGGGGTAAGGAGTTTAATGCCTTGCTTCACTTGATATCCATTTTACCTATTTTGGATTCATCGTAAATTATTGAAAGCTGCAAAGTGTCCCCGTGATCACTGATCCCTAATGTTGACAATGTAACTTGAAACGGATATTCTGCATCTAATTTTCTACGTCCCGTAGCCCTGCTATAAGTATAGACTACCCATTTATTGTCCCTATAAGTTTCAATATAGTATTCCATTGAGTTTTCGCCTATCTGGCATTGCATAATAACGGACGCCCTTGCATCATTCCTGTATCTTTCGTATTGCATATTGAACATGTCATAGCCGCCATAACGCTTCGTGGAGGGTGGAATATTTAAATGAAAGAACCCGTTATCATCAGTATTGGTACTGAATTGAGCTAACTCATTGAATGAATTCCCCGCTACAGTTTCAACTTCATCTTTTACATAAATTTCTCTACGTATTAATTCTACGATTACTTCCTTCTGTGCAACTGCTTTCCCATCTATACCAGTAATTCTCCCATTTATTGTAAGCATTGGCATATCAAGATGGGCAGAAAAATGGTAGCCAAAGAATATTGGCAGCGATAGCGGCACTAATATCAAAGTTAATCCTGCTATTCTTTTTAATCCTGGCCCCTTAACTAATAGATACAATCCAGAGAGCAAAAAATATAGTGTAGCGCCAAAGAAAATATCAATCCGAAAACCCAGAACAGTATTGCCCATTAAAATAATAAGAACGCAGATGAGCCCTATATACACGGCAGGCTTGATAATGGCCCATCTATTTGATTTCATAAACCCTTTTAGCTACTCCTCGCCCCCTACTTCAACCCAAGTACGTCCTGCATGTCGTGGATGCCTATGGGCTTGCCGCGGAGCCAGAGGGCGGCGCGAATCGCACCACGGGCGAAGGTGTCGCGGCTCGATGCCTTGTGCGCTATCTCGATGCGCTCGCCCATACCGCCGAACATGACCGTATGCTCGCCCACGATATCGCCGGCGCGGACGGTCTGTATGCCTATCTCATTATGCTTGCGCTCCCCTATCATGCCCTCGCGCGAAAACGTGGCAACCTCGTGGAGGTCCCAGCCCATGGCGGTTGCTATCGAGCGCCCGAGCGCAAGAGCCGTCCCCGAGGGGGCGTCCTTCTTTAGCCTGTGGTGGGCCTCGACTATCTCTATGTCGTAGCCCTCGCCGAGGCTTTTGGCCACGTCGGCCACTACCTTAAGAAGAAGGTTCACTCCGAGGCTCATGTTGTAGGCGAAGACGCAGGGTATCATCGCGGCCTGGTTCTTAAACTCGGCAAGCTCCTCGGGCGAAAACCCCGTGGTACCCACCACCATGGCCTTGCCCTTCTTCACTGCGGCCTTTACGTTGGCAATCGTGGACTGCGGCGAGGTGAAGTCTACGACCACGTCCGCGGCGTCGAGCACGCCCTCAATGCTGTCCGCGACCTTTATGCCGAGCTCCCCGAGCCCGAGCAGCGCGCCTATGTCCTTGCCCACGTCCGGGTGCCCAGCCCTCTCAAAGGCGCCCGCGAGCTCGAGACCCTCCGTTCCGTGCGCGAGAGTCGCTATCCTTGCCCCCATCCTGCCCCTTGCTCCAGCAACCGCTACCTTGACCATGTATGAACCCTCCGAATCGTTATTTCCACTTTCATTTCCTATATGCTAATGCCTATTTTTCTTGAAGTCCACCTGTATTACGTTGGCGTCGGGCTCAGACCCTTCTCCATCCTCGTCCTCGCTCTCGGTGGACACGGTGAACTGCGCGCCGAGCTCGGGCGAGTATATGGCCACGATGTCCTCGGGAGGTATTACGCACTTCTCGGGCGCGGTGCCGAACACGAGCGTGGCCTGAAGGCCCAGGTCGTCCCAGCCGAAATTCATCTTATCGTTAAATACGAGCACGATGCCCTTTTCAAGCTCCTCGCCCACAAACCCTCTGCGGCCGATGCTCGCCGTGCCCGATGGACGCACGTGAATGAAGGCACGGCCGCCCAGCTCGAGAAAGCCGTAGAAGATGTCCCGCTTAAGCTCATCCAGAGTCTGCATCTAACTTTCCCTCGTCCTCTTCCTCTTCGGGCTTACCCTCGATGCGGTACTCGGCCTCGGCCCACTTGCCCAGGTCTATGAGCTTGCAGCGCTCCGAGCAGAAAGGCCTGTTGGGATTTTCCTCCCAGGTGGTGATCTTCTTGCAAACGGGGCATTTTATCTTCATCCGGCCCTCTCCAAGATTTTCAATTATAGCACAGGGAATAATCGAGCATTCGCGGGCGCCGGGCGCGGCGCTACTCGGCGGACTTCATGGAGCGCCAGACGTGGTACACCCGCTGCAGGGCCGTTACGTGCGTCAGGATGAGCATTATCCATAACATCTGGACTATCCAGCCCGTAAGGGCCCCGAACACAAGGAACACTATCCGCTCGGGCCGCTCCATGATGCCGGTGGTGCACTCTATGCCCAGGCCCTCGGCGCGGGCCCTCGTATAGCTTATGACGAACGCCCCAAGCCAGGTGCCCAGGCTGAGGAGCGCTCCCGTGTGGTCGCCATGCGCGCCCAGGTACCAGGCCACGCCTATGAAAATGAGGGCGTCGGCGTAGCGGTCGAGGACGGAATCCAGAAACGCTCCGAACCTCGATTCCTTCCCCTGCACGCGGGCGACCACCCCGTCGAACATGTCCAGCAGGCTGCCTACGGCTATCACGAGCCCGCCGAGGAAAAGATACATGGAGATGACAAACGCGCCGAACACCGTCACTGCGAAACCGGTCACAGTGATGATGTTAGGGTCGAAATTCACCTTCCGTGCGAGCGGCTCAAGCGGCTTGTCATAGAAATGTCCGAGCCGTGCGCCTATCATTCTTCTTCCCCCCCCCGTTCGTTATAGATAACGCGTGTCGAAAATATTATATCCCAAAAACGCGGGACGTGCCAGAGTGTTCTATAGTGCAGTTAACTATTACTTATCACGCGCACACGTGATATAATCACACAGTACGATGAAGGCTAAAGACCATATCAAGCGACTGCTCAGAGCAAGACATCACGACCCGTTCGAGTTTCTCGGCTGGCACCGCACGGATGGTGGAGCGGTCATCAGGACGTTTCAGCCCGGCGCACGGGCCGCGTGGATAGTAAGAGACGGCAATACCATCTCGATGGAAAAGGTCCAGGAGGACGGTTTCTTCGAGGCCTTGCTAAAGGGTGAGGAAGAGTTCGCACCGTACCGGATAAAGGTCGAAGACTCGCGTGGCGAGACGCGCACGTTTGCCGACCCGTATTCGTTTCAGCCAGTGCTCTCCGACTTCGACCTCCACCTCATGGGTGAGGGCACCCACTACAGCAAGTATGAAAAGCTGGGCGCTCATCCCTGCCGCATAAACGGCATCAAGGGCGTGGACTTCGCCGTCTGGGCCCCGAACGCCAAGGGGGTAAGCGTCATAGGCGATTTCAACCGCTGGGACGGAAGGGCGCACCCGATGCGCACGAGGGGCGGCACCGGCATCTGGGAGCTCTTCATCCCGGGCCTTAAGGAAGGCGACCTCTACAAGTACGAGATCAAGAGCGACGACCAGCTGTTCATCAAGACAGACCCGTACGGATTCTATTCCGAGCTCAGGCCGCAGACGGCATCAATAGTCTGGGACATAGACAAGTACAAGTGGGAGGACTCCGAGTGGATGCGCGCTAGGGCCGAGACAGACTGGCTCGGCAGGCCGCTCTCCATATATGAGGTCCATCTTGGCTCGTGGATGAGGAGCGACGACGGCAAATTCCTCAACTACCGAGACCTCGCCCACCGCCTCGTGGAGCACGTAAAGATACACGGCTTCACCCACTTAGAGCTAATGCCACTTACCGAGCATCCCCTCGATGCCTCATGGGGATACCAGACCATAGGATACTTCGCCGTGACGAGCCGCTTTGGAACGCCTGAGGACTTCATGTACTTCGTGGACCACTGCCACCGAAACGACATCGGCATAATCATGGACTGGGTGCCGGCCCATTTCCCGAAGGACGCACACGGCCTCGCCTACTTCGACGGCACGTTCCTTTACGAGCACGAAAACCCAATGATGCGCGAGCACATGGACTGGGGCACGCACATCTTCAACTACGGACGCAACGAAGTATCGAGCTTCCTACTGAACAGCGCCCTTTTCTGGCTCGAGAAATACCACATAGACGGCCTCCGGGTGGACGCCGTCGCGTCACTACTGTACCTCGACTACTCCCGAAAGGAAGGCGAGTGGATACCAAACATCTACGGCGGCAACGAGAACCTCGAGGCCATCGCGTTTCTTAAAAAGTTCAACGAGCTCTGCCACAAGCTCCACCCGGGCGTGCTCACCATAGCCGAGGAGTCCACCGCGTGGCCAATGGTCTCAAGGCCCACCTACGTCGGCGGCCTGGGCTTCAGCCTCAAGTGGAACATGGGCTGGATGCACGATATGCTCGTCTATTTTTCAATGGACCCGATACACAGGAAGTTCCACCACAGCAACCTGACTTTCGGGCTGCTCTATGCCTTCCACGAAAACTTCGTGCTCGTGCTCTCCCACGACGAGGTCGTACACGGAAAATCGTCCATACTTAACAAGATGCCCGGAGACCTCTGGCAGCAGTTCGCAAACCTCCGGTGCCTTTACGGCTACATGTTCGCCCACCCAGGCAAGAAAATGCTCTTCATGGGATCAGAGATCGGCCAGCGTGGGGAGTGGAACTTCGACGCTACGATGGAGTGGGGCCTGCTTCAGTACGAGCCCCACGAAAAGCTCTCCCGCTTCATTACGGACCTCAACACCCTCTACCGCAACGAGCCCGCCATGTACGAGGTGGATTTCGATTACACAGGGTTTGAGTGGCTCGACTTCAGCGACGCCGACAACTGTGTGGTCTCGTTCGTAAGGCGGGCGAAGGACCCCGGGGACTTCCTGGTCTTCGTCTTAAACTTCACGCCGGTGCCGAGACCCGGCTACAAGGTGGGCGTACCCGTAAAGGCTGGCTACAGAGAAGTTTTAAATTCGGACAGCGACTACTACGGGGGCTCCAACGTGGGCAACGCCGGCAGGGTGATGGCCTCGGACGAACGGTTCAAACAGTGGCCGTACTCGCTGAGCCTCGACCTTCCGCCGCTCGGCATGCTCGTGCTTAAGCCAGACAGAGGCGACCTGGTAACTTAACCAGTCCGCGGGCTTATTTCTTCGACTTCTTCTTGGCCGCCTTCTTCGCCGTCTTCTTCTTTGCTGCTTTCTTAGGGGCCGACTTCGCCTTTCCCTCGAGCTCAAACGCATCGTGCAGGGCCCGGACCGCGAGCTCAGTGAACTTTTCCTCTATCACGCAGGAGACCTTTATCTCCGAAGTGCTTATCATAAGGATGTTTATCCCGTGTTTGGCAAGCGTGGCAAACATCTTGGCGGCGACGCCCGAGTGAGACCTCATGCCCACGCCGATAATGGAGAGCTTGGCTATGTTCTCCCTCAGGTCCGTGCCCTTCGCCCCGAGCTCTCTCGCAAGCGCTCCGGCGAGCTTCATGGCCTTCTTGCTCTCGGTCCTCGGCACGGTGAACGAGATGTCCGTTGCGCCGGTCTCGTGGCTGATGTTCTGCACTATCATATCCACCACTACGTTAGCGTCGGCCACGGCATTAAATAGTATGGATGCGATGCCCGGCCTGTCGGGAACTCCGATTATGGTGACCTTAGACTGATTTTTGTCGTAGGCCACGCCTGAAACCACTACTCTTTCCATTTCCTTGTCCTCCTTGACAACAAAAGTCCCGGGCGCGTCCGAAAAGCTCGACTTAACGACGAGGGGGACATTGTATTTCTTCGCGTACTCCACGGAGCGGCTCTGGAGCACCTTCGCACCGAGGCTCGCGAACTCGAGCATTTCTTCGTAAGCGACCTTGTCGAGCTTCCTCGCCTCGGGCACCATGTTCGGGTCGGTAGTATAGACCCCATCCACGTCGGTGTATATCTCGCAGAGGTCGGCCTTGAGCGACGCCGCAATGGCGACGGCCGTGAGGTCGGAGCCTCCCCTGCCAAGCGTGGTAACGTCGGTGCCGCTTATAGTGATGCCCTGAAACCCGGCGACAACCGGTACAACGCCTTCCTTGATAGCATGCCTGAGCCTCTCGGCCGAGACGGCCTCTATGCGGGCCTTCGTGTGGACGTCGTCGGTCACAATGCCCACCTGACGCCCGGTAAAGCTCATCGACTTTATGCCGAGCTCCGATATGCACATGGCCGTAAGCGCGGCGCTTATGCGCTCCCCCGACGATAGCAGGAGGTCCATCTCCCTGCCCTCGGGCTGCTTCGTGGCCTCCTCGGCAAGGGCTATGAGCTTGTTCGTCTCGCCGGCCATGGCCGAGACCACCAGCACGACGCTGTGCCCCTCGTCGCAGGTCTTCTTGACCCTCTTGGCGACGGCCCTGATGCGCTCGAGGCTGCCGACCGAAGTACCGCCGTATTTCTGCACTATGAGCATCAGCTTTTCCCCTTGATGAAATAATCCATAAGCTCGTGGCCCCGCTCCATTATAACGGCGTCACCGGCCTTAAGTATCTCTTCGCTGAACCCTCCCTCGCGGGAGTTCCGCACTTCGCTATCAAGTATAGCAAACGGCACGGGTTCTGCCGAATGCGTGCGCAGCTCAAGCGGGGTGGCATGGTCGGGCATCACAAGCACCTTGTAGGGTTTCATGCTCTCAAGGCCCTTAAGCACGGTGCCCACGACAAGCCTGTCGAAGTCCTCGATGGCCTTGATCTTGTCGGCGGCTTTGCCGCCGTGTCCGGCCTCGTCGGGGGCCTCGACGTGTATGTACGCGATGTCGCCCTTCTGTAGAGCCTCAAGAGACTGCTCGGCCTTGCCAATAAAATTCGTATCAAGGTATCCAGTGAGCCCGGGGACGTCGAGAATCTCGAGGCCCGCGAATATGCCAAGCCCCTTCATCAGGTCCACCGCCGATACCAGAGAGCCGGTGAGACCGTACTTCTCCTTGTAAGTCGGAAGGTTCGGCCTTTTGCCCTCGCCCCAGAGCCATATGCTATTGGCGGGCTTCTTACCCTCGCTCACGCGCTTTTTGTTTATCGCGTGCCGCTCGAGCACGTCCACCGACCTCAGCATCAGGTCTTTAAGACAATCGCACCCTCGGCCAAGCGGCAGATAGTCCGTGATGTCCTTGCCGAGTATATCGTGCGGCGGTGTGCAGTCCGCGCCGGTTTGCCCGCCCTTATGAACCATCAGGTGCCTGTAGCTCACGCCCGGATAGAACCTTATCTCGTCGGAGCCGAGTTCCTTATCGACCTGCTCTATGAGGACCCTCGCCTCCTCGGTGGTAATATGGCCCGCGCTGTAGTCGTCCATGCGCGCGTGGGTCTTCTTTTCGTCAAACATTAGCGTAACGAGGTTGCAACGAAAGGCGATGTCGTCCGGGGAAAGCTCCACCCCCATGCTCGCTGCCTCAAAAGGGGCGCGTCCCGTGTAATACTTGGCAGGGTCGTAGCCCATGATGCTGAGGTTTGCCACGTCGGAGCCCGGGTGAAATCCGTCGGGAACGGTCCTTGCCACTCCCACGACGCCTTCCCTGGCGATGCGGTCCATGTTGGGAGTCTTAGCCGCCTGAAGGGGGGTTTTCTTATCCAGTGACGGCACGGGCCAGTCGGTCATGCCGTCGCCTATTAAAACGACGTATTTCAAAGTATCGACTCGACTATTTTCTCTACAGCCGCAAGGTCGGCCTTGACCTTCATGGGCTCTTTAACCATGTCCACGGCCGTGTTTGGGTCCTTGAGCCCGTGTCCCGTCAGGGTGCATACGACACTGTCCCCGGGCTTGAAGTATCCCTTCGCATATAGCTTCAGCACCCCCGCAAGCGAGGACGCGGAAGCGGGCTCGCAGAAAATGCCCTCGTGCGAAGCGATGAGGGAGTATGCCTTTAGTATCTCATCGTCTGTGACCGAGTCTATGACGCCGCCGCTTTCGTCCCTCGCCGCCTCGGCCCCCTTCCAGCTCGCGGGGTTTCCGATGCGGATGGCCGTGGCAACGGTCTCGGGCTTCTCTACCGGATGTCCGAGCACAATCGGAGCGGCCCCCGCCGCCTGAAATCCGAGCATCACTGGGAGGCTCTTGGTCTTTGCGGCCTCCTTATATCCCCTGTATCCCTTCCAGTACGCGGTAATGTTGCCCGCGTTGCCCACCGGGAGGGCGTGGTACTTGGGGGCTTCGCCAAGGGCGTCGCATATCTCGAATGCGGCGGTCTTCTGACCCTCGATCCTGTATGGGTTTATGGAGTTCACAAGCGTGATTGGATGATTGCTCACTACGGACTTCACCATGGATAGCGCCTGGTCGAAGTTCCCCTCGAGCTGAAGCACGTGGGCGCCGTGAATGAGCGCCTGGGCGAGCTTGCCGAAGGCTATCTTGCCCTCGGGTATAAGAACAATGCATTTTATGCCCGCGCGCGCCGCATAGGCCGACGCAGCGGCAGAGGTGTTTCCCGTAGAAGCGCAGATTACGGCCCGGGCACCCTCTTCAACCGCCTTTGGGAGGGCCATGGCCATTCCGCGGTCCTTGAACGAGCCGGTGGGGTTGGCTCCGTCGAACTTGAAATAGAGCTCAAGCCCCTTGAGGACTTCCTGCTCCAGCCGCATCGAGCGGATAAACGGCGTATTGCCCTCCTTGAGCGTAAGGGCCGGCGTCTTTTCCGTTACCGGCAGGAAATCCCTGTATTGGTGGACAATGCCTTCCCAGGCCATGTTACTCGAGGATATCCCCCTCCACAAGTTCCACCTTGACACCCTTTTTCTCTATGGACTTCAGCCCTTTATTCAGGTTGTCTTCCTTGCCCTCGAGCTCGAGTATCATCTCGCCGACGGTTTCCGTGACCCTCGCCCTGCGGATATTCGGCATGACTTCGTACTTCTTCGCCATCTTGAAAAGCACCGGTTCCTTAATAAGGTCCTGTGGAAAGGTAAGCCTTACTCGCTTTTTCATCGCTCCTCCTCTTTTCAGATTGCGCCGCCGGCTATGGCGGGTACGATGGAGACTTCGTCGCCGTCCTTAACGGCAGTGGCCTCGGCCTGGAGGAACCTGATGTCCTCCTCGTTGATATAGACGTTTACGAACCTTCTGATCTTGCCGCCTTCGGAGACCCTCTCGCCAATGCCGGGGAACTGCTTGTCGAGCGCTTCCACGAGCTCTATTACGGTGCCCGCGTCGGCCTCGACTACCTCCTGCCCATTGGTCAGCCTCTGAAGCGGAGTCGGAATTCTTACTTTTACAGCCATTAGCCTCACCTCCAGATCATTTAAGCTTCTTGTATATTTCTTCAAACGCCGCAAGCGACGGTTTAATCTGATGCACCTCGGTAGTATGCCCCATCAGGGCCTCCTTGGTCTTAAGCCCGTTGCCGGTTATGCAAAGCACCGTGGTCGAGTCCTTGGATATCTTCCCCGACTTGATAAGCTTCATGGCGCAGGCAAGCGTGACGCCGCCCGCGGTCTCGGCGAATATACCCTCGGTCCGTGCAAGAAGTTTTATGGCGTCGATAATCTCCTGGTCGGAGGCGTCCTCGCCCCAGCCGCCGCTCTCGGCTATCACGCGCGTGGCGTAGAAGCCGTCCGCCGGGTTTCCTATAGCAAGTGATTTGGCTACGGTATTGGGCTTCACCGGCCTTATTACGTCTGTCCCGGATTTTATCGCCGTGGCAATGGGCGAGCAGCCCGTGGCCTGCGCGGCGAAGACCTTCGTGTTCAGGTCCTTTATGATCCCGATTTCCTTGAACTCCTTGAAGCTTTTCCATATCTTCGTAAGGAGCGAGCCGCTCGCGCAAGGCACGACCACGTTGTCGGGCACCTCCCAGCCGAGCTGCTCGATTATCTCAAACCCCTGGGTCTTGGAGCCCTCCGCATAAAACGGCCTTATGTTGATGTTGACGAAGGCCCATTTGTACTTGTTGGCTATCTCGCTGCAGAGGCGGTTGACGTCGTCGTAGCTTCCGTCCACGGCTATAAGGTTCGGCTCGTACACGACGGAAGCCACTATCTTGCTCTCCTCAAGCGATGCGGGAACGAAGATGAAACGCTTGAAGCCCGCCCGGGCGCCATGGGCTGCCACGGAATGCGCCAGGTTTCCTGTGGATGCGCATGCCACTGTGTCGAACCCGAACTCCTTGGCCTTCGTGAGGGCCACGGCCACGACCCTGTCCTTGAACGAAAGCGTTGGGTGCGCGACAGTGTCGTCCTTGATGTAAAGTGCCTTTACGCCGAGCTGCTTGGCCAGGTTCTCGGCCTTGACCAGGGGAGTGTAGCCCGAGTCGAGCCCCACCTGCGGCTCGCCGTCTATGGGAAGGAGCTCCTTATAGCGCCAGAGGTTCTTCTCCCTTTTTTCGATGGTTTTTTTGTTGAGGACTTTCTTTATATTCTTATAGTTATAGACGGCTTCGAGAGGGCCGAAACAGAACTCGCAAACGTATATCGGCTCGACAGGGGAGGCCCTGCCACACTCTCTACACCTCAGACCCTCAATATATCCCATGTGTGTTACCTCCCTAAACCGCCATTAAACGTATAGCATAATATATTACTGAATTTCCCTTAGAATTTAAAGTCGCCCCGAGGACATAAAAAGAGGGGGCAGCCTCAAGGCTGCCCCCTCCGATATTCCTGTATGCCAGCCGACTAATCCTTGCTAACCATTACTTCCGCCATCAAACTCTACTTCGCCGGGCCGCCCTGCTACTTCTTGTGCTCGGGCAATACCGGCAGTATGAGGTTGAGCATCCAGAAGAGGACATAGGGCGTTATCATGACGATAAGAGCACCGACCAAGCCCTCTTTCAGGGTCGACAGGCTATGCGGTATTATCGGCAGGTGGTAGTGCATGAATCCCGCGAACGTAAGCGAGAAAGACTGACCACCGATAACGACGTTCCACCTCATCATCAACACGCCGAACAGGACGAGACACAGCGAAACCACTGTGCGTCTGAGCGTTAGGCGCGGAAGGAGAAGCATGACGAATGGAAGAAGGTTTCCGATACCGTACTGCAGTATGAAAATATCGTAGAAGTCTCTTTCGTAGATGACCGTCCTGAGGATATCCCAGCTCTTCACCGCAGTATATCCCCTGAAGATAAGGTCCAGAAGCTCCAGGGAGATGGCAGCGACCATGAAGCCCACGAGGTATTTCTTGGTCAGGTGCACCGTCTCCATCTGGTGCTCTCTAATCTCTTTCGGCTCAAGGGGCTCCCTTCGAGCCACGCCTGGACGGGCCTTCCTGTGGAACCACTGCGACCTGATAAGACTTATCTCGAGAACGATGATATACGTAAGCATGCACAGCGCGATGCCCGAAACGATGGCCGACATTATGAATATGACCGGCATGAGCGGGGTCATCCAGAGTGCGTTTGCCTTAACCGAACCGAAAATGAATCCCGCATAACCGTGCAGGAATGCCGCGACCGGTATACCGACGCCGGCGAGAATCTTGGCGGCCTTATGGTCTATATGCAACGCTCCCTCGCTTACGTCATACGATCCGAGCGTCAGTGCCCTGTATATCAGGCCCCTGATCCTATCCGATATCGACGATGCATCCCTTAGTCTTATAGCCTCGGAGATGAAGAACTGCCTGTTAACAAACCATATCTCCGATGCCACTATGAAAGCGTAAGTCGTGAACACGATGCCGAACGCGGCGATAGCCGATGTGAAATGCGGCGTAAAGAATACTTCGATGCCCCTCTGCGGCTGCTGCAAGTGAAGCTGCAGCGGCATCATAGCCACCGGCAGCAGAGCGAAGGAGAACACCAGCGAAAATGTAGCGATGCGCTTAAGCTCGTCCCTGCCGAACACGTGGTACAGCGACGAGAGCACGAAGGCTCCTGCCACAAGACCGGTCATGAACGGATACATCACTATCTGGATGCTCCATACGATGAACTCGTTGGGATATACAAAAAGCTCTTTTGCTGTCCAGACTTCTCCGTGAACTTCCATCATGACTTGTTTTACCTCACCACGCTGTCTAGGCCACGATAGTAGGCCATTGGATTAGTTCCGTATTCGGACTTGAGCACGTTCACGCGCTCAGTCATTATCACCTTGGTTACAGGATCGTTCGGGTCCTTGATGTTTCCAATTTCCCTTGCGCCGAACGGACATGCCTGCACGCAAGCTGTCTTCATGCCTTTGCTTATCCTGTGATAGCACCAGTTGCACTTCTCGGCGACGTGATATATGGGGTGGAAGAACCTGACGCCGTAAGGACACGCCATTATGCAGTAACCACACCCGATGCACCAGGTCCTGTCAACAAGGACAACTCCGTCCGGCGTCTGATAAGTGGCGCCGACCGGGCAGACCTGAACGCAGGGCGGCTTGTCGCACTGGTTGCAGAGTTTGGGAACGAAGAACGCCTTGGCGATCTCGTTCTCCGGAACGATTATTCCGTTAGGCTTATCCGGATCGTTTCTTACGACATTATCTATGAATCCGTCCCTTGCCGCCATTGGCGAGTCGGCAATGAAGGTTCCGTCAGTCTTAACAATGTAGCGCTCCACCCAGGTCCTCGATACCGACACATCGTAAGGGATCTCGTTTTCGAGCTTGCAGGCCCTTACGCACATGCCGCAGCCGACACATTTAGTAGTATCAACGAGGAACGTCCACCGGACGCTGTCGCTTTTCCCTGCCGAGGCAATAACTTTTCCGGTTTCCGTGACGGCAAGCCCCGTACCTATTATCGCCGCCAGACCGTATTTTAGAAAATCTCTTCTGTCTATCACGCCATATCTCCTAATTAAGCACCGGCGAGTGCGGGTTGTGACACGTTACGCACTCCATGCCAGGATTGTGCTCATCATTATTTATACCCGTGATCCATGCCCTGCCCGACTGTTTATAAGGCAGTTTGGCGTGGCACCTCAGGCAGAGTTCGCGAGCTTTGTTTATCTCGAGCTTCGGAGGGTTGTCAGGGTGGTCTATCGCCGGCCCGTGACAGTCTTCGCACTGGATGATAGCATGCGGAGAGTTAGCGTTAAGCTCGTAGTTATCGGGATGGCAATCTTTGCAATATTCGCGACCGCGGTGCTTGACCTTGAAGTCCTTCCAGTCCTGCTCGTTACCGAGCCGGTGCCATCCATACATATAACCCTGCTTCTGAATACCGAAATCCTTGGGAACCATGATAGCCCTGGCAATGAGGATTGCTACTATGACGGCTATCACGACGTACAATGGGCGATATGCGTGGTTCTTCATCTGCTTTCTTTTACCTCAATCAATCATCAAAGTAACATCGAGAATCGACATTTAGTCATACATGATACATAATCGCCTTAGCAATTTCAAGTCATTTTTAAAAATAGCATCTCACCTGATGACTATGAATTGACTGATGATATATGATGAGTTGTTTTCAGCATATCGAAAGGTATAGGTTGAGTTGTTTTCACGAGAAAAAACATTAAATGCACCACTCTCTCACATTAAATAAAACAGCGGGGCGGCTTATAAAAGCCGCCCCGCAGGTGAATCGCTATATCAATGTCGTCTATCCCTTAAGGAACTCTGCTGGGCTAGGCACCTTGTTCTTGTCGTGACACTTCACGCACACCTTCTTGGCGCGCTCTTTATTAATGGACCAGCTATGTGGCCTGTGACAGTCCTCGCACTTCGCGCCGAAGTACTGAATGTGCATGCCGTGCTTTCCGACTTCAGTGATGTTTCTATGGCACGAGATGCAGTTGCCCCAGTCGGGCCTTACTTTGTCGTGAGGCTTGTGACAGAGGTAGCACTTGAATTGCATTGGCGCGTCCTTCGGCACGTCTATCTTAATGGCCTTCTTCACTGTCTCCGAATCGGGGATAAAATGAGTGGCATCTATAGTGCCGCCCTCTTCCACCATCTCTCGATTCTTTTCGGTGCCATGGCAATAGAGGCACTTGTTCCTGCCTGGCCTGAGGTCCGTCGTCCTGTCGGTATGACAGTTCAGGCAGGCGAGCTCGCCCATGCCGGTGCCGTGCACAACCTTGCCCTGGTGGCACCTGACGCAGAAGCGCGCTTCGGGCACAAACCTGTGCGTCTCGTAACCGTGGCACTTGGAGCACTCGATCTGTTCCATAAAGTAGTGCTTCGCGTGCAGCCTCGAATTGTTGATCTTTGGTGCATCTGGATACTCCGGTGAAGTCTCCCAGTGACACTCCACACAGTATTTCCAGGGGACTATTATCTTGCCATGCCTTGGCGGCACCTCCGTGGGCCTGTGGAAAACGAAACTTATGAGTAGCTGGTTCATCTCGTCCACGGCGAGGTGATGGCATTCGTGGCAGTTAATCTTCTGATGGACGCTAGTCTCCCATGCCTCGAAAGCGGGCTTCATGAGATGGCAGCTCACGCAGAAGTTCGGGTTATGCTGAGTAAAGTCGTAAAACCTGAACGACGCAAAACCCGCTCCGCCGAGGATAGTGAGCAGAAGAACGGCGATGATGATCTTTCCCTTCAGGGGCATCTCCTTTTCGAGCCACCTGAAAGGCGAGAATATCTTGAGGACCCTTTCCGCTAAGTGGACCGGGGCCACAATCAATCTCCACATGGTCTTAAAAATTTCTTTCATCTCCTCCCCCTCCGATTATTATTTATTAATCGATCTCCTTCAACGTATCGTAAACCGCCCTTGCGGTGCGGTTAATGTCGGCCGACGAATGGGCCAACGAGGTGAAGCCAGCCTCGAACTGGCTCGGAGCGATGTTGACCCCCCTCTTGAGCAGTCCCGAGAAGAACCTCGCGAACTTCTTCGTGTCGGCTTTCAGCGCGGTATCGTAGTCCACCACTTCGTGATCGGTGAAGTAGGTGCAGAACATCGAGCCCGCCCTGTAGAACTTCGTCCTGGCTCCGGCTCTCTTGGTCGCGTCCCTGAGGGCAGCTTCGAGCTCCTCGGAGCGGGCCATGAGCTTCTCGTATGCTCCGGGTCGGGATATCGCCTTGATAGTCGCTATGCCCGCGCTCATGGCAAGAGGATTGCCAGAGAGAGTGCCCGCCTGATAAACAGGGCCTTCGGGTGATACCATCGACATGATCTCG
>Ga0055451_10000006_pt1 | contig 60111 bp, 53 predicted proteins | sample China_Galinas_PW_3_FD_57745 | JGI IMG/M metagenome (GOLD analysis project Ga0055451, IMG submission 57745) | Wetland microbial communities from San Francisco Bay, California, USA, that impact long-term carbon sequestration - China_Galinas_PWB_D2 | ecosystem: Environmental > Aquatic > Marine >... | reverse complement strand
CGCTACCGCTCCTGCCCTCCGGACAACATTCCCAGGTCGCTACCGCTCCTGCCCTCCGGAGACAAACCGTACCCTCCCGGCCTCGGGCGTGACCCGATATCAACTCCCCGGCGCGACGCCGACCGGGCGGGATGCCTCAAGCCTACTTTTTACCTCGAAGGCCATCCGCTTGCCGGCAACCCGATGCCGGTGGGTCATCTTGGCGAGATTCATCCTGGCCAACTGCCAGGCTCCCACCCCGGCCGGCTCGGCATGCAGGAAGTAGTGCAGCAGCACGCCGTCGAGCACCGGTTCCAGCCAGATCTCCATCGTTCCGGTCAGCGCGCCGGTCACCGTCCACCGCACCCCCGCGGCGCCGCGGTCCTCGACGACCTGCAAACGCAGGTCCGGCCACCACCGCTGCCAGCTCGCCGGATCCGACACCGCGCGGCCCACCGCCGCGGGTTCGGCGGCGACAAACGTCTCGTCGGCCACCTGGATGCTGTTCATCGCACAAGCTTCACACACCGCACGCGGGAACCGGTTGCCGCCCGCGGGTCAACGGCGTCACTTCCCCGCTGCACCGGCGACTAGGCTGGACTGCGACAACCCGCAATTCCATAAGGGGTCTCTTCAGTGCGCGAATACTCCATTCCGGCACCGTTCACCATCGGCGAGCACGACAATGCGGTCGACGTCGTGTTCTCCCACGAGCGTGACGACCCGAACTACCCGATCTTCCAGCGACTCGTCGACGGCGTGTGGACCGACGTGACGTGCGCGCAGGCCGCCGCCGAGATCCGGTCGGCGGCGATGGGTCTGATTGCCGAAGGCGTACAGGCCGGGGACCGCGTGGCCATCCTGTCGGCGACCCGCTACGAGTGGGTCATCATCGACTACGCGATCCTGTCCATCGGTGCGGTGACCGTCCCGATCTATGAGACCTCCTCGGCCGAGCAGGTGCGCTGGGTACTGGAGGACTCCGGTTCGGTCTTGGCGTTCGCCGAAACCGAGGCACACGCCCTGTTGGTCAAGGAGCTGCACGAGGAACTGCCCGCCCTGCGCAAGATCCTGCGCATCGACTCGTCGGGTCCCACGGCTCTCGACGAACTGGCCGAGGCGGGCCGCGGCGCCGATGCCGGCGAGCTGGACCGCCGCCTCGAGGCGCTGCGCTCCACCGACCCCGCGACCCTCATCTACACCTCGGGAACCACGGGAAGGCCGAAGGGCTGCCAGCTCACACACTCCAACCTGCTCTACGAGACCCGCGGAGCAGCAGCCTGTTTCCCCACCCTGCTGCGCCAACACGAACGTCTGCTGGTGTTCCTCCCGCTGGCGCACGTACTGGCCCGGGCGCTGTCGATGACCGCGTTCGCCAGCAAGGTGACGCTGGGCTACACCAGCGATATCAAGAACCTGGTGCCCTCGCTTCAGGTGTTCAAACCCACCATCGTCGTGTCGGTGCCGCGGGTGTTCGAAAAGGTCTACAACTCAGCGGAGCTCAACGCCCAGGACAGCGGCAAAGGCAGGATCTTTGCTCTCGCGGCCAAGACAGCCATCGCCTGGAGCCAGGCGATGGAGTCCCGCGGCCGGCCCAATCTGCTGCTGCGCTCGGCCCACGCGCTCTTCGACCGGCTGGTGTACGGAAAACTGCGCGCGGCGCTCGGCGGCGAATGCCGGGCCGCCATCTCCGGTGGTGCACCCCTGGGTAAGCGGCTGGGTCACTTCTACCGCGGCGTCGGACTGTCCATCTACGAGGGGTACGGTCTGACCGAGACCAGCGCCGCGATCACGGTGAACCGGATCGGTGAGCTCAGGGTCGGCACCGTTGGAAAGCTGGTCCCCGGCAACAGTATGAAGCTCGGCGAGGACGGCGAGCTGCTGGTACGCGGCGGCGTGGTGTTCAACGGCTACTGGCACAACGAGAAGGCCACCGGCGAGGCGATCGTCGACGGCTGGTTCCACACCGGCGACCTGGCCGGCATCGACTCCGACGGCTTCTTGTCGATCACCGGCCGCAAGAAAGAGATCATCGTCACCGCCGGCGGCAAGAACGTCGCTCCCGCCGTGCTCGAGGACGGCCTGCGCGCCCACCCGCTGATCAGCCAGGCCATGGCCGTCGGAGACAAGCAACCCTTCATCGGCGCGCTGATCGCGATCGATCCGGAAGCCTTCGAGGTGTGGAAGACCCACCACGGCAAGAGCGCCACCGCGTCGGTGAGCGACTTGCGCGACGATCCGGACTTGGTCGCCCAGGTCGAACTGGCCATCAAGGATGCCAATCAGCATGTGTCACACGCGGAGTCGATCCGAAAGTTCCGCATCGTACCGTGCGACTTCACGGTGCTGACCGGCGAGCTGACACCGACGCTGAAAGTGAAGCGCAACGTGGTGGCCGAGAAGTTCGCCGACGAGATCGAGGCGATCTACACCCAGGACTGATCGGAGCGCACCCGCACCAGCTCCGAAAGTCGGCTGCTGTGGGTGGCCCAGGTCCAGTCACGGCTGATCCACCGACGACCCGCCTGGCCCATCGCCGCGGCCAGATCGGGGTCGGCCAGGATGTCACCGATTGCGGTGACAATCTGGTCGTGCACGCGACCGTCGACGATACGGCCGGTCTCACCGTCGCGGACGGTCTCCGGCGCCCCGCCGGAGTGACCCGCCACCACCGGCACCCCGGTGGCCGAAGCCTCCAGGAACACGATGCCCAGCCCCTCCACGTCCAGACCGGAGCCGCGAGTGCGGCATGGCATCGCAAAGACGTCGGCCATCGCATAATGTGCGGGCAGCTCGGCTCCGGGTACGCCATCGGTGAAAACCACGTCACCGCCGACCCCAACCTGTTCGGCCAACCGTCGCAGCGCCGCGGCGTAGGGACCGCCGCCGACGATCACCAGCGCGGCTCCGTCGATGCGCCGCCGAATGTCGGGTAGGGCCTTGATCAGCATGTCCTGCCCCTTGCGGGGCACCAGGCGCGACACACAGACCACGGTCGGTCGCTGCCCAAGCCCGTAGCGGGCCCGCAGTTCGGCCCTGGCCGCGGGGTCCGGACGGAACCGATCGGTGTCGACACCGGGTGGCAGATGCTCCAGAGAGGCCTGCGGGCCGAAGGCGGAGGCGAACCTGCCGCGGGTGTAGCGACTGACGAAGGTGATGGCATCGGTGGTGTCGCCGATGCGCCGCAGGGCCGAGCGTGCGACCGGCAGCATCGACCACCCCACCTCATGGCCATGGGTGCTGGCCAGCACGCGCTGGGCTCCCGCGTCACGGGCGCGTCCGGCCAGCAGGGCCAGCGGCGCGGCCGCACCGAACCACACCGTCTCGATGCCCTCGTCGGCGATCAGCGCACGCATTCGGCGGTCCACCAGCGGTTCGGGCAGCATCAGCGTGCCGGGATGACGCACGATCCGGTACCCCGCGGCGCGGTCGTAGTCGTCGGCGCCGTTCCACTTCGGTGCGTAGACGGTCAGCTGGTGTTCCCCGGCGGCGACCAGCCGGCCGACGAACTGCTCGAGATAGGACTGGATGCCGCCGCGGCGCGGAGGAAAGTCGTTGGTGACCAGAAGGATCCGTGTCATCTCTCGGCCACGCTATCGGGTCAGCCACCGCGCCCAGCGGGCGCGTAGGCCGGCCAGGTCGATGCCCAGTGACTGCTGGACGGCCATGGCCAGGTCACCGTGACCGGGTCCGCACGCGTGAACGTAGAGGCTGTGCAGTGTTTCGACTCCGTAGGTGTCGGCGGCGAAGCGGGCGAACCACCAGGCCCGGTCGTAGCCGCGCGATCGGTCCGGTCCGGCCACATCAAGATCGGCATCGGTGGGCAGCGCCACGCTGGCCGCGGCGTCGGGCGGCAACGGTGTGGGCGGCCGGGCGACGAAGTCGGCGACGCCTTCGACCAGCCAGCGCGGGGCGTCGAGCGCGGTGCCGGTGCGCGCTGCGAAGTGGAACAGCTCGTGGGTCAGCACGATTCGCAGCGCCGAGTCGCCCATCGCCCACGCGCCGGGGGCGAACACGATGCGTTGCCCGCTGGCCTGGTGGTGGTCGAGGTCGACGTGATCAGCTACCGCGACGGCGGCGATATCGGCCCACTGTCGGTCGGGGTCAAGCCCGGCGTCGGCGACGAATTGCGTCTGGTTGGCCGTGGCGACCACGACGATCTCGTGATCCCAGTCGGTGCCCCAGAACTTCTCGACCGCGGCGACCGCGGGGCCGATGTCGCCGCCGATCCGGGTCAGCAGCACGTCGGTGCGGGCTCCGCCGAGGCTGATCAGCCGCACGGTGCGGTGATCGCCGACCACCAGCGGCTCCGGCGCGGGGGCTGCGACGCCGGGTTGCGGTGGCCCTGCCGGCGCGTGGAGGCCGGACATGACGATCAGACCAGCGGCGGCGAGAAGCTCGACGACGAGAACAATCGCCAGCGATATCCGGCGGTACGGCGGCTCGTTGAAGACGGACCTCAGTAGCGGCGGACGTTGTAGATCGGGGCCTCGCGCACCGGTGCGACTCGCACCGGAACCCCGAAGGTCGAGGCGTGGACCATCATCCCGTCACCGATGTAGATCGCCGAATGGGATGCGTCCGAGTAGTAGTTGACGACGTCACCGGGCTGCATCTGGTCCACCGGTACCGGCCGGCCACCCCGGGCAAGAGCCTGGCTGGAGTGCGGCAGGAAGACCCCGGCCTGCTGGAAGGCCCACATCACCAGGCCCGAGCAGTCGAAGGCATTGGGTCCGGACGCGCCCCATGAGTACGGCGAGCCGATTCGGGTCAGCGCCGCCTGAATGGCAACCGCCCCCTCGTTGGTTCCCGGGCCCGGAGCGGCCACGGCCGCCAGTGGGGTCACAGCGGGGTCGGGGCCGCCCTGGGGCGGCGGCGGACCATCGATGGGCGGAATGACGTCGGGTGCCGGTGCGGCCAGAACGTTCGGCGGCGGGGTCCCCGGTGCCTGTGCAGCCAGAACGTCCGGCGGCGGGGGCGGGCCCGGCGCAGCCAGCGCGGTCCGCTGGTCGGGCGTCAACAGCTGGTACTGGGATTTGACGATCGCGATCTGCACCTGGAGCCGCGACTGCTTGCGTTGCAGATCCGCTCGCACGGCGGCGGCCTGTTCGGCCGCCGTCTTGGCGTCGGCGGCCGACTTGGCCGACTCGGCTTCGGCCTTGGCGGCCTCGGCGCTGGCGCGGCGATAGCTCTGCATCTGGGCCGACATCTCGGCGGCCATGACCCGCTCGACGGCCATCTTGTCGATCAGACCCTGCGGCGACTCGGCGGTCAGGATCGCATTCAAACCATCGGTCCGGCCACCCATGTATACCGCGGCAGCAAATTTATCGACAGCGCCCTGGAAGGTAGCCAGCTGCGCCTTGGTGGTGTCGGCAGCAGCGAGGTCATCGGCGTGCTTCTTATCCGCGGCGGCCTGCACTTGCAGCTTCTTGTCGAGGTCGAGCTGAGCCGAATGCATCAGCTCGGTGAGCTGCTCAGCCTGTCGTGACAACTCATTGAGCTTTGCCAGGTTGTCCTCTGCCGGATCGGCGTGCACAGTGCCGGTCAGGACGACCGCCAAGGCCGTCATAGCCGCAATCGCACCAACTACAGGGCGTCGAAACACGCGTTTAGTCAGAAACGTGCGGTCAAACCTCAAAATTGCGCATCCTTTGAGTGCCGTCGACTGACCGAGTCGAGCTGCCTAAGGTCTCGAATAGGTTACGAAATGGCATCGGGGTTGTCCAACGTGAGACGTAGATTTAACAGAGTGATTCGTCACGCCGGCAACACCAGTCACAACCTGGCCTCCAACCTAGCAGGACTTCAGCTCGCCAGCCCCGGTCCCCCGCGCCGGTGAATCGGAACCAGCCGCAGCCGGGGCGCCAAGCCGGCCTCGGCCAGCACCTCCAGTGCGGCCTGCTCGTCATCGAGCAAAGTTTCCGGCACACCGAGGAGCACGCTGACCACACAGTCACGGCACCCCGGCCCGCGCACCGCGCAGTCGTCGCAGTCGATGACAACAGGTTCCTGTCCCATGTCAGGTCTCCTCTCCTGGGCTTGGCCCGCACGCTAACCGGGGGCACCGACAAGTTCGCCGGCCCGCGCGAGTCGCCGCCCCGACTGTCGGTGTCCGTGCTTACCGTTGCCAACTGTGGCCGGCCCCCCACCAGACGCGCAGCTGAGCTTCGCCGACGTCGACCCGGCCGCCGACGTTGCGCTGCGCGACACCACCTTCGTCGTCGTCGACCTGGAGACCACCGGGGGACGCGCCACCGCCACCGCCGGTGGTGCCTGCGACGCCATCACCGAAATCGGCGCAGTCAAGATCCGCGGCGGTGAGGTCCTCGGTGAATTCGCCACCCTGGTCGACCCGCAGCGGGCGATCCCACCGCGGATCGTGCAACTCACCGGCATCACCACCGCGATGGTGCACGACGCTCCGACGATCGCAGCGGTGCTGCCGATGTTCCTGGAGTTCGCGCGCGGCGCGGTGTTGGTGGCCCACAACGCCGGCTTCGACATCGGCTTCCTGCGTGCGGCCGCCGAGGGGTGCGGCCTGTCCTGGCCGCGCCCGCCGGTGCTCTGCACGGTGCGCCTGGCCCGGCGGGTGCTCAGTCGCGATGAGGCGCCCAGCGTCCGGCTGGCCACACTGGCGCGCCTGGTCGGCTCGGCCACCCAGCCGACGCACCGGGCCCTCGACGATGCCCGCGCCACCGTCGACGTACTTCATGCGCTGATCGAACGGGTCGGCAATCAGGGCGTGCACACCTACACCGATCTGCGGTCGTACCTACCCAACGTCTCCGCCGCCCAGCGCAGCAAGCGGGTATTGGCCAACAGCCTGCCGCGCCGGCCCGGGGTCTACCTGTTCCGCGGACCGGCCGGCGAGGTGCTCTACGTCGGCACCGCGACCGATCTGCGCCGCCGGGTGAACCAGTACTTCAACGGCACCGACCCGCGCGGGCGCATCAAGGAGATGGTGGCGCTGGCGACGGCGGTCGACCATGTCGAGTGCGCACATGGGCTGGAAGCCGGTGCCCGCGAGCTTCGGCTGCTGGCGGCACACGCCCCGCCCTACAACCGGCGCTCGCGCTTCCCACGGCGGTGGTGGTGGGTGGTGCTGACCGATGAGGCCTTCCCGCGGCTGTCCGTGGTGCGCGAGCCCCGCCACGACCGCGCTGTCGGACCGTTCCGCTCCCGCGCCGAGGCCGTCGACACCGCCGCGCTGATCGCCCGCTTCACCGGCGTACGCACCTGCACGACGCGAATCGGCCACCGTTCCGAGCACGGGCCGTCCTGCCCGGAACGCGAGGTGGCGTCCTGCCCCGCTGCGCGCGGGGTATCCGCGGCGGATTACGCCGCGGCGCCGCAGCGGGCGGGCTCGCTCATCGACGGGCTGGACAACACAGCGCTGGCCGCCGCGGTGCAGCAGGTGACCGAACTGGCCGGCCGCGCACGCTACGAGAGCGCTGCCCGGCTGCGCGATCAGACCGCGGCTGCCGTGGATGTGCTGTGGCGTGGGCAGCGCTTGGGAGCCCTGGCCGCGGTCGAAGAGCTGGTGGCCGCCGCACCCGACGGCGCGCACGGCTGGCATCTGGTGGTCGTGCGGCACGGCCGGCTGGCCGCGGCGGGCTCGGCGCGTCGAGGCGTACCGCCGATGCCGGTGGTCGACGCGCTGCGTGCCGGTGCACAGGTGGTCCTGCCGCAGCAGGCGCCGCTGGGCGGCGCGCTGGTCGAGGAAACCGCGCTGATCGCCCGATGGCTGGCCGCACCGGGCGTGCGAATCGTCTGCACCACCACGGGTTTGGCCTCATCGCTGACCTCGGCCGGGCCATGGGCGTCGTGGGCGGCCGCAGCACGCTCGGCGCGTCTGGCCGCCGAGCAGGGGGCACCTCCCGCTCGCGGGGGAACCGACCGTCGGGATTCAGAGCTGATGGGTGAACCGCACCCAACGCGCCAGCAGCTGCTCGGCAGCCCCGGAGTCGATGGCCTCGGCGGCCCGCTGCAGCCCCTCCTCCCAGGCCGGAAGCCATTCGGCATGGCTGGATAGCCCGGCGTGGGCGACCATCGCCCCGGCCGCGTTGAGGATCACCGCGTCACGCACTGCCCCCGTGGCTCCGCCGAGCACATTGCGTGCCTCGGCGGCGTTGGTCTCGGCATCCCCGCCCACCAGATCCTCCATCCTGGCCCGGGGGAACCCGAACCCGAGCGGGTCGAACGCCAGTTTGTCGATGGTTCCGGCCTGCACCCGCCAGATCGTGCTGGTGGTCGTGGTGGTCAACTCGTCGAGACCGTCGTCTCCGTGCACCACCAGCACGCTGCACCGGCGGGCGGCGAACACACCGGCCATCACCTCGGCCAGGTCGCCGAAAGCGCACCCGATCAGGCCGGCCCGCGGACTGGCCGGATTGGTCAGCGGCCCAAGGAGATTGAACACCGTCGGAACGCCGATCTCGCGGCGCGGAGCGCCGGCGTACTTGTAGGACGGGTGGAACACCGGCGCGAAGCAGAACCCGATGCCGATCTCGGCGACGCAGCGGGCGACCTCCTCGGGACCCAGGTCGATGCGCACCCCCAACGCCTCGAGCATGTCGGCACCGCCGCTTTTCGACGATGCCGCGCGGTTGCCGTGCTTGACCACCTTCAGGCCGGCGGCCGCAACCACCACCGAGGCCATCGTCGACAGGTTGACGGTGTTGGCGCGGTCCCCGCCGGTTCCCACGATGTCGACGGTGTCGGTGCCGATCACGTCGGTGGGCACCCGGCGGGCGTAGGTCAGCATCGTGTCGGCCAGCTCGCGTACCTCGGCGGCGGTCGGCCGCTTCATCTTCATCGACACGCCGAAGGCCGCGATCTGAGCCGGTGTCGCCGAGCCGGACATGATCTGGTCCATCGCCCAGCCGGCCTGTCCCGGCGCGAGTTCGGCACCGGCGGTCAAACGGCCCAGGACCTGCGGCCATGAGGAAGTCGAGGGATCCGACGCGGGCTGCGATGCAGGCGATGTCACGCGCCGATACTCGCACGACGGTCGGGAACTTCCCAGCCGCATCACCCGACAGTTACGACTAATTCCGCCCCTGGGTGTACCTCGACAACTACAAAGCGTCATACTTCTTGGTGTGACGAGCGCTGTAGGCACTTCCGGGACTGCGATCACGTCGCGCGTACATTCGCTGAACAGACCAAATATGGTCAGTGTCGGCACCATCGTGTGGCTTTCCAGCGAGCTGATGTTCTTTGCTGGGCTCTTCGCGATGTACTTCACTGCGCGCGCCCAATCCGGTGGCGTCTGGCCACCCCCGCCGACCGAGTTGAATCTCTATCAGGCCGTTCCGGTGACGCTGGTGCTCATCGCGTCGTCGTTCACCTGCCAGATGGGCGTGTTCGCCGCCGAGCGCGGTGACGTGTTCGGGCTGCGCCGCTGGTATGTGATCACGTTCCTGATGGGGGCCTTCTTCGTGGCCGGCCAGGGCTACGAGTACTTCCACCTGGTCGAGCACGGCACCACACTCTCCAGCAGCGCCTACGGCAGCGTCTTCTACCTGGCCACCGGATTTCACGGCCTGCACGTCATCGGCGGTCTCGTCGCCTTCGTGCTTCTCCTCCTGCGCACCCGGATGAGCAAGTTCACCCCGGCGCAGGCCACCGCGTCGATCGTCGTGTCCTACTACTGGCACTTCGTCGACATCGTGTGGATCGCCCTGTTCGCGACGATCTATTTCATCCGTTGATGAGAAGGGGTTCGATGCTCAACATGATGGGGCGGTTCGGATCTCGGATGAGCGACAAGTCGCGTAGGCGATTGCGTCGCCGCCTGACCGGCGCCGTTTTGTTGCTGATCGGGTTGGGGGTTGCGGGCGGCGTGGCCGCCACGCTGACACCGGACCCGCAGGTCGCCGTCGCCGACGAATCGCAGTCGGCGCTGGTGCGTACCGGCAAGCAGCTGTTCGACACCTCCTGCATCACCTGCCACGGCGCCAACCTCCAGGGCGTACAGGGCCGTGGACCCAGCCTGATCGGCGTCGGCGAGGCCGCGGTGTACTTCCAGGTGTCGACGGGCCGCATGCCGGCGATGAGCCAGAGCGCGCAGGCGCCACAGAAGCCGTCCGAGTTCGATCCGGCTCAGATCGATGCGTTGGGCGCCTTCGTCCAGGCCAACGGCGGCGGTCCGACGGTGGTCCGCAATCCCGACGGCAGCGTGGCCCAGCAGTCGTTGATCGGCCCCGACGCAGCCCGCGGCGGCGACCTGTTCCGCCTCAATTGCTCGTCGTGTCACAACTTCACCGGCAAGGGCGGCGCTTTGGCTTCAGGCAAGTACGCGCCCGACCTCGGCCAGGCCAAGCCTCAGCAGATCTACACCGCGATGATGAGCGGGCCGCAGAACATGCCGAAGTTCTCCGACCGCCAGCTGTCGATGGAGGAGAAGAAGGACATCATCGCCTATGTCCACATGGCTACCAGGCCGTCCACCAACCCCGGCGGGTACGGCCTGGGTCAGCTCGGGCCCACGACAGAGGGTATGGCGGCCTGGATCATCGGCATGGTCGCCGTCATCGCGGTGGCGTTGTGGATCGGGGCGAGAGCATGAGTGAGCACGATCGAGAAGCGGAGGCAGATCGCGCATGAGCGATGTCAACCAGCCGACCGACGAGCAGCTGGCGTCGATGTCGCGCGAGGAACTGGTTGCACTGGGCGGCAAGCTCGACGGCGTCGAAACGGTCCTCAAGGAACCGCGCTGGCCGGTCGAGGGCACCCGGGCCGAGAAGCGCGCCGAGCGCCTGGTCGCCTTCTGGCTGCTGCTCGGCGGCGTCAGCGGCTTGGCATTGCTGCTGATCTTCCTGTTCTGGCCGTGGGAGTGGCGACCGTACGACGCCGAGGGCCGCTTCTGGTTCAACCTCGCCACGCCGCTGTACGGCCTGACCTTCGGGCTGTCGATTCTGGCGATCGGCATCGGTGCGGTGCTGTATCAGAAGAAGTTCATCCCCGAGGAGATCTCCATCCAGGAGCGTCACGACGGGGCCTCGCCGGAAATCCAGCGCAAGACGGTGGCCGCAAACCTCACGGACGCGCTCGAAGGTTCAACCATCAAGCGACGCAAGATGATCGGGCTCTCGCTCGGCATCGGGCTGGGCGCCTTCGGCGTCGGCACACTCGTGGCCTTCATCGGCGGGCTGATCAAGAACCCCTGGAAGCCGGTGGTTCCCACGGCCAACGGCAAGGAGGCCGTGCTGTGGACCTCTGGCTGGACCCCGCAGTTCAAGGGCGAGACGATCTACCTGGCCAACTCGACCGGGGCGATGGACGGGCCACCGTTCATCAAGATGCGCCCGGAGGACATCGACGCCGGCGGCATGGTGACGGTCTTCCCCTGGCGGGAGTCCGACGGTGACGGCACCACGGTGGAGAGCAAGGAGAAGCTCAGCGCCATCACGATGGGAGTGCGCAATCCGGTCATGCTGATCCGGATCAGGCCCGTCGACATGCCCAGAGTGGTCAAGCGCCAGGGCCAGGAGAGCTTCAACTTCGGCGACCTGTTCGCCTACACCAAGGTGTGCTCGCACCTGGGCTGCCCGGCGTCGCTCTACGAGCAGCAGACCTACCGCATCCTCTGTCCCTGCCACCAGTCGCAGTTCGACGCGCTGCACTTCGCCAAGCCCGTCTTCGGACCGGCCGCGCGAGCGTTGGCACAGCTGCCGATCACCATCGACCAGGACGGGTATCTGGTCGCCAACGGCGACTTCATCGAACCCGTCGGACCGGCCTTCTGGGAGCGCACATCATGAGTCCGAAACTCGCCGAGGTCATGGCCAAGCAGGGCGACGACATCGACTCCCGCTACCACCCGTCGGCGGGGGTCCGCCGTCAGCTCAACAAGGTATTCCCTACGCACTGGTCGTTCCTGCTGGGCGAGATCGCGCTGTACAGCTTCGTCATCCTGCTCATCACCGGCGTGTACCTGACCCTGTTCTTCGACCCGTCGATGGCTGAAGTCACCTACAACGGCGTCTATCAGCCGCTGCGGGGCATCGATATGTCCAAGGCCTACGCCTCGGCCCTGGACATCAGTTTCGAGGTGCGCGGCGGGTTGTTCGTGCGCCAGATTCACCACTGGGCGGCGCTGTTGTTCGCTGCGGCGATCATGGTGCACCTGGCCCGCATCTTCTTCACCGGCGCGTTCCGCCGGCCCCGCGAAACCAACTGGGTGATCGGTTCGCTGCTGCTGATCCTGGCCATGTTCGAGGGCTACTTCGGCTACTCCCTGCCCGACGACCTGCTGTCGGGTATCGGCCTGCGGGCGGCACTGTCATCGATCACGCTGGGTATTCCGTTGATCGGTACCTGGATGCACTGGGCGCTGTTCAGCGGCGACTTCCCGTGCGGCGGCGCCGGCTACCAGTGCAACGAGATCGGCATCATCATCCCACGCATGTACGCCCTGCACATCCTGCTGATTCCGGGGATCATCCTGGCGCTCATCGGGGTTCACATGGCGATGGTGTGGTTCCAGAAGCACACCCAGTTCCCTGGTCCCGGGCGGACCGAGAAGAACGTCGTGGGTGTGCGCGTCATGCCGGTGTTCGCCGTCAAGTCGGGCGCATTCTTCGCCATGACAACCGGCATCCTGGGTCTGATGGGTGGTCTCCTGCAGATCAACCCGATCTGGCAGCTCGGACCGTACAAGCCGGCACACGTCTCGGCGGGTAGCCAGCCCGACTTCTACATGATGTGGACCGAGGGTCTGGCGCGCATCTTCCCGCCGTGGGAGCTGTACTTCTGGCATCACACCATCCCGGTCGGTTTCTGGGTGGCGCTGGTGATGGGCCTGGTGTTCGCCCTGCTGATGGTCTGGCCCTTCTTGGAGAGGAAGTTCACCGGCGACAGCGCCCACCACAACCTGTTGCAGCGCCCCCGGGACGCTCCCAGCCGCACCGCGGTGGGCGCGATGGCAATCGCGCTCTACATGGTGTGGACGCTGAGCGCGATGAACGACATCATCGCGCTGAAGTTCCACATCTCGCTCAACGCGACGACCTGGATCGGCCGTATCGCCTCGGTGGTGCTGCCGCCGCTGGTGTACTTCATCGCCTACCGGTGGGCGGTCGCCCTACAACGCAGCGACCGTGCGGTGCTCGAGCACGGTGTCGAGACGGGCATCCTCAAACGGCTGCCGCACGGTGCCTACATCGAGCTGCACCAGCCGCTGGGGCCGGTGGACGAGCACGGCCACCCGATCGCCCTGGAGTACCAGGGCGCTGCGGTGCCAAAACGCATGAACAAGCTGGGCTCCGGCGGCCAGCCGGGACGCGGCAGCTTCCTGACTGCCGACCCCGCCTCCGAGGACGCAGCGCTCAACGAGGCCGGACACACCTCCGAACAGCGAGCGCTGGCTGTGCTGTCCGAGCGTCAAGACGGGTCCGAGGGAAGCGGCGGCGGCTCCGCGGAGCACTAACCAGAGGATTGTTCGTTGAGACCCCGGGCCGGAGCGGCCCGGGGTCTCAACTGTCTCAACACTTATCGGGACAACCCACTATCGGCGATCTGTACGCAGTCTCGATTGCCCGACAAGCGGACGCGAAACCGCGATCTCTCACCGCAGAGTCGGCGCGACCAGGCTCACTGCGGTGGCACGGCGTCTTCCGGCAGCGCAGCCTCTTCCACCGCGGCGCGCAGCTCACGCAGGTATATCAGCGGGATCGCCGGCATCAGCACCGTGATCACGGCAGCCACCCCCAGGGCGACCCAGGCTGCGGTGTCCTTCTCGACAGCGAGCAGATAGGTGGCGGCAGCGACGCCGATCAGGGCCAGGCCGATCGCCCCCAGGATCGACACCGTGCACCGCAGCCAGAGGCGGTCCAACTCGGTCGCGGGAATGAGCGGGTCGGCTCGTCGCGACGCCGAGGACTGTGCGTAGTCCGGCTGGTAGCGCTTATAGGGGTCGGCGTCCCGCCCGAAGACACGTAGCTTCTCCGTCGGGGCCTCGGTGGGCCGGGCCGGTGCTTCCGCAGCCGAAGGCGGGGTCGGCGGCGTGACCTTGGGTGTCACCGCGGCGTCTGCCCCGGCCGTTCGAACGTCTGCCATCGCGGCGCGGCGCGCCCGGATCAACAGCGGGATCGCTCCGACGATGATCAATGCCGACACGACAATGATGCTGTAGAGCAACCACGGCGTCTGTTTCTCACCGCCTCCGACCGCGTGCCCGCGGCTCAGGTCGACCAACGCCACGATCGCGGTGACGCCGACGGCCAGCAGCACCAGCCAGATCGCCGCGCACACGCCCACCAGCAGCCGGTCCACCGTTTCCGGTGAATGGCCGTCCTCCCCTGTCGCCGCGGCGTCGTGATCCATGTTTTGTGTCATCAGCAGCTTGTCTGTGCGGCGTTGTTCTGATTTGAGGAGAGCACGGTCCCGTCGCTGGTCGTGATCGAGCAGTTCAGCTTGCTGACCAGGAACAGGCTCGACGCCTGGACAGAGCCGACATCGGACTGCGAGATCGGGGTCACGGTGAGTGACCACGGAATGTAGACATTGCGCTGGGTCCGCCGGCGGCCCGACGCGTCGACATATGTCACCGAGATGATGTCGCCCGGGGCCTTGGTGCCGGTGACCGAGTAGGTGACCTGACGCGGCCCGGCCGGCGTTGTGGGGGTCGGTGGTGGCGGGGTCGTCGTCACGGGTGCTGGCGCCTCCGTCGTAGCTGGCGGTGGTGGTGGAGGTGGGGGAGCTTCCGAGGTCACCGTGACCGTCTCGGTCGGCGGCGGGGGCGGCGGCGCCTCGGACGTCGGCGGCGGGGGCGGCGGCGCCTCGGACGTCGGTGGCGGGGGCACGGTCGTGGTTATCTCGTCCTGGACCGGAGGTGGCTTGACCGTCGTCGTCACCGGTGTCGCCAGATTGTTGGTGTCGGTGCTGGTGACCAGCACCGACACGGAGACCACCAGGGCGATCGCGGCCACGATGGCCGTCACCCCCACCACCCAAGGCCATTTGGGCGGGGGAACGTCCTCGACCGTCTCGGTGGCCGACTCATAGTTGTCGTAGTCGTACAGCCCCGGATCGGCGGGAATGTAGGGAGCGCTGGTGTACTGCTCGGACTCCGGGGCAGAGTAGGCCTGCGAATGAGAACCGCTATCGGCGTGGAATTCCTCGATCGGCTGATCCGAGGGCTGTCCGCCCGGTTCCCGATCTGGCGGATTCGGCCCGCTCATCCTTGACCTATCCTCTTTCGACTACCTCACCGCGACACGGCGACCAAAGGAATTGGCTCGCAGCGCGCCGACGGCTCACGTTGCCCTGGCAAGACACTACCCAACCGAGCGATCCCCGCGCCTCACAGCGCACGGTTCGGGGACCAAGTGACGGCTCGATTGTGACCTTCGCGGGTGAGCGCTCAGTGCTTCTCGGGACCGATGTAGTACTCGAAGACGAGCCCGGCCACGGCGGCCAACACGAACACCACGCCGGCCACGATCAGCCAGGGCAGCCACAGCGCGGCTCCCACCGCAGCCGTCGAGAAGGACAGCGCGATCAAGATCGGCCACCAGCTGTGCGGCGAGAAGAAGCCCAGCTCCCCTGCGCCGTCACTGATTTCGGCTTCCTCATAGTCTTCGGGCCGGGTGTCGAGGCGACGCGCCACGAACCGGAAGAACGTGCCGATGATCAGGGACAGGCCCGCGGTGAGGACGAGCGCCGTGGTGCCGGCCCACTCGATTCCGCCCTCGTCGAAGAATGCGGTGAGCACCCCGTAGACGACCGCCGCCAGGACGAAGAAGGCGGTGAGGATCTCGAACAGCCTGGCTTCCAAATGCATGAGAGATTTCCCCTACTTGCTAGCCTGCGGTGCCAACTCACCCCGCCGGGTGTCGAACGGATGGGTGGTGATCGCCAGCGGCGGCTGATGGATCGCCTTCAATGCCTCGGAGTTGGTCTTCCCGGCGATGCGCTGATGGAGGTAGGCCTTGAAGTCGTTGGCCGAAACCACCCGCACCTCGAAGTTCATCATCGAGTGATAGGTGCCGCACATCTCGGCGCAGCGCCCGACGAAGGCGCCGGTCTGATCGATCTCCGAAACCTGGAACTTGTTCTCGGAGTGGTTGGCCTCCGGGTCGGGGAAGACGTCGCGCTTGAACAGGAATTCCGGCACCCAGAAGGAGTGGATGACGTCGGCCGAGGCGACCTGGAATTCGATCCGCTTGCCTTCCGGCAGCACCAGCACCGGGATCTCGTCACTGGTGCCCAGCGTCTCGACCTTGTCGAAGTTCAGGTAGGTGCGGTCGTCGGGGCTCTTGCTCGCCGAGCCGAACTCGCCGCCGTGGGGCCCCTGCAGGCCCTCCGGGCCGGCCGAGGCCATGGCGGCCTTGCGGGCCGGGTCGGCGCCGTCGTAGGTGAAGGTGCCGTCGGAGAAGTCGACCTTCTGATAGCCGAACTTCCAGTTCCACTGGAACGCGGTGACGTCGACGACGACCTCGGGATTCGGATCCCGGTGCAGCATCTTCTCCTGCACCACGACGGTGAAGTAGAACAGCACCGAGATGATCACGAACGGGATGACCGTCAGCACCAGCTCCAGCGGCATGTTGTAGCCGAACTGGCGGGGCAGCTCCGTGTCGCTCTTCTTCTTGCGATGGAAGGCCGATGTCCAGAAGGTCAGGCCCCACACGATCACGCCGACGACGAGGGCGGCGATCACCGAGCCGATCCACAGCTCGCGGTTGATGTGGGCCTCTGGGGTGATGCCCCTGGGCCAGCCCAGCCCGAGCACCTCCGACCAGCTGCACCCGCTCAGCGTCAGCGCCAGCGCACCGAACGTCATGGCCAAAGCCAACGCCCGGAGCCGACGGGAACCGCGGGTCTTCACGTTGGCGCCTCCTGTGTCAGGTACTGCTCTTTGGCATACGAAACGCTTCTTGTCTCGTCGCGGGAACTTTCCGCGAATCGAATACTACGCAGCGTAGACCACGCACGAACAGCAAGCCCGACACACCTAGACATTCGGCCGTGCCGCGTGCTCAGCGGGCCCTTCCCGGCGGGGCACAACGGGCCGTGCGGCTTGCGGCATACTAGGGCCGGTGTGCGGACTGCTGGCCCTGGTAGGACATGCGCCAGGCACCGTCACCCCCCGTACCGTCGATGCGGTTGCCGGCGCGTCACACCTGATGCGCCACCGGGGTCCGGACGAGCCCGGAACGTGGTTCGACGGCGCGCCGGGCGCGGAACCGGCCACATCGGGCACCGGAGCCGCGGAGCCGGCGACATCAGGTACCGCCGTGCTCGGTTTCAACCGGCTGTCGATCATCGACATCGCCCATTCCCACCAGCCACTGCGCTGGGGGCCGCCGTCGGAACCCGACCGCTACGTGCTGGTGTTCAACGGCGAGATCTACAATTACCTCGAGCTACGTGCGGTGCTGCGGTCCGACTTCGGCGCGGTTTTCGCCACCGACGGCGACGGCGAAGCCATCCTGGCCGCCTACCACCACTGGGGTGCCGAGGCGCTCACCCGACTTCGGGGCATGTTCGCGTTCGCGCTGTGGGACACCAAGGACCAGGAGTTGTTCTGCGCCCGGGATCCCTTCGGCATCAAGCCGTTGTTCACGGCGACCGGACCGGGCGGCACCGCCGTCGGCAGCGAGAAGAAGTGCCTGCTCGACCTCGCCGGGGAAATCGGAATCGATGACTCGCTGGATCAGCGGGCCGTACAGCACTACACCGTGCTGCAGTACGTGCCCGAACCTGAGACCCTGCACCGCGGCGTCCGCCGGCTGGAGTCGGGCTGCTACGCGGTGATCCGGCCCGGCCAGCCGCCGCGGGTGAGCCGCTATTTCGTGCCACGGTTCTCCGCTGCGGCATTCGGCACCGGGTCGGCGCCCGGCAACGAACAGGCACGCTACGACGAGATCACCGCCGTCCTGGAGGACTCGGTGGCCAAACACATGCGGGCCGACGTCACCGTGGGGGCGTTCCTGTCCGGGGGGATCGATTCCACTGCGATCGCGGCGCTGGCCATCCGGCACAACCCGCGCCTGATCACGTTCACCACCGGCTTTGAACGCGAAGGGTTCTCGGAGGTCGATGTGGCCGTCGCCTCGGCCGAGGCGATCGGGGCCCGCCACGTCGCCAAGGTGGTCAGCCAGTCTGAGTTCGTCGCGGCGTTGCCCGAGATCGTCTGGTATCTCGACGAACCGGTGGCCGACCCGGCCCTGGTGCCGCTGTTCTTCATCGCCCGTGAGGCCCGCAAGCACGTCAAGGTAGTGCTGTCGGGCGAGGGCGCCGACGAGCTCTTCGGCGGCTACACGATCTACCGGGAACCGTTGTCACTCAAACCGTTCGACTACTTGCCGCGCCCGGTACGCAAGTCACTGGGCAAGGCGTCCAAGCCGCTGCCCGAGGGGATGCGGGGCAAGGGCCTGCTGCACCGAGGCTCACTGACCCTCGAGGAGCGCTACTACGGCAACGCCCGCAGTTTCTCCGACGATCAGCTCAGCGCCGTGCTGCCCGGCTTCAACCCGGCCTGGACCCACACCGACGTCACCGCATCGCTGTACAGCCAATCGCAGGGCTGGGACCCGGTCGCGCGGATGCAGCACATCGACCTGTTCACCTGGTTGCGCGGCGACATCCTGGTCAAGGCCGACAAGATGACGATGGCCAACTCGCTGGAGTTGCGGGTGCCGTTCCTGGACCCGGAGGTGTTCGCGGTGGCCTCGCGACTGCCCTTCGACCAGAAGATCACCCGTACCACCACCAAGTACGCGCTGCGGCGAGCACTGGAGCCGATCGTGCCACCGCACGTGCTGAACAGGGCCAAACTGGGCTTTCCCGTGCCGATTCGGCACTGGCTGCGCGCCGGCGAGCTACTGGACTGGGCATACGGGATGGTGAACTCGTCGCAGGCCGGCCACCTGGTCGACATCGGGGCCGTGCGCACCATGCTCGACGAGCACCGTGCCGGCGAGAGCGATCACAGCCGACGGTTGTGGACGGTGCTGATCCTGATGCTGTGGCACGCGATCTTCGTCGAGCGCAGCATCGTCCCGCAGATCAGCGAGCCGCAGTACCCGGTGCAGCTCTAGCAGCGATGCGGGCCGGTGCGCGGCCCGGGCAACAGCAGCGGGTCAGGCCGGGCTATTCAGCGCCTCGGCGATCTCGCCGGCCGCCTCGGCGCCGTACGCGTCAGCCAGTCGGGTCCTGGCGATCTCGGGGCTCCACTTCCACTCCTGGGTCCCGGTGGTCTCCAGCACCAGCACAGCCACCAGCGAGCCCAGCTGCGCCGAACGTTCCAGACTCAGGCCGGCACTGCGGCCGGTGAGGAAACCGGCACGGAACGCGTCGCCCACACCGGTGGGATCGACCCGGCTGATCTCGGGAACGACGTCGACGTGGATGTTGGTGCCGTCAGCGCTGACCAGATCCACACCCTTGGCGCCCAGCGTGGTGACCCGCAGGCCGACCTGGGCGAGCACATCGGCATCGGTCCAGCCGGTCTTGGACAGCAACAGGTCCCACTCGTAGTCATTGGTGAACAGGTAGGTGGCGCCGTCGATGAGCCGGCGGATCTCCTCCCCGGACAGCCGGGCCAGCTGCTGGGACGGGTCGGCGGCGAACGCCAGGCCGAGCTTCCGGCACTCGTCGGTGTGCAGGAACATGGTGTCGGGGTCGTTGGCGCCGACGATCACCAGGTCGGGAGCACCGATGGCGTCGACGACGTTGGCCAGCTTGATGTTGCGCGCCTGCGACATCGCACCGGGATAGAACGACGCGATTTGGGCCATGTCCAGGTCGGTGGTGCAGACGAAGCGGGCGGTGTGTGCGGTGTCGGAGATCAGCACGTTGTCACAGTCGACACCCGCCGACTCCAACCACTCCCGGTAGTCGGTGAAGTCCATACCTGCGGCGCCGACGAGGGCGGCCCTGCCGCCGAGGATGCCGATCGCGTAGGCCATGTTGCCGGCCACTCCCCCGCGATGCACCACCAGGTCGTCGACCAGGAAGCTCAGCGACACCTTCTGCAGGTGCTCGGCCAGGAGCTGCTCGGAGAACCGCCCCGGGAATCGCATCAGGTGGTCGGTGGCAATAGATCCGGTCACCGCGATGGTCACGAAGTATCCGCCCTTCATTCAGTAGCTGGCCCGGGTGACGATACCCGTGAGTTCGATGGCGTTGATTCTGGCCCCGGTGCGCTAGCCTGCGTACACAGCCGACCATATGGCCGGCGGCTGTATTGCCATGGCAGATGACACCAGGAGACATATCGATGGCTGGCCCGTATCCGCCGCACGAGCAGGCCGGAACCGAGGGTCAACCGTCGCCGGGGCAGCCCGCGTATTCCGAGCCGTACCCCAGCGACCAGTACGCGTTCTCGGTCGCCCCCACGCCGCTCCCGCCCTATCCCGGTGTGTATCCGGGGATGCTCCCGCCGCCGGCGAGCTTCGAGAAACCCCAGCGCCGGCGCAGGACGATCTGGGTGGGCGTACTGGCGGTTGCGCTGGTCGGATTGGTCGTGGCCGCGGTCCTGACCATCCGGATCGACCAGTCGACGACCGGGCCTGCGACGTTCACCAACGCGGCAGTGCGGACTGCGATCCAGAACTACCTCAACGCGCTTTCCACCGGCAACACCGAGATCATCGCGCGCAACGCGCTGTGCGGCATGTACGACGGGATCAAGGACCGCCGTTCCGACCAGGCGCTGGCCCGCCTTGCCAGCGACGCATTCCGCAAGCAGTTCACCCGCGCCGAGGTGACCTCCATCGACAAGACTGTGCTCTGGTCGTCCCACCAGGCTCAGGTGCTGTTCACGATGCAGGTGACCCCGGCTTCGAGCGCCTCCCGCCGCACACTGGGCGCCGAACAGGCCGTTGCGCAGTTACTCCGGCAGGACAACCAGCTGCTGGTGTGTTCATACCTATTGCGAACGGCCGCCCAATACTGACCGGGCGGCCGTCGTGCGCGTGTGGGCGATCGTCAGTTGAACGAGTCGCCGCAGGCGCAGGAGCCGGTGGCGTTGGGGTTGTCGATCGTGAAGCCCTGTTTCTCGATGGTGTCCACGAAGTCGATCGTCGCGCCCTGCACGTAGGGGGCGCTCATCCGGTCGACGGTCAGCGTCACGCCGCCGAACTCCCCGGTCAGGTCACCGTCGAGGGCCCGGTCATCGAAGAACAGGTTGTAGCGCAGGCCGGCGCAACCACCAGGCTGCACCGCGATGCGTAGCGCCAGGTCGTCGCGACCTTCCTGATCGAGCAGCGCCTTGGCCTTGGCGGCCGCGGCGTCGGTCAGGACCACCCCGTGGGTCGCGGTCGCGGTCGTCAGGGTCGCGCCATCAGGCCCGGTTGTGGTTGCCGACTCGTCGGAAACAGTCATTGCGTCTCCCTCGTGCAGATGTCTGTGTTGGGGTTTCCAGGGCAGTCAGGCCCGTTTGTTCAACGGTACCCCCTTCAGGCGTTATTCCCGAGTTGGCCAGTGGTCACACCGTCAACTCGGCCGCGGTGCGGCGGGCCAGCCCGGCCAGCTGGTTGGCGGCGTCGTCGATGGCCAGCTGCACCGAGCCGGCGTAGTCGGCGATCGAATAGGCCGCGACGATCCCCGCCGCACGCAGCGCGGCCCTGGTCAGAGTGATCTGCCCGGCCAGCACCAGCACCGGGATACCTCGCGGGCGGGCACCGGCCGCGAGCGCGCTGACCACCTTGCCGTGCAGCGACTGGTCGTCGAAGCGTCCCTCGCCGGTGACGATCAGCTCGGCGGCGGCGATGTCGTCGGCCAGCCGGGTGTGCTCGGCGACGACAGCCGCACCCGATTCGCGTCGCCCGCCCAGCGCCAGCAGCGCCGCACCGAGCCCACCGGCAGCGCCGGCCCCCGGCATCGCACTGACCTCCCGGCCGGCCGCGGCGTCGAGTTCGGCCGCCCAGGCCGTCATCCGCTCCTCCAGCAGTTCCACGGTCGGCGGGTCGGCCCCCTTCTGCGGGCCGAAGACCCGTGCGGCGCCCATCTGCCCCAGCAGCGGATGCTCCACGTCGGTGGCGGCGATCAGCCGGACCCCGCCGAGCCGGCGGCGCGCCCGGCTCAGGCCGCCGAGCGCCTCGACGAGCCCGCGCCCGCCGTCGGTGCAGCCGCTGCCGCCCAGACCCACCACGATGGTCGTCGCGCCGTGCCGTAGCGCAGCGTCGACGAGCCGACCCACACCTGTGCTGTGCGCGGCGACCGCGGTTGCGGTGGTTGGTGGTCCGCCGAGCAGCGCCAGCCCGCACGCTTGAGCGCATTCGATGTAGGCCGTCGATGTGCGGGGGTCGAAGACCCATTCGGCGTCGACCTCTTCGGCGAGCGGACCCGACACCCGGCTGTGTCGCAGATCGCCGAGCCGGCTGGCCAGCACGCCGACGAAACCGGGTCCCCCGTCGGATTGCGGCGCCAGGGTGAGTTCGTCGCTGGGCCGGGAATCCTGCCAGCCGACTGCGATGGCCTGAGCTGCTTCGACGGCCGTCAGGCTATCGCCGTAGCAATCCGGGGCGATCAGCACTCGTACGGCGCGTGCGGCAGCCTCCGACCCCGTCATTCCAGCAGGGTAAGGCCGTGGTTGGCCAGGTGCATGCCGGGCGGACGAAGCGGCGAAGTAACCTGGCAGATGTGAAGTTGCTGGGCCGTAAGAATGACGACGACGGCGCGCAGGAAGCCGAGCCGACGGTGGTGGAGGCGGCCGACGCCGCGGGTACCACTGCACCCAAGGGCAGGCCGACGCCCAAGCGCAACGAATCCGTCAAGCGCCGCGGCCCGGTCGCGCCCGCCCCGATGACGGCCTCCGAAGCGCGCAAGCGGCGCAAGGAGACGCGTCGCACCATGACCAAAGAGGAGCGCCGGGTCGACAAGGTGCAGCGCCGCGCGCAGATGAACGACCGCCGCGAGCGGATGATGGCCGGCGAAGAGGCATACCTGCTGCCACGCGACAAGGGGCCGGTGCGCCGCCTCGCGCGCGACATCGTCGACTCGCGGCGCAATGTGCTGGGCCTGTTCATGCCGTCCGCGCTGGGGCTGATCTTCGTGATGCTGGCGATTCCGCAGGTTCAGCTGTTCATCCCGCCGGCGATGCTGGTGCTGATGGCGGTCATGGCGATCGACGGCGTTCTGCTGGCGCGCCGGGTCAACAAAGCCGTCGATGCCAAGTTCCCGGACAACGCCGAAAGCCATTTCAAACTTGGGCTGTACGCAGCGGGCCGGGCTTCGCAGCTGCGCCGGATGCGGGCACCGCGACCTCAGGTCGAACGCGGCGCCAAGGTCGTCTGAGCCGACCTGCGGAGCAGTGCGCACGCTGGTGCTCGGCGGGATCAGGTCGGGCAAGTCGGGCTGGGCCGAGACGGCGATCGCCGGCTACGGGCAGGTCTGTTACGTCGCTACCGGGCCGTCGCCGGGGGTCGACTCGTCCTGGGCTCGACGGGTCGCCGAGCACCGCGATCGCCGGCCGTCGGGGTGGCGCACCGTCGAAACCGCCGATGTGGCAACCCAACTGCGTTCGGAGCCGGCGGCCCCGACCCTGGTCGACGATATGGGCGGCTGGCTGACCGCCGTCCTGGATCGGAGTGGTTGGGGTGCTGCGTCGATCGCCGGGGACGTCGACGAACTGGTCGCCGCAGTGGGCGCGTTCACCGCCCCACTGGTGCTGGTCAGCCCCGAGGTGGGACTGGCGGTGGTGCCGGCCACCGAATCGGGCCGGCGCTTCGCCGACGAACTCGGCACCCTCAACCAACGGCTCGCCCAGTGCTGCGACCGGGTGGTGCTGGTGGTGGCGGGCCTGCCGGTGTGGGTCAAACCGACGACAACGGAGGCGTGAGTATCGATGGACTTCCCCGCAGTGACACCTCCGGACGCCGGGGCCGCCGCCGCGGCACGCCGCCGGCAGGACACGCTGACCAAGCCCCCCGGTGCGCTGGGCCGGCTCGAGGACCTGTCGGTATGGGTGGCCTCCTGCCAAGGGCAGTGCCCGCCACAGCAATTCGAACGGGCCCGGGTCGTCGTCTTCGCCGGCGACCACGGCGTGTCGCGTACCGGCGTGTCGGCCTATCCTCCTGAGGTAACGGCCCAGATGGTGGCCAATATCGACGCCGGCGGGGCGGCGATCAATGTGCTTGCCGACGTCGCCGGGGCGACGGTGCGGGTCTTGGACATGGCCGTGGACTGCGAGGCGCCGCTGGCCGAGGCGATCGGCGCCTACAAGGTGCGCCGCTCCAGCGGCAACATCGCCGTGGAGGACGCGTTGAGCCACGACGAGGCCGCCGCCGCCGTCGAGGCCGGCCGGCGCATCGCCGACGAGGAGGTCGATGCCGGCGCCGATCTACTCATCGCCGGTGATATGGGGATTGGCAACACCACTGCGGCAACGACATTGATCGCCGCGTTGACCGACACCGAGCCCGTGGCGGCGGTGGGCCGCGGCACCGGGATCGACGATGCCGCATGGTCACGTAAGACCGCGGCGATCCGTGACGCGCTGTTCCGGGGACGCCGGCTGACCTCGGATCCGCTGGGCCTGCTGCGCACATGCGGCGGCGCAGACCTGGCGGCGATGGCCGGGTTCAGCGCGCAGGCGGCGGTGCGTCGCACGCCCCTGCTCCTCGACGGCATGGTAGTGACCGCGGCGGCTTTGGTGGCCGATCGGCTGGCCCCGGGCGCACGGTCATGGTGGCAGGCCGGCCACCGATCCACGGAGCCCGCGCACTCCCTGGCGCTGGCCCGGCTCGGGCTCGAGCCGATCGTCGACCTCGGTCTGCGACTGGGCGAGGGCACCGGTGCAGCGGTGGCGCTGCCGCTCGTCCGGGCGGCTGTGGCGGTGTGTGCCTCGATGGCCACCTTCGACGATGCCGGGGTCTCCGGCCGAAGCGCACCGGACGATACGTGATCCGGTCGCTGGCCGGAGCATTCGCCCTGGGAACCGTCGCACCCCTGCCCGGCGCCGTGGCGAACCCGGGCCGCGGCGCACTGACCGCGCTGCCGGTTGTCGGCGCAGCGTTGGGGGTGCTGGCGGCCGGGGTGGCCTGGGGGGCCACCGCGGTGTTCGGCGCGGGCAACGCTCTGGCCGGTTTGCTGGGAGTGGCCGCCCTGCTGCTGGCCACGCGGGGTTTGCACATCGACGGGTTGGCCGACACCCTCGATGCTCTCGGCTGCTACGGGCCGCCGGAGCGGGCGCTGCAGGTGATGCGGGACGGAAGGGCCGGACCGCTGGGCGTGGCGGCGGTGGTGCTGGCGATCGGATTGCAGGCATTCGCGTTCACCACGCTGCTGACCAGTCCGGGCGGCTGGCAGGGTGCGGTGGCGGTGGCGGTGGCGGTGGCGTCGGCACGGGTCGCGGTGGTAGCGGCCTGCCGGCGCGGGATTGCGGCGGCGCGCGGCAGCACGCTCGGAGCCCTGGTGGCGGGCAGCCAGCCACTGCCGATCGTTGTGCTGTGGACGGTGGCCGTGGCGGCGGCGGCCGTGCCGATCACCCCGTCCGCGTGGCCCGGCCCGGTGGCGGTGCTGGCCGGATTAGCTTGTGCGACAGTGTTTGTCGCACACTGCGTGCGCAGGTTCGGCGGGATCACCGGCGACGTGCTCGGCGCAACCGTCGAGGTGACGACGACGGTGACCGCGGTACTGCTGGCGGCGCTCACCTAGGGTCGTAAGCCGCCGGCCTTCGACATCACCGCGATGGCACCGCGCCGTCTTCTCGCGCCGGCAAACCCCCCACACCCTGGCTAAGCGCTGTGAACGGACCGGTAGGGTCGACGTCCACACGCACCCTCCACATGACCAGAAGCGCCTGGCACACGAAACGAAATCTGACGATCGCCACGAGGAGGCATCGGTGACCACGCCCTCGCGTGAGGATGACGCCGGGACCAACCACGGCCCGCTGAAGTCCGCCCTGCAAAGCATGCACAAGCCGGTGTTCATCCCGGCATCGGTCCTGATCATCGGGCTCATCGTCTTCGCGGTGATCTACTCCGGAACGGCAAAGAACGCCTTCAGCGAGCTCAACACCGCAATAACCAGCACCGTCGGATGGTGGTACATCCTCGTCGCCACCGGGTTCGTGCTCTTCGCGCTGTACTGCGGCCTGTCCAGGTTCGGGACCATCCGGCTCGGCCGGGACATCGAGAAACCCGAATTCAGCTTCTGGGCCTGGCTGGCCATGCTGTTCAGCGCCGGCATGGGCATCGGACTGGTGTTCTACGGGGTGGCCGAACCGCTCACCCACTACGTCGATCCGCCGGCCTCGATGGGTGTCGAGGGATCCACCGATGCGGCCGCCAACCAGGCGATGGCGCTCACGATCTTCCACTGGGGTCTGCATGCCTGGGCGATCTACGTCGTCGTCGGCCTGGGTATGGCCTACATGGCCTATCGACGTGGTCGGCCGCTGTCGGTGCGCTGGCTGCTGGAGCCGTTGATCGGCCGGCGGCGCGTCGAGGGCCCCATCGGCCACGTCGTCGACGTCGTCGCCGTCGTCGGCACGCTGTTCGGTGTCGCGACCTCGCTGGGGTTCGGAATCACCCAGATCGCTGCCGGGCTGCAGTACCAGGGGTGGATCACCGTGAACAACTGGTGGATCGTCGCCATGATCGCCGCAATCACCGTTATCGCCACGGCCTCGGTGGTCAGCGGTGTGAGCAAGGGCCTGAAGTGGCTGTCCAACATCAACATGGCGCTGGCCGGCACGCTGGCCGCGTTCGTGCTGCTACTCGGACCGACACTGTTCTTGCTGCAGGCCTGGGTGCAGAACCTGGGCATCTACATCCAGTCGCTGCCACAGCTGGCACTGCGCACCGGGCCTTTCACCGACGGTGAATGGCTGGGCAGTTGGACCATCTTCTACTGGGGCTGGTGGATCAGCTGGGCACCCTTCGTCGGCATGTTCATCGCGCGGATCTCCCGCGGTCGCACGATCCGCGAGTTCGTCGCCGCCGTCCTGCTGGTTCCCACCGTGATCGGCTCGTTGTGGTTCACCATCTTCGGGGAGTCGGCGATTCTGCGTCAGCGCGACGAGGCCAACATGCTCGTCGATGGTTCGGTGGACGCCAACACCTCGCTGTTCCGGCTGCTCGACGGCATGCCGCTCGGAATCATCACCAGCCTCATCGCCGTGGCGGTGATCGTGTTCTTCTTCATCACGTCCTCGGACTCGGGCTCGCTGGTTATCGACATCCTGTCGTCGGGCGGTGACCTGGACCCGCCGAAGCTGTCCCGGGTGTATTGGGCCACCCTGGAAGGCGTCGCCGCCGCGGTGCTGCTGTTGGTCGGCGGCGCCGGGTCGCTGACCGCGCTGCAAACCGCTTCGATCGCCACTGCCCTGCCGTTCTCGCTGGTGATGGTGGCGGCGTGTGTGGCGATGTTCCGCGCATTCCGCTACGACCTGGCCACCACCCCACGGTTGCTGCACGTGTCGGCCCCCGACCAGCTGGCCAGCGAACTGACCAACGGTGACGGGGCGCGCCACGACGTATCGGCGACCCTGGCCGGGCTGATCGCGGTACGCAACATCCCCATCGACACCTGCCAGGTGCACGAGAAGACCGGCGCCCTCACGATCAACCACCCCGTGGACCCGCTCGCCCCCGATGTCGACGTTGTCACCGAGGACGAACTCGAGGAAGCCGAACAGCAGTACCGGGCCGCTCACCAGGGCTAGCCGTTCTGAGCCGGGCCCGGCCCGCTGTCCCCCGGTGAAGCTAACTGAGCCGGGCCATCCAGCCGTGCGTGTCGGCGAAGGTGCCGCGCTGGATACCGGTCAGCGTGTCGCGAAGCGCCATCGTCACCTCGCCGGGCTGGCCGTCGCCGATCGTGAACTCCCCTTCGCCGTACTTGACGTGCGACACGGGGGTGATCACGGCCGCGGTGCCGCAGGCGAACACCTCGGTGATCTCGCCCGCGGTGACGCCCTTGCGCCATTCTTCGACGTCGATCTTGCGTTCCTCGACGGCGAACCCGGCGTCGCCGGCCAGTTGCAGCAGCGAGTCGCGGGTGATGCCGGGCAGCAGCGAGCCGCTCAGCTCCGGGGTCACCAGCCGCGTCGAGCCACCGCTGCCGAAGACGAAGAACAGGTTCATCCCGCCCATCTCTTCGACATAGCGGCGCTCGATCGCGTCCAGCCACACCACCTGATCGCAGTCATGCTCGGCGGCCTGGGCCTGCGCCAGCAGCGACGCCGCGTAGTTGCCGCCGAATTTGGCCGCGCCGGTGCCGCCCGGGCTGGCACGCACGTATTCGGTGGACAGCCACACGCTGACCGGCTTCACCCCACCCTTGAAGTACGCCCCCGCGGGGGAACCGATCACCAGGTAGCGGTACTCCAACGCGGGCCGCACTCCCAGACCGGGTTCGCTGGCGAAGATGAACGGCCTCAGGTACAGCGACTCCTCGCCCCCGGCGGGCGGCACCCACTGGTGGTCGACGGCGATCAGCTGGCGCAGCGACTCGATGAACACATCCTCGGGCAGCTCCGGAATGGCAAGCCGGCGCGCCGAGGTCCGCAGCCGCGCGGCGTTGGCCTCTGGACGGAACGAGACGATCGATCCGTCGGCCCACCGATAGGCCTTCAGGCCCTCGAAAACCTCCTGCGCGTAGTGCAGGACGACTGCCGACGGGTCGAGTTCGATCGGTCCGTAGGGCAGTACCCGGGCGTCGTGCCAGCCCAATTCGTCGGCATAGACAAGCGACACCATGTGGTCGGTGTGAAACCGCCCGAAGCCGGGATCGGCCAGAATCTTGCCGCGTACCTCGTCGCTCGCCGGACTCGCATTGCGCTCGACGGTGAACTCGACGGGGTCTTGGGTCATACGGCGATTGTATAACCGGTTCGCTACCGAGTTTTCACCTCGACGAACGGTGGTTTGACGACCTCGCATTCCAGGTCCCGCCCGCGCACGTCGACGGTCACGACCGCGCCGTCGCCGATCCCGGCGTCGGCATCGATGAGGGCAAGCGCGATACCGACTTTCAGCGTCGGGGAGAACGTGCCCGAGGTGGTCACACCCACCGGGGTCGCACCGCTGCGCACCGTCAGGTCGGGCCGCAGCACACCTCGTCCGGTCGCGCGCAGGCCGCGCAATAGCCGTCGCGGGCCGGCTTCCTTCTCGCTCAGCAGCGCCTGGCGTCCCCAGAACGAATCCTTCTTCCAGCCGATCGCCCAGCCGCAGCGCGCCTGCAGCGGCGAGATGTCCAGCGACAGCTCGTGGCCGTGCAGTGGGTAGCCCATCTCGGTGCGCAGGGTGTCGCGCGCACCCAGCCCAGCCAGCTGGCCGCCAACCGCCCGCACCTGCTCGACCAGCGCGTCGAACACTACCGGCGCCGACTCCCATGGCGGCAGCAGTTCGTACCCGTGTTCGCCGGTGTATCCGGTGCGGCACACCCGAACCGGCACATCCGAATAGGCGGCGTCGACGTAGCCCATGTAGTCCATGCCGGTCGGCAGCCCCAGAGCGCCCAGCACATCGGTCGAGCGCGGCCCCTGGACGGCCAGAACCGCGTAGGAGCGGTGTTGGTCGGTGACCGAAATACCTTGTGGTGCAGCATCGTGCAACGCGGCCACCACGGCTGCGGTGTTGGCCGCGTTGGGCACCAGGAAGATCTCGTCGTCGCTGACGTAGTAGGCGATGAGATCGTCGATCACGCCGCCGTCCTGCGTGCAGCACAGGGTGTACTGCGCCTTGCCGGGCCCGATCCGGCGCAGATCGTTGGTCAGAGCGGAGTTGACGAACTCGGCGGCACCCGGCCCGACCACCGACGCCTTGCCGAGGTGGCTGACGTCGAACAGGCCGACCGTCTCGCGGGTGGCGGTGTGCTCGCCGACGGTGCCGGCGTAGGACACCGGCATGAGCCATCCCCCGAACGGCGCGAAGGCGGCGCCCAGATCGCGGTGGCGGTTCTCGAGTGGCCCGTGCAGCACTTCTGATGTGTCAGTCACGACGAACAACCCTATCGCCCGTCGTTAGGGTGAACGTTCGTGAGCACTCAATCCGGTTACTCAGCCCCCGCCGTCACCGTCGCCACGTCGCTGCCCAAGCGTGCCGGGGCGGCGGTGTTGATCGTGCCCGTCGTCACGGGTGAGGCCAGCGGCCCCGGCGGTGACGCTTCCCCCACCGTCGTCGGCGGCCCGTTCCTGGACGCCGAGGCCATCGGTGAGATCGAGGTCGGCCTGCGCACCCTGGGCGCCAAGGCCGGCGTGGAGCAGGTGACTCGGCTGCACGTACCGTCGCTGCCGGTCGCCAGCGTGCTCGCCGTCGGGCTCGGCGCCCCGAGAGAGGAGTGGCCCGCCGACGTGATCCGCCGCGCCGCCGGCGCGGCGGCCCGCTCGCTGAACGGTGTCGAAGCGGCCGTCACCACGTTGACCGAACTGCACCTGGAAGCCGCCATCGAAGGGTTGATCCTGGGCTCCTATCGGTTCACCGAGTTCCGCAGCGCCAAGACCGCGCCGAAAGAACCGGCCCTGGCCAAGATCACCGCGCTGTCCACCACGTCGCGAGCCAAGAAGGACGCGGCTCGTGCCGCCGCGATCGCGGCCGCCGTCGACACCGCACGGGACTTCGTCAACACCCCGCCCAGCCACCTGTTCCCGGCCGAATTCGCCAAGCGCGCCAAGGCCCTGGGCGAAGCCGCCGGCCTGGAGGTCGAGGTGCTCGACGACAAGGCACTGGCCAAGGCCGGTTTCGGCGGGATCGTCGGGGTGGGCAGAGGGTCGTCGCGCCTGCCGCGTTTGGTACGGCTGGTCTACCGCGGCGCCAAGAACGAGAAGAAGGCCAAGACGGTAGCGCTGGTGGGCAAGGGCGTCACCTTCGACACCGGCGGCATCTCGATCAAGCCGGCCGCCTCGATGCACCACATGACCTCCGACATGGGTGGCGCTGCGGCGGTGATCGCCACCGTCGTGCTGGCGGCCCGGCAGGAGCTGCCGATCGACGTGATCGCCACGGTGCCGATGGCCGAGAACATGCCGTCCTCGACCGCGCAGCGGCCCGGTGACGTGCTGACCCAGTACGGCGGCACCACTGTCGAGGTGCTCAACACCGACGCCGAAGGGCGGCTGATCCTGGCCGATGCGATCGTGCGGGCCTGCGAGGACAAGCCGGACTACCTCATCGAGACCTCGACACTGACCGGTGCACAGACCGTGGCGCTGGGTGCCCGCACGCCGGGAGTCATGGGCAGCGACGAGTTCCGCGACCGGGTGGCCGCGCTGTCCCAGCGCGAGGGCGAGAACGGCTGGCCGATGCCGCTGCCCGAAGAACTGAAGGACGACCTCAAGTCGACGGTGGCCGACCTGGCGAACATCAGCGGGCAGCGCTTGGCCGGCATGCTGGTCGCCGGGGTCTATCTGCGCGAATTCGTGGCCAATGGCGTGCAGTGGGCACATATCGACATCGCCGGACCGGCCTACAACACCACCGCGCCCTGGGGGTACACCCCCAAGGGCGGCACCGGTGTACCGACTCGCACGATGTTCGCGGTCTTGGAGGACATCGCCCAAAACGGCTAGCCACCGGTTGCGGGGACTTGCCGCAACGGCAAGTCCGCCTCATGCTCGGCGGGTCGAACCCCCTAGACCAGCTTGCCGCGGGCGGTGCTGCGCAGCGCCTGCGGCAGCAGCCGCGATGTCCCGTAGAGCAGATAGGCCTCGGGCGTGACCGGCCTGATGGGCTTGTTCTTCTTGATCGACGACAGGATCGCGTTGGCCACCTTGTCGGGCCCGTATCGCCGCAGTTCGAACATCTTCTCCAGCTGTGCCTGCCGGCTGCGAGTCGCGGCGCGCTCGCCTTGCGGAGGATGGAAGCGGGTGGTGGACACGATGTTGGTGTCGACCACCCCGGGGCAGATCGTCGTCAGCCCGACCCCGGCGCTGTCGAGCTCGGCGCGCAGGCAATCGGAGAACATGTACACCGCAGCCTTGGACGTGCAGTAGGCGTTGAGCGACTGGTGCGGGGCATAGGCGGCCATCGATGCCACGTTGACGATGTGGCCGCCGGTGCCGCGCTGGACCAGCCGGCGGGAGAACGAGCGGCAGCCGTTGACCACGCCGCCGAGATTGACGTCGAGCACACGGTCGAACTGGTCGGCCGGGGTGTCGAGGAACGCCCCCGCCGCCCCGATGCCCGCGTTGTTGACGACGATGTCGGGCACGCCATGTGTGGCGCTCACCTCGTCGGCGAAACGCTCGACGGCGTCGGCATCCGATACGTCGAGCACATAGGGATGCGCGACTCCCCCGCGCGCGGCGATCTGTGCGGCGGTCTCCTTGACGCCCGCCTCGTCGATGTCGCTGACCACGAGTTCGGCACCCTCGTGGGCGAAGGCCAGCGCGGCCTGTCGGCCGATGCCACTGCCCGCGCCGGTCACCGAGACCAGCAGGTCGCCGAAGTACTTGCGCGGCCTGCCGACCTCGGCACGTAGCAGGGCGCGTGCGGGCGGCTTGCCGCCGAGGTGGTCGGCCAGTTCGGTGACGGCGGTGGCCAGCACCTGGGGATGCGAGAACGGCGACCAGTGACCGGAGCGGATGTCCCGGCGCCACAGCCGCGGAACCCAGTGCGGAGTGTGGTCGTAGAGGTAGGGCCGCACATAGTGGTCGTCGGCGTTGACGATCAGTTGTACCGGCACGTCGACGTAGCGGTCGGAGCGCACGTGCAACAGGGAGTGAAAGAAGTTCGCGCGGTAGATCTTCATGCCGTTGGCGGCATCCGCGGCGAAGTTCTCCCCGTGGTGGACCTGGGCCTTGGGGATACCCCGGGTCATCCGGGAGCCAAGTCGTTTCGCGCCGACGCGCATCAGCGCCGGGGCGAGCACCGGAATCGAGAACCCCGCCATGTAGCCGAAGTGCACGGCTTGAGATAGTGCGCGGGAGAACACCTTTGGCCGGTACGGTCGCTTGAGCCCGTCTCGGACGTACCTGGCGAGATGGTCGGCGCTGGGTCCAGAAACCGAGGTGAACGACGCGACCTGGTCGGATGCGCCCGGCCGGCCCAGGTATTCCCACATTCCCGCCGAGCCCCAATCGTGTGCGAGCACGTGCACGGGGGTGCCGGGGCTGAGCGCGGCGACGACGGCAGCGAAGTCGTCGGCGAAGTGCGCCATCGTGTAGGACGAGGCCGCCTTGGGCGAGTCGGACGCGCCGGCGCCCCGGTTGTCGTAGCGGACGACGCGGAACGTGTCCGACAGCAGCGGCACCACGCCGTCCCAGAGCACGTGCGAGTCCGGCCAGCCGTGCACCAGCACGACGGTCGGTCCGTCGGGGTTGCCCTCCTCGTAGACCGCGATACGGGTTCGGTCGCCGCTGTCGACATAGCGCGTTGCCATCAGACCTCCGGGCAGTCGGGTAACTGTAACGGCCAGTAGCTCATACCGTTGGTACCGAATCGGCTTGACCCTGCCCGCCCCGGTACGGGGGTGTCAAGGGAGGCTCAGCGCCCGTCGAGTTCCTCGCGTTGCCGGCGCCGCTCGATGCGACGGCGCGCGTCGTAGTCACGCATCCGCTGCGGGTAGCCGACCTTGTGAACGTCGTAGACCGGGATGCCGAGCCGCTCGCCGATGCGCCGGGCGCCTGCCGCCCCACCGGCCGCGCGGCGAGTCCACTCGCCGTCCGCGGCCACCAGCACAACGGTCATCGGGGTGACACTGGTCTTCGGCTCGACATACGCCTCAACGCCGGTGCGCTGCATAGCCCATTCGTGCAGATATCTCTGGTCGGCGGCCGGGCCGGATTCGCCACCGCGACCGGGCCGGAACCTGTCGAACAACCCCAACTCCGACGATCTCCTTCCAACTGGTCTTTCCATCGATGGTGCCAGAGGGAACACGGTTTGCCCTCAGTGCGTGTGAGCGGCCCTTCAATGACAGGATGGGTACACGATGCTGTGGTAAGCCAGAGGTCAGCCGTAGGACCAACTGTTCGAGGAGTCAACACACATGGCAGTGTCCGTCCAGATGCCCGCACTCGGTGAGAGCGTGACCGAGGGGACCGTCACTCGGTGGCTCAAGCAGGAAGGCGACACCGTCGAGGTTGACGAGCCGCTGCTGGAGGTCTCCACCGACAAGGTCGACACGGAGATCCCGTCGCCGGTGTCGGGCGTGCTGACGAAGATCGTCGCCCAGGAGGATGACACAGTCGAGGTCGGCGGCGACCTCGCGCTCATCGGTGAGGCGGGCGAGGCCGCGGCGGCGCCGGCCGCACCGGCCGCCGCGGAGAAGCCCGCGGAGGTACCCGCCCCGGAGCCGACGCCGGCGCCCGCTCCTGCTCCCGAGCCCGCTGCGCCCCCGGCCGCGGCACCGGCGGGTTCGTCGAGCCCGGTACTGATGCCCGAACTCGGCGAATCGGTCACCGAGGGCACCGTCACCCGCTGGCTGAAGAAGGTCGGCGACTCGGTCGCCGTCGACGAGCCCCTCGTGGAGGTCTCCACCGACAAGGTCGACACCGAGATCCCCTCCCCGGTCGCCGGAACATTGATCAGCATCACCGCCGAAGAGGACGCGACCGTGGCGGTCGGCGGCGAGCTGGCCCAGATCGGTGAGGCCGGCGCCGCGCCCGCCGCCGCACCGGCGCCCAAGCCTGCGCCTGCACCCGAGCCCAAACCGGAACCGAAGGCGGAACCGAAGCCCGAACCCAAACCGGAACCCAAGCCTGCGCCTGCCGCCCCTGTCGCCGCCCCGGCGCCGGCGTCGACAGCTGAGCCCAGCGCCGACGGCAGCCCCTACGTGACACCGCTGGTACGAAAGCTGGCCGCCGAGAACGGAATCGACCTGACCGCCCTCAAGGGCACCGGTGTCGGTGGGCGGATCCGCAAGCAGGACGTCCTCGCCGCCGCCAGCGAAAAGGAAGAGGCCAAGCAGGCAGCCAAGGCGGCTCCCCCGGCAGCCGCTCCCGCCGCGCCGGCGACCCCGGCAGCTCCGGCCGCTCCCGCACCGGCCGCACCGTCACCGCTGGCCCACCTGCGCGGCACGACGCAGAAAGCCAACCGGATCCGCCAGCTCACCGCGAAGAAGACCCGCGAGTCGCTGCAGGCCACCGCGCAGCTGACCCAGACCCACGAGGTCGACATGACCAAGATCGTGGCGCTGCGGGCAAAAGCCAAGGCAGACTTCGCCGAACGCGAGGGCGTCAACCTGACGTATCTGCCCTTCATCGCCCGCGCCGTGATCGACGCACTCAAGATCCATCCGAACATCAACGCGAGCTACAACGAGGACACCAAGGAAATCACCTACTACGACGCCGAGCACCTCGGGTTCGCCGTCGACACCGATCAGGGCCTGCTCTCGCCGGTGATCCACAACGCCGGCGACCTGTCGCTGGCCGGCTTGGCTCGCGCCATCAACGACATCGCGGCACGCGCACGCTCGGGCGATCTCAAGCCCGACGAACTGTCCGGTGGCACCTTCACGATCACCAACATCGGCAGCCAGGGCGCGCTGTTCGACACCCCGATCCTGGTGCCACCACAGGCCGCGATGCTCGGCACCGGCGCCATCGTCAAGCGCCCCCGGGTGATCGTCGACGAGCTGGGCAGCGAGTCCATCGGTGTGCGCTCGATCTGCTACCTGCCACTGACCTACGACCACCGACTCATCGACGGCGCCGACGCCGGCCGATTCCTGACCACCGTCAAACGGCGGCTGGAAGAGGGGGCGTTCGAGGCCGATCTGGGGCTCTGACGAAGTGGGCCAGCAGGGCGGCGGCCATGTCGTAGGGCGGGGCGGTGGGATGACCCTAGCGATCGCCGGTTCGTCCGGTCTGATCGGTTCGGCATTGGTGTCTGCACTGCGTGCCGCCGACCACAGGGTTGTGCGGATCGTCCGTCGTGCGCCGTCCAGCAGCGACGAGCTGCATTGGAACCCCGACAGCGGCGAGTTCGACCCCGCCGGCCTCGAGGGTGTCGACGCAGTGATCAACCTGTGCGGGGTCGGCGTCGGCGACAAACGTTGGTCGGGTGCGTTCAAGCAGAGCCTGCGCGATAGCCGCCTGGCCCCCACCGAGGTTATCTCGGCAGCCGCGGTCCACGCCGGCGTCCCGGTACTGATCAACGCCAGCGCGGTCGGCTACTACGGCGATACCCGCGACCGCATCACCGACGAAACCGCTCCTCCCGGAACGGGTTTCCTGGCCAGACTGTGTGTGGACTGGGAGGCCGCCACGCTGCCCGCCCAGGACGCCGGAATTCGGGTTGTGCTCGCGCGCACCGGTCTGGTGCTGTCCCCCGGCGGCGGTGTGCTGGCTCGCCTGCGCCCCTTGTTCGCCCTCGGGCTGGGCGGACGGCTGGGCAGCGGCCGGCAGTACATGCCGTGGATCAGCCTCGAGGACGAAGTCCGGGCGTTGTTGTTCGCGATCAACAACGAGGAGCTGTCCGGTCCGGTGAACTTCACCGGGCCCGCACCGGTCACGAACTCCCAGTTCACCGCCGCCCTGGGGCGGATGCTGAACCGGCCGACCCCCTGGCTGGTGCCGGGTTTCGCGGTGCGGACGCTGCTCGGGGAGTTCGCCGAGGAGGGCTTGCTCGGCGGCCAGCGAGCAATCCCCGCCGCCCTGGAACGCGCCGGGTTCACGTTCCACCACAACACCATCGGCGAGGCTCTGGCCTACGCCACCGCGCCCACCCAGTAGTAGCGTCGGGTGGGTGCGGCAGTCCATCCGATCCAGCCCGTCACCGGTCGAGGTGCGCCACCTGAGCACCGTCGACTATCAGGACGCCTGGCAGATGCAGCGGAAGCTGGCCGATGCGCGGATCACCGGTGGCCTCGACACACTGCTGCTGCTCGAACACCCGCCGGTCTATACCGCCGGCAAGCGCACCGAGGCCAGTGAACGCCCCGTCGATGGGACTCCCGTGGTCGACACCGACCGTGGCGGCAAGATCACCTGGCACGGCCCCGGTCAACTGGTCGGCTACCCGTTGATCGGCATGGCCGAACCACTGGATGTGGTGAATTATGTTCGGCGCCTCGAAGAGTCGTTGATCACCGTGTGTGCTGAATTCGATGTGGCCGCCGGCCGGGTAGCGGGCCGCTCCGGGGTGTGGCTGCCCGCCGAAGCATCCCGGCCGGCCCGCAAGATCGCCGCGATCGGTATCCGGGTGGCCCGCGGAGTCACCCTGCACGGATTCGCACTCAACTGCGACTGCGATCTGGGCGCGTACTCGGCGATCGTGCCGTGCGGCATCTCCGATGCCGGGGTGACATCGCTGTCCGCGGAGCTGGACCGGCGCGTGGGTGTCGACGATGTCCGCGCCCGAGTCGCCGAAGCGGTGTGTGACGCACTCGACGGCCGTCTGCCGGTGTCCACTGACGTAGCATCACAGGTGTGAGCGTCGAGCCGGGTGATCGCAAGCTGCTGCGCCTGGAGGTCCGCAACGCCGAGACTCCGATCGAACGCAAGCCGCCGTGGATCAAGACTCGGGCCCGGATGGGTCCGGAGTACACCGCGCTGAAGGGGCTGGTCCGGCGCGAGGGCCTGCACACTGTCTGTGAGGAAGCCGGCTGCCCCAACATCTACGAATGCTGGGAGGACCGCGAGGCGACGTTCTTGATCGGTGGACAGCAGTGCACCCGGCGCTGTGATTTCTGCCAGATCGACACCGGTAAGCCCGCTGAACTCGACCGCGACGAACCGCGCCGGGTCGCCGAGAGCGTGGCCGCGATGGGGCTCAGATACGCAACGGTCACCGGTGTGGCCCGCGACGACCTGCCCGATGGCGGCGCCTGGCTGTATGCCGAGACGGTGCGCGCCATCAAGGGGCTCAACCCCTCGACCGGTGTGGAGTTGCTCGCCCCGGATTTCAACGGCGACCCGCAGCAGTTGGAGCAGGTGTTCGGGTCGCGTCCGGAAGTGTTGGCACACAACGTTGAAACGGTGCCGCGGATTTTCAAGCGGATCCGTCCGGCGTTTCGCTATCAGCGCAGCCTCGACGTGCTGACCGCCGCCCGCGAGTTCGGCCTGGTGACCAAGAGCAACCTGATCCTCGGGATGGGCGAGACCATCGACGAGGTCCACACCGCGCTGGCCGACCTGCACGCCGCCGGCTGCGACATCGTCACCATCACCCAGTACCTGCGCCCGTCGCTGCGCCACCACCCCGTGCAGCGCTGGGTCAAGCCCGAGGAGTTCGTCGAGCTGGCCGCCCACGCCGAGAAGCTCGGGTTCCCCGGTGTGCTCGCCGGACCGCTGGTGCGCTCCTCCTACCGCGCAGGCCGCCTCTACGAGGCGGCGGCACGCACACACGCGCTGGGAGCCGCGACCCGTAATCGGGGCTGACGGGCCTTCCGTATTCTTGGTAGCTATGGCGAAATCCCGCAGTGCCGCCGAGACCAAGGCGGCCAAGGCCGAGGCGAAGGCCACCCGCAAGGCCGCATCCAAGCAGCGCCGGACCCAGTTGTGGCAGGCCTTCCAGATGCAGCGCAAGGAAGACAAGCGGCTGCTTCCCTACATGTTCGGCGCGTTTCTGTTGATCGTCGGGGCCTCGGTGGTCGCAGGCATCTTCGCCGGCGGCTTCACGATGTACACGCTGATCCCGCTCGGCGTCGTGTTGGGCGCGCTCGTCGCCTTCATCATCTTCGGCCGCCGTGCCCAGAAGTCCGTCTACCGCAAGGCCGAGGGCCAGACCGGCGCGGCCGCCTGGGCCCTGGACAACATGCGTGGGAAGTGGCGCGTGGCCCAGGGCGTCGCGGCCACCGGGAACTTCGACGCCGTGCATCGGGTGATCGGCCGGCCTGGTGTGATCTTCGTCGGCGAGGGCTCGTCGTCGCGGGTCAGGCCGCTGCTGGCCCAGGAGAAGAAGCGCACCGCGCGCCTAGTCGGCGACGTGCCGATCTACGACGTGATCGTCGGCAACGGTGAAGGCGAGGTGCCGTTGTCGAAGCTGGAACGCCATTTGACCCGCCTGCCGGCCAATATCACCGCCAAGCAGATGGACGCGCTCGAGTCGAAGTTGACTGCGCTGGGCACCCGGGCGGGTCCTGCAGCGATGCCCAAGGGCCCGATGCCCGCGCAGGCGAAGATGCGCGGCGTGCAGCGCACCGTGCGCCGGCGATAACCGGCGCCGTTGTCCGCCCGAACGTCGATCTCGCCGACCGGCTGCCGGCAGCTAACGTCTGACCACCGCGGTCGCGGTCAGCCGGTCCTGCAGGCCGCGGCCGTCGGCATCGGTGAACAACGCCGGGATCACCAGGGCGATCAACACACCCCGCGCGATCGCGCGCCCCGTCCCGACATGCAGCCGGTTGTCCACCGGCACCACCGTCAGACCCAACGCGGCCTGACCCGGGGTGAATCCGAACAGCCGCAGTGAGACGACGCCGAGGACGAACCACACCGCCAGCACGGCCGTCGACAACGTGGCGTCGGTGACGATGCCGAACGTGACACCCAGCGCCGCCAGCCCGTAGCTGATCAGCCAGTCGATCATCAACGCGGCGAAGCGCCTGCCCATCCGTGCCAGCGAACGCGACCCGGATTCCGGCAGGCCCAACAGCTCGCCGGGATATGCGCTGCCCTCGCCCGACTCCAGCGGTTCGGGTCCGGACAGCCAGGATCCGATCTCGCGCGCCATGGCCCCAGGATAGGCGTTGCCTGGCAACGCCCCGCGCCTGCCACCAGTCAACCGATGCGTAACGTCCGCGCAACATAGCCTTGACGGCAGTGCAACATCGGCTCCATAGCGTCAGCCGCGGGTTAAGGAACGTCCCTGCCTAGATATGCGCGCAGAAGGAGCACTAAGTGGCAGAAAAGACCGCTGACGACATCTTCAAGCTCATCAAAGACGAGGACATCGAGTACGTCGACGTCCGATTCTGCGATCTGCCCGGGGTGATGCAGCACTTCACGATCCCGGCCTCCGCGTTCGACGAAAGCGTCCTCGAGGACGGCCTCGCATTCGACGGCTCGTCGATCCGCGGCTTCCAGTCGATCCACGAGTCCGACATGACGCTGTTTCCCGACCTCGACACAGCAGGGATCGATCCGTTCCGGGCCGCGAAGACTCTCAACCTCAACTTCTTCGTGCATGACCCGTTCACTCGCGAGGCCTACTCCCGCGACCCGCGCAACGTGGCCCGCAAGGCCGAGAACTACCTCAAGAGCACCGGCATCGCCGACACCGCTTTCTTCGGGCCCGAGGCCGAGTTCTACATCTTCGACTCCGTGGCCTTCGACTCGAATATGAACGGCACGTTCTACGAGGTCGACTCGGAAGCCGGCTGGTGGAATACCGGCGAGCCGACCGAGTCCGATGGCACCGCCAACCGCGGCTACAAGGTCCGACCCAAGGGCGGCTACTTCCCCGTCGCACCCAACGACCACTACGTCGATCTGCGCGATGATATGTCGACGAACCTCATCAACGCCGGCATCGAACTCGAGAAGGCCCACCATGAGGTCGGTACCGGTGGCCAGGCAGAAATCAACTACAAGTTCAACACGCTGCTGCACGCCGCCGATGACCTGATGCTGTTCAAGTACATCATCAAGAACACCGCGTGGCAGGCGGGCAAGACGGTCACGTTCATGCCCAAGCCACTCTTCGGTGACAACGGCTCCGGCATGCACGTGCACCAATCGCTGTGGAAGGAAGGCGGCCCGCTGTTCCACGACGAGTCCGGCTATGCCGGCCTGTCGGACACCGCACGGCACTACATCGGCGGCATCCTGCACCACGCCCCGTCGCTGCTGGCGTTCACCAACCCGACGGTCAACTCCTACAAGCGTCTGGTCCCGGGCTACGAGGCCCCGATCAACCTGGTGTACAGCCAGCGCAACCGCTCGGCGTGCGTGCGTATCCCGATCACCGGCAACAACCCGAAGGCCAAGCGCCTCGAGTTCCGCTGCCCCGACAGCTCCGGCAACCCGTACCTGGCCTTCGCGGCGATGCTGATGGCCGGTCTCGACGGCATCAAGAAGAAGATCGAGCCGCAGGCCCCGGTCGACAAGGACCTCTACGAGCTGCCGCCGGAGGAGGCCGCCGCCATCCCGCAGGCGCCCACCTCCTTGTCCGCGGTGATCGACAAGCTCGAGGGAGACCATGACTACCTCACCGAGGGTGGCGTGTTCACGCCGGACCTGATCGAGACCTGGATCTCCTACAAGCGCCAGAACGAGATCATGCCGGTCCAGATCCGGCCTCACCCCTACGAGTTCGCGCTCTACTACGACGTCTAGGTCGGCCAACCCCCACCAGACGAAGCCACCCGCGCCGCGATCATCGATTGCGGCGCGGGTGGTGTCGTTTCACTCCCGCACGCACTCGATGACGATCGCAGGCGGATGGGTCAGGTAGTCGTCCCAGTAGTCGCCCTCGTCGCCGGCGTCCTGCGCGGGGGCAAGTTCGGGCGTGTGCACCACCACATCCCGGAAACCGGCCTCGCCGAGCGCAGACTCGTACGCCTCGATCGGCAGGTAGTAGTTCTCGATGACGAGTGACGAATCATCGAGAAACACCGTCAACTCGATGGGCGCTCCCTCGAAGGCGCTGTCGGCCAGCGTTATCCGGAATCCATACTTGCTGTAGTCGGGTACCTGCCCGAACCAATACAGGTTCGGGTTGGTCGTGAGGGTGATGAACCGTCCGCCAGGCCTCACCCGGCACGCGACGGCGCGACACATCGGCCCGAGTTCATCGCGGTCTCTGGCATAGACCAGAAGGTAAGCCGCGACGGCGATGTCGAAATCCTGCTGCGGCGCGACCGAGCGGGCGGCGCCAACCGCGTATTCGATCCCCAGCGGATCGCGGGCCTCCTCGTGGCGGGCCAGGGCGATCATCTTCTCGGAGATGTCGAGGACCTTCTTGCCTTCCACGTCGCCGATGTGTTTCAGGAACGAATGCGCTTCGATCCTGGATCGGACGGGTATCGCCTTGGTCTTCTTGTATCGCTCGGCGACATCGCCGTTGTCGTAGTCGGTGACCATGCTCTCCCCCGTGTTCTCATCGGGTTGCGTCGGGCAACGGACATCCCACAGCGGTGCGGGTCTTCGTCGTTCGTCCGGCAACCGCACAGGGCTCATCGTAGGGTCAGCGCATGACACAGACCCTGGACGCGCGACTCGGCGGCTTCTCCTCCCCTGTCCTCGGCATCTTCCGGATCGTCATCGGGTTCCTGTTCACCATCCACGGCACGGTCAAGCTGTTCGGCTGGCCGATCACCCAGGGCGGTGGCCCCGTTCCCGTGGGTACCTGGCCGTTCTGGTGGGCCGGAGTCATCGAGCTGGTCGTGGGCGTGCTGGTGATGATCGGGGTGTTCACCCGGATCGCGGCGCTCCTGGGCTCGGGCACGATGGCATTTGCCTACTTCACCCAGCACCAGCCCAAGGCGCTGTGGCCGATGGAGAACAACGGCGAGCTGGCAATCCTGTTCTGCTTTTCGCTGTTGCTCATCGCGTTCTCCGGACCGGGCGCCTTCGCCGTACAGCGGGCCCGGCACCGCTGAGCCCGAGGACGAGAACCACCCGCATCCCCGCGCGGCCCGACGGGGAACGTCTCAGGCGTCGAGCGCCAGATCCTTGCGGAAACGGCGCATGCCGTCGATCTTCTCGGCCAGCGACGCCTCCGGGCCGGAGTAGAACATCCACGGCATCGTCAGGATGTGGGTGATGCCGGCGGCGGCGGCCCGCTCGTAATCGGCGATCGTGAAGGCATCGGTGAGCGGCGTCAAGATGGTGTAGCCGTCCATCGTCACACCCATATCGGCACGCAGCCGCCGCAGCTTGTCGGCACGTTCGATGGCCTGTTCCAGCCGGATCAGGTCACCGATCCACCCGTCCAATCGGGCTGCCCGCCGCAGCGCGATGTCTGAGAGGCCACCTCCGTAGATCGGGATCCGCGGCGGCGTGGGTGTCATCTCCAGCCGCGGCATCCGGTAGAACTCGCCGTCGAACTCCGTCCAACCCGGCTGCCACAGCGCCCGCATCAACTCCAGCATTTCGTCGGTGCGCTTGCCGCGCTTGGCGAACTGCTGGCCCATCAGCGTGAACTCTTCTTCGCACCAGCCGACCCCGATACCGAGCTCGACCCTGCCGGCCGCCAGATAGGCCGCCGTGCCGATGGCCTTGGCCGCCGAGTACGGGTCCCGCATCGCCGGGATGTAGACGGTGGTGACGAACTTCAACCGCTCGGTGGCCTGTGCCAGCGCCCCCACCAGCACCCATGGATCCGGCCAGTCGGTGAACGGCTGCCAGCGGCGCTGTCCGTCTTTGGTGTAGGGGTACGGGGTGGCCAGGGTCTCCAGGTTCACCACATGGTCGGGGATGCCGATGCCGTGATAGCCCAGATCGTCTGCCGCCTTGGCGACCTCGACGATCTCGCCAGTATTCAGAAAGGCACTGCTGATGTAGAACTTCATCCCGCGTCCCGCGCCCACGCCGGCATGATGAATACCCCTTCGGCCTCGACCGTCGTTCCGTCGGTGTCGCTGAGAAACCCGCGGGCGTACGTCTTGTGCCCCTCGATGCGATCGACGAATACTTCGGCGCGCAGCCGCCCAAGTGGTGTGCCGCGCAAGTACTTCAGCGTGATGGTGCCGGTGAATTTCGGCTTGGTCAGCCCGCTGCTGGCGGCCTCGCCGAGAATCTGGTCGAGCACCAGCGCCGAGACCCCGCCGTGAACCAGCCCCGGCGGTCCCTCGTATGCGGCACCGAGGGTGAACTCGCTCCAGCACCGTCCGTCCGGGTCGTGATGAACGGCCACCGGCGGTGCCAGGGCGTTGCGCAGCCCGATGACCGGGTTGGACCACACGATCGGGCGTCCCGTCTCGGCGTGCCGCAGTACGCGGCGCCCTTCGGCCCGCTCTCCCTCCAGGGTGCGGGTGACCGCCTCGATCGCTGCCACCGCGTCCCGCAGGGTCTCGCCGTTGGCGCCGGTGTGGATGCTGGCTTCGACCAGATCACGCACCGCCCGCGCCAACGGCTCGTAGAGCGCGTGCAGCCGGTCGTGTTCTTCGGCGCTTATGACGTCGAACTCCAGCTCCATCGTCGTCAGCTTCCGAACACCTTGCGCACCACCATTTTTGCGCGCCGAGTGATCCGGAGGTAGTTGTCGAGGAACTCCCCTCCGTCGTCGTTGTGCCACCCGGCGGCCACGGCGACCGCGTTGAGCTGCCGCCCCGGCCCGGGCAGCTGGTCGGTGGGCTTGCCGCGAACCAGCACCAGCGCGTTGCGGGCTCTGGTCGCGGTCAGCCACGCCTCACGCAACAGGTCCACATCGCGTTCGGCGATGAGCTCGGCCGCTCCGATCGCGTCCAGGGCCCGAAGTGTCGAGGTCTTATGCAACCCGGGCACCTTGTCTGCGTACCTCAGCTGCAGCAGCTGAACGGTCCACTCGATATCGGCGAGCCCGCCGCGGCCCAGTTTGGTGTGGGTGTTGGGGTCCGCACCTCGGGGCAGGCGTTCGGCGTCGACACGGGCCTTGATCCGGCGGATCTCCTGCACGGCCGCTGCCGATACCCCGCCCTTGGGGTAGCGGATCTTGTCGGCCATCAGCAGGAACCGGTGTCCGAGGTTGGGGTCGCCGGCCACCCAGTGGGCGCGCAGTAGCGCCTGGATCTCCCAGGACTGGGCCCACTGGTCGTAGTATGCCCGATACGAGGCCAGGGTGCGCACCAGCGGTCCCTGCCGACCCTCGGGCCGCAGATTGGCATCCACGTCCAGCGGCGGGTCTGCGCTGGGCGTCCCGAGCAGGGCGCGCACCTGCTCGGCCACCGACACCGACCACTTGACCGCCCGGGTCTCCTGTGCCTCGCCGGTCGGCTCGCAGACGAACATGACGTCGGCGTCCGAGCCGTAGCCGAGTTCACTGCCGCCGAGGCGGCCCATGCCGATCACCGCGATCTTGGCCGGCACGACACCGTCGCCCGGGGTGTTGGCCCGGATCACCGCTTCCAGGGCCGACTGCAGCACCGCCACCCACACCGCCGTCAAAGCCGCACAGACCTCGGTCACCTCGAGCATGCCGAGCAGGTCGGCGGAGGCCACGCGAGCGAGCTCGCGGCGGCGCAGTGTGCGAGCCGCGGCGATCGCCCGCACCGGGTCGGGATGACGTCCGGCCGAGGCGGTCAGCGCCCGGGACACCCCGGAGGGTTCGACGTCGAGCAACTTGGGTCCCGTCGGCCCATCGGCGTACTGCTGGATCACTTCGGGTGCCCGCATCAGCAGCTCGGGGACGAACGCCGACGTGCCCAGCACGTGCATGAGCCGTCTGGCGACGGCGCCCTCGTCGCGCAAAGTGGCCAAATACCACCGCTGATCGGAGAGCGCTTCGCTGATCCGGCGGTAGGCCAGCAGACCGCTGTCCGGGTCGGGGGCGTCCGACAACCAGTCCAGCAAGCGCGGCAGCAGCACCGACTGCACCCGGCCACGGCGCCCGCTCTCGTTGACCAGGGCGCCCAGGTGGGTCAGCGCACTCTGCGGACCTTCGTAGCCCAGCGCGGCCAGCTGCCGTTCGGCCGCTGCCGGAGTCATTCCGCGGGCGAAGCCGACCGACTCGCCGACCGATTCCAGCAGTGGTTGGTAGAAGAGCTTGGCGTGCAGCCGTGACACCCGATGGTTCTGGCGTTTGATCTCCTCACGCAGCACACCGAGGGCGTCGTGGGTGCCGTCGGGCCGGATGTGGGCGGCCCGGGCCAGCCAGCGCAACGCCTCGTCGTCATCGGGTGCGGGCAGCAGGTGGGTGCGTTTGAGACGCTGCAGCTGCAGCCGATGCTCGAGCAGGCGCAGGAATTCGTACGACGCAGTCAGATTGGCGGCGTCGTCGCGTCCGATGTAGCCACCGGAACCCAGCGCCGCCAGCGCGTCCACCGTCGATGACACGTGCAGCGACTCGTCGGTGCGACCGTGTACCAGCTGCAGCAGCTGTACCGCGAACTCGACGTCACGCAGTCCGCCGGTGCCGAGTTTGATCTCGCGGTCCCGCACGTCGGCCGGGACCAGGGACTCGACGCGGCGGCGCATCGCCTGGACGTCACCGACGAAATCCTCACGTTTATAGGCGGTCCAGACCATCGGCATCAGCGCGGACGCATAGGCCTGCCCCAGTTCGAGGTCGCCCGCCGCGGGCCTGGCCTTCAACAGTGCCTGGAACTCCCAGGTCTTGGCCCACCGCTGGTAGTAGGCGATGTGCGAATCCAGGGTGCGCACCAGCGCCCCCTGCTTGCCCTCGGGTCGCAGTCCCGCGTCGACCTCGAAGAACGTCTCCGAGGCCAGCCGCATCATCTCCCCCGCGACGCGGGTGGTGATCGCCATGTCGTTTTCGGCGGTTCCCGCCGCTACGAAGATGACGTCGACATCGCTGACGTAGTTGAGTTCTCGCGCACCGCACTTGCCCATCGCGATCACCGCGAGCCGAGGGGCCGGCCGGCCGTCTTCGCAGACCGTGCGCACAGCGACCTCGAGGGCGACGGCCAGCGCGGCGTCGGCCATGTCGGCCAGGTGCGCACCAACGGTCGGAAACGCCAGCACGGGCTCGTTCTCGACGGTGCAGGCCAGATCCAGCGCAGCCAGGATCAGCAGCTGATCGCGGTAGACGTTGCGCAGTTTCGGCATGACGGTGCCTGCCGCGGTACCGAATTCGGCCAAGCACTCGGCAAACCTGCTGTGCAGCTGCTCGACGCTCGGCAGGCTCACCGCGCCTTCGAGCAGATGCCAGCACAGCGGGTTGGCCACTAGGTGGTCGCCCAACGCCAGCGAGGAACCGACTACCGAAAACAGCCGCCCACGCAGGCCTCGGTCCTTCAACAGTGCGGCGTTGAGCTGCTGCCAGTCGGGGCCGAGCGCCTCGGCCAACCGGACCATGGTGCGCAGGGCGACATCGGCATCGGGTGCCCGCGACAGCGACCACAGGAGCTCCACGTGGGTGTCGCAGTCCCAGCCAAGCTCGGCGAGATCGGCGGACGCCGTCGCACCGACCAGACCCAGGCGACCCACACTGGGCACGCGTGGGCGCTGCGTCGCTGGTTTCGCCACGCCCACGACGTTAGCGCACCGGCATCGGCGGCCGGGCTCGTCTCCTCATCGCTGCGCGTGCCGGGAGATCGGGCGGCGCGTGCCCCCGGTCGGCTCGCTACGGCTGAATGGCGGCGCTCCTCGTCAGGCCGGAGCGCTACAGCGACAGGTAGGCCTTCAGCTCGAAGGGCGTGACGTTGCTGCGGTAGTCCTCCCACTCGGCGCGCTTATTGCGCAGGAAGTAGTCGAAGACATGCTCGCCGAGCGCTTCGGCCACCAGTTCGGAATTCTCCATCTCGGCCAGGGCGATGCCGAGGCTGGCCGGCAATTCCCGGTACCCCATCGCGCGGCGCTCCTCGGGGGTCAGCATCCACACGTTGTCCTCGGCCTGCGGGCCCAGCACGTAGTTCTTCTCGATACCGCGCAGTCCCGCGGCAAGCAGCACCGCGAAGGTCAGGTAGGGGTTGCACGCCGAGTCCGGGCTGCGCACTTCCACCCGCCGTGAGGACGCCTTGCGTGGGGTGTACATCGGCACCCGGACCAGCGCCGAGCGGTTGGCCGCGCCCCAGGAGGCGGCGGTCGGCGCCTCGCCGCCGTGGACCAGGCGCTTGTAGGAGTTCACCCACTGGTTGGTGATGGCGCTGATCTCGCTGGCGTGCTCGAGGATTCCGGCGATGAACGACTTGGCGACATCGGAGAGCTGCAGCGGATCTTCGGCACTGTGGAAGGCGTTGGTTTCGCCCTCGAACAGGCTCATGTGGGTGTGCATGGCCGATCCGGGGTATTCGGCGAACGGCTTGGGCATGAACGACGCGCGCACGCCCTCACCCAGCGCGACCTCCTTGACGACGTAGCGGAACGTCATCACGTTGTCGGCCATCGACAGCGCGTCGGCGTAGCGCAGGTCGATCTCCTGCTGGCCGGGTGCGCCCTCGTGGTGGCTGAACTCCACCGAGATGCCCATCTGCTCCAGCGCGTCGATGGCGTGGCGGCGGAAGTTGGGCGCCGAGTCGTGCACGGCCTGGTCGAAGTAGCCGCCGTTGTCCGCCGGAACCGGCACCGAGCCGTCGTAGGGCCCCGGCTCGAGCAGGAAGAACTCGATTTCCGGGTGCACGTAGCACGAGAACCCCAGGTCACTGGCCTTGGCCAGCTGGCGGCGCAGGACGTGGCGGCTGTCTGCCCAGGACGGCGAGCCGTCGGGCATGGTGATGTCGCAGAACATCCGCGCGGAATGGTGTTGGCCGCCGCTGGTTGTCCACGGCAGCACCTGGAACGTGGAGGGATCCGGCCGGGCAACGGTGTCGGATTCGAAGACACGGGCGAAGCCCTCGATCGACGAACCGTCGAAGCCGATGCCCTCCTCGAAGGCGCCCTCGAGCTCGGCGGGGGCGATGGCCACCGACTTCAGAAAGCCGAGCACGTCGGTGAACCACAACCGAACGAACCGGATATCCCGTTCTTCCAACGTGCGCAGCACGAATTCCCTTTGCCGGTCCATGATGCGAGGGTATGCACCGGCTGTTAATTCCGTGTTACGACGTTGCTGCGCCTCGAAATCGCGACCGGTCAGCAGTGCAAGTCGTGCGGGAGGATCTTGTCGACGAGGTAGTCCACGACCGCGGTGTCCACGCACGCGTCGCCGTTGAACACCACCGTGTGCTGGGTGCCGTCATAGGTGATCAGCGGCGCGTCGAGCTGGCGGGCCAGGGCGACACCGGCCTCGTACGGTGTCGCCGGGTCGTGGGTGGTGGACACCACGATGACGCTTCCCGGGGGCGCCGGGGGCGCCGAATGCGGTGCGGACGTGGGCGGGACCGGCCAAAAAGCGCACAGGTCGCGGGGGGCGAACCCGGTGAACTGGCCATAGGCCTGGAACGGGGCCAGCTGGCGGGTACGCCAGTCGAGGTCGACCCACGGCAACGGATCGGTCGGCGTCGGGTTATCCACGCAGCGGATCGCGTTGAACGCGTCCTGCCCGTTGCTGTAGTGGCCGCGGTCATTCCGCCCCTCGTAGTCGTCGGCCAGCAGCAGCAGGTCCCCGGCGTCGGTTTGGCGCTGCAGACCCAACAGACCGCTGGTGAGGAACTTCCAGTACTGCGGCGTGTAGAGCGCGTTGAAGGTTCCGGTCATGGCGTCCTGATAGCTCAGCCCGCGCGGGTCGGGTGCCGGGCCCGGCTTGACGACGAGGGGGTCGACGAGCTGGTGGAAGCGATTGACCCACTGCGCCGGATCGGTTCCCAGCGGACAGCCGGGAGACTTCGCGCAGTCGGCGGCATAGTCGTCGAACACTTCCTGGAAGCCGACCATCTGCTGGATGATCGAGTCGATCGAGTCCACGGTGGGATCGATCGCCCCGTCGAGAACCATTGCGCGCACCCGGTCCGGGAACTGTTCCAGGTATGCGGTTCCGAGTTCGGTGCCGTAGCTGAAACCGAGGTAGTTGATCTGGTCGTCGCCCAGCGCCTGCCGGACGCGGTCCATATCCTTTGCCGCAGAGTCGGTTCCGATGTTGGCCAGAAACGGCAGCCCCATCTTGTCGGCGCACTCCTGGGCGAGATTGCGGTAGATCTGTTCGATGGCCGCCACCCCGGCCGGGCTGTAGTCGACCATCGGATCACGCCGGAAGGCGTCGAATTCGGCGTCGGTGCGGCAGCGCACCTCCGGGGTCGAGTGGCCGACCCCGCGTGGGTCGAACCCGACGAGGTCGAAGTGGTCGGTGATCGGGCTCCCGTATAGTGCGGCGCCCATGCCGGCCACGGTGTCGACCGCTGAGGCGCCCGGACCGCCCGGGTTCACCAGCAGCGCCCCGATGCGCCGCCCGGTCGCCGGGATCTTGATGAGCGCCAACTGTGCTTGTGCGCCAGAGGGATCCGCGTAGTCGATCGGCACCGGCAGCATGGCGCACCGCGCGGCCGGTATCTCCAAAGTGCTGCCGATGAAGCGGTCACAGCTTCCCCAGGTGAGCGCGGGCGCGGCCAACTGACCGGCTCCGGCGTCTCCAGTGGCGGCCGCCGGTGGGGCCGTGATACCGACGGCCAGCACGATGCAGAGGAACCAAGAGAACAGAGCCGAGCCGATTCGACTCGCGCTTCGCATGGCTGTCATCGTCGCACGGCCGAACCACCCGCATGATCCTGAGATGGTCACACCTCGATCTCAGAACGGGCCCGCCTCGGTGACGATGCGGGCCCACAGGGCCCGAGGAGAAGGCGAGGCAATCCCTTGTGCGCTGGCGTGATCCGGGTTCAGCAGGTAGCGCCCGGTGGGGGCAGCCTCAGGTTGTCGAGGTAGGCGGCCGCGTAGTTGTCGACGCACGCGTTGCCCTGGAAGACGACGGTGTGCTGGGTTCCGTCGTAGGTCAGCAGCGCACCACCGAGCTGCTTGGCAAGATCGACACCCGCCTGGTAGGGCGTCGCCGGGTCGTTTGTTGTGGAGACCACCAGCACCGGAGGCAGGCCGGGCGCCGACACCGCATGCGGGGTGCTGGTCGGCGGGACCGGCCAGTAGGCGCAGGTGCTCAGCGGGGCGTGCCCGGTGAACTTCCCATAGCTCATGAACGGCGCGACCTTGCGCATTTCTTTGTCTTCCTCGATCACCTTGTTGCGGTCGGTGATCGGCGGCTGGTCGACACAGTTGACGGCGATGCGGGCGTCAGTGGCGTTGCTGTAGTGGCCGTGCGAGTCACGGCGCATGTACATGTCGGCCAGCGCGAGCATGGTGTCGCCGTGGCCCTCGGTCATCTCGGTGAGGGCCTGGGTCAGATGCCGCCACAGGTTCGGCGAGTAGAGCGCCATGATGGTGCCGATGATGGCATCGCTGTAGCCCAGGCCGCGCGGATCCGCGGTCGGGAGGGGCTTGTCCACCAGCGGGTCCACCATGCTCTTGTAGACGTCGACGGCCTTGGCCGGATCGGTGCCCAGCGGGCATGTCGGCCCTTTGGCACAGTCGGCGGCATAGTCGTTGAACGCCTGCTGGAACGCTGCGGCCTGGTCGATGTCGGCCTTGATGGGGTCGGCGTTGGGGTCGACGGCCCCGTCGAGGATCATCGCCCGCACCTTGTCGGGGTACTCCTCGGCATAGGCCGAACCGATCCGGGTGCCGTAGGAGTACCCGAGATAGGTCAGCTTGTCGTCGCCGACCGCGGCGCGCAGCGATTCCAGGTCCTTCACGACGCTGGCGGTGCCGACGTTCTCCAGGAATTCCTTGCCCATCTTGTCGACGCAGCGCTGGACGAAGGCCTTGGTCTCCTTCTCGATGTGCTCGATGCCCGTGGGGCTGTAGTCGACCTGAGGGTCGGCACGGAGCTGGTCGTTGTCGGCGTCGGAGTTGCACCACAGCGCAGGGGTGGATGAGCCCACTCCACGTGGGTCGAAGCCCACCAGGTCGAAGCGCTGGCGCACGTCGGTGGGCAGGTTGTCGACGATGCTGGCGGCGGCCTCGATACCGGACTCCCCCGGGCCGCCCGGGTTGACGATCAGTGACCCGATCTTCTTGCCGGTCGCCGGGAACCGGATCAGCGCCAGGCTGGCGGCACCGTCATCGGGTTTGGCGTAGTTGATGGGGACGGCGATCTTGCCGCATTCGGCTCCCGCGGGGATGGGCAGCGCGTTGCCACCGCCGCCACCGGCTATCCGGCACGGTCCCCACAGCACCGGCTGGCCGATCTTGGGCTCGGCCTGCACGGCGCGTCCGCCTACCACACTGGTGCAGCTGGCGGTCGCCGCGACGAGCGCGGCCACCATGGGAAGCACCAGCGCGGTGCGGGCGACGCGGGAACGACGGAAGAACCTCATGGCAAACATGCTGCCATGATCTGCGGGGGTGGCTGGTGGACCGACCCGCCGACACCGCCCTAGCAGGCCCAATTCGGGCTCAATCCACCCTCAGCTTGCGGCCGCCAGGAGTTCTTCCATCCCGGCGGCGAAGTCGTCGGCCATTTCCCACAGGTCGGGCAGCAGCTCAGGACACGAGATCAGCCCGATATCGAGCTTGCCGTTGAGCGACATCACCGTGATGTTGAGCCCGGCACCGTGGAAGACCGGCCCCAGCGGGTACAACGCGGTGACCTCGGCGCCCAGGAAGTACAGCGGTATCTGCGGTCCCGGCACGTTGGAGATGACCAGGTTGTGCACCGGCCGCGACTCGGTGAGGCGGCTGTTGGCGTAGACCCGCATCGCGACACCGAAGATCGCCGGCCCGGCGAACTGACTCCAGTCCTGCAGCAGCGTGGCGCCGATTGCGAAGCTGTGCTCCTTGGCGGTGTTGTTCGCCTGGGCGATCGCTTCGAGACGCTCCGCGGGATCCTCGATCTGGGTTTCCAGCCTGGAGAACATGCCCGACACCTGGTTGCGGCCCGGGCGGTCGGAGCGATCGTGCACCGACACCGGCACCATCGCCACCAGCGAGGATTCCGGCAACTGGCCGCGGTCGAGCAGGAACTGACGCAGTACGCCGGAGACCAGCGCCATGACCACGTCGTTGACCTTGACATCGAAGTGGTTCTTGACGTTCTTGACGTCGTCGAGGTCGAGCTGGGTGAACGCGACATTGCGGCGGGCGGTGACGCTGGCGTTGAACGCGGTCTGCGGGGCCGCGAAGGGTGCGGCCATGGCACGTCCACCGGCGGCACGGCGCACCGTGTCAATCACCGTGCCCACGGTCGCGGGCAACACATTGGCAGCCAGGTGCAGCGGCCTGGTCGCGAATCGGCCCAGGCCGCCGAGGGCGATCCGCAGCTGATTGGTGTCGCCTCCGCCGTCGACCGGGGCGGGCGGTGGGGCGTCGGGCTCGGTGCTGCACAGCTGCGACATCAGATTGGCGCCGGTCACCCCGTCGACGGCGGCGTGGTGGACCTTGGTCATGACGGCCAGCCGCCCGCCCTTGCGCGCATCGGTGCCACCCACGCCCTCGATGACCCACATCTCCCACAGCGGTCGGCGGCGATCCAGCGGCAGCGAGGCCAGATGCCCGCAGATCTCGCCCAGTTCGACCCGGCCGCCGGGAGCGGGCAGACCGATGCGGTGCAGGTGCCGGTCCACGTCGAAGTCCTCGTCCTCGACCCACACCGGATGGTCGAGGTTCAAGAAGCTGTTGGCCAGCTTCTCGCGGAAGCTCGGCATCGCCTTGACCCGCAACGCAAGTTCGCCCCGCAACCGGTCGAAGGAGTAGCCACCGGGAATGGTGGAGGCATCCAGCTCCAGGATCGAGCACACATGCAAGGGCTGGGAAGGAGTTTCAAGGTAGAGGAAGCTCGCGTCGAGTCCGCTGAGCCGCTGCAGGTGTTGCATGCCGCGATGGTATGTCCACCGTCTGGCGGGCTGAGCCGGAATCGCACAACCGTGAGAGGACCTCACCGGCGCAGATGTGAGGAAATCCACTACATCTGATGTTCACTGGCGCGATACCCGATGGCAGACTGAAGGTGTCAGACGAACCCGGGGACCCCAGCGGCCACGAGGATCGACCCGACCAAAACCTAGGGACAATGATGTCTGAACAGACTGTCTACGGTGGTTCCGGCGCGCCTGCCGTCAAGCGCACCAAGATCCGCACCCACCACCTGCAGAAGATGAAGAACGAAGGCCACAAGTGGGCCATGCTGACGGTGTACGACTTCTCCACCGCCAGGGCGTTCGACGACGCGGGCATTCCGGTACTGCTGGTCGGCGACTCGGCCGCCAACGTGGTCTACGGCTACGACACCACCGTACCGATCTCGGTCGACGAGCTGATCCCGCTGGTCCGCGGCGTGGTGCGCGGCGCCGAGCACGCGCTGGTGGTCGCCGATATGCCGTTCGGCAGCTATGAGGAAAGCCCTCGCCAGGCGCTTGCGACGGCCACCCGGTTCCTCAAGGAGACCGGTGCGCACGCGGTGAAACTCGAAGGTGGTGAGCGGGTCGCCGACCAGATCGCGACGCTGTCCGCGGCGGGCATTCCGCTGATGGCCCATATCGGCTTCACCCCGCAGAGCGTCAACGGCCTGGGCGGTTTCCGCGTACAGGGCCGCGGCGATGCCGCCGAGCAGACCATCGCCGACGCCATCGCGGTGCAGGAGGCCGGCGCGTTCGCGGTTGTCATGGAAATGGTGCCGGCCGAACTGGCCACCCAGATCACCGGCAAGCTGACCATTCCGACGGTCGGGATCGGCGCCGGTCCCAACTGCGACGCTCAGGTGCTGGTCTGGCAGGACATGGCCGGGCTGACCAGCGGCAAGACCGCCAGGTTCGTCAAACGCTTCGGTGATGTGGGCGCCGAATTGCGCCGCGCGGCGGCGCAATTCGGCGACGAAGTGGCCAGCGGGGTGTTCCCCGCCGAAGAGCACAGCTTCTAGGGCTGTCATCGCGCCCAAACCGACGAATGGGCGCGAAAGTGCGAGTAGTTCGAGCCATTTCGTCGATCTCGGCGCCGCTACCGCCGCCAATCGGCTCAGGTGAACTTCGGTGCGCGCTTGGTCAGGAATGCGTCGATGCCCTCGCGGCCGTCGGCGCTGTCGGCGCACGCTGCGATCAGCCTGCCCTCGTGTTCCATCTGCTCCTCCAGGCCGCTTCCGAATGAGGTGAGCAGCAGCTTCTTCACGGCGCTGCTCGAACCCGTTGCCGCCGAGGCCATTTGCTCGGCAAGCTGCTGCGCCCGGGCATCCAGGTCGGCGGTCGGCACCACCTCGGTGACCAATCCCCAGTCGGCGGCCTCGGCCGCGGTCAGCGTGCGGTTCGTCAGCATCAGTTCCTGGGTCCGGCGGATGCCCACGAGTCGCGGCAGGTAGTACGACGAGGAGCCGTCCGGGCTCAGCCCGGCCCTGGTGTAGGCCATGGTGAACGTGGCCCCGTCGGCGGCGAGCACCAGGTCACCGGCGACGGCAAGGCTGAACCCGGCACCGGCGGCCACCCCGTTGACCGCGGTGACCAGCACGGCATCCATGCGGGCGAAGGTCGAGATGGCGCGGTGCAGATCGTCGGCGATGCCCTTGACGAAGCGGCCCGGCCCCAGCGGTGAGGCCGCCATCGCCTTCAGGTCTCCCCCGGCGCAGAAGAACCGCCCGGCGCCGGTCAGCAGGACCACCTTGGTGTCCGCCTGATCACAGCGTGCGGCGACCTCGGCCAGTTCGCGGGTCATGGCGTCGTTCATGCCGTTGGCGGCCTCGGGCCGGTTCAGGACGATCCGCACGACGGGTCCGGACTTGTCGAAACTCAGGGTCTGGTAATCGGTCACGGCGGGAACGTTAGCCGGTGACCGTGACCTCCGGTCGGGGCAGGTCGAGTCGCTGGGCCGTTCGGGCGCGCAGGGCGGCGAAATCACCACTCCAGCCGAGGATGCCCAGGGCCCCGTCGGCGATCGCCCAGGGCGTCTCCGGCGGGCAGGTCCCCTCGTCGGAGCGACGGCTGATCACCGACTCGACCAGCCGGAACGGCAGATCGTCCGCGTCGACTGATCCCTCACACTCGGCGACCGCCGCTGTCGCCAAGCGGCGGTAGCGGCCGCGGAGTTCGTCTCGGCTCAGACGGAATCGCTCTGGGCAACCTTTCAATTGACAGCTAATTGTTGCTGACCATGACGTTGTTGATGCAGCGCGTTAAGTGAGGTGGCACCACGTCAAGAGGGCAGCGGCACCAGAGTCGCAAGACCTGCTTCTCCTTTGGCGGTGACGTTGACGCTGCGTGGGATTTTGCCCCGGACGATCCAGGCGAGGTCGAAGAGCCGGTCTGTGATCGCTGTTCCGAGCGGGCCAGCGAGGTGGTGCGCTTGCTCTGTCCAGTCGATGCAGTAGCGCAGCGTCCGCGCGGTCGAGAGTCTTTCGGGTGCAACGCCCCACGCCTGCAACGCCTCAACTCCTTCGACAGTGAGCCGGTATTGGTTGCCCTTGCCCTGTGACGAGAGCCGGTCACCGGTGGCCTCCGGGCGGTGAATTCCGTCGCCGCCGGTGATCCAGCCCGCACCGATCAACCGCTGGAACAGCTCGACGCCCGCTTGCCCGGCGAGGTGTCGATAACAGGTCCGAGCGGTCCGCACCGCGTGGGCACGCGTGTGGGCACGCAAAGAGGTGATCGGACTGCGCGCGGTGAGTCGGGCGAGGGCTTCCGGGGTTCCTTCGACTTCGCCGGTCGCAAGCCGGTAGCCTGGCCTGGTCGATGTTGCGGCATCGAGCGACTCGAGGCATACTTCGGCGCACCTCGACGAATTCGAGTCGGCCTACGACGTATTCGGCGATGCCGCCAACACGGGCGCACTGAAAGTCCTTCTGAACCGGACGATTTGACGTGGCGATCGCCGATCGCGTTCCAGCCGGGCCGATCTAGCGAGCGCCCAGTTCGCCGGCCAGATACGCGGCACGACAGGACTGTCGCGCCAGTTTGCCGCTGGTGGTGCGCGGAATGGCGCCGGCAGCCACCAGGCGGACATCGGCCACCGGCAGGGCGTGACAGCGCGAGACGGCGGCCCGGATGGCCTCGGTGACCGGTTGCGGATCGGCCTTGCCCGCGCCCGGCGCACGCTCGGCGACGATCACCAGCCGTTCACCGGCTCCGGTCACTGGCTCGTCGGCCGAAGCGGGCAGCTCGCCGGAGGGCACGGAGAACGCCGCGACGAATCCGGACCGCACCGACTCGGACGCCTCGGCGGCCGTACTCTCGATGTCTTGCGGGTAATGGTTGCGCCCGTCGACGATGACCAGATCCTTGATCCGGCCGGTGATGTAGAGCTCGCCGTCGAGGAACACACCCAGATCGCCGGTCCGAAACCAGGTTGCGTCGGAGGGGACACCCTCGGCATGGCTGCCATGCTCCAGCTTGACCTGCAGCTTGTTGTGGAAGGCCAGTTCGGTCTGCCGGTCACGGCGCCAGTAGCCGCGGCCGATGTTGTTGCCGTGCAGCCAGATTTCGCCGACCCGGCCGTCCGGCAGCTCAGTGTCCGAATCGGGGTCAACGATGACGGCCCATTGGCTGCTGGCGACCCGGCCGCACGACACCTGCGCGACGGCGGTCGAGGCGTCCGGCGACACTCGCACGGCCCGGCCGAGGCCGAGTTGGGTGCGGTCGAGATGGATCGCTTCGGCTTGTGCACGCGGATCGATCGTCGAGACGAACAGGGTCGCCTCGGCCATGCCGTAGGACGGCTTGATCGCCGTCGACGGGAGGCCGTACTGGGTGAAGACCTTGTTGAACCTGTCGATCGAGGCGATGTTGACCGGCTCGGAGCCGTTGATCAGACCGGCAACGTTGCTGAGGTCCAGGTCGTCCCCGTCGAGGGGCAGGCCACGTTGGGCGGCAAGCTCAAAGGCGAAGTTCGGTGCGGCCGCGAACGTTCGCCCATGCTTGGCTTCGGCCGCGAGCTCGCGGATCCAGCGGTGGGGACGGCGCACGAACGCCGTCGGGGACATCAGCGTGAGGTGCCCGCCGAAGATCGCCGGGAACATGATCATCAACAGGCCCATGTCGTGGAACAACGGCAACCAGCTGACGCTGGCGGTATCCCAGTCCAGGCCCACGGAGATGACCATCTGCACCACGTTGGTGCACACCGCGCGGTGGGTGATCTCCACGCCGGCCGGGCTGCGCGTCGAGCCCGAGGTGTACTGGAGGTAGGCGATGCCGTCGCTGTCGAGCCGCGCCGGCGCGAAGGTCTCGCCCACCGAGTCGGGAACCGCGTCGATCGCGATGGCCCGCGGTCGGCGCCCTCGCGGGAGGCTGCGCAGATAGCTCTGCACCCGGTCGGCCGCGGCCGACGTGGTCAACACCACCGAGGGCTGCGCATCGCAGAGCACGGCGTGCAACCGTTCGGCGTGACCGGGCAGTTCCGGCGCGAACAGCGGGACGGCGATATTGCCGGCCTGGATCGCTGCGAAGAAGCCGACCACGTAGTCGACGCCCTGCGGGGCCAGGATCGCCACCCGGTCACCGGGGCGGGTGATCTGTTGCAGGCGTGCGCCGATCGCGCGCAGCCGGACACCAAGCTGGCGCCAGGTCAGTTCGATGGCCCGGCCGTTGGGGTCGTGGTCGTAGTCGAGGTAGCGATACGAGGCGGTCTCGCCGAACTCGGCGATGTTGTGGTCAAGGAACGTCGTGAGGGTCAGTCCCGGCGGCAGCGTGATGTTGCCGCCGGCGTCGAGGTAGTCATCCAGCCGCAGTGGGGTGTCCGAACCACCCGTCCCGTGCGATCCCCGGTTCATAAGCGAATTCTAAGAGTTGGGAGGGCCAGGGCCGGGATTGTGGCATTGGGCGTGCCGCGATGGCGCGTGCGGCGGGCGGGCATAGAACTGTGTCCGTGGCACGGACGAGTGCGGCTCGTGTTCACTTGGATGTGGCAATCTGTGCGCGACCGCGCACCCCCGAGCGAAGGTGAAGATGGCTGCTAAACCAGTGGGTACGGCCCGTTTTGTCGAAGTGGAGCGAAAGTTCGACGTCCCCGCCGTGACGGTGTTGCCCTCCTTCGACGGATTGTCAGCGGTCACCCGAGTCGAGAGGCTTCCGTCACAGTCGTTGGACGCCGTTTACTTCGACACACCCGGTCACGATCTGGCGGCCAGGCGTGTCACGCTGCGCCGCCGCACCGGCGGTCCCGACGCCGGCTGGCACCTCAAACTGCCGGCGGGTCGCGATGCCCGCACCGAGGTTCGGGCGCCGCTGGATACCGGTGCGCATGCCGCAGGCACGGAAGTGCCGGACGACCTGGTCGACATCGTCCGGGCGATCGTGCGGGACCGACCGCTGGCTCCGATGGCACACATCACGACGACCCGCAGTGTCCAGATGCTCTACGACGTCGACGACAGCGCACTAGCGGAGTTCTGCGACGACCAGGTCAGCGCGTGGGCGATCGATCCGGTCGACGGCACCAGCGGTGAGGAACAGTCCTGGCACGAGTGGGAGCTCGAGCTCGTCAACGGTGGCGCAGGCGCAGACCCGGATGAGGGCGCGGCCGGCGCCGGCCTGATGGCCCGGCTCGCCAACCGGCTGCTCGACGCCGGGGCGGTGCCCGCCGGGCACGGATCGAAACTGGCGAAGGTCCTCGACGCCGGGCGGGCCTCGGCCCCGGACAGGCCGGCGCCACCGTCGGACCCGGTGCACCTGGCGGTCGCCGAGCAGGTCGACCGGCTGTTGGAGTGGGACCGCGCGGTACGGGCCGATACCTACGACTCGGTGCACCAGATGCGGGTGACCACCCGCAAGATCCGCAGCCTGCTGCAGGCCTCCGAGGACTCGTTCGGCCTCACCGACGATGCCTGGGTCCTCGACGAGCTGCGCGAGCTGGCGAGTGTGCTGGGCGTCGCCCGCGACGCGGAGGTGCTCGCCGAACGCTACGAACGAGCCCTGGATGCGCAGCCGCCCGAACTGATCCGAGGCAGGGTGCGGGAGCGGCTGGTCGAGGGCGCCAAGCGGCGGTACGCGGCGGGGCTGCGCAGGTCGCTCAGCGCGATGCGGTCCCAGCGCTACTTCCGCCTGCTCGACGCGTTGGACGCCCTGGTGGCGGCGCAGCCACCCGAGCCGACCCCGGGCGAGGAGCCCGCGCCGGTGACCATCGACGCGGCCTACCGGCGGGTGCGCAAAGCGGCGAAGGCCGCCGCCCTGGCGACCGACGAGAACCGTGACGAGGCACTGCACCGGATCCGCAAAGGCGCCAAGCGCCTTCGCTATGTCGCCGCGGCGACCGGGGAGCCGAAGGTCTCCGACCGCGCCAAGACGATCCAGACGCTGCTCGGCGACCACCAGGACAGCGTCGTCAGCCGCACCCACCTGAGCCAGCAGGCCGAGGCCGCCTACGCCGCCGGCGAGGACACGTTCACCTACGGACTGCTGTATCAGCAGGAGGACGATCTGGCCCGCACCAGCCGCGAGCAGCTCGATGACGCGTTGAGTCTGTTGAAGAAGACCGTCCGCAAGGCGCACTGACCGGCCCGAGACGGGCGGGCGAGTTGGCCTGTAAGCCGGATTCTGTCCCCCACCACCGCGTTGACCACGGCGGCGCGGCGGCGACCATCCATCTGGACACACCGTCACCGGGTGCCTCGAGCGGCCTACCCGCGAGCTCGGGCGAGCAGCCCTCGAACGCCCGCGCAGCCGCACCAGGTGCGGCCTCTTGGCCTTGCTTCGGGTGGGGTTTACCGAGCCATCCCGGTCACCCGGGATGCTGGTGCGCTCTTACCGCACCGTTTCACCCTTACCACCCGTACGGGTGGCGGTCTGTTTTCTGTGGCACTGTCCCGCGAGTCACCTCGGATTGCCGTTAGCAATCACCCTGCTCTGTGA